>Ga0233435_1000083_pt1 | contig 127032 bp, 122 predicted proteins | sample SI_122_August201_3_FD_182735 | JGI IMG/M metagenome (GOLD analysis project Ga0233435, IMG submission 182735) | Seawater microbial communities from Saanich Inlet, British Columbia, Canada - SI_122_August2016_135_MG | ecosystem: Environmental > Aquatic > Marine > Inlet | place: Canada: British...
CCTCACGCACACCATTTTACACCCTTTTTAACGCAAACCGGATTTCGACCACAAAACCAGAAATCGGTTACACGCAGGGGGCAAGCCCCCCGCACCCCCCACTGACAGAAGACAGGGAAAAAAAGAAAACTTCGAAATTGAAACGAACCTAAACACTATTATATTGATAATAGTTCAAGTGATAAACGCAATAATGCATCACCAATACTATATTGGAGCAATTAATAAAGATACTGATGAGTATGTTCATCCTACTGTAGCAAATAAAACCGACCAACATATTTGCCCTGATTGTGAAAAAGATGTAATTTTAGTAAAAGGTGAAATAAGAGCTCACCATTTTCGTCATAAAGCAGATAGTAATCCATGTAATCTATATAACCATCCAGGTGAATCACAAATTCATAAATATGCAAAACCAACATTGAAATCCCTGATAGAAGAAGAAAAAATTGAGTTCACCAGAGACTGTGTAAGATGTGACGAAGTTTGCGAAATCATCTTTCCTGAAATAACTGAAAATTCAAGAATCACATTAGAACATAGGTTTAATTATAAAGAGAACTTAAGAATTGCTGATGTAGCACATATAATCAATGGTGAAATTAAGGCTATATTTGAAGTATGTAAAATACATCAAACTTGTAGTGAAAATAGACCAGAACCTTGGGTTGAAGTTGAAGCAAAGTCAGTATTGACTTTGACGAATACAAACAATGAACTATTAAGAATCAAATGTATAAGACCTGAAAAATGTGATAAATGTGCTGAAACTGGCTATAAAAAAAAATATTGTGGAGGTTGTAAAACATATGGAGGAGGGAATTGTGACTATTGTGGTGGTATGAGTGATGAGTCGTATCGTGAGTTGTGGAACTTCTTTTGTAAGGGTATGTAAAACCGATAAAATTATTGTGTTTCAACCCTTCTGGGTTCAGCAATAAGATAGAACTGGTCTGAAATACAAGGCAATAAATTAAATTTCCAACATTTTTTTCCAATATACACTTCTTCAATAATAAGATTTTTCACTTCTCTATTGTCTAGTTGCCTTATATTAATACCAAGTTGTTCTTTTGTGATGGTTCGTTCATCTTCTTCATCACCTTCTTCATGACCTATATAAGACACTGGTTCCCAATAATGAACATTATCTCCAATAATAGATTGCTTACTACTAGGTTTTTCTTTTGTCATTATATATTCACTTATTTCGCCATAAAAACATTTTTTCTGATATAAAACTTCTGTCGTATTTACATCTACATTTTTTAATTTAATACGAAAAAAATAACGATGTTTATCATTATACTCTGGTTTATTTGATATTCCTGTATAAATAAATACTTCTCCATTTTGTTCTTCTGGAATATTAACTCTCCATATAGGTTTTCCATCATATCTCTCTTTGTTTGCATATTTTCCTTTTCCAGTATGCCAATTATTGTCTGCAACCATGTGTCCATTTTCCCATGCTTCATATAAGGTATGATGTGGATTATATTTATGCAATAAATCATATGACGCAATAGAAAATATATAATTTTTATGTAAGTTATATGCTATTGCACCTAGACTAAATAAGACAATTCCTGGAATGCCGAAAGTCTCAAATGACATAATGATAAAAAAAGAATTATCTTTTTAATAAATTACAGACTATAAAGTAATATTAGTTTATTATTTTATGCAAACACAATAGCTCCCTCCTTCCACGTTCCTACCCAATCGTGTCTATCATTATAGACATTGTTATCGTCAGACAATAGATAACTACGACCCTTGTATTCAATCTCTTCTACTTCAACACATTCTTCTTCAACCTCTTCTTCATCTGCCGAAATCTTATTTACCATCTCAGTATCAGTAGTCTTTGCATCATTATAATTTGTTTGCATCCTTTCTAGTAGTTCGGTACATTCATTTACGACTGCATCAGTTGCAGGTTCAACTTTAATATTCAGTTCAGGGGTTGCAACCTTTTCCTTCTTGGCTTTCGTTGCTCGAGGAACCTTATTATTCTTTGCATTTGCACGTGCTGCAATCGCTGCCAGTTTCTTTTCCTCTTTTGCCTTAGCCTTGGCTTCTAGTTTTTCTTGCTTTGCCTTTTCCTTTGCCTCTTGCTTTGCTTGCTCCTTCTCGGCCTTTGCCTTTGCCTTCTCTGCCAACTTTTCAGCCTTAGCTTTGGCAGCGAGTTCGAGCTTTTCAGCCTTAGCCTTTTCCTTCTCAGCTAGCTTATCAGCCTTGGCCTTGGCGGCGAGTTCGGCTTTCTCTGCCTTTTCCTTTTCCTTCTCGGCCAACTTGTCGGCCTTAGCCTTTTCCTTCTCAGCCAACTTGTCGGCCTTGGCCTTCTCCTTCTCAGCCAGCTTATCAGCCTTGGCCTTCTCCTTCTGAGCCAACTTGTCAGCCTTGGCCTTCTCCTTCTCTTCAAACTTATCTTGTTTCTTTGTGTTTTTATTATCAATCGTATTTTCTTGCGTATCAGGTTCAATCTTAATCTCGACTTCTGCGCACTCTGCTGGTGCCTTTCCGTCAATAATACGGTCAACCACGCTCTCAATTACGGTATTGATAGGACTGGACATTTTAAACTTTGAAATATTGCTAATTGCTTTTAACTTATTGTTGTTGATACCATGAGTAATTATGGTATCAAGAGGTTCAATTTATTAGACTACCATCATTTTTTGTATATGTACAAATAAAATTGAAATGCATTCATAACAAGATACATACCTTATTAGATTGTTTGAAAATGTTTAATCTGTTTACTTGCTTCATTTACAAAATGCGGAACATATTCTTCTAATAATTTGATAATTATTTTATTTTTTAGTTCTGGGTCTTTGCATTTTTCATCTCTCAAGACATCAATACAAGAGTTGTGAATAATTTTATAAAATAATGTTTGAACCACAATAAGACTATCATGTAATTGTTGTGAAAATCTTGTATAATTTTCTAACATATCTTCTTGCGTATTATTTTTATCATTTTGATTTTTCAATAAATAAATGCGTGATAAATGAATGCGTGTATTTTCCAAGATATTTTTAAATAGATGTCGCTGACAAAACGGGGCTTTTACAAGGGATGCATTTGTATTTATTGTCAATGCATAGTATTGATATAAACTATATATATTCATTTCATTTACAATTTGTGCATCATGACTATGCGTTTTTGGAAATAATGATTTAATAATTCTATAGGACTCTTCATCAATAATTATACTTCTATTTTCCAGCACTCGTTTTTGTACAGGTACTTCCCAATTTATTTCATCAAACACCCTTTCAATTATTTTTTGTCGATTTGCGTTCTCAATAACGCTATTGTAAACTCGCTTCATTTGACGTGTTACGACTGGCATAATATACAATCTTTACTGTATATTATGTAGTAAAATATTATTCAATTTACATACATTCATATAACGTAATAAAATAATTTATTTTTTAATTAATCTTTTCTTAAAACTAAATACAATTGCAATAACAATAGCAACTTGTGTTAAAATAAGAACAGGTGCAATCCAATCCCATTCAGCTATATGGTCTCTTTTACCTTGATATTCTTTATCTAATTTGATAAGCATCCATGAAACAAATAACGAAAGAACAATAAACATAAATGATGCAATATAACGTGCATATACCCCTATCATATTTTTTTGTTGTTTTGCGCTGTGTGCTGCAGCAAGAGTTGCTAATGCCAATGTTGTAAACATTCCAGCATTCCTCAGTGTAGATTGATAATAAGAGAGAACACGCATTTTTTCCGCTTTTTCCGCTTCAGACATCTTACTATCACCTTTATTACATTGACATTGGCAATGTTTACACATTTTACAATTACAGTCTTGGCACATCTTACATGTACATTGACAATGTTTACACATATTATAATATATATGTACACTATATTTTGTCTAATAAATAATATAACTGGTATGAGTTGTCTTTTCAATAGCATGTCTTATTTTTTACAGGAAGACCCCCAAGTAATACGTAATAAGATATGTGATTATTTACAACAAGGTAACCCTATCATAAGTGGACTTAATACGCAACAAGTATTAGAATTAGATGGAACAACAAATTATGTTAATACAATGCGTAATGCGTCAACATGGGGAGGTGCAATTGAAATACAAGCAGCATGTAATATTTGGAATATGTCAGTGAATGTAATAGATGTGCGGAACTCGTCTAGAAAAGTTGTAAACTTTATTCCTGTAAGTAACTTATCTTATAAAACAATCACTTTAGAATGGAGTGGTGGACATTATGAACCTTTAAAAACATGATTGATTATAATATATTGGTCATTAAAATAAACTCCAAAGTTTATATAAATTGATCATTTGTAATATAACATATGCTAGGTATATTACAAAAGTTGTTTACAATGTTTAATAAATTAACTGGTCAAAAGTTTTATGGACTAATTCGTGGAAATCAACAACGAAAATACAATGCAAAACTAAAAGATAGTATGGATATTTCACTTCTTAATTCGTGTATTGATAGTTACAATACCACTATTAGAGACGAAAAACTTATAAATAAAAGTTTGAAGAAAAAGAAAATACGTTTATCAAACTTTCCATCTCATATATCTGAAAATATTGCAAAGTTTGCAATAGCTAACAAATATGGAATTGTGCCATCATGGGATACAAAAAAAGGAGATTTGGTTATAGAATATGACCATGATATTTTACAGTTAGAGGTGAAGGGTTCTATTAATTTAAATGATACATTACCAACATACGGTCCAACTGAAACATGGGACCATATATATTTTGTAGACGGTGTTCATACACAAGAAAAAATATACACTGTGTATGAAATCAAATTATCTAACGCATCAGATACATGGAGAAACATAAAGGTTAATAAATCACAGACATTTCAAGACCAATGTAATGAAAAACGAAGACCAAGATTAACATTCTCTTCATTACAACAACAACTAGGTAGTCATTGTAATATTATATTTCAAGGTCACATTGATGAATTATCTCTATAAAACATTATGAACATCTAAAATCTTGTTTACAATCAAGTCTACTACAGGAACAGACACAGCATTACCTGCTAATTTATACAAAGAGCTATCGCAAATATTAGGAAGTTTATAGTCACTTGGAAATCCTTGTAAATTAAAACATTCACGAGGAGTTAACTTACGAATACCCTTATTATCTAACAATAGAGGAACATTATGACCTCCCCCACCCATATTAGCAGTCAATGTTGGGCAACAACTGCTTTTATTTTCTCTTACGTAATATCTGCGATATTGATATAAGACATTTTCTTCTATATTACGAGTTACTCCTTTTTCTATTTCCTCAAATACTTTAAATCTATTTGTGTAATAATATTTTTCATCTACATCTTTTTCAAGGACATCTACTATATTTTTCGGTGTCTTTTTATTAAACTCAAAATTAAACATATCAGACTTACTTTTATCCAGAAACCCAATAATATAAATACGTTCACGATGTTGTGGAACATCTGTAATTTTAGATGTGTCCAATATTTGTGACTTTATATGGTATCCTATTTTTGTTAAGTTTTCCTCTATCACCCTATATGTATTTCCTTTGTCATGAGATTTTAGATTTTTTACATTTTCAAGAACTATAACAGATGGCTTATGGTGTTCTAATATTTCGAGTATTTTCCAAAATACATTTGAGCGTTCATCATCAAATCCTTCTTGTTTGCCTGCAATACTAAAAGGTTGACACGGAAATCCACCACAAAGAATATCATGGGCTGGAATATCATTTACATTAATTGTTGTCAAGTCTGCAAGTGTAAAAGTATTTCCTGGATAGTTTAATTCGTATATTTTTTTAGAACATTCCATCATATCATTTGTAAAGACAGATGAAAATTTACCTGTTTTTTCAAATGCATTTGTAAAAGCACCCGTCCCTGCAAATAAATCAACGACTTTCAGCATAGTAACCTATAGTATTATAGTAATATAATAACAGAAACGTATTACTATAATTTATTCAATTTATCTATTATGCATATATTTATTGTTTTGTTTATACACTTTCATCTCCCATAAAGTTTGTGTGTTCTCCACTTGTTGAACGTGACATAGACTCGGGTTTAGTAGCTCTCTGTATATCATATATAATACTTCTGATAGTTTCTTCGTCAATTTGTTCACGCAAATTGTCTATAATTTCATTATCAAGTGGCTCACGATTATTCAAGTTATAAAAGTTCTTTTTAAAGTTTTTAACAGTAGAGATATTGTATGCATGTTGACGTTTTGTCTCTGATAATTTTGACATATTATCTCGTAGTTGTTTTGACTTTTCTTTTGACTGCATTTCCGCTGTATACCATGGATTTCTTGAATCGTTTGTAGAAACAAGTGAATCACAGACCTCTGGTTTTGAAAATACTTTGAGCATAATGTCAAGTTGTTTTCCTTTTGCGTCCATTACACGACCATGGTCAACGGTAAGACCTTCTTTTTCTTTATCCTCGATCATTTTGTCCATAACCCTTTTATCGCTAAATTGGGTATTAAATAACTCGATAATATCATCTGGTATAACTGGGCTTGTTTCCATTAAACGGTCAAACTCTTCTTTGCACATTTTTAAAAACTGAATAACAGGAAGACGTTCCGATGGATGTTTAGCAAGTTCAGTTTTGATATTTCTGTAAAACTTATCCCATGCAATACTACTTACGCGATGAGCTTCGTTTAATTGCGTAATTTTCAAGAATTGTTGAATAGTAGTGATAATACCTGCTAAAATATTAAATGCACCGACTGTCATTACAAAATAACCCTGATATTCAACAGGAACACGATCCTGAGCAAAGTTCGCGGTTCCTGTTAGGGTAGAAATAACAATAACAGGTATGGTATACCAAGTATTTTTCTTGGAAAAAGATGAATTGGCTTTTCCATGAAGCCATCTATAACACATAGCTTTATCTGCCCATTCTACTAGAATATTTTCGTGGTCAACCGACCATTCAACCTCTTTCATTGCTGCACCAAATGCATCCTCTTCGTTTTCAGATAGTTGACTTTCTGTCTCTTTTGTATCCATAATATAATGTACTTATACAAAATTATATTTTTATGTTAATATAGAATATAATATTTAATTATAAATGATGATAAGTGACAGTATTAATGAAAGAATTAGCGGTTTAAAAAATGAATTTTCAGAAATATTATTTTTGAAAAGAGAAAACAGTCAATTATTTGAAAAGTCATATGATAAAATCAAAAAGTTAAAAGAGTGGTATAATAATTATGTAAAAGAAAACCACGACCATCTTTTTATTTTTGGACTCGATTCTTTTCATTACCAAGGAAAAATAATTGATACGGAATATGACGATATGAAACGTCTTTATCAATCTATTACAAACCGTATGTATTGCGAATACTACAAATTATATCAAATTATTGTTGAATATACAGAAAAGGTTGTTAAAGACAAAAAAGTTAGTGATGTGGTAGCAAGTAACAATAACTTTCCAAAGTATATGGATTTAGAACCATATCGACAGTATGGAACTGAAACTATCTCTCAGTTACATGATATTATTGTTCTTCTATTCAGTAGTGTAAAGGGTGTTATTGATAAAAAACATGAAGAGCTTGACATGCATCGTGCGAAAAATAAAATAGGTATTAATATTGATAACTTTATCCAAACATTTCATTTTGAAATTATGATTGTGGAACAAAAGCTTTCTCTCTTTCTATCTTATATGGAGTTTTTTCATAAAATGACAATGAAATATTTAAAAAGGTTTACAAGCAAAATGAACCTGTTCTCTAGTCAGATTGATCATGATATTCGTTTGGAACCAACCTCAAAAATAAAAGAACGTAGGAAATCAATGATGCAAGAGTTTCAACAAGATAATATTGGAACTGAACTTATGAACGAACTTGCTGATAGTGTGGCATCTACAACACCAACTGATAGTGATACTTCTAGTAGCGACGAGTCTCCTAAAAACATTAAAAAAGAACTTAAAGAACCTTCATTCGAAGATATGGTTCCAGTCAAAAAAATAAACACGTCAACTAAGAATACAAATGAGAGCGAAATAAATATTACCATCAAAGATATGTCTCTATCTAAGAATAGAGAACTAGAACAATCTAATTTTATCGAAGTATCTGATAATTATTCAAGTAAAAACAAACCAATACAATTATTTGAAAAAATTACAGTTTGTGAAGATTGTAATCACGAACAGGATTGTTGTATATGTAACGCTGTTTTAGATGTTGTAGAAGAACAAAATAACAATCAGGAAGTTTCACCACTCCACGAAGAAACGGTGCATTCAGTAGACGATGTCCCACCCGAAACCGATCCTGAAGATGGAAACTCTGTAAGTTCTCATGATATTCTTGAAAAAAATAGTCAGATAAGTGATAACGAAGAGAGAAACAGCGAATCAGAAGAAATCCCAAAAATTGTTGGTGACACCTCACCTAGGTCTTGGTCATTGCACAACTCTCAAGAAAATCTAAACAAAGAAGAACCTGAGCAAAATGAAGAGAAACCTCAACAAGACGAAGAACAGCCTCTACAAGAGGAGGAACATCCTGAGCAAAATGAAGAGAAATCTCAACAAGACGAAGAACAGCCTCAACAAGAGGAGGAACATCCTGAGCAAAATGAAGAGAAATCTCAACAAGACGAAGAACAGCCTCAACAAGAGGAGGACCAGCCTCAAGAAGACAATGAAGACACTAATGAAAACGAAGAAACAAATGTAACATATGAATTAGTTGAAGAAAACAAAGAAGAAAACGTGTAAGAAAATTATAAATTGAAACAATAAGTTGTATATTCTATATTACAACTTATTATTAAAGAAGTATACATAAAATGGAGAAACGAGTTAATAACACTATTGAAGACCACATGCTTGAGTTCAAGAACGTTGTGTGTGAAAAAGTTATGCAAGAACTAGGCGAAACAGAACAATGTTCAAATATTATTCAGTTTATTTACGAACACAAACGTCTTGTTTTGACAACCGAAGACTTCTCAAAAAGAAAACGTGTTAAAAACGATGTTCCTCATTGTGAACGTTGCACAGCGAAACGTTCTAACGGGGAGCAATGCACCCGACGAAAAAAGGATGGAGAATTGTTTTGCGGTACACATATTAAAGGAACACCTCATGGGTTTATTAGTCCAGACGAACAAGGAAGTGTGCAGACAACTTCTAAGGTAGAAGTATGGTTGCAAGACTTCAAGGGAATATCATATTATATTGATAATCAAATGAACGTATATCAAACAGAAGATATTGTCTCTAATAAACGGAACCCAAAAATCATTTCCAAATATGTAACAGAAAATGGAGAATATAGTATACCTAACATCGTGTAGCTAATTGTGATATATAAAGAAATATATAAAGACTAAGTATGTACATATTGTATATTTTTAATCATGAGATATTTTATTCCAGGATTGTGCATTATATTAGCGGGGTTTTTAACAACTAAATATGCATATTCTAGTCAAACAAGATATGTTACTATGCGGTCAAAGAAAAACAGACACACTTTTTTTTATCAAGAAGAAACTATTAGTCAACGATTAGTTCCAAAAACACCATCTCAGGTATTATATAAAAATGCATTAGAAAACAGAAATATTTCACTTTTATTTGTTAATGGACCAGCTGGGTCAGGCAAAACACATATGGCATGTGATGTTGCAATTGATATGTTAAATAAGGGTAATGTAGATAAAATTATTGTTACTCGACCAACAATACCTGTTGATAATGAAGAAATCGGGTTCCTTCCTGGAACTATTCAAAGAAAAATGGCACCATGGTTAATTCCAGTGAATGATGTATTTTTGAATTATTATACACAAAAAGAAATTGACCGTATGATTTTTGATAAAATTATTGATTTTGGCCCCATCGCACACATGAGAGGGAGAACATTTACAAACGCATATATTATTGCAGATGAAATGCAAAATAGCACCCCTCTTCAAATGAAAATGTTACTTACTAGAATTGGAGAAGGTTCAAAAATGATTATAACTGGAGATCTTATGCAAAGTGATTTAAAAAGTGAAACAAACGGACTTGCAGATTTTATTGATAGATATAAACCATGGATTGAAAAATCAAATGACTTACAAAATATACACCTTGTATGGTTAACACATATGGATGTTTTTAGAAGTGAAACTGTAAAGGCAGTAATTAAAGTATACGAAGGTATTGAAAACTATTATAAATTAAATAAAACACAAGAGATTGTAGAAGATACAAACGACGGAACTCCAGAACTAACATTGTATCACGATAATACAACATATATAGATGAACAAAATAGTAGTTCTACATCTGTAAATGGTGATAGTGCACTTATTCCTATATCACATATAAGTCGATATTTTAAAGATAATGATTACACAATCTAAATAAAACATTAATAATCATAATATAAAAGGTTGTAGCAAATTATATTATGAATCTAGTAAGAATAACAATGATTATTAATTATATATTTTCTATGTACGGTCTGTTTTGTATTGTAAGTCGTTTCCATAATATAAATGGTTTACAATCGTTTATTAATCCATATAAAAGACCATCTACTCTTGAGGTGCGTGCATTAAATCAAGACTATATGAATGCTATTCGTGAAAATGTTGCACATGGAAATTACGGAAATGAGTGGACATTTCAAGAATTACAAGAAAATATTCGTAACTCAAATATTGAGTTTGCAAGCTTGATGAATAACGACCAAGTTCTTGTTGCTGCAGAAAAATCTAGTTTATATGACAAACATACAGTCGATGGTCTTCATTATGTTCGCATGTCATCTTCTCTTATTCGCAACATTATAGATGTTCTTATTCAAAACAAAGTTCAGTTTATTATTGATAATTATACAGCACAGCCCCCAGCTCTTGTTATTATTTTTCTTAAAATAATAGGAACAACAACTCTTTACGTTTCAGTTCTAGCATTTTATTATATTGTTAGAACCTTTTTATTAAAATATATGAATTCTTCTACACGAAAATCATATGTAAATAACATAAGAGGATTTTTAACAGGACAACCTGGAAATAAAGTAGTAATAAATGATAATGAAAAATCAAACACAAACTTTACACATGTTGCTGGCTGTGATGAAGCAAAGTTTGAATTACAAGAGGTAGTTGATTTTTTAAAAACCCCTACACGATATAATGAAGCAGGAGCGGTTGTACCAAGAGGAGTTCTTCTTGAAGGTCCTCCAGGGACAGGAAAAACGCTACTAGCTAGAGCCACTGCAGGAGAGGCAGGTGTTAATTTTATATCAAAGTCCGCTTCTGAGTTTGTAGAAGTATTTGTAGGTGTTGGTGCATCACGCATGCGTGAACTTTTCGAAGAAGCTGAAAGAAAATCACCATGCATTATATTTATCGATGAAATAGATGCGATTGGTCGTAAGCGCGATAGTTTTGGAAGTAATGATGAAAGAGACCAAACACTAAATCAACTATTAACCAATATGGATGGTTTTGATAAAACAGAAAATATTATTGTTCTTGCATCTACTAATCGTGCAGATATTCTTGATAAAGCTCTATTACGACCAGGTAGATTTGACAGAAAAGTAAGAGTAGGGCTTCCAGATAGAGATGGGCGTAAAGATATTCTTGATGTCCATTTAAAAGGTAAGAGGGTTGGTTCAGACGTTGACTTAGATACCATATATGATCTAACAACTGGTTTCTCGGGAGCTGACCTAGCTAACTTAGCTAATGAAGCAGCTATTATGTCTGTCAGAAATAATGTTACTAGAATTGATATGAAATCTTTTAATGATGCATACGAAAAAACAACTATTGGACTTCCAAAAGCAAAAGATTTACGAGATGAAGAATCGCGAGAAATGGTTGCGTATCATGAAAGTGGACACGCAATTGTTGCAAAAAGTTTTTACGAGTTTGTTGATGTTAGAAAAGTCACTATTAATGCAAATAATAATGGGGCGGGTGGATACACTCTGTTTACACCAAAAGAAAAATATGTTTCTTTTCCTTCAAGAAAATATATGTTCGCATCTATGGTAATTGCCATGGCAGGAAGAGCTGCGGAAATGATGTTTTTTAATAAACAACGCGATAAAATACCACAACCAAGTGGGCGAAGAAGAAAACAACAAACACAATATAATTACGCTGAGAACAAATACAGTAAAAATAATGAACGAATGAACCAAGAGTTTATGGAAGCACAAATGGATGTATTTATTTCAAACTTGGACGATGAGGTAGAAGGCTCATCACAAGTAACATTAGGTTCTTCTTCTGATGTAAGACGTGCAACTGAGATAGCAAGACAATATATTTCTGTTTTTGGCACAAATGATGCACTTGGTGCTGGATTAGAATGGAACGAACAGAGTGAACGCGTAAAAGGAGAAATAGATGTACGTATTGCCAGACTTGTAAAATCTGCACAAGATATGGCAGTGTCTATACTTGAACGTAGAGATGTTGATTTACAAAAACTAAGTTCTCTTCTATTAGAAAAAGGAACTGTTTCAGGTAATGAAGTTCCATAAATAATTACATGTAACTTCCGTAATATACACCTTTGAATATTTGTATAATTTTTATTATACTTGTTTCAAAAACGGCATTTTAAATCTTCAAAGGTGTAATCTACTAATCATAATTATAATATATACTGATATTTTATAATTAATTATTTTGTCATGGTGACTGGGTTCTGCTAACAGATGCATTGGCTATGCCTTCATAAAAGTCTTCACTCGTCATTCTGGAGGTTGGTCTTGGAAATATTGGTGGTGCTGGATATTGGCGAGGCCTCTCACGTCGCAATACAGGTCGTGGAATTGGTGTATCTCGTATATTGGGAGAAGTTACTGGAATATTCAGTTCTGGACGGTTTTGATTAGGAGGATCAACTCCTCCACGTTTTCTATGCTTACGAGATTTTTTAGACTTTCGCTTTTTATGTGTTTTATTTCTTCTTCCTTTACGCGTGCGTCTGGATCTTGATTTTCCTGATTTATTTTTTCTATGTTTTCGCGAAGATTTTCTTCGCTTGCCTCCTTTTGACATATCCATTTTGTAAAAGTGTTCGTCTATCTCTTGGTCTGTCATAGGAATATCTAATCCCATTTTAGCATAAAAATATTCTCTACCAGCAGAACTAAACTTACTTAGAGTGTCTTCCAAACCAGGAACATTCATATCAGACATAAGTTTTCCAGAATCCACAATTTCTTGTTGTTTTTGTTTAATCATAGCAATTAACGCATCTAATTGGTCTTTCTCACAGTCTGCCAATCTTTGCTTCAATATTTCATTCTCTTTTATTGCGTTGTTTTCCATAACGCGGGGAGATCTTCTCTGTTCAGACATTTTGTCTACTATTATAACCAAATACTTTTTTTTAATAGTAGGATTTATTAGTGTTTTCGGTGTTTTTTGGATTTTTTATGCTTCTTTAAAGTTCTAGATTTTCTAGATCTTTTTCCACCACGTGTCAAACGTTTTGCACGTTTTCCTCCCTGACTTCTTCTACTCCAACTAAATCTTGATGCCATAGATGAAGCACGGTCTCTCATTGTCAATGGTTTTGGGTCACTTTGTAAACTGTCAATGTGGGTATTAATAACACCTTCATAATCACCGGGTGTAAGATTTTGAGAATATGCACAACCAGTGTGTTTACAGTTTCTAGCATCTTCAGGATCTTGTTGACAAGTAGGCGACATATCTTCACCCCATACCTTTGCTTGTTTTAAAGCTGATTTACAACCTTTTCTTCCCTGAGGGGTTGTTATGTCGCCATTAACAGCACTCCATTTTTTACAGTGATGTTTTATGTTTTCGCCACAAGTTTTGGCCTGTTCTAAACGTTCATGCGAAGCTTGCATTATACAGTTATATCATATATTTTTATTTGTTGAGCTAGTTTATGTGGTTTTGTTATATTCTTCGCAATACGCAACCCGAATACGCACGAAGCACTTATAATGGTTCAACCAATAATCCAAAACGTCGTCTGCGTCAACATAATTGTGAAATAACGGGTGGTGCCAAAGTAACAACACAAAAAGGTGGGGGCTGGGAGTATTGTGCAATTCTCTCTGGGTTTCCAGACAAAATAAATTGTTTATCATGTGAATGGCGTATTAAGTGTCCAAGTGGAAGACCTGGACGTCGCGCACCTAAGTATAATAGTCCCGCTGGACGGGTGGGGTCTCTAAATGAAATCTTACCTCTTGAATACTGGACAAAGCAATGTGTTGTTAATAACAGGGAGTTCCAAATGAAACTTCATGTTGTAACAGATTTGTATGATAAACTTGATACATCTATTATTCCGTCTAATATTGAAGTAATTCAATGTGAAAAAATTGACACCGAAATGCTAGATATAGAAAATGATATATATGTAACGAAGTCATAATTAATCAAGACCAAACTCTACACGGGGAACATCCAAATCAAGAATGCCAAGCGAGACTAAAATGAAAAAGAAAAATGAAAGATATGGCCATGATGCACTTCCACCTAAACCATAAAATCCAAGAAGATATGAAATCATCCATATAATGAGCGAACCTCCGATTATCGTTTTTAATATTTGCATTGGTTTTAAGTCCATAATAATATAGTCCGTATATACCTTTTTATATGTATATATTGACATAAGAAAAATGTATTTATTAACTTACAAAATTATATTATGTGTATTAATCGGTGTTTGGGCACAATGATGATTTATAATAAAACCACCTCTCGTTGTATCACCTTCAATATAATCAACAATCAAAATATTCTTCTCTTTATCTTCGTCGCTAAGTGTTTCATAAACATCATACGAAACAGACTTATCATAAATAATATGTGAACGCATAACAACTTTTGTTTTTATTAACTCATCTACAGCTTCTACTGTTAAATCACCGTGTTCACATAGTGCATTACAACAATCATTGTAATCATAATAATACCTAAATACATCTATCAAACTACGATGATCTGTTCTAGATGTTCCACAAAGTAGCTTCATATCTTCTGATTTTTTATCCTCAATCGTAAACCCAGTAACAGGTATAGGGAACGTATCTTCACTATCTGGATGGTATAGATTATTCAAAAAATCATTTGACTCAAATAAACGAACTACATCATCACAAACAGGAACAGAACACACATCGTTTAATACAGTCATTTCATATAAACTAGCAAACCATAATGGGTCATGCATATTCAAATAATGGTAATTTATCCAACTATCTGATATATTCATAAACACATAAAAGTCATTGTCACGTTTAATAAAACCGTCGTATTTTATAGTATTCTCTTTTACAACCTTTCCATAAGATAACATAATAATACGCATAATTTTATTCACTTCATCTGCGAAGTTAATATACTTTGTATGATGATCAAAATATGTTTTATTTACAAAGTTCATATAGTTATCTTGGTGATTTTTAAGGTTCTTGTTATTTCTATCATTTGTTTTCAACATTAAATACTGAACAAAGGGCGTTCCATCTGTAGTTAGATTAACTTGGTAAGGACATATATGTAGATTAACATACATACAACTTCTTGCATGGTGGTTCATATCTGCAAACATTTTTTCTTTAATAGGATACGAATACTTTGATGGATGAGGAACATATTTTGAAATAAATCCTTCTTCTGTTTCATGTTGTATTGGTTTTATTTGTTGTCCAATAAGCTGTTCTATACTATTCAACATAGTAGCTATGTTATTCTCATTCATTGCGTCTAATTCCTCAATACTCAAACTGTTATATGGGTCATCCTCTATTCTCAAGTTTTGCATGATTGTTATGTAAATAATAACTATATGTTTAAACTATTTACAAAACTCTATTTTTTATCTTTATCAAGCTTGCGTAACAATGTTTCTGTTACTTTTTCTTCACGATTATCTAATAAATATTTGGTGACTTCTTCGTGTTTTACATTACTTTCTTTAAAATATGTATCAAGAAGAGACATAATAGTCTTCCCATTGAGTGGTTTTTTTGTAACACTGCGTTTATATCTGAGAGCACCTCCATTAATATCAAAACAGTCAATATTATTTGTTTTCATAGTTTTAACTAAATCCTCAGATAACTGTTTCTTTTGTTCTCGTCTTGTTTTTAATTCACGCTGTAGTCTGGCTATTTCATTATCAACATTAATCCAACCTTTAATACTAGTAACTAGTTGTTCTTTTGTTTCCATTAACGTTACTTAATATATATACTGCAATATAAGTTTATACTGTTTCAATATAAATAGAAAAATAGAGATATTATATAATTTGTTTCGCATGTCAGGACAAGGAAATGGAATACCAAAAAAGTTTATTGCAGATTATATTTGGGTTGGTGGTGAAAAAGAGCTTAGATCAAAATCACGCGTAATTACTCTTCCTCCAACACAAGGAACACTTTCCTTGGCTGATATTCCTCATTGGAATTATGACGGTAGTTCTACTAAACAGGCAGAAGGGTCTTCATCTGAAGTTATTATTGTTCCTAGAGCAATATATCGCAATCCTTTTACTATGGGTAATAATATTTTTGTAATTTGTGATACATATACACCTGATATGGTTCCTCATGAAACAAATACTCGTGCAATGGCTAATTCTATTTTTGAGAAAAATCTTCATCTTGAGCCATGGTATGGCATGGAACAAGAGTATTTCCTTATCGAGCCCTCCACTGGAAAGCCAGTTGGTTATGATGAAGATGGTAAACAAGGAGCTCATTACTGTGGCATTGGTTCTGGAAATGTCTTTTGTCGTTCTGTTGCAGAAGAACATATGGCATTATGCATTCATGCAGGCGTTACTATTTCTGGTATTAACGCAGAAGTTGCGCCTGGACAGTGGGAGTTTCAGGTTGGACCTTGTCAAGGTATTCAGGCAGGCGACGATATGCTAATGGCAAGATATCTTCTTATTCGTTTGTCTGAACTAAAAAATGTGAAGGTTGATTTTGAACCTAAACCACTTACTGGTGATTGGAATGGTTCTGGATGCCATACTAATTTTAGCACAAACCAGATGCGCGATGGTAATGATGAAAAGACTGGTTTGGAGTATATTGACGACGCAATTAAATGTCTTGAAAGAGACCATACTGAAATGATCGCACAATATGGGGAAGGTAACAGGGACAGAATGACTGGTGAACATGAAACTGCTGATTATAATGTCTTTTCACATGGTATTGCAAATAGAGGCGCATCTGTAAGAATTGGAAATGATACATATAAAAACAAAAAGGGTTATTTTGAAGATAGACGTCCTAGCTCAAACTGTGATCCTTATGTAGTAACATCACTTATCATAAAGAGTGTTACCACAGAATAAATAATAAATTATCATATATAACATTTTACAATATGTAAAATGTTATAATTTTAATCTTCCCATAAATCTTTATCAGTGATAAACTGATTAATATTTTGAACCATGGTAGTATGTTTTTTACAATATAATGAATTAAAAGAACTTACACAACAATTACATTGACTACCTTTTGATTTTCCTGTTGTAAAAAATGCATAGCATCTGTTATGACGATAATGTTTATTACTTGTTACATCTTGTAATACATGTTTTGCATTATATTCACTATTATCAACTTTTTCTTTCTCTTTAATTTCTTTGGTCGTGTTATCATTAATAGAACTCTTCAAATTATCAGATATCATTGACAATATGTCTATTTTAGTCGTTATTTTTTTCTTTTCGGTTTTGTTTACAGTTTTTATAAATTTTAATAATATTTGTTTCATTATTTCAATGTCTATATGTTCGATATGTAATTGTGATATAACGTTTTTAATAAAATGGTTAGGACAGTATACCATTCCAGTTATATTACTATATTTCACCTTATTATTATTACAAGAAACCAACATTTCAAGTGGTCCATTTAATTCGGAATGATGAATACCGTCACAACATTTACCCCAACTATATTTGTGATAATATCTAGCTAGGTCATACATTCTCATAAACTCATACATACGTTTTGGTTCCATATTCAATGTATTTACACCATATATGTTTTCCCTACCCTCAATAGGATGTAAAAGTGTTTGTTGAATATTCCTACAATAAGGACACCTTATTTGATTATCTTTCAATCGTACACTTTCCAAATGTTGAAAGTTTTTTTTGTGATTATATACATCGTTAAAAATTGCATTATAATTAAACTTGTGTCCACACTCTAACGTTACATAGTTATTTTCAAGTGATAATAATGTGATTAGACATTTATCAGTGTTAATACCAAATGTTTGATTTTCCTCATCATCACTTGTATCATTATCTAACTGTTCTGCAAAATATTTTGAACATTTCTCTGAACATTTTGTAGAAGAATTATATTCAAATTTTATCATCGACATACTAATAATATTCGATTATCTTAAAATATATTTTTAAATCTATTATATAAAGAATAAACTTATAATCAATTATGACCAATACCTGGGGACCACCAACCTGGACATTATTTCACACTCTAGCAGAAAAAGTAAAAGAGGATTGTTATCTAACTATTGCGCCAGAACTTGTTACTTTTATTCGTCGCATTTGTTTCTTATTACCATGTCCAGATTGTCAAGACCATGCATCAGAATATTGGAGAAAAACCAGATATAATTTAACGAATAAAGAGGGTCTAAAAGAGTTTTTATTTACCTTTCACAATGAAGTAAATAAACGCAAGAGCTATCCTATTCAAGAAACAAATATATTACAAACCTACACCAGCAAAAAACTTTCTAGTGTATATAACACGTTTGTTTCTATATTTTTGGCTAGAACAACAAGTCGACTTATGATTGATTCTCTTCACCGCAAACGTCTAGTAGATGAATTTAAAATGTGGTTAATCAAAAATTCATCTTCATTTAATCCTTAAACTATTTGATTTTTTATAAGTTCGCCGTTTTTATATACAGCGCACTTAAATTGCTGTTTCTTTGGTCGTGAACAAACTACTTTTGTGCTTTGTAATTCGTTAAAAAACAAAAACTTAGATGAACCTCCTGCATTCATAGCACAAATAATAGCAAGACCTATTACTAAGCCAGCGACAACATTTAAGAAAAGAACACTGGGGTCTCCAAGACACTTATTTAATCCTCTTACCATAATATCTAATGCTAGGTAACTGATAAATGTTCCAAACACAAACCAGTTTACCGAGTCATTAAAGAACATAGGTAAGCACATATACATCATTGTAAAAGCAATCATAAATGCACTATATGTATTATTTCCGTGTGTGCTGTAATTAATAACATTACATATACCAGAAGCAGGAGGTGCTTCTTTCGCACCTGCCGCAAAATACAAAAATTCTCGAAGAATTGACATTGCAAAAAGGAAGCCTAAATAGATAAATCCTTTGTAACTTTGAATAATGACAGTAAATGCAAGAATTGCTAGACAAACGATTATGGGAGAATAAAATACCATAAAAACCATTAGGTTAGATGGTTGTAAAATATTCATTGCACCAGAATTATTTTCCATAGTGGTATAATAATACACAAGATTATTATATCATATTCTATTCTTGATACTAGTTATGTTTATTATTTTTCAATAATTTTATCTAACAATTCTTCTATATTTGAAACAGCATAAAAAGTAATCCCCTGTATTTCCTCTTTATCTTTATATTTTTCATAAAACTTATTGAAATCATATTCATTTTCTTGAGGATAAAAATAAGTATTAATCCCCGACTTAAGAGAGCCCAATATTTTTGCATCAAGACCTCCAATTGCGGTGATAGAGCCGGTTAGTTGTATTTCTCCAGTCATTCCACATTTTGGCTTTATTGGTAGGTTACTCAACAAACTATAAATTACTGTTGTTATACAACTTCCTGCAGATGGTCCGTCTTTTGGAGTTGCACCTTCAGGTGTGTGAACGTGAATACCATATTTAATATTACCATTGTACTGTTCAATTGTTTTGTTTAGTCTCTCTTTCGGACATAGTTTATAAGCTAGTGTAAGTGCAACATTCATTGATTCTTGCATTACATCTCCTTGTTTACCAGTTAATTTAAGTCGTAAAAACTCGTTAGTTGGGTAAAAATATGCTTCAATTGGAAGAGTTCCACCTTGACCATGTGCATTTGCCCATAAGCCATTTGCATATCCAATCTTTGCAACATTTGGAACCATTGTTATTGAGACTGGTCTCATATCTTTAAAATAAATGGTCTTTACATCTTCAATTGTAATATTAAGAGGATATTGTTCCATTGTTTCTCTCTTTAACATACGAATATTTATTTCACTGACAATCTCAAACAACTTTTCTTTTAACTTTCTAACACCTGGTTCACATGTATAATTTTCAATAATATATCTAATTACATCATCACATATGTTGACAGAACCTTCTAATCCGTTCTTTTTATAAATCTCAGGTAATGTATAGTTTTTTGAAATATGTATTTTTTCGTCAAGAGATAAACTAGAAAACTTTACCCTATGTATTCTATCAAGTAAAATACGGTCAATTGAGTCAGCGTCATTATAAGAGAGAACAAACAAGACTTTTGAAAGGTCAATATCTATACCTGCAAAATATTTGTCTTGAAACTTATCGTTTTGTGTAGTATCAAGCATATGAATAAGGATACCTACAAGTTCTCTTCCATGTTCTGTTTTTGATATTTTATCAAGCTCATCAATAAATATAATAGGGTTCATACATCCTTTATCCATCAAAATATCCACAATAGACCCCCATGTAGACCCGACATAAGTATAATTATGACCATGAAGAGTGCTACCGTTTGAGTCACCTCCCATAGCAATCATTGCGAATGGTCGTGGTTTATCATCACCATCTACAAGACAGTTTGCTAATCCGTTCTTACACAAAGACGTCTTTCCGACACCAGCTGGTCCTTCAAAACCAAAACAATATCCACTATGTTCGCCATTTATCCATTGTCCTATAATTCGTATCAATTGGTTCTTTGCATTATTATGACCATGAACTGCCTTATCAAGAGAATTATTTACATTTGATAAATAACTAGTAATATAATTAAAGGTTTTGTTTATTTTTATCATTTTGTTGCACGTAGGTATATAATCTTTATCTAAGCATGCTAATAACGTTTTTATTGTTTCTCTTTTTATTGTTTCATTTGTATCCATGTCAACCGTTTCTTTCAAGTATTGACAAATAGATGAAACTAACACTTGTTTTGGTTTCTTTATATTAATTTGTAAATTATGAATCTGATATTTTTTACCAGAAATACCATGTGTTCGTATAGTTTCTAGTTCAGTATTCACATTATCAATATATTGTAGTATTGATTTTTTGTCCAGACACAATAACTGATTATATATATTAATTTGTTCAATAGATACTTCTTTAGGTATAGAACGATACTTCATGTAAAAAATATCTATAATATGACGTATATCAGCTACAGTATAGTTTGAAACTGGAACATTATCACCATATTCATCCTTTTTAATATTACTATTCTTTGCCACAACAGAGAGAATATTTGATTGAAATGCCAGACTTTCAAACTCCTCTTTTATTTTTTGAGATACATCTAAAATAGGCTCTTTTCTATAATTTCCAAACGGTATTTTAAGAATACCATCTAGATAATGTCTTGCCTTAGAACCTCCATCATCTGATTTTGATTTAACTTCACGTAATTTAACCATTGCTTTTTCTTTAACAGTATCACCTGTTTTCATTAAACATATTTGTTGTTCAATATTAATTTTACTTGAATCAATTTTATTTAATTTTGTCGTATATTGTAATGTTTCAACGAGAGAGTTATTAAATAATTCGTGTAACTTCCATGTAAAACTATTCACAATTTCATTCTGTTCACGACTATCATCTGTTGAACTTGTGTCCAGTGTAATTAAGTCATACAAAAAATAAGCGATATATTTACTATGTATATCATTTTCATCTAAGAGAAAATACACTAGGGTTTGACGTTTCGTGTATATAGATTTAGATATGAAATCGTTAGACATAGAAATAATAGTTTGTTGTTTGAATATTTTATGCTCTGTCAGTCCACCCTTATAGTAAGCATACAGTTTTATCGCACTATTATGTATAAGCCAATCACGTGTGCTTATACAATGTAAAAAATTAGTAAACATACATTTATCAATATCGGAAGGAATATTATCAATACAATCAGTATATCTTGTATTAATATATTGACTATTTGCCAAATTAATATCAATATGGTCAACTGTTCCATACACAAACATCCCTGCGTTCATTTTTTCATTTTTTATAAATAACACCATACCATTCACATGAATATAGAGTAACCCATTAATAGTATCATTTGATACATTAAAACAATCAAATGTATTCATTTTTCTTATTTCGCCCAATGTATATGTTAATGTCAAATCTGGTGTAACTATATTAGTATCATCTGGTCCGTCCAAAGAGAACATTGTATACCTTAACGGATGAAACTGTTTTTCTATAATTGGAAGAAGTCCACTAGAAATATTTCGAATAATCGTATTTTTATATTCTTTTCCAAAACACACGTACATAAAATCATCAAACCTTTTTGTTCCCCATTTTTTAATAATATTCGACATATCTACATTTAACTTCTGCACTTTTGAAACAATATCATCTTGTTGGATTTCAAACTTCTGAACTTCAGAATAGAGAAACCCAAGTGTAGATCTAATATGTTTCAGTTCATTACTACATATTTTTACATCATTTACTTTTAAAATAAAGTTTCGCTTACATTCATTAATATAAATATATATAGACTGAATAATGTTATTAAATCGAGTAATTTTTGTTAAAAGTGAGCCCCTCACATCATCATCGTACGTGTGATCATTATCTAATACAAGTTCTTCGTAAAATTGCATGTATATGACCTTATATATATTCATATTATATTTTGACTATTCTAATTTATTATTCAGAATAACTTAAAAGAATACATATATGTACACAAGTGGAACATTATAAGAAAGTAGCAAATGGGTATTCCGAGTTACTTTTCATATATCGTAAAAAATCATCCAGAAATAATACAAAAGTTTATTAAAGGAGAGGTTTCTATTGATAATTTATATATCGATGCAAATTCAATTATATATGACTCATATCATTCCTTAAATGTAAATGAAACTAAAAATATTACTAAAACTCTTATAGAAAAGGTAATAGATAAAATAAAATCATATATCGATGTTGTGTCTCCAACTAAAAAAGTGATTGTATCGTTTGACGGAGTTGCTCCAGTTGCAAAACTTGAACAACAAAGAACACGCCGATTTAAGGCATGGTTTCAGACAACGATTACAAATAATCTAAATAAGATAGAAGAACAACATTGGTCTACAGCATCTATCACACCTGGAACATCTTTTATGAAAGAGCTCAACACAAAGATAACCGAATATTTCAAGAAATATAATTTTTCGAATCCACATGGACCAACAGTTACAGTAAGTTCAAGTGATGAGCCAGGCGAGGGTGAGCATAAGATTTGTCAATACATTAGAATGAACCCAACTCATAAAAATGACACAACTGTTATCTATGGTCTTGATGCTGACCTAATTATGTTAGCTATTAATCATCTACCGTTGTGTAATAAGATTTATCTATTTCGCGAAACCCCCGATTTCATTAAAAGTATTGATTCCGACCTTGAACCAAATCATAACTATCTTTTTGATATTCAACGATTAGCTATAAATATTGTTACAGATATGCAACAAGAAGTAAAGTTTTCAGATACAGATGCCGAACAAAGATTATATGATTATATTTTTATGTGTTTTTTACTTGGAAATGACTTTTTACCACATTTTCCAGCGATAAATATCAGAACCGGTGGTGTTGATAAGTTACTTCAACATTATAAATCTACAATCGGTCAAACAAATAAGTTTATGGTAAATATGAAAACAAAACAAATTATATGGAAAAATGTTCGCAAACTAATTGAATCTTTATCATTACAAGAACAAACATACATAATCGCTGAGCACAAATCACGAAATAAACGTGAACGTAATTATAAACATGGAAATAAGCAATCAAAGCCCGACCTAAGTGAAGATGACAAAGTAAACAACGTATTGAATACTATTCAAAATATCCCCTGTACAGAACGAGGAACTGAGTGTTTTATTAATCCAGAACGTGAATGCTGGGAGCATAGATATTATACACAACTTATTCACATTGAACCAGACGAAGATAGAGTAAAGCAAGTATGTGTCAATTATTTGGAAGGTCTTGAATGGACATTCAAATATTATATTTCAGATTGCCCTGATTGGAGGTGGAAATATAACTACCACTACCCGCCACTTTTGACAGACTTAGTAAAGCATATTCCCTATTTTGATACAACATTTATTCAAAAAAATAATTCTAAACCATTAGACCAACGTGTTCAGCTGTGTTATGTTCTCCCTCGCCGTAACCTTTCATTGCTTCCATACAAGATATACAATAAATTACAGACACGCTTTTCTAATTATTATCCAGAAAAAGCAGATTTTGAATGGAGTTATTGTCGTTACTTCTGGGAAGCACATCCAAAATTACCAGAGATTAATATAAAAACACTTGAAGAAACACTCATTATAGATTCATAAATTGATTTTATTGTATAGGAATGGTATATATCAACCCTATACAATCCCGAGTAATTAAAATATTACAATGGCATCATTTACAGAAGAAGAAACAAAATGTTATTTTGTAACACCTTCATATAAAAAGTCAGTATACGAGAACCTTATATATACGAAATATTATGGTGATACTCGAGTATCATTGAAGGTTACAAAAATATGGAGATATGGTGAGTTTAATATCGAAATGAGTGATTCAGAATCAAAAGAAATTATTAAACTTGATGAGGTAAATCTAAACAACTATTGTACAGAGGTTATATGCACTGATAATCTGTATGATTATGATGCAGAGATTGTTGATATTGATAAATATGACGAAGAACTACAAAAACAAATTAATCTGGACGTGTTTGAAGATGTTGATAACGAATCTCCTTATGATGATGCAGACCTAGTTGATGACCATGACTGGGATTTAGACGATACACTATATAGTATAGTTGGAGGCGTAGAACTTGATAAAGATGAAGACAGTCCTGATGAAAGTGGGGAAGAGGAAGATCCCAATGCATTTGAATGCGACGATTGCAATGTAAAAGATGTAAATTGCTTTGAACATTTTGGAATATCAAAGGAGGAAGTAGATATTTATAGAGATATGGGTGAACCAGACCGATGCACGGATTGTTTTGAAAAATGGAAAAATAGCGAGGATGGAAGCCAATACTTGAAAATAGTAACGGATAAAGATAAAGAAAAAACCTATAAGTTATGTGAAAATGTTGACTGTGAAAGATATCCACCTGATTGGGATTCCGAATCAGATACTGAAAGTACTTATCAGGAAGGACAATGGAAAAAATGCTGTTTATGTGACGGGTATTTCGATGATGATGGATTTGGTGATATATTATTTGTGCAAGAAGAACCAAACAATCAAGAAGCAGAATGTGACTTGTGTGGAAAGACGAAAGATATTGTTCAGATGAAAGGAAGCGGTCAATATTTATGTGAAGCTGCTTGTGATGAGGATGAAGATGAGGAAGAGGAGGAAGAGAAGGAAGAGAAGGAAGAGAAGGAAGAGAAGGAAGAGAAGGATGAAGAACAAGAAGAGGATAAAAAATGCTCTGCATATTACTATAATGTATATCGATGTAAACACTGCGATTGTACAACTGCATCAGACGATCCAGATTGTTATATATGCGGTAAAAAGTGTTGTATGTTGCTGAAGCAAGTATTAGATTCCGGAGATAATAAGAGTGAATATGAGTATGAGTATGAGTTTGAATCCGAACCTGATTTTGAAGATGAAGATAAAACCGACAATGTAAAGGAAGAAGCTTCTAATAAAATTTCACCGCCAACATTTTCACCATTAACCGAAGAACAACTAGAAGCAAAACGACAGGAAAAATGTGGGATGTAGGGGATTATTGATAAAGACATTACAATGACAGGTAAATAAATTGAACTGGAAAATATATTAAATACTGATGAAACAATTATAATATAATTTACAATGTCCACTGGAGTTGGTGGTATTTCAATCAAACATATTAAAAACGTTCTTGTCAGTGCGCTGAAAGGCCACCAGAAAGTTCCACTTGGAAGATGGTCTATTTGCACAAATAAAAATACAAACTTAGTAGTTGATTATTCAAATGAAGATCACTGTGGACCATGTGGAACGTATGTAAAAATAACCAATGAAAAAAACAAACAACAAAAACTAGACGAAGACTTGTTAACTGTTGAATATGAATATATGTCAACAAACACACCTAGTATTAAAAATAAACAAAAAAATGTTTATAACCCTCCTTTAAAATACGAAGATGCCGTCAGACTAATAAAGACGCGTCATGGTTCCTTTAACGGTTAACGTTAAAAATCTTGTAAATAACTATATATTTGTATATTTTTACTGTGAAATATACAAATTTCAAAAAGTGAAATGCCCCTTTTTTTGGCAATTTTCATATACAACATTTTGAAAAAATAAAGGGGGGCATTTGAGTTTTTCAATGGGAAAAACCTAAAAAAATGAAATACCCCTTTTTTGGGCATTTTTCATAGACAGTCATCTTATTTTTTAAAATAGGACATTTATTATTTTTCAATAATTTTTCCAGAAAAATGAAAACCCTCTATTTTCGCATTTTTTTGTCCAGATTTGACAGAATACTCGTTTTTATAGGCATTTTTTTCTTCTCGGATGTCTCTTTTTGGTTCCACAAAGTATAAAAAGTATTATATATTGTTTTACAAATGATAGCACGCATAATCTAATAAAATATTATTTATTTCTAAAAGTTGATTTATGGTGTCAATTGTATAATATTTTATGGTGTAAAAATGCATCCAAATTAATACTTTATTATTACATATTCGCAAGTATGTATAATGTATTTTACAAAAGGTTATGACAGCATGCCGTTTTTTTCATTTTTTTCACAAAAGTTTTTGTATATTCCAAAAAAGGACAAAAATTAATTATTAAAATTGTCCATTTTGAATTATGAAGAACTTTTAAAAATCAAAAAATTTTTTTCCTTATGCAGTGGACCTGAAAAAATACCCCACACTGACGAGAGCATAAAAAATATTTTTGACAGTTTTTCATTTTTCTCAGAATTTTGATTTTTTGAGGCGTTGAATTTTACCCATTTTCAAAAATGACTTGATTTTTTACATATTTTCTCTTTATTGATATGCATGTTATTTTTTATTTTTGGAGGCGTTTTTTTTGCACCAAATGATGACAAAACTAACTTTTTTCTTGATTTGTTGACAGATTATCGTGTAAAAAAACGCCGTGTTGCGGAAATCGCCTAATCATTATGTAAACAATTATGTGGTTTTCACTTAAATAAAATATTAGCATAAATATATGTTTCACTGTAAAAGTTGTATCTATTCGACATCCAAGAAATCAGAATTTAACCGTCATCTTAAAACAAAGAAACATCTTCGTAATGCAGGAACCACTCCAACTATAGTAGCAACTGGTTTTACATGTGATGGTTGTTTGACAACATATGTTTCAAGGCAGGGTTTATGGAGACACCAGAAATCAAAGTCTTGTGGAACAATTCAAGACGATGATTATTTAGATGAACATGAAAGTTCTGTAAAAAATATTGTCACCGAAAATGTTATTACTGAAGATAATGAAAAAAATACAGAAAAGTTAACATTTGAACAACAACTCAAATTACGCGAGATTGAACTTGAAGAAAAGAAACTTCAAATACAACAAGATATTGAAATGAAGAATATACAGACACAACAAGAACTGATGCAAGAGATGTGTAATAATCAAAAAATGATGGCAAGTGCAATTGAAAAGATAGGTACTACACAAACAGTGAATAATACTACAAACAACATTATTCATACAATTAATCAGTTTAACCTCAATGTATTTTTAAATGATACATGTAAAGATGCAATGAATATAATGGACTTTGTCAAGAGTTTAAAATATACAGAAGAAGATATTGGAAGTATTGGTAAACTAGGATACGCAGAGGCAATCAGTAATTTGTTAATTAAGGGTCTGAATGAGATTGATGTGACACAGAGACCAATACATTGTACTGATGCAAAACGTGAGAAGCTATACGTAAAACACGACAATGAATGGAAAAAGGATATCGAGTCGGCTGGTAATTTAAAGAAAGCTATTAAAGTTGTTGGACATCAGAACATGGGTTCGTTGGATGAGTGGAAAGAAAAACATCCTTACCATAATGAACCGAATAGCAGGCATCATATCGAGTATCTTGAAATATGTAATCAAACAATGAATGGTATGTTAGATGAAGATGATAAAGAGTACAAGAAGATTATCAAACGTATCGCACCCGAAACCCTTATTGAAAAAGATAATAAGGTTGGGCAAATTATATTAACTGAAACAATTAATGGCGACGAAACTTAAGTGGTATAGCATTGAATGTATATTATTTTAGTATGTGAATAATATATATATATACACCATATATAGTATTATATGAGTGAAGAGGGGAGAATAGTAGTAGATGTTTCAAACAACGAACAAAAATCTAATGAACTAGTTACTAATAAATCTGATACTTTTGTAGATATTGCAAATATTATTCGTAATCAAGATAATACCGCACGAGCAATGGATACTATTTCCAAACTTCAAAACGTAATGTATGATAGATTAATCACCGAAGAAGAAGAACTAAGACGAAAGAGAGAACAAGAAAAGATTGAAATGAAAAAACACAGTATGAAACTAGAGTTGGAATGTCTTGAGATTGAAAATATGAAAATGGATTCCTATTTAAAAACATTATCGAAAAAACATGAATTAGAATTATTATATCTACAGGAAGTTTGTGCTCAAAAACAAAAAATTGTGGATTTAAGTAACTCTCATCCAGAAATAAACTTTGATAATATACGTCCTTATGGAGAGTATTATCGCGAGGAGTTGATAACTGTTACGCGCAATAATAATATAGTTATATCGCACGAACCAGATAATAAGTCACAAGATGCAAAGGTTAGACTGCAACAACCATCTGAAAAAAAAGAACTACCTGGGCCGGCAAAACTTTCACCACGAACCAGAACACTTCAAGCGCGCGAAAGTTCCGACAACAACATTAATTTACAGCGTCGTAATACAGTTAGTGGAATAGATTTACAAAATCAAATAAAAAATGCACTTGAACATAAGTTTAAACATGTACATACAGGTGGCAGTGACGAGGATGAATGGAAATAAAAAACAATATATACAACGATTATTTACATTATATATTGTTTAGTTTAATTATTATTTGTGTAAAGGCTACCGCATCTCCATTTTGCGTTTGGATCATCTGATGTTTTACGTTGGATACGAGCCGAACGTCTCACGCGTGGTGGGGTTTCTTTCTCTTTTTTAGCTTTTTCAATCTTGGCTTGATGTAGCTCTTCTCTTCTTAGGCTGAGTTTTTCTTTTTCTTGCATTATTCTCTCGTCTTCCTCTTGTTTTTTAAGTTTATTTTCCTCATCAATATCTTTTTGAACTCGTTTCATTTCTTCTCTTCTCTGTTGTTCTAGATGTTTAATCTTGTTATCCAGGATGTCTCTTGCTTCGTATAAACTTACCTTATTTTCTTTCATAATATTTTGTATCTTAATATGTCTGTATCTCTGTAGTTCGCGTATCGCTTGCTGGATGGTGTCCCAAGTGTTGCGTAGACGGCGGTCACTGTTGATATCGTATGGCATGTTGTATTGAATACTCTTACTAATTCTGTCTGTGCCAATAGATGGTTATCGTATAAAGAGTTCAATTTATTAGTTATGAAATAAAGTATAAATGTATCAGCGTATATATATTATACAGATGGAGACAAAAACAATTGTTACTGAGTTTGAAAGTCGTCATCAGTTTTTAGATTTTCTTAAATCAAATCCAGGCTTTGTTGTAGTAAAGTTGGGTGCTGAATGGTGTGGTCCATGTAAAAAAATTCATAATGAAGTAAATGATTTCTTTTCTAGATGTCCTGAGAATGTTATTTGTTGTGATATTGATGTTGATGATAGTTTTGATTTATATGCATTTTTAAAAAGTAAGAAGATGGTCACTGGTATTCCAGTTATTATGGTATGGAAACAGGGAAGTGTTGAATACATACCAGATTATAGTTATGTAGGCGCAGATAAAGAAGGCCTCGCTAATTTTGTAAATATGATGTTGAATATATTTGGAAAATAATTATTACAGTGTGTAAACAATATTAAAACATATTCTTCTCTCTTTATAACAAATGGACGATGTTGATTTAGATATAAACAATTACAATTTAGAAGATCTTCTTCAACTATTTAATCTTCCTCTTGATTTTAATAAACAACAATTAAAGAACGCAAAATCTATTGTATTAAAGTTACATCCCGATAAGTCAGGATTAAACTCCAAATATTTTATTTTTTATTCAAATGCATATAAAAATGTATGTAAGATATGGGAGTTTAAATCAAAAACAGAAAAAGACGTAAATAACGAGTCAACCGTATATGTAAATAATGACGACGAAACGTCGTCAAATAAGATAATACTTAATAAAATGTTTGAAAAGAACAATGATTTAAAAAAGCCAGAGAACTTTAATAAATGGTTTAATGACCATTTTGAAAAGATGAAAGTGACAAGTGATAATGATGAAGGTTATGGAGATTGGTTAAAGTCAGATGATGGTCTAGAAGATAATAATTGCAAATCAGTATCACAAATGCATGAAGTATTTTCTCAGAAAAGAAAGCAAGCATGTAATGATATAGTAGAACATTCTTCGATGCAAAGTTTTCAGTTTGGCTCTGGGTCTGGTATGGGCAGTGACCTTATAAATGATAGTGGAGGTTTTGATGGTGAAGGGGGTAGTGGATTAGTATACCAAGATCTTCGTAAAGCTTATACAGAGACAATTGTTCCTGTAGACGATAGTTTAATGGATAAGCGTGTCAAGGTTGGAAGTGTTGATGAATTAAATCGTTATAGACAAAGTCAGGATTTATATGTTCCAGATGCTGAGCAACAGAGAATATATAATGAACAAAAACAAACGGAAGATGAAATGGCTACAAGACGTGCATTCAAGTTAGCCGAACATAGTAAAATGGCTCAACAAAATAGTGAAGGTTTTTGGTCAGGATTAAAATTATTATACGATAAGTAACATAGTTACATCATGTTTAGGAAATGACTTCATAATATTTGTTAGTTTAAATAATATGAAGAATATTCTAGTGAGTGTTCGTGAAAAAATAAGGTAAATAAAATATAACACTATTATATATTATTCACTGTATAACAAGAATAGAATGAGTAAACTAAATGACTACATCAAGATGGGTTCTTTATTTTTTATTTTAATGACAATCGGTGTCTTTTATAGAAGATATGACGATAAACTTATTCGTGAGAGTAAAGAGAGAAACGACGATGCTATTCGTGATTATCTTTTAACCGACCCTGATAAGCTGGGCGCTATTTCAGTGACTAGACCTATCTTATGGATACCTATTGTTTATACATATAACTCTCGTAAATGGGAAAGTTTTGGTTCTCGAAGTTCTTATGACTTAAACCAACCATATTTATATTTGGTAGTAAAGAGTATTATTAGCTATTGTAAAGACAGTTTTCATATATGTCTTGTAGATGATAATAGTTATAAACGTTTAATGCCAGACTGGGGGTATGAGCCAAACAAAACCCCTGAGCCTGTCATGGAGCATGCTCGCAAGTTAGCAATGATACGACTTTTGCGTATATACGGTGGTATGACTGTCCCTTCATCCTTCCTTTGTTTACGTAATTTAGATGAACTTTTTCATAATTCTCTTACGTCCAATGTTGATATGTTTGTTTGTGAAGAGATAAACAATTCTTCGTTATCTAATAGCGAATATGTAACTGGTATTTCGGTAATGGGTTGTAAGCAAAATAGTTCTTCTATGAAAGAACTTGAACTTGTTTATAGTCAAGCAATACGTAAAGATTTTACTATGAATTTAGAGTTAAGCGGAGAGATTAGCAATATATGCGACAAGCTAATAAAACACGGAAATGTTTCTCGTGTAAATTCTGAGTTATTAGGTATTCGTAGTCGTGATGAAAAACGAATTGGTGTTGAGGAGTTATTGGGTAATTCTCATTTAGATATTTCTACTCATGCTTACGGTATATTAATACCATCAAATGATATATTGAAAAGAACTGCATACCAATGGTTTGCTAGAATGTCTGGTGAACAAGTTCTTAGCTCCAATACTATTATTGGAAAATATATCCTTGTTGCCAATGTTCCATCTGCTGAAAAGGCTGTAAAGAGAGATGATGCAGAAAAACCAGAATGGATTTCATATTGGGAGGTTCCAAGTGATGCACCAGTATGGGGTGTAAAACCAAACTTTTTAGGAAATCATGTTCAAGCACGTTCTTTTCAAGCTACATCATCAACATCTGAAGAACCTGCTGTTTCTTTTTCACAATAAATAGTATTATCTGAAGATCCATCTTCATCAAAATACACATAGTATTCTACTTGTTGTTCGGAATATTGATATTTTAATACTGATCGATATGTGATATTATTATAATTACATATTTGTCGTATAATAGTAAGAAACCTTTTGTATGTAATAGGTTGTTCAAGATATGACCTTTTTGATATGTAATAGTATGAACGTATCTCATCAATAAAAGTATCTAATTTTTCAATAAATTTTGATTTTTTAAATGAGTCATAATTGATAATATATTGTTTATTCATTGCCATGCAAATTAATTCTAAAAAATTAAAAAGAATATTTTTATCCATAGGGCGTTTTAATATATGTGTTGGCATTAACAAGTATTATCCTATATTCTGAATAGACAATAGTTATTTAAGTTTTACTTGGAAAAAATGAATGTAATAGTATAGTATGAGACATAGATCTATTAATGAATATACCAAAAAAGATAATACAAAATATATTTGTTCTACACATAAACATATTTTAAATGAAGGCCTTCAACCAGTGTTTAAGATACATAGAAGGTGCATTGATTGTCTAAAACATAATGTCTATGCTTATGCAAGTCGTTATCAGTTAATTGTTGATAATTATAGTTATTTATTTCCGGTATTATGTGACCATTGTAGTAGAAGAATGAGAATATGTAAATGGTGTCGTCCTCCAATACATAGCTGTATTTTATCCTATACGAGATAGTATGTGTAAATATATGTCAACCTACATACTAGAATAGAGGCTTATTAGTGGCTAATTCTTGAGCAATCATACCAAATGAAGCAATCATTGCCAAGCGACCATTATTTAGTTCCTTGTTTAAAAGAGACATATTTTCATCTGTCGAAAAGTCTTGAATAGTTGTAAATCCAAGATCACCGGGCTGATAAGTATTCTTTAATTTGAAATATTTATCGGTAGTGAATGGGTTTTCCCATCCATTTACCATAAATGTTGTTTCTGTTGCCATCATTCCAGACAAAATAACAAGGAATAATTTGATATCATGTGATAATTCAAAAACAGCTGGTCGGTGAGTAATTTGTTCTGTTAATGGAATAGATACACTCGATATCATACCCAGGCGTCCATGTTTTAATTCTGCTTCTCTTAGAAACAGCTTCTCATCAGGCTTATCTTTTGAAAACCCCAATGGATCGAAAAACCCTAATGGTTTGGTATCACCAACCAAAACTGGTGTTTTATCAGCATAACCAAAGTTAAAAGAACTAGCGATTGTAGAAAATGCGAGAAACACAAGTATCTTTATCATTATACTATAACTTGCTAAAAAAGATTTAAGTTAAAACGCCTAAATATTGTTATGTATTATGCGGTATGTTCTGACGTGGTGGGAATAATATTCTGACGTGACAAAATATTATACATAAAATATTTGAAATATTATTGCAATACTTTCATAATATTGTTTGTAAAAAGAGGTAGTTCAATGTCATTTTCATGTATTTCATGAAAAGCTGTGATGTATTTACAGATAAATGGAATAATTTTATATTTATCTGTTTCTGTTAATTTATCTGTGGTCTTGATAAACATAAAATAATTATCTAATATGTCCATTACAGAGTAACCTTCATTTACAATTTTATATATGATATTGATTGCATGTTTTAAATTGCCAGATTTAATGTATTCTGTATACTGTTCAAATGTATAGAGGTCAATATCACTGCATATTGATAGTGCAATATCATAGGTAATATCTTTATTTAAGAGTTTACATTTTTCAAGATAGTTAATTACATTTTTAATTGTGTTATTGCTAATGGATACAATAAAATCTTTAGCACGGTTATCAATAATAATATTTTCCGTTTGTATAATTTCTTCTAAAACCTGATACATTATAGTAGGATCGATAATAGGTAATTTAATAATGGTTAGTCTCGACTGTATACTTTCAATAACTTTTTGTCCATTTGTGCAGGTAGAAAGAAAGCAAACATTATGACTATATTTGTCTATACAATTTCGAAATACTTGCTGACTTTGTTCATTAATTTCATCTATATCGTCAATCATAATTATTTTTTTCTTTCCCTTCACAAAACTATGTGTTTGGCAGAATGTTTTTACTTCACTTCTGTAGTAGTTAATTCCTTGTTCATGTAGGTTATTTATATATAGAACATTTTGCATATATATCTTTTCTTCTATTCCAGAGTAGTATTCTTTTACAATTGAATGCAAAATAGATGTTTTTCCTGTTCCCATTCCGCCTACAAGAAGAGTATTTAAACAATCCGATTGTATAAGTACGTTTAATGAGTTACGAATATCTGTAGGTAAATAAAACTTGTTTAGTATTTTTGGAGTGTATTTATCAATAAATAACGTATTATTCATAGTATAGATAATACATTATTGAGTTTAAGTTCTAAGTTTTTCTTAGTTATAGAATATATATTATTAACTTTTCTTACAATAATTATTTTTCTATTTATATGAGCGACTATTATTGTATTCTTGAAGTTGATAAAAATGCTAGTGTTGATGAAGTAAAACGTTCGTATAGAAAACTTTCATTAAAACATCATCCAGATAGAAATGGAGGAAGTGCAGAATCTGTTCAAAAGTTTCAAAAAATATCGGAAGCATTTGAAACTTTAGGTGATGCTGACAAACGTAGACAGTATGATTTTACACTTAAGTTTCAGGGTGGTTCAGGTATTCCATTTGATTTTAATACTGGAGACGGAGGAATGCCGACACCACCTAGTGAAGCGTTTGCAAAAATATTTGAAGAGATACAAAAACAAGGTATTAATTTAAATGGGGCAAAGATGTTTAGTTTTGCAGGAGGTCCACCTCCAGGTTTTCCCGGGTTTCCCGGTGCAGAAATGAATAACTTTACTAATCCTCACAATATTTTTGATATCAATGTAGATACTAATAATAAACCAACACCAATTACAAAAAAAATTACAATTGACATGGTTGTGTCAATACTTGGTGACAAAATCCCTCTTGAATACGAAAGATGGATACTTGAAAATGGAAGTAAAAAGATGGAAACAGTTAAAATATATATTGATATACCCCAAGGTATAGATACAAATGAAATCATAATGATTAAAGACTCAGGTAATATTATACATGATAAATGTAAAGGTGACGTAAAAATTATTATTAATGTTGAGAATAATAGTATATTTAAACGCCAAGGCATGGATTTAATTATGGAAAAAGAGTTAACGTTAAAAGAAAGTTTGTGTGGATTTACATTTGAAATAAAGCATTTAAATGGTCGTTCTTACACGTTAACTACCCCAGCTGGAACAGTGATTACACCTGGTCATATAAAGCCAATAGATAATTTAGGTGTCGTGAGAGATGGTAAAATCGGAAAATTAATTATTCAGTTTAAAATAGTCTATCCAACAGAATTAAATAAAGACTTGGTTGAGAAGTTAAAAGAACTTTTATAATCTATGTAAAGAGTGATGTATAGCATTTACTTATTCGTTTACATTATTTATAAATAAATGTTTTAGTTATATAATGAAAGAATTAATCAACTTAACTACTTTGGGGGAAATTCAGGAATATATCGAAAAAAAAGAAAATGTAAAACTAAAATTGGAAATTAGTCAGGAAAACATTATAACCAAAGAAGGACATCCTTCACATTATGATACCGGAGATAGTAATCATATGTTATGGTGTAGATATTCCGCTTCAACATTACTTTCAAAACATTATAAAGGAGGGGAGTTTATATTTGTTGATTCAGATGATAATCAATTAGAAAGTTTTAATCAAAATAGTCACTATAATAAAACACTGGTTTATGATATAAATCATAAGCATAAAGTAAATCCACATTATGATGGTGATAGGATTGTTAATTTATATTTTTGGAGTGTAATTTCGGGAGATAATCCTATTGTTTCCCAAGAAGTCGAAGATTATATAAATAGTAATAAAAGTAAAGAAACGTACGATGCACGCTGTTTTAAAATAAAAAATAAATAACTTAAAGATGTGGGTTGTTTTAATATAGGCAAGAAGTAGCTTGTCTTTTGGGGATGTAGCTCAGATGGTAGAGCGCTTGTTTAGCAAACCTTTAATGGTCTTAACTACAAGAGGTACTGGGATCGATGCCCAGCTTCTCCAAATAAAATATAATAAGGTAGTATTATCTTATTATATTTGTATACAAAACCGTCTTTTAAATACAATTTTATGTTAAGTATCTGTTCATAATTTGATTTAAATATAACTCACAGTCTCTCTGTTAAAGAAAACCCAATGTTTCGTTTTATACAATATTCGCTTGTGTGTATACTCGTTAATGGATTTATTGGAGCCTATACGAATAGTTGGACAAGACAAGCCAATATGATGTCGCCTGAAAAACGAGGGGTTGCAAACGAGTTGATAATACAACCCCAATCTGATGTTCAGACACGAGAGCTTATTTTGCCGGTAAACTTACATGTAAAGTTTCTTGATATCTTCTTCCCTTTTCCAGATAAAAATAATGACAAAAATGGAAATGAAACATCGGCTCGTCTCCCCGACAACCCCCCTCCCAAACCTGTATTTGGGGTTTCTTTGGTATAAATAAAAATGATAAGTTGATTTTAAGAGATTGTCTTATGTAAAACAATATAAACATATTTTTATGTGCTTACAATATATTTGGTATGACAAAAGTTAATAAGGTGATTGACAAGTTATACTGTAGGCTGTCATGTTATACAACTGTTACATATAAAAATGTAATTAATATATGTTCATGTCATCCTCAATGTAAACTATTAAATACGTATAAGAGAGCGAAACATGTTCAAAGTTGGCCTTATGCATATAGTGTTGGTGAAGCAGCAAAAACATGTGATTGTACAAAAAAATGTAAGGAGACACAAAGTAATCTATAAATAATATTTATTCATGTAACTATTTCAAATAATTACATGAACACAGTTTATACAAAATAAAAATCTTAAATAACGATGAGTATTATTTAAGAAATACGTCTATTTTGAATATCGGAAGATACCAAGTAAATAGAGTTTTCAGTTATAATAATATATTCTGAACTACTTTTATAAAACTTCGATATAGGAGAAGTATACTCTTCCTCACTTTTTACAAGAAGTTTTTCATTGTTTTCGCGAACTCCAACAAGTGCTTTATTTTCAATAGATGCCGACCAGTAGTCCATAATAATAGGTTTATCTTCAACAATTGCAAGCTTTGCTGCATGTCTAAGTGTTACATCTGATGGAAGTCTATAACTTTGTTGAGTGGGAGTAGGGGCAGGTGTCTCGGGTGTTGAAGTAGTTAAAGCTGACATAAATCTTTAGTAATACTACTTATAATTCTTTATATCTTTATTATAGAAATAATTATAGAAAATAATCATTAATAAAAACTATGCAAGAAACAATTGAAGGATACAACAGAGCAATTTTTCATTATATTAAAGACATTGTTGATTATGCTGAAAAAACGAAGCGGGGTCTTCCTGTAGACAATGTAAATGTTGGATTTTCAGTTGTTACTAATGTCTATATGTTATCATTAATGCATTATTCAGATATTGCACGTGCATCAGAATTAGCTGGGGAAGCAATTAGTGTATTTATAGATTTTATTGTGCAAATGAGTAACATTAGTTTTTCAAACTCACCTACAAAAATAACAGTAAAGGATGCAGCAATGTTTGTTTATAAAAAAGTATTACCAAAAGAAAAGTTTTTTACTTCATCTTCGAATAGTAGTTTTGTTAGTTCACTTGTTATTTATAATGAAGAAAATAGTAACGTAGATGATACAAACTTAAAGTCTCCTGCTAATATGCAAATTATTCCAGCTAGCGAATTAAAAAATATATTAGTAAATATGCGAATATATACATCTATTATTCGTAATCTTATTCAATCATTATTTATAAAAAATATGTTTTATGACAACAGAACAGAGACAATATCTTATTATTCTCAGATAATAACAAGTATGATACATTTAATTGTTATGATAGAGAAGAATTCATCAAAATTATCAGTTCAGTCTATGAATTATATAATAAATGAACAATTAGCATACAAGGTGCCATGTTATCCAGATACAAGTTCTGCATCTACATATATATCTTGGATTGAAAATATGATTTATGAAAAAGTAAACGCATAATGTATTTCATGAGTAAAAATATATTATAATACACATATTTACAATATATTTTGTATAATTAAACTACAACATGATTATCTACAGTAATAAACCTTTTACGTATCGAAGTTTTTTTATTTTTTGGTTTAATATCTTCTTCTTGGACAATGGATTGATAAATTAATGGGAATTCGACAATAAGCATGTTTTTAATAATAACATACACTTCGTCAAGAACATCTTCCTCACACATACCAACAATAAGAATGCTTCCAGTTCTGAATATCATAAAAGATATTACGACAATTGATTTATTTTTTTCTATATTTTCATATTCTCTAACACCATTTTGTATACTTTTTGTTTTATCATAATAAAACTTGCATTGTATTCCAGGATAAGAACATGGGTCATAAATACATTGAATATTGTATTTTGTTTTTAATATATCAAATAGATTTTCTCTATTGATAAAGAAACCGCAATTAAAGTTAGAGTTAATAAGAACTGTATCACATAACCCTTTATAATCCATATCATCCCCAATAATCGGACGTAAATGATTAAGAATATTTTTTTGTACAACATCTAGGTGATACTTAGATCTTATTCCAGGTATTTCAACCTTCCCAGTGTTAAATATTTTTACATGAAACTCGTGAAAATTTCCATACTCGGCATCGTCTTCATCTTCAATAAGTATACGAAGTATCATAACAAAACAATTATAAAATGCACATTTTTGTTTTGACCTGTAGCTAATAATATCTTTTTTAGATATACCAACTGTAACCTTTCTTACATCTTTAAACCAGTTTTTAGAGCCAGATGGTGTAGTGACACTTGTAAGTATTTGCTCGTTAACGTAATATTCGCCTTCTAGATTTTTTTGAATATCATCCACTTCTTCTTGTGATGAAGAGTTAAACTTCATTTGCTTTTTTACAATACCATTTTGTTGGTTTGTATATAAGATAACGTTTAGTTTCCAAAATACGGAAAGGAGATCAACTGGTTTATTTAAATATGCAATTTTTGATTTAGTTGATATATATATATTTGATGGTGTAGGCGCATCTATATGAGTTGGATTACCTTTATTGTCATTTGATTGTGTGAGTTCATCACCTCTAGAACTTTCATTATTTACAGATGAAGTTGATATATCTCCGCCAGACATAAAATGTTCCCATTCTGCATCAATGTCCATATTGTTTAATAAAATAATAGTTGATACAACTTAAACACATTCTTGCTTTAAATCAATTTATTAAACAATATAACGTATATTTAGGAAATATAACAGTATTGCGGTGTGATTTGTATACAATATAGTGGATTTTAAATATATTGTATATATTTTTATAGTTGTTATATTATATAAATGTTACACCGAGAATTAGTCTCTAACCCCCGAAGCTTCTGTAATCTACAACCATCTGCGTCTATACCAATTTCATCTAAAAATACAACATCAGATAAAAAACAAAATAAAATGTATGAAAAATGGTCGCAGTATGACGAAACACCTTTCTTACCATCATCAAGTCCTCCAGTAAGCGATTTTTTGAAAAGATTGGCCGAAAGAAACATAATTTACAATAATTCAACAAACTTTTCCAAATTGGAAAATGCATAATTTGAGTACGTTTTATCATCGACATTTGATGTTACGTGTAATAAACGTTCTACAAAATTAAGAAAATTAGGTGTAACATTTATTTGTTTGTCTCGAATTAAGTAAGTTAAATAATCTTTCATCATGTTTTTTAAAGTCAAATTATAGGTAGTTGTTAGGTTTAAAACATAATTAAAAAGAGATGAATATCTATTGATATTTTGTTTTGTTTTTAATTTGGAAGCCTTCTTTATTTCTTTGGTTAGGTCATTCCACGTTTTACTATTAATAATAAAAAAATCTTCATCACATAAGCTTGTATTATGATTACATTGAATAAAGTTAATCATGCTACGTATGTCAGAACCATACATTTTTTGAATAGACTGAACTGTCTCAATCGGTAGTTCGATATTTTCATTTTTTGCTATGTTTTGTAAAAAAGAATATATTTTATCTTCTGGTAGGTTGTTAAATCGTATTTTTAATAGTTCAGTTTGAAGACCACTATCTATGCGACTTATGTAATTACAAATAAGACAAAATCTTACATTTGAACTATAAAGATTTATAAGATGGCGAAGTGCTTGTTGTGCATTTTTTGTCATATAATCAACCTCATCTAATATTACAAATTTAAGACCACTTGTAAATAAACATTTTGAGTTTACAAACTGAAGTATTTGATTACGAATTATATCAATTCCTCTATCATCAGATGCATTTAAATGAATCATAAGACTATGCTCTTGTTTACCCATCGTATTTTGTTGATAAGCATTTATTAAATTAATAATTGTCGTTGTCTTACCCGTTCCGGGCGGACCATAAAACAATAAGTTTGGAAAGTAATCCATCGTTACAATGTTTTGACATATAGTATTATTTGTATCACTTAACACGATTTCGTCAAAACTGGATGGTCTATATTTTTCAACCCATGGGATCGTTTTTATGGATGTTTCATTATTTGATGTCATTTATTTACTTTATCATAAATTATCTATATCATTTACACAAGATGATTTATGTAGTATTTATTTTACCATTGAAAAAATACCATAGTTAATATCTGATTTTGTTTCTCCAGAGGTATCTTTTGTATTTATTTTTGATTGATCTACGCGTGCCTTCTTTTTCAAATTATAATTATTTGCTGTAGGAATTATTTTATTATTAATAATAAACTCGTCATTGTCTTCATGTAATTCTGGCAGTATACGAGTTAATGGTTTATCAACAACAAGGAATAATCTATCGCTCTTCAAAATTTGTCTATATTCATTGATATTCAAGTTTCCACAAAATCTTTCCAAAAAGTAATGTGGGTCTGGTGCAGGTTTAATATTTTTCTTATAATCAAATACCTTGTTATATAGATTGTTTAATAGACTATACCGTTCAAACTTGCACGAACTATCAATTGTTTCATTCATTAAATAACCACAAGCACATTCTGGTGAACAAAAACAACCATATACCTGATAAGTATTTTTCAATAGAAACTTTGGAATATAAATAGGAGGATTGTCAAAGTCATATGTACACCAAAAACAAGCAGATTTTGAATCAGGAACGCTATTTAGATGTAAAAACTGCTCAAGGTTTTTTAATTTTCTCCATGTTTCCTTCATTGATACGTTTTCATTTACATGAGTTTCGTTTTGTTTTTGTAATTGCACCTTTTCAGTATGACAATTGTTATCATTTGTTGTGCGAATAATGTTTGCCGCAGTATCAGATTCTGTGAGAACTTGCTCATAAGATGAAAGATTATTTATCGAAGAAGAATTAGCTATGACATGATAAGGTAGACCATCCTCATCATATGAGTTTACGTTTGCATGAGAAAAGTCGGGTTCATGATTACCAGTGCTTTCCAAATCACGCAGAAAACATTTTAAATGCAATATAACATTTGGTTTAATATTTGCAACTGGTGGTTTTTCTTCTTGTTCACTTACAATCTTACCACCTTTCGGTTTACGCCCTCTTTTCTTAGGCACTGGTTTTTCTTGTTCTTCTGCAACAATAATTATATTTTCGCCCTTCTCCTTTTCGGCCTTTTCTTGAGCAAGTTTTGCCTCTTCTATTTCTTTCTTTGTTCTTCTTCCTCGTTTTACCTTTGGTTTTTCTTCAGTTTGATTATTTTCAGCAGTCACAATGTTTTTTGGCATTTCCTTATAAGCTTTTCAAAGGTTTAAATCGTTTTTATTATCTTTATAGGATTTATATATCTAAGAGATGTGTTGATTTTTGTAACATTTTCTACAAACGGGAACATATATATCATTTCCAATTACCTTTTGTTCTTTACTTTCAATTAATCGTTTTGAAAAGATAGCACGTGTTCCATTTTTACATATTCCGCATAATGAACGTAACTTATGCACCTTATCACACATCGGAATAAGCTCTATTAATTCACCAAACTTATTTCTATTGAAATCACCATCTAGTCCAGAAACATACACAATTTTCTTGTTTTCAAGTAATAATATAACAAAATCATATAACCCTTCAAAGAACTGACCTTCGTTTATCAAGACAACATCTGAACTTAACGATTTATCAAATATATCTTTATTATTATCATCTTTAACGAATGTATTTGTTTTTATGCAAGGTATCATTTTTTTATCATGAGTTGATAACATATCTTCATGATAACGATTATCCTCTGAATGATTAATTACAGTTACATTTTTCCCACAAAATGTATGTTGACTAAAGATTTCAAGTAACCATGAAGTTTTTCCTGAAAACATAGGACCAAACGCAATCTCAAGATATCCTTCAGAATAAATGCTTTCCATTTTAGAGATAGAATATTGTTATAAATTATTTTATATAAATCAACTCATCTATATAAAATAATCAATTTATTACATAAAACTAGAAATTTTATTCTTGTTTATCGTCACTGGTTAAGTCTTCAAGAACTTTTTTATATTGCTTCTCGTTAAAATCTTTAATACCTTCATCAAGTTTCATGCGTATCTGTTTATATATTTCTTGATTTATCGATGTAATTGGTCTGGGTTTTTCTTTCTGAACACCCATATATTCTTTAATTACATCAATGGAATTATAATTGTATTCAATCAACTTATCCTTTATCTCATCAAGAGTATAATCAGTTTGTCTTGAAATCATATCACACATTTCTGTGATTTTATCACTACTTGGCACAGATACATCATCCATTTGAGTTATATTGTGTACTAAGGTGCTGTATTTAATTTGATTTGAATATAATAATATTATAAAAATAAGTTAAACACAATATGGGTACTAGACTATTGATATTGAAAATGCAGAGACAATCATTAAATATGGATATTCAACCTATTATGTTAGACATGAATAGTATTATTGAAACACATGTTACACAAACAGTAAGAAGTATTAATATACGTTATGTAACATGTGAAATCGAACAACAAAAGAAAAAGCTTGATATGCTCGAAAAAGAATTAAATAGACTTTTAAATGAAGATAGCACTTCTATGTCAAGTCATGCAAGTGTAACGGATAATCAGAATATTGAGTTAGAAATTAATGACACACCAAAAGAAACAATTACTGGAAATACTAAGGCAAAGAAGGTTGTAAAAAAGAGTGAACCGGAAAGTGATATAGTTATTGACGAAACAAAGACCAATAAAGTTGTTGGGGAACCTCAGACAAAGAAAGTAACGACTTCTTATTTTGATACATTTATAAATAAACCAAGTGAAGAAGATCCTGTTGAGGATAAGGATAATAGTGAACAACCCGAAGATGAAAGTGTTCAAGAAGAAGAGGAGGGTGTTTATGAGATAGAAGTAGATGGGGTTTCATATTATACAACCGATGATGTAAACGGACAGTTATATACTGTGGATGAAAATGGAGAGCCAGGCGATGTTGTTGGAAGACTACAAGATGGAGAACCTATCTTTGATTAATAATTAGTTTTATGTATATGTTCAAAATAATATAAATATATGAGTATGTATTTACATTATGAAACTTTTATCATCTTTCTCTTTTATCCCAACACATTTATTTATTTCTTCAATATGCACCGGAACGTTGTTATCTGGTATGATTTTATACATATATTCCCCTAGCTTATTTATGTCGATTGCCGCAAAATTATACACAAATACAATGTATCTATACACAATTACAGAATACAACATTGAAAGGGTGAAAAAAATGTATCATACTTATCTTTGTAATGATGAACCAGCCAACGGTGTTAAGTTAATTGAACGCCACTATATATTTATTTGTAACAATGAGATAGTAGATGTAACTGATGATTATGATGTCAATTTTGTTGAGATAGATAAAAATGTTTATGTTGGGCAAAAAATTACAGATGTTACAGATTATAACAGTTTGAAACAATCAAATATTAAGTTTATTTCATTTGATGTAAACTTTCAGGAAGGATCTAATAATACAATGTATTCACTTGATCTTTGTAACAAAAGTGGAAATTATCTTCAGTTTGGAAATGTGTTAGATAAATATGTTATCTGGTATTTAATTAAAAAACAGTTCGGGGTTTGTCGTTATAATCAACCATATTCTATAACTGTTATTGATTCAAATGTCAACATGTCCACATTAACACAAGAAAATACATTGAAGATGGATGAAGAAAGTTATATTGTAAACTAGAAAGATATATTGCACAACTTAATACAATTGTAAATCTATATAAATAAATATGTATATAGATATACAGCAATGGATACAGAAATAGCTCACTTTTCAGAATTACCCGCTATGAAAGAAAATGCAAAGGATAATGAGACAACCCATAATAAATTAGCTAGACAGTGGACAGTATGGGCACATTTACCACATGACACCGATTGGAGTATAAAAAGTTATAAGGAAGTATATGAGTTAAATACAGTAGAAGATACAATTGCTATAATAGAGTCATTACCAGAAGTTCTGGTTATTAATTGTATGCTATTCATTATGAGGAAAGGAATTATACCTGTATGGGAAGATGTGAATAATCGTAAAGGAGGATGTTTTTCGTACAAGATTGCAAACAAACAAGTTTATAGTATTTGGAAGGATTTAACATATATGTTAGTTGGCGAGTCTCTTAGTGAGAATAAAGATTTTGTGAAAACAATAACGGGTATTACGATTTCACCTAAGAAATCGTTTTGTATTATGAAAATATGGACATCAACCTGTGAGTTTCAAGATCCTAATATTATTACAAGTATGATAAATGGTCTTACTAGTGTAGGATGTATATTTAAAAAGCATAATCCTGAGTATTAATATTATTGTAAAGATGTTTACATTTTTGTTATAAGACAAAAATGTAAAATATTATAAAATATATAGTTATCGCTCTAAAGGTCGTTGATCAGTCTGTGCTTTAAATGGTTGGGCAACAACAGCAGGTTCACGTTGATAAGTATTCAAACTTTTAACACAGTTTAAGTCGGCAGTAAAGGTTTCTTCTGGTTTGGTTAAGTTAGTGGTTCCTGTTCCTCGTAGAAACGATTCAATATCAACAGCATTATTTGCTAACATAGTATTTGGTAGGTGTGCTCCACCAAGACCATTCCCAGGATTGTATGTTTTTTCTGCTAGACCATATTCGGGTTTTAACAAGTAATCTTGTGTATTAATATTTTCTGCGAGTTCCATTGCATAATTTCCACGAGTATTTTTATTACGAGTAGAGGCCATTGTGTATCTATCTCTAGTAATTAATTCTTATATGTAATATACATACAATATATTTATTTTGATTATTACTTATCATATAATAACTCATTTATTGCTTGTAAAATAAGCTCTTCATGTAGTTCATTAATAGTTCCAGTTACCTTAAAATCTTGTAAACATAGATTTGTAAAAAAGAAAAGATGATAACTAAAGAAGATTGGTGCTAGGTTCGGGATATTTGATGTAGAATGTTTATTGTTTTCCAGAATACAACTTAACAAGTCTCTATCGTTCAATAATTGAATACATTTTGTTATTGTATTTGTTGCAAAAAAAGATTGAAATATCAGGTATTTATCAAATCTAATATTGGTTATATCTTCAATATTGAATGCATGTGAAAGTTCACTTTTATATAAATAATCTATGATGTCTCTATCATCTTGAAAACCTTCTGTTGCTTCATGTGAAATATTTAATTGTAATTTTTTAATAAATGGTGCAAATGATGTATCGTAAAACGCGTAAGTAGTCAATAAATCATAATTATATTCACAACTCATGTATAGTGTTAAATACTAGATTAATGTATTATAATCTAGTGTTTAGTTGTTATATCCTTTGTAGTATATATTTATTTTGTATCACGGTGAACATCACGAGAAGCAATACCACCACGAACCCAGTTACTTGATGCAACTTCTTCAACAGAATAGCTGGGGTTGGTAACGCGGTCATTAATACTGCTTAAGAGAGGAGTAGAAGTATAGCTCATATAAGTTTTTTCCGACAAACGGTTAACAGAACGTCTGTTAGTGACTTGTTCTCCCTGCATAAGCTTGGACTCGTCTATGCTATCAACAGAACCACGGCCAAGATAAGGAACTGTATTGTATGGTCTTTGATATATTTCAACCTTATTTTTAGGATGAGTTTGAAGAGAACCTAATAAAAGCTCCGAGTTAGCATCAACATTACAACCGCCAACACCTAGATTGTGACTTCCTTTATAATTAACAGCTGGTTGACTGGTAGCAAACTCAATTGGCTTCTTCATGCCACATTCTGCCAAAAAATAATTTTGAAGTTGGTAATTGCAAGATTGTGTATTTTGAATAGAGCGTTGGTCAACAATACAGTTATCAACCCCAATTCTAGTTGTATTTGCAAATGGTGTAATTTCTGCCATGATTATCGTATATATAATACCTTACATTATTTTTTATAGTAATAAAAGTAAAAATAATATATTTTTTAATTTGCTAGAGTTTAAACATAGGGGGTAGTCCGTCCATCATTAGATGAACACATCATAACGTCACCATCTTTACATGATGGCATGTTTCCATATAAAAATTGTGCGAATGCACCTTGGTCATTCACAATTCGAGTATTTGCTGTAGAATTAAACTGTCTCATCGATGTATCAAAGTCAAAGTTTTCGCCTAAACTGCCAAATATTCTTTGGTCAATTCCAGGATTTGATTTATTCACTTGTTGAACCATTTTCTTTGCAGAAGAGTTTATGTTGCTGTGAACTTCTGGTAAAAAAGCAGGAGGTGCTGATTTTTTATTAGGATTATCCTGAATATCAGTAAGAAGAACATTTGACATTGGATTTTCTGGTGTAGTTTTACTAAAAACCTTTTCTAATTCTGCATTGAGATCATCAGGTCTTTTTAAAATCTTTCCACTACCTGCATTTCCAAACCCTTCCAAATTAGATACAACATTATTGTTTGAAGAAAATATTTGTTTACCCGTGTTCTTGTAATAAATCTGAATAAGAATGATAATTATAAGTGTTGCAAGGCCTATCATGATTGTTTGGTTTGTTTGATGAAACAAATATCCTAAAACTGTAAGTAATATAGTCAAGCGTGTAATTGCGTTTAATCGTTCAACATAACTCATATGTGGTTTTGGCCATATTTGGCTAATTTGTGTTTTATCTATTAAAATAGTTGGCTTTGATATCCAAAATATGTCTGCCATTACTTATATAATTCTATTATTTTTTATTTTTCTGTTTTTTCTTTTTAGAACTGGTTTTCTTTGCTTCAACACCAGTGTCTTTTTTATCGTCTTCAAATAATTCAACAAGCTGGTCGTCAGTCAATGCGGGCACTTGTGGTGCCATTGTTGCTTTCTGAAGCTGTTCCATCATTAATGTAGCTTCTTGTGCTTTTTTGCGCTCAATCCTTTGCTTCATTTCAGTAATTTGATTTTTTCTTTTAATTTGGCGGTCAACAGCATTTTTATCAACACGCTGTCCCTTTTTTAAACCACCCATCATCATTTCCATCATATTCGATAGGTTTCCAATATCAGGCATATCAGCATCACCTTCACTATTTGTCGAACGAGCAATACCAGACATCATATTTTTCATCATATCCATTCCAGGCATATCATTTACGTTCTGTAGAACACTCGACATTTCAGAGAAAAGCTCTTGTTGATCATACTCACCCGAGTCCATTTTTTGTTTAAGTTTTGAAGATACATTTTGCGCCATTTCAATAAGACTTCCTGGTTTTTCACATAACTTTTTAAGTACATCTTCTGCCGATTGTGCATCTGCAAAATCATCTTGATTTATATTCTGAAGTGTATCATTCAAAATGTCTTCCGCCAAGGCTCCAATTTTACCACCTAGAATACCATTTAACTTTTCTTGAAAATCGTCAGCTGATATACCTGGGGTCGAAGTTTCACTACTATCATTATTTTCTTCGTCATCGCCATTCATTGCAGTACTAAAAACTTTTTGAATATCATTAATTGTATCACATAGACTGTCCTTGAAACTATTTTCGTCTAACTTATCAAGAACTTCTTTCATCCCATTATCCATATTTTCAGTATCAACACTTCCAACTACACAAAGAGTAATTGTTTGTAAATACTTCCATAGAACGTCTCTGGTTTGGTCAGTAATGTCTTCACATGACCATAGATATTTGAAACTAACACCAGGTAAAAAATCAACATTTGTAGTTGAGTTAGCATCAAACATATCAATATTTTTGTAAATTATATCTGTAAAGCGAGGAGGATATACTTTTAAACAATGTGTAAATAGTGTAGCCACTTGTTCATTTGTAAAAGAATCAAATCCCCACCACTTAGAAACAATAGGTTTATACTCGGGAAATGTTGTGGTAACATCATTGATAAAGTCAATCATTAATTTTGGAAATTCGTTAGGTATTTCAGTTACTTTTTTTGGCTCATTGTCTACATCATCTTCTACTTCTACCTTACTTGTATTGGGGAGACACTCCTCTGCTGCACTATCAAGAATATTATCTAAATCATTATTTGAAGGAACGCTCATCTATTTTCTTTATTATATATTAATCTTCTTATGTTGTTTGAATATATAAATCTATAATTATGTATATTATAAACAAAATATTCAAGAGAATAATACTAATTAATAATCAAGTTATAAATACGGTTTTCTATAAAACAAAACGGTATTTATTTATATTTTAAGATGCCATTGAAAAATACATGTCTCCAATCTTTTTAAGATTTTGAATATATTTCATTGCTTTTTCTTGGCTATCTGGAGTCATCAACTTAATTGGTCCACGAAGACGATCAATTGCAGACATGACCTGTGTGGCATTTTCCATATTTCCTACATCATCATTATAATCATTGTTAATAAAAAATGTAATATCTCCTGCTTCAATTTGACTTGCATATTTAGTTGATACGTATTTATTCCAGATTTGAATTAGAAGCTTAGGGTTTGCCTTTCTTAACATTTTGATTGAATTACGTGAGTTACGGATATCCATATCATCTGGAAAAATATTTACAATATCCTCCATGAACTCATCAAAATGATCATTGAATGCCTTTTGTAATGTTTGTGATTGGTTCATTCGTTACTATATAGTTTATACATGTTCTTTTATTTAAGTTTTGTTGATTAATTAATTTAATAATATAGCGATTACTATAACAAATTGGCGTAATTAACGACGATGACTACACTTATAGCCCACCGAGGATATTCGGGTAAATATGGTGACAACAATATGCAGTCTTTTGAAAAGGCCATTGAATACAGTTTTGATATGATAGAACTAGACATACAGATGTGTAAGTCAGGAGATATTGTTATTTATCACAACGTTCAGTGTGATGGACTTCTTGTAAATGATATGGAAATAGAGGAAATAAAAAACTATAATATATTGACATTAACCGATTTTTTTAAAAAAATAACACCAGATAAGGTGGATATATTTCTTGATATAAAAGGAGAAACAGATATTACTTCTGAATTATATAAAATAATAACAGAACATTTTTCATGTGATATTATCAAACACATATACATTAGTAGTTTTAACCGACTTATTATGGAAAATATACAATTACATCGTTCTACATTATTTCCTATTAATATAGGATTTACTACATCTAATTCATATACACCAGAACAATGTGATTTATTATTCAAAGAAATAGATTTTGTTTGTTTAGATATACATATATTGAATAGATCTTTTATTGAAAAGATTAAGTCAATGGGAATATTAGTATTTACATACACATGCTCGAGCAAAACTGATTTTGAGTACATATTAACATTTGATATAGACGCAATTGTAAGTAATTATTACATTAAGGATTTAAATAACAAATAGAGTAATTGGAACTTATCTCCGTTCAGTGTTCATTTTATCCATTGAGTTTTTAAAGTCTTCCTCACGTTTCTGTTGTAGTTGCTCTAAAGACATTCCTGACGTTTCTGATGAATAATCAAAATCGTCGGTTGGAGTTTGTATTTCACCCGGTCCATTCTCATTAATGCTAACATAATTATACATTTGTCTTTGTCCACCAGCTCCCTTTGTCCCAAGTTCTTCCGCGCCCTGATCTAAAAAACTAAAATTATCGGAACTAACCCCTAACATAGAAGCACCTCCTTGAAATGAAAAACAAGATGGTTCCATATTATTTTGTGTGCTTACACGAACATTTTCTTTAACTACAGGTTTTAACGCGTTATAAATTTCATCACCATATACTACACGATAATTTTGATTTAAAAGTAACATTGCTGGAACACTTTGTACATTTTCTGGCATGATAATACGTTCCCCATTATCCATAATAATATATATCTTACCAGACTGGTCTTGGTGACGTTTATCAATACATATAAAATGTAATTGAGTTTGTAAGTTATTAGTTGTTATATATGATAAAAGTTTTTTTGAATGTTCACAATATTTGCTGTAATATAGGATATTACTCATTTAGTAAAATGATATATAAGTGTTTAAGTTGTTATTGTTTTTTTGTTATTTTATATTTTTACGTATTTTTAATTAATAATTCTTTACAAATTGAACCGTTGTGACTGATATTAACTATATGTAATTAATTCTATAGATAGTATATAGATACAACTAGTAATACTAATAATATGAAGCTAACTAACGTAGTTGAAAATAATAATGAAATTAAATTTGTTCTTCAAGGCGTAGATTGCACTGTTGCAAACGGTCTTCGTAGAACACTTTTGTCTGACATCCCATGTATTGTTATGAAAACTATGCCACATAAAGAGTGTAATGTAGATATTACAAAAAACACATCACGTTTTAATAATGAAATTATTAAACAACGTCTTTCATGTATTCCTGTTCATATAACTGATATGAACACTCCTATTGACCAATTAGAACTTGAACTTGATGTAGAAAACGAAACAGAAGATGTTATTTATGTTACAACATACGATATTAAAATTAAAAATACAAGCACAAATACGTATCTTAGTAAAGAAGACCGCGACGAAATCTTTCCAGCTAATCAGATGACCGGATATTATCTTGATATTGTCCGCCTACGCCCCCGTTTAACACCTACTTCTAGTGGCGAACACCTGACATTTAAAGCAAAACTATCTATCGCAACAGTTGATGATAATAGCATGTATAATATGGTGTCTACATGTTGTTATGGAAATACAAAAGATGAAGAACGTGTCAAAGAACAGTTTAAGATTAAAGAACAAGAACTAAAAGATAGTGGTGTTAAAGGCCAACAACTAGAGTTTATGATGAAAGACTGGTCACTATTAGATGCACAGAGATACTATCTTCCAAATAGTTTTGATTTTACAGTAAAAACAATTGGAGTATATACATGCAAAGAAATATTGAAACTAGCATGTGACCGTCTCATTGAAAAATCAAAGACACTTATTAATTGTATTGAAAATCCCAAAACAGATACTAATCCTGAGGATGAAGGTGTTGATACTGAGTTGTCATTTGATGAACTAAGACGTAAAAATAAAAGGGTTGAGATTTTAAAAACTACAAGCACTATTGTAAATGGTTATGATGTGCTTATTCACGACGAGGATTATACTATTGGTATGATGCTTCAATATATGTTGTATTCTGCTCATTATGAAGGCGATAAGAAGATGTCATTTTGTGGATTTAAAAAGTTTCATCCTCATGATACACATATTATGGTTCGAGTTGGTTATACCGAGCAAACAGAAGGGACAGTTGTTGCGACTGACTTCCTAGATGCATTGAATAATATCATTAGTGTATTTGATAACATGAAAGGAATGTTTTAAAAATATTGCGTATTAAAAATAATATATTAAAAATGAGTTGTATATTCACTCATTTTTAATCTGATTTTTATTTTGAAGGTTTACTTATAGGTCTGTAGAGATTATACCCGGAACTTTTGGAACCACAAACAATGTGTCGTATAACAATGGAACATCTAGGTTGTTAACATAAGTCATTGCATCTTGAATAGTTAACATTTTTGATTTTCCATTTACATCTACACGTGACTTATAAATCTGATGTAAGTTAAACATATGCGTCTTTACATGAGCGGGGTATTGAGATAATGGCTTCTTTTTATATCTATAGCATTCAAAGTATAGTTCATACAAGAAATGAGTATAGTCACATAGAAGATTATGGTAATAGTTAAACAACTCGTTGTGTTCAGGGAAAGCATTTGTATAATTATTAAGTGTGCGTTTTGAACGCATGTTTAGATACATAAACCGAAAGTCTGCGCAATTAGTTTTATAGTCAAACATAAAAGTATTATACTGTTCTGTAATAAACTTTGTTCTTGTGTTTGTAATAATATCTCTAACTACAAGTCCCTTTAATAGATTACTATTATTATTTAGTTGATTCATCTTTTCCATCAACTTTGGATAAGAAACTAGGTCGTATTGTTTAGGAATTGATACTTTGCTGTTTTTAAACACATCAGTTTCCATGATAGATGCTCTGTCTTGGACCTCAACTGTATAAGAACAGTTCTTCATATCATCAGACAAATTACTACTTATCTTATAACTCTCAATAAGAACTAGTCGTGGTTCGTTTACCTTTGTAACAATTCTATTTTCAGGATGTGACAAAACAAAACTATATGAATAGTTTTTGTCTAGTTGGTCAATATTTAATTCACAATATTTCGCTGTATTATAAAACATGGAGCAAAATGTTGGTTGATGATAATCATTTGTATAAGTGTAATAATAACTATTTGCACCTACTTTTCTGCGAGTACTGATTTCCCACTCGTCATGAGCGGTATCCCAAAAAAGATTTATCATTGTTCCATCAACAAACTCTTCAACTTGTAGTTTAGAAAGGTCTGGAAACATATCAACAAAGTTTTCAGAGTTTTGTGCTTTTGGAGGCGAAAAAGAAAGCAGTTTATTACCTTCAGTAAAAAGCAAAGACTTTAAAATACCACACGTTCCATACATAGCATTGTTCATTTTATCATTCTGATAGTTCAAAACCTTATAATTTTTTTGTCCTGAAACATCGTCATCATTGTTTACATTTATTCTTTTTGTGTTTACATTTTTTATTCTGAATGCATTAGGCGCATTAATTGATTTGGGTGACTGTGGTAGGTTGTTATGATTATCTGTATTATCCGTAGTTTTGTCGGTAGTATAAATTAACTTTGACAATACCTCTTCAAAAAAAGGAGAAGACTGTGCTGAGATTGTGTATACGGCAGGCATCTTGTAGATGACTGTACTTTGTGTATATCTCTAAGCTATTTCGGTATATCTATCGTAAAGTACACTGAATATTGTTTATAAACTTCTTATTAGGAAATTGTAGAATATATTAATCTATTATAAATATAGGAATAATAACAATGACAGACGTATTAGGGACATCTAGCGAGAGCATGACTATAGCAAAAGAAGATACTCGGAATAAAGCTGTTAAAATGTCTTTGAAATTATCCGATATTATTTACGTTATTTCGCCATCAAATGAGGTGTTAAATAATAAAACTTTTTTTGTTGAATATATTGACGAAAAACTAGTTACTATAGTAGATGTAGACACCGGAAAACAACACAAAATACGAGTTCATAAAAATGGTATTGTTGGCGATGGTTCTATACAAGAAGTTCGTCTTTTAGAAAGACATGAGCAAGACGGATATGCCCGTCAAAACGACCTTCTCTCTGGTAAGTGGATAAATATTTATTTTTCCGGAGAGACACCATTTGTTATCACTGCTGAGATAACAAACTTAGAAGAGGATATGATTGAGCTTACAACTTATCCGGATAATGATGTTATTTATATTGACTTCGCATACAAGGGTATACCACTTGATTTACCAATTGAACGTATTGAGATACGACGTTCTGCTCCAAAAAATCAAGAAGATATCGACGAAGAAGCCGTTGAAGAAGAAAAAGAAAACGACGAGAATGACTTTGAAGAAACACACGAAGACGATGAAGATTATGCACACGACATTGACGAAGATGTAACAGAAGAACAAGGAGTTGAGGAAATGAAGGATAGCGAAGGAGATACTTTAGACCGCGAAGATATGGAAACTCTTTCGGGTAAACAAAAAAATATGACCCGGGTTAAACGTCGCATTCAAGAGTTTGCTATTTCTGCTGACCAACGTATGCATATGTTTGGTGATTTTTTACCTCCCGTTCAAACACAACAACGTAGAAATGAAAGGGAAGAGAGATACGATATTCAACATCAAGTAGATGATTTACTTGATGATATGGTAATGAAAAGTAAACAAAAAAACAATACGTCCCCAGAAACTATACGTAAATTAAAGGAGGAGGTTGATAGATTTATTGAATTACGCGACGAGTTCTCTCTTGTTGACGAATATGGAAATGTAACTGGTCCTAATTTTCATGAGGCTACATGGAAGCCACTTACAAAGGCTATGGAGAAATTAAGCACCGAGTTAAAATGGATTGTTCCTGTTGTGAAGAATATTCAGCGTGTTGAAGGTATTTCTAGCGATGATATTACTGACTTGGATATTCAAGATGCTAATACTCTTTCGAAAGAGCTATCTGTTGTCATGGATATTTATAATAAAGGGGGAAACGGTGAACTTATTAATCATTATCGAAAATATATTGACTCCATATCTAGACTATTTCAGTCTACATTAAATCCTAGTCCAGAAGATAACGAAGTAATTGCATCCATATACGCATCCAGAGATATTATGACAATAGTAGATAATCTTGGAAACTTTCGTTCTAGCCATTGGGGGGAGACGTCTCGAGGAAGTTCTCAAAAACTTGTTAATGAATGTAGAATGGCTAGTTATCGTTACGAAGAACCATCTACATTCTTGGGCACCCGTGATAATATAGCTGATAAAATAGAACCTACTCCAAGAGAAAACTCTGGAGTAAAGGATCTCATTAATATTAAGTCTATCATTACACTTCCTTATGTAGTAGCTAAGTTTTCCAAAATAGACTTACCAATGACTAGTCTTCAAGATAAAATTGGATATATTAATGCATATTCATATTATTACAAGTTTTTATCAAAGAAGGCACGAGTTCAGCGTATTATTGTGGATAAGTTCCAAACAGGACATAGTGCATACAATACAACAACATTTGATATGACAAATATGTACAAGTTAAATGTAAATCGTGATGTTGTTGACGATATGTCACAAAGAGAGATATTCAAAAACTATTTAGATGCGGTTTTTCCCAAAACCCGTAAACTATTAGACGCTATATCAAGCAAAGCAACTGATAAAATGAGTGTAAAAAATTATGTTGATGTTCTAGAACCATACCTTGTTTACATGAAAGATATTACCTTCTCTCATTACAATGTTATAAAAGACCATGTCTCTGGAAATATCAAACAGTATATTGATAGATACACATCTAATGTAAAAGAGTTCAGAAAAATAAAAGGGCTTCGTAATACAACTCAATATACAAATAAAAAAATAAAATCCCTAGTGGATACTGCAATGCAAAAAGACATTTTTGAAAAATATAACAAATCAGGCAATAATTATTCTACTAGTGAATATTTGTCGCGTATTATTCAAGCAGATGGTGGTCGTCTTTTTTATGGTTCAATCACACTTAATCATATTAATTCATTGTTACACGATGATATGTCACAAACATTAAACTCTATTTATTCATCTGAAACCGATGGTAAAAATAAAAATGAGGATAGTAACAAATGTAAGATTTACATGATGACAAAACAATATTATAATAAGGATGAGTTAATTGCTGATAACAATGTTGAAATATATTATGATAAAAAATATGATACAACAGATTATAGTTTATTGATTGATAAAAAAGAGCCACATGCTAATACAGTTGAAAAGTTTGCAAATGAACATACTCGTATGTCAGCAGATGATTTTTTTGATTTTATTCATGAAAAAGTTGTAAAAGCTGTTCCATCTGGAACTCCTGACATTGATTACCTAACTGAAACTCTTATACGAGGTAAAAAGCGCGTTCGTGAAGGAGAATATGCTATGATTTTTTCTCAACAAGACGACGAACCACTTTATTATATTCGTAAAAATAATGTTTGGAAATTAGATGATAGTGTTGGAAAAGAAACGCAATTTGTAACTCGTGCAACAGACTGCAACTTACAAAAAGAATGTATTGCAAATATTCAAGAGAATGTTGATGCAACGTGTGATGTAAAAGATGTGCGTAGAAAAGAGATACGCGCAAATACATTGAAGATGCTTATTGGTCTATTAGATAATCAATATTTCGCAACAAGGGATGAACTCCGTGATTATATTTTACGAAAATATGACAGAGATTTAATCAACATTGATGTTATTAAAGCAAAACGAATTAACGATGTATGTAAATATGACAACTATCAATACAAAGAAGGTCTTAAACTTTCAAATACAATTGAAGAAACTATTAAATCTCCTCACTTACCCCTACTACAAATTATTTTATCACAGTCCGATAACAACAAGAAATATTCAGACTTATTACATTTCATCAATACTTATACTGAAGAACATACAAACCAAGAACTTGAAAAAGGTGATCCAGAAGAGATGTTATATTGTAAGACAACAAAACAACCTTTATTACCTGTTTATCAAAGAACCTTGGCCTCAGCTTGGATAATGGACGATGGAGAGTATTCTAGACCTAACTTTATGAAGGCAATTGACGATACGGTCCGTAAATATGGAAAAGAAAGTGATGATGGAAAAGCATGGGTTGATGTGAATAGTGGAAGAGAGATAATAACGAAATCATTTGATATAGATGAAGGGTATGATGAAAGTGGATATAGAAATGTTTCCAGAGAAGTTGTTACGCAAGATTTCGAAACTCGTTATAGCTCACATATTGAAAAAGTAAGTCAACTTAAAAAGTTATATAATAGCCCCGAAACCCGTATTATGTTTAACATTATTGTTACATTATCAAATGCAATGAATGTTCAGACTGCAAATATTGTTGAGTTTGTTATTTCACTTGCATCTTCAACACTTCAAAAACCAGGAGTATTTATGGGAGAGAAAGAATATAAAAAACAGGCAGAAGCAAAAGCAAAAGATGGAGAAAAGTCATTGCCATATAAAGCATTTTATGATTTCACTATTTTGTATTTAACACTTGGTGCATTTTTGATTGGTATTCAAACGGCTATTCCTGGCATTATTAGCCAGAAAACCTATCCTGGTTGTATTCGTTCCTTTTCTGGGTATCCGTTTGATGATTCTGGCGATAAATCTAGTGTTGAATACTTATCATGTGTTGTGAAAGGTGTTGCAACTTCAAATGGAGTATGGAAAATTGTTAATCGCAAGGATGTTGCATATATTACAAAAACGGTTGTTTCTATGATTGAATTACATTACAGACAGGATATTCGTGTAAAACAAAAAATACACGACAAAGTTGTTTATTTGTTAGAACATCCTGACGAAATTATTCCAGAATCAATTAGTGTATCTAAATGGTTAACGTTTATGCCACCAGTTACTCAGGTAAATATATCTAAAGTTGAAAATATTACAGACGATTATCGTAAGTTATTTATTAGTGATTTAAAAGTAGGAAGTCCTGCTCAATGGAAAAAGTTAGGTGTTCTTCAAGGCAAACTTATCTATTTTTCTCTCTATCCCCAAAAATCAATAAAGAGTTTCTTAGTAGACGAGATAAAACAAACCAGCATAGAAGAAGTAACAAGTCGAGGAAAACTTATTCCATTATTTGAGAATGGACGTCTTACCGCAGAAGGTCAAATGCAACCATTTTCTAAGAAAGATTGTGAAATAGAAACTATGAATAATCTTGTTCGTGTTCTAGAAACAATTACACAGGATAACAAACTATTAGGTACTGCAAAAATGTTGACATGCACACTTAACTCTAAGAACGTGTATCCTCCGTTAAGGAAGACTTTTAGTGAAGAAACTATTTATCTAGCATTTATTGATATGTGTGATTTTGCTCGTCCAAACAATGAAATAGATAATGAACTTCTTCCTGTTTGTGGTGACAAACCCGAAACCTTTGATAAATCTGATATTCTTTCCGAAAGAATACGTAAATTAAAACAAGATGGGCATCATTATGACACAGGGCATATTGAACGTCTTCTTAAAATAAATGGTTTAAGAAATAGTGTAAATGTTGATATGACGGGTGATGTTACTACACAATTAACACATCTTGCAAATATTTTACAAGATATAACTCCAGAAAATAAATATGATGTTCTTAAACGTCATCTAGAACTTTTGTTAGACACATTTGACATTTCGCGTGACAATAAGATTAGTGACGAAATAAGAAGTTTACGCAATTATCTTGGTGAAGAAAATCGTCGATTAATTGCAAAGGTAGGGGGATTTATGGAAGATAATATTACATTGAACTCACGAGAAACAAGTAAAATGTATAGTCTATTGAAAAAACTTACAACCTGGGGAGCTGGAGAGAAAGAAAGAGTAATGTCTCAAATTATTCAGTATAATTGTTTTGATTTTATCAAGAGATATGCTGATAATTTTATTCATAATTTTCCAACTATCATATTAAATAATGTGAATCACAAAGAAGCATGGTCGATAACACGACATGCTGAAAAAAGACTTGGATTATCAAACATGACAACTGATGCAATTAATCAATCAAATCATAAATATTACAAATATATAGAGGAGTTTTATAACAATGATACTATTAAACGTATTTTATACAAGATAACTGATGAATGTCAAACATTAATGAAATTAATTCAACATACGCCGTATTTTTCAAGTGTAGACGATAATAACTCGTTAATATGTTCTATCTTAGATAAAGAAACATGCCGTATGTTATTTCAATATTATATGTTAAATATTTTAGAAAATTACGTCAATTTGTCTATTGATAAGGACATGATTAATCTGGATACTGCAGAAAATTATGGGATGGAAGAATTACGGCGCAATGAAGCAACGACTGTGCCAGAAGTTGACCCTAATATGTTAGAAAGTGATATGAGTAAGTTGCAAAGCAATACCGCACGTCTTATGTATGCTTATATAAGCACTATGCAATCTCATCGTGATATGATTGATATTACATACATGGATATTGTTAATGTTAATTTTCATACGCGTGAGAGTGAGAAACAAATGATGACTTCACGTCTAGAACAACTTGAAAAAGATGACCAACTAGATTTGGAAAATATTATGCGCGCAAACGGAATGGGTATATGGAGTAAAGGGTTATCAAAAGGACTAAAGAAATATGTAAAAGAGACATACGATGACGAAAGAGAGTTCAGAGAGAAGATGCAAGAGGTTGAAAAGAAGGTGAGACAAGATAAAAATGTGGATGATAATAATTACCAGGAAGCAATGGACGACTATTTAGATACATTAGATAACACGATAGATGAAGAAGACGAACAAAATGATTTGTCTCATTTTATAGGCGATGATGCGAATGGTGACCCATATGCAGATGAAACGGATGATTTGGGTTATTTAGATTAAGTAATCGTTTATGTGCGATTAAAATGTATATATTATCATTTTTGTTTATATAGATAATATATACAAGTCTAAGTATGAATAAAGATATATTACAGAACCCTGCATATTATTCTATTGTTGTATTTGTCGGGTTATTTTTCATTATTGTATACGGATTTCCAGACATGGTTTTCGAGGAAGATGGAAGTATAAGACAGTTTGGAGTAGGATTTAGACGTAAAACCATTTTCCCAATGTGGCTACTTGCTATATTTCTAGGAATATTGAGTTATATGTTTGTTCAAGTATATTGTATGAGACCAAAATTAATGTTTTAAGTGTATAACTAAATCAGAATAATGAATAATCTATATTATTTTATTAATTATTTGTTGATTTAACCTTTGTATACAACAGAATCGTCTTTTTTCTTTTGTTCATTATCCTTAGTTTCTTTTTCATCGTATTCGGCAGTTTTTTGCTTAAGTGCTGTAAGCGATGTAACACATTTTTGTTTCATGAGCATTGTCTTAACAACAATTGTTAAAAGAAGAGTTGTGTATAAGTACCAACAAAACTCACCAATGTTATCACGGCGTATGGCAAGTTTTAGAAGTTCTTCTTTATATTTATCTCCCTGTGAACCACGCATGTCTGGTTTCATGATGGGCTTCATCATATTCCACATTTCTGTAAAGTTTTCAGGTGTAATCTGATTAATCATAATACTTGTATTTCCAACAAGTTTTAACACTGCATCAGATGCCTTTTCAAGAGTGGTTTTATCTTCGGGTTTAGCGTCACTTTCTTTAATTTGTGTGTCTATAGAACCATTGCCAAGGATTTTAACAAGAATTTCATTTGCGCCACGATAAACGGTATAGTATCCAATTACATTAGAAAATGCCCCTTTAAATCCAGGGAATATAATAAGAACTAACATAAGAAGACCAAATATAAGAAGCCACGGGACAAAAGTACTTACGAAAACTTTACCAATATTATCTGATATAGAGCCTCCACACATTGCTTGAAAATTAAGTACATTTCCTATCATGTGAAGCATAAATAAAATGCAAAAGAGAACAATCATCATAATATACTTTTGTCTCGAATACTTAGAAAACTTTTCTATGTTTCCCATAATACCAGTGTCTAATACTGGTTTCATGAACAAATAGTACAATATTAAGACTATGAGAGATAGAAGTAGAACAAGTGTTGAGTAATCAGTCGGTCCTTTTTTTTCTTCTTTTTCGGCCATGATATATTTAACTAATGTGTATAAATTATTATGATATAATAAAAGTATTTGTTATTATGGACCTTGAGTTCTCTAAACCATCTTTAATTGAACCAGGAGCACGTTATTTTTTAAATGAAACGTTATCTAGATGTTCTAAGTTTAAAGAGCAATACTATAACAATATTGTCAATATTTCCATAGCAGCCTTTATTATCTTAATTGTAGCGATTTACCTGTATTATAAATATAAGGGAAAACCTAGCCCCTCAGAGAAAATGCTAAAAGATAGAGAAAGAAAGCACTACATTCTCTCTCGTATTAAAAATTATCAAGATGCAAAGAGAATGGAAAGCCAAACACTTATAACAGGTATGCCTACATGGGAAAATGAATACGATACTATATAAAATCTAAAATATGAAGTTGTTTTGTTTATAAACTGATTAAAAATATGTTGTTATTATAAGATAGAATGTCGTCAACTAGCAATCAAAGTGAAGAAATTGAAGAGTTTCTTAAACTAAACCAAGAATTTACCGAAAAGGTAAACAAATATTATGAATATAAGTCGATATATGAAGAGGGTATTCGTGACAAAAAACGAAAAATTAAGAAAAAGTCAAAAGAAAACAATTTATCAAAAAAAGAAATCCTTGTAGAGATGCAAAAGTATGTTCCTAATTGTATTAGCTGTAAAAGAGCCGTTGGAACTAATTTTGACAAAAAACGTATTGATGGGGTATATCATTTAACTGCAAAATGTGGCGATAATAATTCACCGTGCAAATTAAACTTTGATATTAATCAAGGTGATGTAATCGATATTGAAAAAGACAAGAGAGAGGACGAAAAAAAAATGAACCAGTATGTTCAAAAAATAATTATAGTTAAAAATGATGAATTATTTGGTTTTATTACTGAAGACGAAGCTTTGGAACGCTTTATAAAGATAAATGAAGAGTTCGATGATATTGCGGATAGTTACAGATATTCTATTACAAATTATCTTGATATTAAAAATAATGCTGAAAACAAGCAGGAGATAAAGGATCTTTCTGAGAAGTTTTCTTCGCTAGTAGCTAATATGCGAAAAAATATAAAGGATTATTATTCAACAAATAACAATCAACTTATTACTGAAACTGTGGAGAGTTATGTAAATGATGTTATTCCACTTGTTGATAACATTAATAACTTGAAATACAAAGCGATGAATATGGAATACAATAGAGAAACTGGTGTGCATACTTTGTTTCAAAAAACTATATTGGTAAATAGTTATCAGTTTTCTGGTGGTTTCGAAATAATAAGTTGGGAAATGGGAAAACAGGTTACAAATAATAAAACATCTGTTCGTAACAGTAATAAATCATATACAGAAAGTGAAGCACAATTTAATGAAGGTCCTATTGCGGACAATATTGTAAATATGTCAATGAGAGATGCAGAAAGTGATGATGAAAATGAAGAGAAGAAGGAACCTGAAGAACTAGAAACTGCAGAAAAAAATAGTGAACAACCAAATATAATTAAACTTGAAGAAGATGAAAATGAAGAAAATGAAGAAAATGAAGAAAATGAAGGTGACGATGAAAGTGTGCTAAGTGATGCAAGTAGCGTAGAAAGCGAAGATAAACCTCCTATTAAGATAGGTGTTGCAATTGATTCTTCAAGTGATAGTTTTATACCACCTCCTCCTCCAATTGATGATGAAGAAACAGATAATGATGAATAAATTAAATATACACATATATTATACGTGTTTATTTACATATGCCTCTTACTAGAAAATACCGTAAATCTTCAAAAACACATAGAAAAAATACAGTAAAACGTAGTAAGAAAATAAAAAAAAGGGGGTCAACAAAATTACGTAGTAACAGAAGACGACAACCTGTTACAAAAAAAAGACGAACTAGAAAAAATAAACAAAGAAAATCTTACAAAGGAGGAAATAATGTTACAAGACAGCAGGAAGAAATACCACCAATTCCCGTAATTATAGACGATGATAGTATTAATCAAGATGAACTTGATGCAATGGAACTTGATTTAGCAGATGACTCGTTTGCTTCCTATGACCCTCCTACACCAAATACAAGTATAATGAGCAATCATACAGATGACGGTGAAACTACAACAGAAGATATTTCTTTTGATAGAGATGATGAAGAGGATGATGAAGAAGATGTCTTAAATACTGGATTTTATGAATAATAAGATGTTACACTTTTAATATTTAATACGCTGTTTTCAAGAGAAAATCATTAGAGATAGTTATTAAATCTTGCAACTCTTTTTCTGTAATATGTTTTTGGAACTCTAATATGTAACACACGTCAAATATATACGACTCTTCCCCACCTCCTTCGATATCTAAATCTAATATATATTTGATACAAAACTCGGGCGTAAGCGTTTGTGTTGCTAAAAGTATTTTTTTATCGAGATGTTCAATATTTTTTTCCAGAATATCAATTGAATATTTATTTCTATTGGCGAGCAAGTCAGTATCGGTCACTTTCATATTTTCATGTTTATCCATTACAATACTATAATAAAAATATTTATATATATTTTATTATATTATACAATTATAATATTCATGTATAATCTAACAACATGTATGCTTTATATAGTATTAATTCTTGAGGCGACTTTATCGTTTCATTTATCTATAAATAAACAATTAATCATCAATGAACGTAATAAAAATATACAATGCTATGCACATATTAGGTTATATCATATACCCAATGTTACTTATCCAGAAAATATAACAGAAGTTCATGAACAACGTATTATCAGTGCAAACTGTCCTCCTACAGAATATAATGGCGATACCCCCGAAACGATGAAAAAAATAGAAGATTATCATTTTAAAGATGCATTATTATCTTATATACAGAACAATAACACGTCTATAGTGTACAAGTTATTATTGATAGAAAAATATATAAATGATGATACATTAACACCAAATATATATTCAGGTGGATTACTTGATGATTTTTAATTTTATCCGAGAACATTCATTATGAGTGGTACTCGTCGTTTTCCGTCAGGAAGAAGTGTTTTTTGGTCTACAATTTTTGTAGTATCAGTTTCCACGAGATTTTTGATGTATTCATCACTAACAATTTGTAATCGTGAAAAAACTCTGCCTTGTGTGCCAGTTCCAAGTATTCCATCTAAATATGCCTGATACGCCAAATTATCCATATTATATATATTATTTTCATTAGAAGGTGCGATCATTTCATACATAAGAAAACTTTTATTATCTGGGCTATATCTGAACGGAACATTGGGAAACTTATAATCAGCAGTACTCGTAATTGTAATCTCTGTTGGAGAAACCAACCTTACTTCACTAGTCGACCAATTTAGTGGAAGTTGACTATCTGGAACCCAAAAACCACCATCAATATTCTCATATGCTATATGATAGTTTGCATAAACAGAAGAGCCGATATCACCCTGACCAGCGTCATCAACATTATTAGTGTCTCTAATTACTGTAAATGAAACATAACATTCATCAGTGTATGAATATTGATTATTAAAACTACCACCTATTAGATATGTAACTACTTTTGTTTGTGAGGTTACTCTATTGGATATCTGTCTCTCTATCTTCCAACCAATTAAATCTTTTACACTAGTAACACCAGGGAGAGACATTATGTTACTGTCATTGGAGACGAACTCCGCAGTTTGGGCAAATGATTGTGGTGGTTCTTGATTTGGATTATCATTACTATATCCTATACCATAATAGTTCATTACATTAAAACCATTTGGGCCCACGTGTGTAACTGGTTGTAAATTATTATCATATTTCCTAAAAGAAATACCTTTTAAAGGATATTCTTGTATTATATTATCAGGATTACTGTAAGAACCTATTTTTAATTTTGTTTCAGGTAAAACATAAGAAACAATTGGAAACATAAAATCGCTATACGTACCATCAAATAATGCAAGTCCACTAGATACGGTAGTTACATTTGGATTGTATTCACCATAGTACGATGTTCCGTCACTTTTAACATATTTCATACCGTAATTCACATTTAATACACCTGCTGTTTGAATTGTATAATCCATTTTTTCTGTAGCATTCAAACCAGTTATTTTAAGCCATTCACCTGTAGTCGGACTGGTCATAATCCATCTCATTACAATTGTATCTGTTGTTCGTGGAATCATATTTGTATATGTTGTAATTATATTATCAATATTCATATCTACTTCTTGAACGTATCTAATTATAAACTTTTCCCATTGTTTTTTTTCATTTATTGATGTTAGACTCAAACGAACAAGTTTTTCCCAATTATCATTTGTAGATATACCCTCACTATTAGTTGACTTTATCTCAAATGAAGCACGTGACTCGTATGGAACAATGTTTCGTCTAGATATTTTAAACTGGGTATTATTATTAGGTTGTAATTGTTCATATAATAATGTTCCATCAATAAAATCTAGTGTTTGCACAGGGTCCAAAAGAAATACTGCACGTATTAATTTTATATCACCACTTGTTTTATATTCTAAGAAATTCCCATTCATACGAAAAGAAACTTTATTATATGTAACATCTTTAAGTATTTTGAGTTGTGGTATACTTTGACTTACTATGTTATTTGATCCAAACAAGCCATTGTTTTGCACTGTATATGGAAGTAATGACGATAACCAACCGTCTTTTTGCACTGATATCATATTATCAATATTTACACCTTCTAATAGTGGGTTTGTTGAACAAGTTCCATATGTATATGTTTTTGTTAATAATGTATCAAGTGTCGTTGTCGTACTTGCAAGTGTTAATTTTGTTCTGTTTGTAGCAGTTGCACCTTTATATGCAAATGATTTTAACCATATTATATATACTGCTAGTATAAGTTCATCTACTACATTAAAATCCATTCCTGTGTATGCCTTTCTTGTAAGGTCTACTTCTGAATTTGGCTGACCACCACCTCCACCACCCATATCACCTCCTATACCACCGTCGCCACCACCCATATCACCACCGCGATTTACTTGATATACAGTTTCTCCAATTGGTGTAAATAATTTAAAATAACCTTGGTAAGGATTAACATCAAACCAATTTGCTAAATATTCGATATATTCGCGACATGTAATACCACTATTAGGTTTTTTAGTAATGCTAGAATAATTAAGTATATTAAATCTATGTGTGGTAATACCACTCCTCTTTTTTCCACGTGTAATAGCATATGCTTTTACTGTAAAATAACCTCTTTTATAATTTGCTTGATGGATTGCTAGACGAACAAAACGATGGTTGCCTTGTTTTTGTTCATCTATGAACTCGGTATATGCTGTTTCATCATCAATTGCCCAGTAATATACTGTATTTAAAGGATCATTACTTGGATTATTTAATATGAACTCAACTGGGCCTCTGATACCTGATTCAACAGTTGTGGTGCTAGTTGTACCTTGATAAAAATTAACTACAGCATAATATGTGTCGGGGAGCATTGTTTCGATAATTAAGTTACCTGGATTAATGTCATAATCAGTAATACTGGTTGGAAAAGGTTCATAATATTTATTTGTAAAGATTGGTGCAGATGTAATATTTTCAGAATATGTATAAGAACCGTTACATGTATTACTGTGAGGATCTGAGCATGTAATACTATCTGCCGCTCTGGCTCCTGAACTAACTGAACTACAATTAATACCAAAGTTATCTAAACAAGCCGTGCGTTTAAATATACTATTGCGTGTAAAATCATTCATCATGGTATGTCTTGTATTATACAACTTGTTGTGTTTTAATTTATCATCATTATTATTAATAATATCAGAATTGGTTCCTGGCATACCTTGATATACTATATATAAATAAAAAATATCATTATACGAAACTATAATGATATTTTAGTGATTAATTATAAAATCATATTAGTCATTCTCAATTTTAGGTGCAAGATAAAAATATAGTTTACCATCTCCTTCCCCAACGTCATATAAAATTCTAATAGGGAAGTTTTCTGTTAAAGAGATAACAACATTTTTTGAAATTTTACTATACATACAAATATCATGCAATTTATGAAGAGAAAATCCCAACTTCATATCAACATCTTCAAGACATGCTATGTCATTGTCAATTACAACCTCCATTTTCCCCGCCTCATTTCCAGAAGCAGAACAAATGATTTTTTCTGGTTTACAGTCAAACTCAATGCTGTCACTGAAAATGATCATTTGGTTAATAATTGAAGCAAACTTGGAAGATGATAATTCAATGTCTACATGTGATTCAAACTCTGGTATATGTAGACTTTCAGTATCTAAGTCAACCAGAGGCAACTCAAACCTTTTATCGTATATATTTGGGTCTTTACTTGTAAACTTAATCTGAAGTCTATCGTTATCTTTTTCAAATGCCATATGAATAGTTTGTCCCTTTTCTCGCGTATTAAGTACTTTATAAAAAATAGATACAGTTATTCCAATGACTACACCGTCTCCATCAACCTTATATGAATGAAACCAATTAGAAGGAAGAAATATTTCAGTGATAACAATATTTCCACTATCTAATGCTTGAACATATAACCTCTCTTTGTTAAACATAAGATTGATAGTATCACTGACTAATTTCATATGTTGAAATATACTGCAAAATGCATCCGCCTGATTATTGTCATGTATTTCGAGCTCCATACTCACAGTACAAGTGTTGTATTTAATATAATTTTTAATATTAATTACAGCTTAGTATATTTTTTATGTTGCAAACATCATGCCACAGTTTCCTCCTGTGAAATGTAAAATATTATACATTTCCTGAAAGACTGTTAGGTCATAGTTATAATCATATAATCTCCAAGAAGGTTTATTTACACCTACAAAGTCGTTTGTGTCGGGGTCACATATTGCAAGTGTTTGTGCGTGAGGGTCTAGTGGTGGAACAATGGTATTTAGTTCTAGTTCTAATTTTGGAACTTGTGTTAAGTCAGCTGCACCAGAGGGTTGAAGTTGATATGCTGAATCATTTACTGCGAATGTATAGCAGTATAATCCATCTTCGGCGTTTCCAGAAGTTCTTGTATATTTTTCCATGTAGTTAAATACAGTATCGGGTAAGAGATTTTCACGATACTCGCCATTAAAAAGTATTGCTGCACTTTCTAGTATATCTTTTTGATTTTCGGATTGATAATCACCTGTTACATACCAACCAGTAAGATTACCGTCAGCATTTACACCTGGCGCTACACTAAGACTTTCTACATTTGGACTATTTGCATGTTGACGAAAAATTGGATGAGTTACATTTGAAAGATAATTAAAGGTGCTTGATGGTGCAGGATATATATCATAAGGAATATAGTTATATGGCCAGTTTGTTTTATTTGACCATTCGTTTCTCATAAATACATCACTTCGTTTTAAACAAAACATAATATTTGGAATAATACCTGTTGTATCTAGTTTAATTTTACTAGAACCTACTACATTTTTAAAAGTATTTTCTTTCACTTGCTTAATTAAATATTTCTGTTCTCTTTGAAAAAATACTCTACGTTCTTCATCTGATAAAAATCCATATGTGCACATTAAGTGAATATCTGCATTCCATAATGTTCTTGTATCATCATATGAATCAACACCAATCTGAACATCGGGAGGAGTTTGTAAAAAACGATAGAACTGCATATGTGGTTGATTGAAATTTGGAGCAACATAAGGATAATTATTTTCACTGTCTAAAACATCGCGTATCTTGAAAAGTTGTTGAATGGGACGGAATGTAACATTTATGAATAGTTCATTATATTGAAGGCTTGCTAATGGGACAGCATTTTGTGATTTTAATGAAAACCATGCATTAAGTGGAATAAGGAGTTGTCTTCCACGAATAGAAGGTTCAGACCCATTTTCACTTTCCGTATAATATGCATTTGGATACGTATTTACGCGTGCTCCCGAATTAGCAGGGTCATTCATTCCTTGTGTATGACCTGTCATTCTGTAAAAGAGTTCTTTCTTTTCTTCAGAGAAGTCACGCTGAACAATTGAAAGTAAATATTCACCAGAATACTCTTGCAATGTATAATTTCCGCAAGTAATACTTACTTTATCTATCATCATTGCACCCAGATTTTCAATCCACTTAAACTCATATGGAACCCATACACCCGTATTCTTTGTTGGGTCTTGTTCATTTGTTACTGGTGGAATAATACCAGACCAAATACTAGGCATAGTAACTGATACATATGCATCCATAAGAAGATCCGCATGTCTAGGTATTTTAAACGACATTTTTGACTGTTCATTTAATCTAAGGGTTTTTGAACCATTGAAATCTATTCTGAATTTTTGCATTGCAAAATCAGTGTATTTGCTGTATGTAAACTTAAAAAAGGATTTTGTGGGATTACCGGTTAATATAAGACCAGCTTTCCCTTCTAGTTTTAATTGCATAAGACCACCTGGCATTGATAATTCTAACTTACTATAACTAGAGATATTATTGTGTTATGTTTAATATGTTGTAACAATAACTTAGTAATCTTTAATATTCATTATTTTCTTGAAATATAAATATAGTTGTACTGTAATATGGACAAGTCAAATAGCAATGGTTCTGGAGATATGGCAGGTAATGCAATGGACTTTATAAATAAACTAAAAGATAAATATATCGTCACTATTCTCACCATAATGATAATAGGAATATTAATTGCTCTTGTGTTTTTCTATTATGGGGTGTTTAATTTAGAAAATACAACATGTAAAACCTATGATGAAATGTATACAGCTATAAATCCTCATATACGGTCCATTACAGAAGCAGAAAATTTTAAATACATGTTTAGAGATTATTATATTAAAACTGCTGCTAATTGTTGTAATACTGGTAACGTGAAAAATGGTGTTGTTTCTACATGTGCCTTGCGAAATGTTATTAAAGATGGCGTGAGAGGTCTTGATTTTGAGATTTATTCTATGAATGATAGACCAGTTGTTGCATCATCAACTCTTGACAAATATACCGTAAAAGAACTTTATAATAAAGTAGATTTTGAAGATGTTATGGGAGTGATAGTTAATTACGCATTTTCTAGAGGAAGCTGTCCAAATCCCGATGATCCTATCATTATTCATATTCGTTTTATGAGTCAAAATCAAACTATGTATGAAACCCTTGCTTCTATTTTTAAACAACATGAAAAACGTCTTCTTCCTTCAGGATTTCATTATGAGAACCGACGTCAAAACCTTGGTGAAGCACCACTTCTAAGGTTAAGAAAAAAAATTGTTGTTGTTGTCTGTAATACAAATAAAACCTACTTGGACGTAAAACCATTTTACAAATATGTAAATATGACAAGTGGGTCTATGTTTATGCGTTATTATACAAATGACCAAATACGTAATGTTCCCAGCGCGGAAGAACAAGTAAAATATGATAAAAAAAATATGTCAATTGTTGTTCCAGATAGACAAAGCGACCCTCCAAATCCAGGAAGTGTTGCTACGAGAAAAATGGGTATTCAGCTAACTGCTATGCAATATTACCTGAACGACACATCTTTACAAGAAATGAGGGAGTTCTTTAATAGACAGAACACAGCCTTTGTATTGAAACCTGAAAACTTACGTTTCGTGCAAAAATATATTCCTGCTCCAAAGAAACAAAACCCTAAACTATCGTTTGCGACAAAAACTGGATCCGCACAGGGTATCAAGTTTAATATTTAATTTAACGGTGATAACATATTTATTTTCATATATTAATATATACGTTATTAGTTATACATTTAGAATAAAATGGCTTCCAAACATCCTTCGTGTGATGCAAAAATGACATTTAGTGAATGTGAACTTACTATATTGCGAAGTGCAGTAGATGATGCTGACACACGTCGTAATAAAAAAATAGTAAACTCGCCAGAAGTCCAGCGTATGATAAAACTAGTAGAAGATTTTCTTCGTAAAAAGAAATTAATTTGTTACGGTGGAACCGCAATTAATGCTCTCCTTCCAAAACATGCACAATTTTATAACAAAGATACCGACCTAGCAGATTATGATTTTTTTAGTCCTAATCCTGTAGAAGATGCGAAAGCATTGTCTAATATTTTTTGCAAAAATGGATTTGAAGAAGTAGAAGCCAAGTCTGGACAACATCATGGAACATACAAAGTCTTTGTTAATTTTATTGGTATGGCAGATATAACATTTTTACATAAGGATGTTTATAACGCTTTAAAGAAAGAAGCAAAACGCGTTGATGGTATTTATTATTGTCCTCCAAACTATCTTCGCATGTCTATGTATTTAGAACTTTCTAGACCAGAAGGCGACGTTAGTCGCTGGGAAAAGGTATTGAAACGATTAGGTCTTTTAAATAAATATCACCCTTTAAAAATAAGTGATTGCAATAGTGTAGATTTTCAGCGCAGCTTATCGTCTCCAACTGGTTATGATGAGGTTACCTGTGTGAAAATATATAATACTGTAAAAAAAACGCTTGTTCAAGAAGATGTTATATTTTTTGGAGGATTTGCTATTTCTAGTTATTTGGAATATATGCCTTCAACTACACAAAAGAAAGTAAAGAAGATACCAGACTTCGATGTTTTCTCAGAAGCAGCTGAAACAACTGCACGTCTTGTAAAAGAACGTCTTGAAGATATTGGTATTAAAGACGTAAAAGTAGTTAAAAAATCGTGTGTTGGAGAAGTTATCTCCGCGCACTATCAAGTTGTTATAGGTAAAAACGATACGGTTGCCTTTGTTTATGAGCCAATGGGGTGTCATAGTTATAATAAAGTTAGGGTTAATAACACTTCCGTGAAGATAGCTACTATTGATACTATGCTCAGCATGTATCTTGCCTTTTTATATTCTAGTCGTAATTACTATGATTTAAATCGTTTGTTGTGTATGGCAAACTTTTTATATAAGGTTCAAGAGAGAAACAGATTAAAACAAAAGGGTGTATTAAAACGTTTCAGCATTAATTGTTATGGTTATCAGCATACAAAGGAAGACATGCGCTCTGAAAAAATGAAAATGTATGAGGAGTTAAAAAATAAACGTGATACAAAAGAATACGAAGAGTGGTTTTTAAAATATAGACCACTTGACAATAAATCAACCAAAAAAGCTGTTAAAAAGACAAGAAAAGCTGTCCGTAAACAAGCAAAGAAAACACAGAAAAAAAAGAAGTAACTATTTACACACAATAATGTTGAATAAATGTTTTATATATATCTTCTGATGTTACTCTAAAAACTTTTACAATAAAGGTCTTCAACATATCATCACCTATGTATTGAGTTGCATAGATTATGATAGAAATTAAATACCCTATAAAAACCAAGAGTAGTTGTTTTACTTTATTTTGAATATTTATTGTCATTGGCATATTATGTTTAAAACAACACATTTGGGTAGGTATCCCTGTCATAAAAAACGTATGTGCGTCAAGTGTTCCGCTCAATACACGATGAACATTATTATTTTCGTTTTTTACGTTTATTGTAGATGTTATGGTATTAATATTGCTATATGTAACGAGAGAAATACATAACATTTTCCGTCCGTTATCAGCAGATGCGTTTCGTTTTTCTTTAAAAAAATATGGTTGTTGTCCATCAATATATCTTCCATGACGTGCAATATTTGCATCTATTACAAAAGGAATATGTGCTGACCGTGAAATACATTCAAATAAGTGGTCATTTGACTTATATTTACATTTCACAACATGCCGACAGTTTTTTACGTCATAGTATGTCATATAGAGACGATTGTTTAAACGCATATATAAGTTTTCATCACTAACTTGTCTAATAATATCAAAAACAGTAGTAAGAACATCTAGACGACCATCTCGTTTAAATATGTCTAGTCCTTGACGATATATATTTTCAAACAAATCAAGACGTTCAATCATATATAAAATAGAACAAATCGTGCTGACACTACATGCTGAAAATCTATGTATTTTGATTCGTCCCTTTCTCTCTAATTCTTTCAAAAAATATAACACACCAACAAGATAAGAACCATTAAAAGCGCCACCCTCAACAACAACATCCAGATGTAACGTGTTTGTATTTAAAAAAGTTGATGGCGTGGTTTCCATAAGCCGTGATATGTATTTTTCAATCATAATGTGTTATAATTAGACACAATTAACTTGTCTAATTATAAGATATTTATCTTCCTAACTTATTTTCTACCCTTTGACTTTTTTGCTGTTTTTTTTTCTTTTATTTCCTCCTTCTAATGGTATATTTCCTAACCTCATATCCTCTGCATCTTGTTGACGTTTCCTATTTTCATACTGAACAACAGCTTTTAACTTATCTTTGTTTTTTGATATAAACATACGTTTTGTTTTATTTTGTTTTGGACTTGATGGTGATTTAGTCTCAGGTAAAAACTGAACATTTTTACGTGTTTTTTTTGGAGGTGTATCAGGTTTTTCTACTTGTTTACTTTTACCAACACCTCTCCCCTTTTGTTTTATTTTTATGGTTTTTCTTCTACTTGTTCTAACACGCCGTGTTTTTACACGATTTCTTGTCTTTTTTCCTCCTTTAAAATCCTTATCATGAAATCCCCATTCATTATCGCCATATTTAACATCACTATCATCTAATGAGTTCATATATTGTTCTATAGGAGATTGTGAACGAGAAGAAATAGCACTAGGAGGGTCGTTATATGGAGAAGTTGGTTTTGTCGGAATTTCGATTGGGCTAAATGAACGGTCCATATGTTGTGCTTTTACAGGTTGTGCCATTTCAACATCATAATAAGTATCTTTATTAATTGGAGATGGATTGTTTAAACGATACGCATCAAGTCTAGTTTGCATTGTTTTCTTAGGAGTAGGATGAAATATATCACGTGTTTGCTTTACAACCTGAATTATTTTTCCAGGAACAGGGCGTTTTTTTTTATTATTTTCAGGCATAATATAGAATACACTTCCTATATATTATTTGTCTAAAATATTATATCGTTTTAAGTAATCTCTTCACTGTAAAAATAATAAGTGCTATAAACAAACTATTAAATAAAATACCATATGTATTAATGTTCATATCTTCACCAAACAATCCAGGTATAAATCGTCTCTCATACTTTTTAAAAGCAGGAAGTTGAAACAAAAAATAAATAAGCATTGCAATAATTGGTGTCTGTAGCTCTTCATAAATATCTTCTATAGAAGCTTGTTTCATTATGTTGGCTTCGTGCTCGCGAACGATATTCTCATTTGTTTGATAATCCTGAATATAGTCAGTATTTTCAGTTTCAGGAACATAATTTGTTTTGACTTCTTCATCTGCTGCTACACGGCTTTCATCCATCGGAATATCACGGGAGGGTAGGGAGGAACCACCACTTTTTGTTATGTTTTGAATACCAGAAACAAGCTCAGCAATTGTATTTTGTGATAGTTCAATACCACCATTTTTATTACTACCTGTTTCACTATTTCCAAGTTGTTGTTGCATACTATCAATCATTTTACTCTGCTCAGTAGCTGTAATTTGAACATTTCCTCCTATACTTCCTCCTCCGGCGGGATCTGTTGGAAGTGAGGAAATATTAGTCATCGCTGAACTCATTAATCTATTATGTTAATAGATAGATTGTGGCGAATATTTACGCAGAGAATACTAAATAAAATAAATATTGTATTACTTATTTTATTTACAAAATTATTTACGTCGTTTTGTTTTCTTTTGTTTACGTTTATGATTACGTCGTTTTGTTTGACGTTTCTTTTTACGTTTACCACCATTTAATGTCACATTTGAATAGTCATAATTTATACCTCGTGGATATTCTTGACGGATCCATTCTCTGTCAATGTTCTCTCTGGTCATAGGGTTTGTCGGGTTATTAAAAGTTGTTTTTATCCATTCGAGTAAATTATTTCTATCATAACAATAATTTGTATTATCATCTAGTTTTACTGCATGTTGTCTTAAAAGTTTCTCGAGAGAAATTGCGTCATATATATTATCTTTATCGTCTTTATCACAACTATTGTATATTTCTTCGGTCATAATAGGTATAGGATCTGTAGACTCAACATCAACATAACCATCTGGTCGTAATAAATTAAGTAAATATTCATCTCGTGGTATATTTGGTGATAGATTAAGTGGTCCATAGCGTGCTACGTCATATGCAGTTTGTCCATAGACATTTTGTAGTGTTTTATCTGCACCAAACTCAATAAGTGTCATTACAATACTAGATGCCTCTATAGTGGGTATTCCATCAATTAAAATTGGTATTGCGCGATGAGGTGGAATGGAGATATATATAAGTGGTGTATTCATGCTCTCATCTCTACAATTAAAAAACTCGTATCTTATTTCATCTGTAATATATTGATTAAATAAACGTATTATTAATTCACGCTTACCCCTTATATCATCAGCCATACCTCGAGGAGGCCATGCTAATAACATAGATAATGCATTCCCTCCACCAGTAGTTCTCATAGTAAGGTCTGCCCCATAAAAAAGTAATAATCTTACAACGGGAGGATTCATATTTTTTGATGCTAATATTAGTGAAGTATATCCATTTGGGTCATCACTTGCGTTTATATCAGCCCCTCTCATAAGTAATAATTCTATTAATTCTATGCTTTTTTTTGAACTTACTGCAGTCATTAAAGGCGTATAATCATCCCTATTTAAAGCATCTATATCTGCTCCTTCTTCTATTGCATGATTTACTTCTTCTATATTATCATGTTCAACTGCTTGGAACAACATTTCATTTGCCTCTTCTCGACTTACCCCACCAGTTTTATTTCTACGATTAGATTTTGTCCTTTTCTTTCTCGTATTTTTTTTACGTATACTCATAGTTAGTTATAATAAGAATATATTTTAAATTATAACTAGCTTTACATCTGAACTGATTTTACATCCTTACGACAACGAATACTTTTTGTCTCAAACTTATAGCACTTATTATCCTGGTTGAAAACTTTTCCTTCTATTTCATTAAAATCCGGGGCCTTAAAAATGATACAGTTTCTCTCTTTACATACAACTCTAAACATGGTGGCAAGGCCAAATCCAAGAATTGCAGACATAATATGTTTACCTACCGATGTATTAAAAAACTTTTGCAAATTCATAATTCCTGATATATAATATACATATAATAAATTACACTTCAATTATTTTTGAATAGGATATTCTGAAATATTTGTCTCATCAGTAGGACAAGTTACTTCTTTTCCTTCGTATGCATAACAATTGTCTGCTGTATCTTTATACTGAACTCTCATGACATTTTCGGGAGTTGGAAATACATATACCTCATGCATATCTGCTCCCCATAAATAGACAAGTAGTAGTCCAAGAGAAAGGCTTATTAAAAAGGTACTAATGGATAAATATTTGCTAATCATTCGGTCTTATAATATAACCAAATAATATTATTATATCTATAATAAAAATATTATTTAACAATAATTTTATTGAGTTATTGAGTAATTTATTCTGAAATTACCATCTCAATATTTTCTTCTTCCTTTTCCTCGGAAACATCACACTTATAATTATCAATATTCATAATACAACTTACAACATCTCCTCCTTCAGCTGCAAGAGCTTTTTCAGCAGTAGGTTGATCACAGCTAGTTTGTTCCATAATAGTACGAACATCTTCGTTATCAGTACTAGAAACATTGGTAGATGGGGCATCTTCACACTTATAATTATCAATATTCATAATGCATGCAATAACATCACCATTTTCTGAAGCAAGAGCTTTTGTAGCTGTAGCCCTGTTGCATTCAGTCTGTTCCATCACAGTTGCGAGATCTTCTTCTGATACAGGTGATTGTCCTGCAACTTCATCGCATTTATACTTATCAATGTTCATAATACAAGAAATAACATCTCCATTTTCATGTTTCAACGCATTAATTGCTGTAGGCTTATTACACTCAGTCTGTTCCATAATTGTATTAACATCTTCTTCGTTTACATTTTGTCCAGAAAGGGCTTGATCTAAATTAATTTCAGATACCTGATTTTGTAGATAACGCTTATTTTGTGATGGATGAGGTTCGAATTCTAAACCACACTGGAACTTAATTTCTTGAATTTGACCTTCATTAATTTGTATATTAAATCGAACTTCATGATTTCCTATAAACTGCATTGCATTGTTAACACTTTGGGGGTCCATAGTAGCATATTTATCGCTTTGGATAACTTTCAAAGTTGGTCCCTGAATTCCAACTGTTGGTGGTCGTGCACTATCTTTATCTACTTGGGCCATTAACTTTTTATCTTCAACACTTAAGAAATTTTTATTCATAGTCTTCATCTTTGCAACAAGACGTTTATTAGTTTCTAGTATTCTATATAAATCTCGTTTCATATTGTCAACTTTTGCATTTGACTCAGCAAATGCTTTCTTGACATCTTCTCGTTGCATTGTTTCTTGACGCACACGTTCAAGCTCTTGCATTTGCGTTTCTCTATTTTTTGTGATTTGGTCTATTTGGTGCAAAACCTCGGGTTTATTTTTAACTTCTCCAGCTTCATATTTTGCCAAAGCATCATCAATATCTTCCAAAAAGAACTTTTTGGCACTTGGATCTTTTACAATATCGTCAATAACAATGCTCATATCTGGCTGACATGTTGGGTTTGGTGCATGTTCCAATAGTTTTCTCTTATCAAATGTATTATGTTCATGAGAAAAAACCAAGATAGTCTTTAAAGGATCTAACTGAATAAAAGGAACAGTATAATCTTTCAAAAAATCACGCTCTTCTGCCAAAGCTTTAAAATCATCATACTTGGTCTGTTTAAGAAGTTCGCGTTTAAACGCAAATGTTCCAGCAGTTGAATGATTTGGACCATAAGGACCAAGACGATACATTTGTTGAATATGTTTAAAATATAAAAATAGAATTGAAGAACCACTTGCAAGAACATTAGGGTCAGACATAAGCATTTCTACTGCATGACTAATACGTTCAGGTGGATAATAGTCGTCATCGTCTTGATATACAATAATATCACCAATTGCCTTGGAATGCATATAGTTACGTTTACGACCAAGAACCATTTGTTTTTCCTCACGGAAATACTTTACCTGAGGAATATCTTTCACTAGGTCTTCAATTGAGTCAGAACCATCATCAACAATAATCCATTCAATACGGTCCTTGGGGTAGTCATAATTATTAAAACACTCAATTGCCATAGGCCAGAATGGTCTTCGGTTAAAAGTTGGGGTACAAATACTTACAAATGGATATGCATGATTTTCATTTTTGACCTGATTATTAGGTCCAGGTTGTTTCTTTCCACCCTTATTTTTCTTAGCAGGTTTCTTTCCCATTTATTATACTAGTATTTCATACTTTATTTTTAAATATATAACTTATTAAAGAATATTATATATCTAAATGAAAGATTTTTATTACATTAACCATAAAAAGTACCATTTCTTTTCAGGTTCTTTTGGTTTTTGTTCAAATTTTTCCGGTTTACACTCTTTCTCTGCTTGGTCGGTTCCAAGAAGGTATGTTGTAAATTTATCAACGTCTTTTATCTTATATGGTTTATATAATTCGGTGAAATACCACAAAACAATAATTGTAAAAACAGTTGTCCACATAGCATAGACACCCATAATACGAGCCATGTCCATAATTAAAAATAAAGAAATAATAAATAGAATAAAGTTTCGGTATATCTTAATAAACTTTTTCATATGTGAGAACAATGTAAATCGTTTTGGCATGTTTGGATGTGGTTGTCCATTTACTGTATCATCTTCTTCATCACTTGCATTTCCGTCGTTTTTCTTATCATCTTCTTTATCGTCTTTATCATCATCTTCGTTGTCATCTGGTTTACTGCCATTCTCTTTGTCATCTGAATCGTCTGCACCACCCTTCATATTTTTGTCATCTGAACTACCACTATCTACGCCAAATGTCATCTTATCAGCATTTTTCTGAATAACTGTATCAATCTCTTTTGTTGATGTATATAAACGTAACAAAAAGAATGGAGTAAAAACAATAGATACAAACATAAACAATGAAAGCGTTGTGCATGTAGGAATAATTGCAACTAGGCCACAAATTAATATAAAATAGAAGAGCAATGAATATAAAATATTCCACCCTTCCCACATTCCTGCCTGACCCTCTTTCCAGTTGGCTTGTTTTTCATCATTTACAACAATTATTTCTTTTTCATAATAGATTAGTCCTGCTTCTGTAAAAAATGCAATAACGCCTTTAATTGTCGAATATAAAATAGCTACAATATGAGCAATAAGAATGATAACAAGACCAAACACAAAGATGACTAGTTCAGGAAGGATTGAATTAAAAAGTGACATGATAGACATGTAAACTGTTGAATAATTTTGTGTCATTCCTGAGAAAATCGTACCTAGATAATTACCTAATACATTTGAATGAGGACTTTTTGTTAATATACGCATAACCTTATAAAGATAAGAAGCTGATACAATTTTGTCATTGTAATTAACAGGATAATATGCTTTTATTGAACGCATATCTCCAGATTTTGATTTGTTTGATAAATAGTCCAAATGAACTTGTTCTGGAGGGACTTTATCATTTGAATATGGATAAGCTGTTAAACAATCTGGAATTAGTTTTGTTTGAGAAAATCTAAACTGAGTAACAGAGAAAACACCTATAAAAACAAATATAGCAACGTGTATTAAATTGTTAAGAATTGCCTGTAAAAGTCTAACTACTTTCGTTTTAAAACTTTCTTCCTTAGGTTTCTCTTTTTTCTTATCTTTTTTTGCCATGATATACTTACTATATGATAATATTATTTTTAGTTTTACAACAACAACGCAATAAGTAGAGAAATAATTAATTTATTATCTAGTAGATTATAGACCTATATCTATACTTTCTGACTCATCTTTCATATCCATATAATCTATATGAGAACCATGTATTTCTTTATTTTCGGATGCATGTTTCTCTAAATAACGTGTTATCCTATTAATATCTAATTTACTTAACTCATATGTATCAAGTAATGTTAATATACTTGCATCCTCTTGTTTATTAACAAATGATTTAAAAAATACAAACATATCCTTCTTATCCATTCCTATTTTTTGACACAGATTTTGAATAAAAACAGAATTGTTATATTCAGTTGAATATTTTGTAAGAACTTTTGTAAATCTAATATCATTCATTTTATTATTTTTATTATTATCAGTTGTATTATAATAATCATGTAACAGTTTACTATTGTAAAAAGTTTTCATAAGAGAACTTAATTCGTTAAACTGCCATATTTGTTTTTGAAATGTTATACGATCAATATAATCAGCAAAACATATATTTTCTAAAAAGTTGATATAAACTTCTACATTAGTCTTTTTATCTTTATCTGTAAAAACATCAATAATATTTTCATGCCATAGTAGCCCAACAATAGTTCTGTCTGTTTCGTTCATTATTACAAGATGATCCTCAATTCTATAAGGTTGGTTGAAAAGATTAAATACTGTTTGTTTTGTATCTTCATTAAATGTTTTAGGGTGTAATATATTTCGTATAATATCTAATGACGGCAAATCAATATTGTTATCAATATGATATTTACATATTTTATATACTTGTTCTAGGCGTCTTAGATCCCCCTGACTATTTGAGGAAATATAATCTATATATTTTTTGGGAAGTTCTGGTATTATTGTATCTAAAATATTTGTTATATGGTCATCTTCTATTTTTTTCAGTTCAAAAACTTCACATACTTTCATTAATTCTTTTATTTTTTTATCAGAATGATAGTTACTTATACAAATAATAGGCGATTTTGCAATATCTTCTGTCTTCTGTTTTTTTGTCTTCTTAGGTCGTATCAGTTTAATTAATGTATTTAATCCGCCTTTATCTCCACTATTCATACCATCAATCTCATCCATAATAATAGCAATACTCTGCCGTTTTGCATAAAAACAACTCATAACATTTACATCTGTCTGATTATTTTTTGTAATTTTTTCAATCACTCCCTTATTACGAATATCTCCTGCATCATACACAAGACTATCATAATTCATATCTTTTAATAAGTTTTTGATAAATGTAGTTTTTCCACAACCTGGACCGCCATATAAGTATATCCCACGTTTTTTTGTTAAGTCATGTTTGTTTCTTTCAAAATCTAGTAAAAACTCGCGTATATTGCTGTATACGTCATCGCGCGACAATATAGTATTAATATTTGGAATATTCATACTATAATACTTTCATTATATTTATGTTTATTTAACTACTATTTCATAGTTTAGTAATACTTACCATGTTCCATCAGCTACGGCACGTTTTTTATAACTATCCGAACAAGCATCAAGACTTGTTATCCCGTCCCAAGTCAAGTCACATGATTCCATCATACCTTTGGATGCACATGCCGAGTTTGGTTTGTTCCATCCTTTTAGATTATATGGACCAATGCCACATTTTCCTAGACGTTTACTATTAAAACACGAAGTACCGTCACCTTGCTGGTCTTCCCAATAGTCAGGACAGTTTGATACACTTGGTGGCCATGGCATATCATTCACACCAGACGAAAGTATCCAACCAATAAATGCAATTGCAATTATAAGCACAACACAAGCAACGATTACAACATTTTTTTGAAATGAACCTAAACCTTCTAACATCAAGACAAAATTATGTACTACTTATATACATATACAATATATATTTAACTAAGCGCTAAAATAATTTATAAGATTATAATATAGTTAGTATATAAAGTAATTATACAATGAGCATAATACCAAAAACAATTAATGGACGTGTAAACGCATTTGAACCTGAATTAGATACAAAAGCTCTTTTTACTCTATACGATAAAATGCCCGTAAATATACCTAGCACCTTTAGGGACGCAACAAAAGGGGAATGGTGCGAAACAAACTTATCTAGAGCATTTTTCTCCAGAGAAAATGTACAAATATTACAGAATGCTATTAAAGCTGGTGTATACAAAATGTCAAATAAACAATATGTTATAGCCAACCAAAATGTAGATACTCTTCATATCATTATGCGAAGTGTGTTTATGCAAAACGCAATAAATCAAGAACACAATATTAAAGAACAAATAAACCAATTAAATAATATCATTATTGAATATTCTGTTCCTAGAGTTTATTCTTCATTGGTCTCACATAACAAATATATCCGTGATGCAAGCACTTTGGCGGAACCTCTCGCACCTCCTAAACTTATGCGTGATTCTAAGCAACTTCCTCGTCTAAATTATGGGTTTGATAAAGAAAATTAAGACACCCCCAAACTATTAAATATGACATTAATATCATATTTAATAATCTAACTATAATATATTAAGTATGGCGGAAAATGAAAGTACTTTACCAGACAATGATAGTATTCAAGATATTGCCAATGTGTTAACAAGTATGGCAAATGAAATTGACAACCAAGAAGTGACACAACTCGCTGAAAAAGTGCCAGTTGAAACACCAGAGACTATGTTAACAGTTGAGAATATGAACAAACTTATGAGTGATAGTATTGACTTTATGACGCGTGTTATACAAGAATCCGGAACTACAAGAAGTCTTGTTTCAGATGCTTTTCAACAACAATCTGAACTTGTCAAAAATGTGAGTAATGTAATGTTATCTGGTGCGAAGGAATATATTGGAAACTTTAAAGAAGTTGCAAATATTACTAAAGACATTATTAAAAGAAGTGCTCTTATTGGTGCTTCAACTATATATGATAAAGTCTTGAAAGCAATTGAACTCAAAGAAAAGGCAAGTGGATATGTTGGTCAAACAAAACCTGTTGATGAACTTATTAAACAACATGAAACTGTTATCTACATTATGTTACAAAAGTCAAGTTTGGATTTACTTGAGAGCGATAACTACTTATCTTCAGAATTAAGTGATGCAGACATAAAGCAAGTTATAGATAAGATTGTGGATGAAGGAAATACTACTGAAATCCAGGCACATGTCATTCGTGCTGCACAGATATTTTTCTTTAATAAAATGGGAAGTTCTGTTGTTGATACTTATGGAAATGTAAGCACTACAGTACAAGATGAAGCTGATACAATGAACTTAAATGACACCATTGACAATGCAGATGTCATTGGTCAATATAAATTAGCACAATTACGTAAACGAATTGTATCTCTTGTTGAAGATACGAATGAGTTCAAATCTTTTTTAATAACTCTCGTTAATGATACACATAACAATGAGCATCACAATCACAGTAAATATTTCGGTATGACACAAGATGTATCCTCGTTTATAAATGATATTATTGGGTCTGAAGGATTTTTATCAATAGACACCAATTACCGTTTAAATAGTGTTGAACAATCAGTTGACTATTATATTGGCAATATACTTGGCAAGAAGATGAAAAAGGATGGTTCTACCTCTTCTGGAGACAGTATACGTTCGCCTAATGGTGAACTTTATAAGCGTGTCGCAAATCTTGAAGAAGATATTGACGAAAATCTTAATGATATAACTGAATATGTAAATCAACAACATGCTCTTGGATTTAAAGATTTTGGAGACGAAGGCGATGAATCTGAAAAAACAGAAAAAATGAATAACCTAACACAAGCAGTTGAATCCAGAAAGACTCAATTAACCACACGTGTTCAGCAATTATATCAAAAAATGAATAATGCAATTAATAACCATGATAATAGTGGTAATGTCGAAGAATTAGCCGAAGAACAAGGCGATAGTGGAAAACGTAAAAGAGATGATGTCGAAGAAAGTGATAGTGCTAAACGTAGAAAAGCAGCCGCTAGTAGTAGTGCTACTGGTGGAAAAAAGACCAGAAAACGTAGAGGAAAATCGAAAAAGGGTAAAAAGACAAAGAAAAATAAAAAAACAAAAAAGAATGGTAAAATGACAAAAAAGAAATCACCTCGATCTAAAAAATCAAATAAGAAATCTCGTCGTTCTAACCGTAAGTAAATGATAAATATGATAACATAGAAATTATATCATATTTATTGAGTTTATTCATTAAATTATTTACTTGCGAGATTTGCGGGATTTGCGAGAAGACTTACGGCTCTTGAGAGACTTCTTATTGTCAGACTTAATGGCTCCGAACTTTCCCTTGCGGGTCTTGTAACCAGCCTTCTCAAGACGCTTCTCTTTCTTGGCGGTGCTGTGCTTCTTCTTGGAAACAATACGACCATGTTTGTTCATCATAAGATCTCCCTTTTTTAAGTTTCCGGCAGTCTTATATGCGGTCTGATGCCACACCTGAGCACGAGAACCCTCAAGAACAGGGTATTTGTGGGATTTAATATGGTATAAGCCATCGGCAGATTTCATGTGTTTTTTCACCATGACGATTATATATACATCTGAGAAATTAATTATTCTCTAAATATTAAAACTTATTTGTACGCATTTTTACTGGAACAACTCCACCGCGAAGACCATTAATTATTGGAACATTATTTGGAAGATTACAACGATAATATTTTGAAACTTCTGTATTTTCATTGGTATCAGCCGGCAAAAATGGAGAGCTTAATCCATTCTCGCCATATACAATCTTACCATTACCACCTGTTAATATTTTTGTTTTCATTCTATTTATCTTACTATCCGCACCCGAGAAACTTTTATCTCCAAATATCCATACAGAAGGTTTACTTTGTTCACATGTTTCAATCGTAGTATTTTCAGGGTCAATAATAGGTTTATAACATTTTCCTTGAAGTCGTGATTTACTAAACGTAGGATAAAAGTTATTATATATAAACTCCTGTTCTTTTTTTATTCTTTGTTTTTCTTCTTCTGTAAGTGCGTTAGACATAGTAAGATCATATCCACGAACTATTGTTCCCGCTGGATAATTATTTTGTAATGGATTACTTAATATTAAACTTCCATATCCACTTACCACATTTATCTCACTACTATTACCATAACCTATAACAATTACTTTCTTTAAATCAAATCCGACACTATTAACTACATTAATCTCAGTACTTTCTCGTTTTGCGGGTGTTTTGATAACAGTATCTACAATCCAATCATCTTTTATATTACTATTATTATAGTTTTGTTCTTCTACAATTATTTCACTATCATTATGAATATATGCTGATGTAATAGTATAATCACCATCTATTACGCTGCGTATTCTTATTCCGCCAGGCAAATATTTCCCAACAGGTAATTTAAGTATAGAACCTGTATTAGTTATAGGGTATTCAGTAATATTCTGAAGAGTATACTGCCATGATGTTACATTATCTAGTGTATACACACTAATAAGACCATCTCCTAAATAATTCAATATAGGTGGTTCAGGGTAAATCTCAATATCTCTAGTATTAAATACAATTGTATACGTCCCATTTGAACGGTGTAATTTTACAGAAATCATATATCCATTATAATAACCTGGAGGTATCTTAATAGAGTTTACATCTTTATCTGGTTTTATCCAAACTCGTGTTAATTTTCTAACATCAACACCCGCAGAATATTCCCATGAAACATAGCTTCCACGAGGTGATACACGAAGTTCATTATTTATATAAGATGGGAAATCAACCATCAACTGTGGGTCATCTTCAGGTTCTGGGTCCCATTGTTCGGGGTATTGTAAAGGATAAAAACCTGATATTTGTTCGGCAATTGCATCATAATTTATTTCAGGTACTATAATCTTATCAGGGTTAGGTACAGGCGAAGATGTACTAGTATAATCACTTGTATAATTTAATACATTTATACTTCCAGGGGGATATACGCCAGGTGGAATTGCAATATCTCCTATTTTTAAAATATCATGTGACCATGAACTACCCCCATCAATTGAATATCTCCATAATATTGCCCCATCTCCAAATTTTTCAAGTGTAATAATACCTGTTGATGAATTAAACTTTACCTTAGGATAACCAGGTCGTCTAATTATTTTTGTATTTCCACCAATTCTATCTCTTGACGGTGTCCCATCACTTAATTTGTTTCTAAACAAAATTTCACCAGCTTCATAAGTTCCAAAGGGTAACAATAATGTATTTTTATTTGCCAATGTAAAATCAGGTGACCATGAACTTATAACATTATTTAATAAATATGACCATGTTGTTGATCCTGCTCCAAGTGTTTGTATTGTAAATGTAAATGTTTCAACATTATATGAAACAGTTGGAGGGGGCGGACCATAAATATATGTAAATCCTGGAGGAAAAGATGCATACAACGAATCAACATTATCATTTGTATACACTTTTATGAAAAAGTTTGTATCATTATACATTCCATATGTAGGTATTGTAAAATTATTACCAACTACATGTGTCCAACTTACACCACTATCAATTGAATAAGCCCAGTTTGGTGCAGACGGAGTTCCATAACTTGTGATTATAATTTTTGATGAATCATTGTAGTCAAATGATGGTTTTCCAGGTCGTGAAATAAACTCGACACTGTTCATTACTGTTGTTGAAAATAGATCAGGTGTCTCGTTAGTATTTACTACTCTTACTTGAACTTGTTGAGCAGGATATCGACCAACTGGTAATGAAAAGGTATTATCAGCAAATGTTTTATCTTGCCATGAATTACCAGAATTAACTGAATACTGCCATTTATCACCACCTTGCAAATTTGTAACAGTTATTGTATTATTAATAATCGTTGACATAACCGGCGTCTCAGGTGGTCGTTCTAGTACACTACTTAATATAAGTGATTCTGAAAACAAATTATCCGGTGTACCATTTTGAACACGTATATCATCTGAATCATATCTTCCATAATCAACCTGAATGTAATTATTATTTACTGGTTCGAATACTTGACTCCATGTTGTTTCAGAATTAGTAGTATATCTCCAGTTAACTGTAAAAGGTGCAATAGTTATATAGTAACGGAATGTTACATCGTCAAAAATAGCGGTTGGTTTGTTTGGTTTTATAATAATATCTGAGGGTGCTGTAACATTCTGAGAATATAAACCATCTACAGTAGCGGTCCTTACCTTAAAATTAGAAGTTGAATAATTACCTGGAATAAGATTAAAACTTGTATCAGGAGAAACAGTTATCCAGTTTGTCCCAGCGTTTATTGTATACTGCCACAATGATGCAACAGGTGACCCAAAATTAGATATTAAAATCTTTGGAGCTCCCGTGAAATCAATAGTAGGTGTTCCAGGGTCAACTTGTAGGTAACTAGAATTATAACTTGATGGAGACGAAACTCCGTTCATATCTTCTCCTCTTACCTGTATCTTTCCTGAATTATATTTTCCAGCAGGAATATTAACTGATGTAAAACCAAACGTTTTTTGTCCCCATGTTGTACCAGTATTAAACGAATATTCCCATAATCTATACTGTCTTTGTAATAGCGTAACATCCAGCTTTCCCGTGCTAGAATTAATTGTTATATTTGTAATAGGCAATACAGGATTTATCAGAAATCCAGAACGATAAAAATTAGTACCAGACGTAACAAATGCATATTTGTTTGTATCAGGTAAATATGTTTTATTAGTAGTATAATATTGTTGCACCAAAGATCCTCCTACAAGTGTATCTCCCCATACAGAAACAGTATTGTCTGATTTTATTGCGAGAAATGCATTTACACTTGGAACTATATCAATAACATTTTTGAGACTATTCTCTTTTCCTTGATAACCATCACGATAACTGCTACTTGATGTCATAAAATTATCATTTATAGATGAACCACCAGAAAATGGATTTCCCCATACAACCACTTCACCTGAATGCGTTAATGCAGCAAATGCACTATCTGTTGTGTAGACCCTTTTTACATTAGTAAGACCAGGTGGTGTACTTAGTAGTATTTTAACATTACTATTATTGTAATAAAATCCAAATGTCTGCACCTGTCCAACTATATCTAATAAAGCAACTGCAGTTTGACTTGTTGCAATTGAATAAATACCAGTTGGAGCAGGGCTTATTTTATTAAACTCTGTAATTATTCCTGGATCTCCCCACAATACAACAGTATTATCAGATTTCAATGCGATAAAACATGAATCTGTTGCGACAATATCCTCAGTTGACCCTGAAACACGCAAAGAACTCGGCGTTGTGAACTTAAGCTTATTCCAGTTTTGGTCAAAATATGATCCACATGATGTTACAATTCCATCATTACTTAGAAACGCAAATCCCGAATAAGAAGAAACTACTTTCGCAATGTCAGCAATCGTTCCAGATAAATTATACTTCATTGCTGTACTTCCACTTCCATCACCAGATTTTTTCAGATCACCTCCACCTTCAACGGACCCCCACACTGCAACTGTATTATTATCTAAATGTGCAGCAAACGCTACTGTAGTTGTATATATAGTTTTTATGGTTCGTCCATATGAATTTAAGTCTGTAAGTATTGTTGGTATTTGGGTCCATTCCTCTGCCTCAAAAATAGGAGTTTGTTGAAATGCAATATCAAGGCGGTGTGATGTTCCAAGATCGTCTAAAAAGGTTGTTGTATTTAATAAATCAAACTTTGTTCCATTTGGATATGCAATTAAATGTGAAACAGGCCATTCATTATCGTAAGTACTGTTCCAACTGACACCTTCATAACGAGAAGTTATTAAACCGTTAAAATTACGTAAAACATACCTATCTGTCACATGATGTGCGATTTTAATTACTTTTTTTCCATCACTTCGTATAGAGTCTCCCATATAGAATATAAATGCCTTGTTTATATCAGTTGTATAAGCAACTCGATAGGTGGCGGGGTTACCTAATGCATTTTGATTTGTTGCATCTATATCACCGAGATATTCAATATTACCATTACTATCTAGTGCATCTTTGCGTATTCTAAACGTATCGCGAGTACTTCCGCGAGTAATTGCTCCGCCACTGTCGGCACTACCCCATACAGTAAGATTTTTGTTGTCTGAACTTACTCCAGTAAACGCTCTATTTGTAGCATACATAGAATTAATATTTACGTTAGAGACACTGCTAACAGATGTAGAATTAAGACCATAAGGATAACGCCCACCTCCAGACGGATCTCCCCAAACATATAGGGTTGAGTTGTTATCTATAGCAGCGAACGCTGTTTCATTGGAATAAACATTTTTTATATTTACCAACTCTTTTGTAAAGGTTGTAGTTATTGCATTACTTCCATCTGTATACTCACCCCATGATTTAACTGTTTTATCTTCACATATTACGCTAGACGCACTGTTTGTTGTTACAATATATGAAGCATTTGCAGTGGATGATGTTTTTAGATTTGGAGGAATAGATGCAGGTCCATTACTAGTACTACCGACTCCTCCTATTACAGAAATAGTTTTATCTGTATTAATTACTTGATAACCAACTCTATTTGTTCGCGTATTCCATGGATGTATTTTTGTTGGATTGCTTGTAACTACTTCAAAATTATATACAAGAGATGAGTATAATGATTTTTCATATGCTTTTATCAATACATTAAATGAAGAATATGTACCATATGGAAGCTGAAGTTTACCAAAACCTCGAACTGTTTCCCAGTTTGTACCATCTACCGAAAATACCCAAGAGTTAACACCACTCTGAGTTGTGGTAACAAAGACTTCTCCATTATGTCCCCATACAACATTTGGTGCATTAGGTGCTATCTCAATAGTCTCGGTAATTATTGTGGGTCCGTTTTGATAAGTTCCATTCATAAAGCTTCTTACTTGTATATCTCCATTAACATATCTACCAGGAGTTACAGTAAAATCATTCTGTGCCTGCGTTCTTGTTGTCCATGTTTTACCTCCATCAAGGGAATACTCATATGCTGAGTATAAATCAGAAACAGTTACCTTCTTTGTTGATGAAGAATAAGACAATGAAACTGAAGGTGGATATTTGTAAAATACTGTTGGGTTCACATACACAAACGACTCTTGAGTAAAACGGTTAGGATTAAATGTTCTTACTTGAAACTTTCCATATGGATAGGAAGTTAATGTTTGAGGAACAGATGGCGGAAACTCTGTATCATTCATAGCAAACCAGCTAGCACTACTCCATGATGCCCCATAATCATCTGAGTAATGAATATATTTTGTTACTGGAGACCCGCTATTTACTAACATAGTTGGGTTTGTAGGTGTATCATATGTTATATATGGAGCAAGTATGTCTTGAACATTATGTTGACCACGATTGAAGCTTGTATATTGTGGAACACTGACAATTCTAAACAAATTATACAAATACACATCAGGCGTATCATAAAAAGATGCATAACCCATGTATACATTTGTATCTGATGCATTCCGTTGTATCGGTGTACTATCACTTGTTGGATAATTTCTACCCCAAGTTATTACAGCACCATTAGATTTAATAGCAGTATACGATTCTACATTTGTATAGATGTCTACTATATTATCAAATCCAGTATCTACAAAACTACTGGTAGGTGTTCCTGATAAGGTTGTTGGTGTAATTGCACTGTTTGCTGGAGCATCTGGCATATCCCACGTTGTTGTTGAACCCCAATCAAATACATTACCATCATTACGTAAAGCCGCAAATCCATACCCTGTACTACGAATAGTTACAATATTCGTTAAGACCGGAGGTTGATTATATCCATTGTAATATCCATCGTAATATCCAGCACCATTTCCATACTGACCCCAAGCTATTACCATTCCATTTGATCTTAATGCAGCAAATGCACTATAGGTTGCATATATTGCAACAAAATTATTATTTTGAACACTAGATGAAAAAGTACTTTGCAATTGGACTGCCATATCAGTACTCCCCATACCACTAGGTGGATTTACAGCTATAAGGCCCCAAGAGATAATAGAACCATCCGATTTTAATGCCGCATATGCTGAGTTATTGGAAGTTATATGTATTATATTTGTAGCCGTACCATCCGTTGGAACAGTTGCACCATGACTTGCATATCCCCAACCGACAATTGTTTTGTCTGTTTTTAAAGCAATCATACTAAACGGGTTTGTAAATATATGTTCCACATTTGTTAGTCCTCCTTGAAAAGATGATAAATCACCACCATAATCCTTGTTTCCCCATGCAAGCAACGTTCCATCAGTCCTCAATGCAGCCATTGCATAATCATTGTAAAACACTGATTTTACGTTTGACATATAATCTTGACCTGAGTCTGCTTGAAAATCAATATGTTTATTATTTCCAAATTTAATTCCCCATGCGTATAACTTATTTTCATTAGTTAACAATGCTGCGAAAAATCTCGAAACATATATATTTTTTACAAATACTGGAGCAGATCCACCAGAAACAATAGAGGAGGGCATTGATATAGTTCCTGCTGTACCTACATAATTACCAAATGGGTTTTGCCAAGGAATAGTGACTCCGACATTTGTAGTACCTCCATATCCATTATCACCCCATATAGTAAACGTCATATCATTTTTTAGTGCAAATACTTGATGTGCATTTGTGTAAATATTAATTACACCCGTCAGTCCATTTGGAATGTTAGCACGTGCATTACCACCGTATGCCCATCCAACAAGTGTACCATCTTCTTTTAATACTATAAATCCAATATCAAACGGGTAAATTTCCACAACACCTCGCATTAATTTTAACGTTGTCGCTTTATCTGTAATAGCAGGGCTGTTTTGTCCACCACTATATTCTGCTCCCCATAATACAACAGAACCAGTGTATTTAAGAACAGCAGTTGCTCCCGTATTTATTTGACATTTATAAGTTGGCAATCTTTGTCGTGAAATAATGGGATAAGGATTAGATACTATTTTTGACCTTACTTGGTTCTTCAATGGATTTTTTGTACTTACCGTCATAAACTGAACAGATGATGCTGAGTATGTTGTAATTGTGCTACTTGCACTTCCAAAAGGTAATTGTATCTCTTTTGTAACATCAGGACTATCAATACCAACAGTTGTCCATGTTACACCGGCATCAATACTATATGTAACGTAAGAGTTTGGTACCAAGTTTGTAACTTTTAACAACCCAGTTACACCCCAAATAACAAATGGTGGTATAATAGATGAACCACTAATAAATAAAGATTGATGTTTGTTCAGTGGTAACGATTTTACATCTTTCAAAACTGCAGGACAAACACCTGCATAAACAGGAGAACCCCATGAAACAATGCTATCATCCTCTTTTAATGCAATAATAGAAGACACTGCTGATGTTATATCTTTTATACTTCCAATTCCAGGAGGTGGATTTGTTAAGTCATATAAATAGTCAGTACTACTATTAATAATATATCCTTTTCCTCCCCACGCAACAATCTCACCATTTGCTGTTTCGGCAATAAAGGTTGTTTGTGTTGTAAAAATCTTTTGAGGATTTGTGAGACTACCTGGAACAGGGGTAAAATATGACTGTAATGAATACGCATCAAAAGTATCTCCAATACCACCTGAACCCCACGATTTTACTCCACCTGTAGTTGTTACAACTGCAAATGCGTAAGCAGTTGCATACACAGCAGTGGCATACATAGTACCTAAAGAACCAGGTATTGTTCCTCCGTAGAATGCCTTTCCCCATGCAACAACTTCATTATTCGTTTTTAATCCAACATATGATCCCTTGTTTGAAAAAATAGCTTTAAAATCACTTGTTGTAGGAATATATTCAATCTCATCTGTATCTCCCCATCCAAAAAGCTTACCAGTTGACGTTAACGCAACAAATGAATCGGTTGACGCAACAATATCGACTACTGTCCAACTGGTTGTGTTAATGTTAGATAGTAATGTTGTAGTCTCACTATTACTCTTTCCATCGGTCCCCCATATACCTATAGTTCCGTCTTCAAATATACCAGTATATCCGTTTTCTAGAGATGTGGCTATATGAATAACTGGTTTATTATAAACAATCGGGTCAGTTGAAGTAGTTCCATTAAAATAATAGTTAGGGACATGTAAATCGTGTGATGTATTAAATGAACCCCATAAAACAGCACCATTCATACGAATAGCAAGAAACGTATCACTAGTAGAATAAATATCAATGACTGGATTATTAGAATTAGTTAGTAACGATGTCACGTCTGTTCCAGAAGTATCGCCTTTAGCAAATCTTTTTCTGGTACCACCATGACTTGCACTACCCCAACAGACAACTGACTCGTCAGTTTTTAATGCAGCAAATGCACCATCGTTGGAATAAATAGTTTTTACATCCGATAAACCAGACGGTGTAGTTCCGCCAAAAGCAGATTGTCCCCAACAAACAACTGTACCGTCAGTTTTTAAAGCAACAAATGCTTGTTGAGTAGAAAATAAACTTTTTACATCTGTTAAACCAGCTGGAACGGTTCCGCCATAAGCAGATTGTCCCCAAGCGACAACCGTCCCATCTTTTTTTAACACAGCACATGCATACAAATTAGATGCCGATTGATGAGTTTCTTTTCGATAATCACCCATTTTTTAATCAATATGTTACTGTACAAGTATATTTTATTTTAAAAATTATCTTTATGTGACTACTTCAATCTTTATTTTATGTTTGTAGATTTTCTTATAAATTTCTCTATTTCGTAAATTGAATAGATTCTTGTTTAAAAAGAAAGTGATACATAATCACACCAATCATGTCTAAGACAAATCTTTCAAAGAAGTATCAACAAAAGACCGACAAGCAACATATTCTTGATAACCCTGATACCTATGTCGGGTCAGTTGAGAATGTAGATGCAACTATGTGGCTACTTGACCCAGAGACATCTAAAATCTCAGAAAAACAGATAGAATATATCCCCGCGTTATATAAATTATTTGACGAAGGTATTGTTAATTGTCGCGATCATGTTATCCGTATGGCACAAGCACATGCAAACGGAGAACCAGATATTCAACAGGTAAGTAATATTGATATTAGCATAAGTGATGATGGAACAATTACAATGCACAATGATGGAAATGGTATTGACGTTGAAAAACATCCCGAATATAACATATGGATTCCAGAGATGATTTTCGGTCATCTTAGAACATCTACAAATTACAACAAAGAAGAAGAAAAGATTGTAGGTGGTAAGAATGGGTTTGGTTTTAAACTTGTCCTTATCTGGTCAACAGAGGGTAGTGTCGAAACAGTTGACCACAAACGTGGTCTTAAATACACACAGCACTTTCACAATAACTTAACCACGATAGATGCACCAAAAATTACAAAGTGTAAGACAAAGCCGTATACGCGTATCACATTCAAACCTGACTATGCTCGTCTTGGAATTGCGGGTATGACGCCGGATATGATTAACTTGTTTAAGCGCCGTATCTATGATATTGCCGCAGTAACTAGTAAGACAGTAAAGGTGAAATGTAATTCCCAACTTATTCCTGTAAAAACTTTTCAACAATATGTTGATTTGTATCTTAGTAAGGATGCAAAGAAGATATACGAGGCACCAAACGATAGATGGGAGTATGCCGTAGCATTGTCTCCAAGTCACGAGTTTTCACAAGTGTCTTTTGTAAATGGTATTTATACTAGTAAGGGTGGAAAACATATTGATTATATAGTTGGTCAGATTACTCGTAAACTAGTAGCGCTTATTGAAAAGAAGAAAAAGGTAAGCGTAAATGCTTCGGCAATTAAAGAACAAATTATTCTCTTTGTTCGCTGTGATGTTGTCAATCCTGCGTTTGATAGTCAAACAAAAGATTACATGAATACACCTAGTTCTAAGTTTGGGTCTACATGTAGCGTAGACGATAAGACAATTGAGAAGATTGCAAAGCTTGGTATTATGGATATTGCATGTGCGATTTCACAAATAAAAGAAGACAAGGCCGCGAAAAAGACTGATGGAACTAAGAGTAAAAATATTCGTGGTATTCCAAAGCTAATTGATGCAAACTGGGCTGGAACTGCCAAGTCAAGCGACTGTATGTTAATCTTGTGTGAGGGAGATTCAGCTAAGGCGGGTATTGTATCTGGACTTTCATCCGATGATAGAAATGTAATTGGTGTTTATCCAATGAAGGGTAAGATTATGAACGTTCGCGGTGAGACAAAAAAGAAGATTTCGGAGAATACTGAGATCGCAGATATGAAAAAGATTTTAGGATTGGAAAGCGGTAAGATTTACCATGATGTGAATGTTGTAAATAACTCACTTCGTTATGGTAAGATACTATTTATGACTGACCAAGATTTGGATGGAAGTCATATCAAAGGTTTATGTTTGAACTTGTTTCAGACAGAATGGTGTTCACTTTCACAAATACCCAACTTCATTGGTTTTATGAACACTCCCATCTTAAAAGCAAAGAAGGGAACTGAGACACTTGTATTCTATAATGATGGAGAATATGATGCATGGAAGAAAGCCAACGACACAAAGGGTTGGAATATTAAATATTATAAGGGTCTTGGAACCAGCACAGGCAAAGAGTTTCGCGAATACTTCGCCAGAAAAAAGGTTGTGTGGTTCTCACATACTGGACATGAGAGTGATGATACTATGGATATGGTATTTAACAAAAAACGCAGTGACGACCGCAAAGATTGGCTAGGGAGTTATGACCGTGAAACCTTTACAGATACATCCTTACCATCGATTGCATATGAGGACTTTATCAACAGGGAGCTTATTCACTTCTCAAAATATGACTGTGAACGAAGTATTCCAAATGTTATGGACGGTTTGAAAATTAGTCTTCGTAAGATATTGTTCTCAGCATTCAAGAAGAACTTGACAAGTGAAATCAAGGTAGCACAATTTACAGGATATGTATCAGAACATTCTGGTTACCATCACGGCGAGGCATCGTTAAACGGTGCAATTGTCGGTATGGCACAGAACTTTGTAGGGTCAAACAACATCAATCTATTCTCGCCAAATGGTCAGTTTGGAACAAGACTACGAGGAGGAAAAGATAGTGCTTCTGAAAGATATATCTATACACTATTGTCTCCTATCACACGTAAACTGTTTCCCAGCATGGACGATAGTATCTTGAAATATCTTAACGATGACGGTCTAGCAGTTGAGCCTACGTTCTACGCACCTATTATTCCAATGATTCTTGTCAATGGAACAAAGGGTATTGGAACAGGGTTTAGCACTGAGGTGTTATGCTATAATCCAACTGAAATTATTGAATATATTCGTGGCCGTCTTATGAATGGCGAGTTTGAGACTAGTCGCGAGTTTATTCCTTACTATGAAGGATTTAATGGAAGCATTGCAAACGTAGATAACGGCAAGTTCATTGTTCGCGGTCGATATGAAATCATTGGTTCAGATAAGGTTAGAATTACTGAACTACCCGTTGGCTTATGGACAGACGATTTCAAGGAATATATTGAAAAACTAACAGATAGCACTGATAAAAATGGAAAAAAGATTACACCTATTGTAAAAGATTACGATGACATGAGCAAAGACACGACGGTTGATATTACTATTACAATGACAAAAGGAACTGTTGGAAAGTTGAATGGAAAAGTTCTTGATACAACTACAGGAGTAACCGAACTTGAAAAGACATTGAAGTTATACACAACCATGTCAACTACAAACATGCATTTGTTTGACGCACATGATAAGCTGCGAAAATATGTTAATCCAAATGACATTATTCATGATTACTTTGATACTCGTATGCGTCTGTATGTAGAGCGAAAAGAGTTTATGATAAAGCAACTCGAGCGGGAACTTGTAGTCTTGAGCAATAAACATCGTTACATTCTAGGCACGTTAGACGGCGAGATTGACTTGCGCAGAAAGAAGCGTTCTGAAATTACAGACATGCTTAAGGGTAAAAAGTTTGATATGTTAGATGATGATGAAGACTACAAATATTTAACTAAGATGTCAATGGATAGTGTTACAGAAGAGAATGTAGAAAAGTTGTCACGACAATATAATGATAAGAAACACGAGCTTGAAGTGTTGAAAGATACCACAACTGAACAGATGTGGAGTAAAGAACTAGATGAACTTTATGCAGAATATACAAATCATCGAAGACAACTTCAATTATCAACTGGTGGTTCTAGCGAGAAAAAGAAAGTAACAAAGAAGGTATTGATTAAGAAAAAGAGCACGTAAATAAAATATCTATTAGTTATATGTATATAATGTATTTTTACTGTCAATATTATTTTTCTCTCTTTGCGTAATATAGTAAACCTTCTTCAAAAGTTATCATCAACGATGTCTGATAAACCAGAACCAAGTGACAAGAAGTTATATGAAAAAGTTAAAAAAGGGGTATACAAAGATATACCAAAGCATAGTGCTTATCGTAGTGGAATAGTTGTAAAAACATACAAAGAGAGATACGCAAAAAAACATGGAACCCGAAAACAGCCCTACAAAGGAAAGAGAACCAAAAAGAAAGGTCTTGGTCGTTGGTTTCGCGAGAAATGGGTCAACCAACGAGGCGAAGTAGGCTATAAACATAAGAACGATATATATCGTCCTTCAAAGAAGATAACTCGCAAGACACCAAAGACACATGGTGAATTAACAAAGAAAGACATAAAAAAGGCAAGAACAAAGAAATACAGAAAGGGAAGGGTAGATAGGTTTTAAAATATGTAGATTATATATAATAATGACTGCTACTGTATCAAACAACTGGAATATAGTAGTGGGGATATTTTTATTAATACTTGCTGTATCAGGTAACTTTGTTGCCGAAACAATAAGCTGTCAGTCTCAAAAACTTTTATATAATAACATGCTCGCTAAAAATGTAATTATTTTAATGGTTATTTATTTTTCTTTAGGGTTTGCATCTTCCGAAAGTATAGTTAATCCACTTACACTTGCTGGTAACTCCGTGCTGGTTTGGTTATTCTTTTTAATATTTAACAAAATGGATATTCAATATACTATCATTTCTATAGTTGGTATGTTTGCTATTCTTGTCATGAAGGATTTTGTAGATTATTATGTTGAAATCAAAGAAAACGAAAACATGGTTCCAATATTAATAAAAGGAATGGATTATATTTTTGCAAGCGTATGTTTAACAGTGATTGTTGGTTTCTTGTTGTATTTTAAAAAACAGTATCGTGATTATTATAAATCTTTTTCTTTCATGACATTTATATTTGGTAAAACAATATGCAAATCATTAACGTAAAGAGTGAAAGAGAGAAATAAGTATAATAAATATAGTTACTATTACCATATACTGGTATGATTTATAACTATATTTATTCAAAATCAGTTTTTCAGTAAGGTGTTTTTTATGTTGTATATATCAACAATTTGGCAACAGAAAAAACACCAAAAAACGCCAAAAACACTATTGCGAAATATGTTACGTTATCAGTAACATATTAAGTGAATATAAAAAGCATATTGACATGAAAAAACATAAATCAACAGAATTTCAACAGAAAAAACGCCAAAAAACACCAAAAAATACTATTGTGAAAATGTGACTTTACCAGTAACAAATTAAGTTAATATAAAAAGCATATTGACACGAAAAAACATAAATCAACAGAATTTCAACAATTTTCAACAGAAAAAACACCAAAAAACACCAAAAAACACCAAAAATATTATTGCGAAATGTGTGACTTTATCAATAACAAATTAAGTGAATACACTAAACATATCCTTACCAAATGACAGAATACAACCAAATACAACCAAATACAACAAAAAAACACCGAATACACCAAAAAAACGCCAAACATTTTCGGATCAAAAATTTGCTCCCAAACTTTTCGTATATTAGAAAATGGACATTTTTAAATTGTCCAAAATTGTCCATTTTGAATTATGAAGAACTTTTGAAAACGAAAAAAATTTTTATTTATCGTAACAAACTTTTTACTCATTGAATTTTTTGTTACCATAAATAAAATTTTTACAAATATTCATTAAAAAAACGATTTAGGCATTTTTTTATGTTGACATATATCAACAATCTGTCAACAGAAAAAATGCCAAAAAATGCCGAAAAATATTATTGTGAAAAATGTGACTTTACCACGTGCAAACTGAGTAATTACGAAAAACATCTTCTTACCAAAAAACATAAATCAACAGAAAATCAACAAAATCAACAAGAAAAATGCCAAAAAATGCCGAACAATTATGTATGCGAATGTGGAAAAACTTACAAAGAGCGAACTGGATTATGGAAACATAAAAAGAAATGCACTTACTTAGAACCCGAATTTAAAGAAGATGAAAATCTAAAGAATTCAGAGGTTAGTAATATAATGAAAACTTTGGTTCAGCCTTTGGTTGACCAGAACAATAAATTAATGGAAACAATAGCAGAAAACGAAAAGAAGAAAGAGCAGCAGCAACTGCAACAACAGGAGGAGAACCAAAAGTTGCAGAGCCAATTAATAGAAGCAGTAAAAGAGGGAAAAACAATTAATAACATTAATAATGTGAGTAATGTGAATAATGTAAATTACAGTATCAATGTGTTCTTGAACGACCAGTGCAAAGATGCAATGAGCTTGACGGATTTCATTGAAACGATTAAATATCAACTTGAAGACCTGGAAGATGTTGGAAGACTAGGGTATGTCGATGGTATCAGTAAATTATTTATTGAGAACCTTTCGGGTATGGAGGTGACCAAACGTCCTATTCATTGCACCGATTTGAAGCGTAAGTCGTTGTACATTAAAAACAATGATGAGTGGACAAAAGATAATAATAATACTGAGATGCGAAAAGCAATTAATAAGGTAGCTAACAATAATATGAAAAATATTGATAAGTGGCGAGATGCAAATCCCGAGCATCACAATGTTGGTTCTGGAACAAAGAAAAAACAATATCTGGATATAGTGACAGAATCGTCATCTTTTGCCACGGATGATAATGGTAAGAAGGGTGATAAGATAATCAAAAATATAAGTGACGTAGTTTCAATTGATAGAGAAATGTTGAAGTCTGGCGAATTAGAAAGTTAATTGTTTATTCTATAACTTTCATACGTGCCTATGGTGATAGCAACAACTGCCACAATCATTGCTAGAATAATTCGATAATTAATCTTGTCTCCAAATAACAATGTGCCAACGAATATTGTAAAAAACATATTGAGATTAATAATTGAAACTGCAATTCCTCCACCTTGTGCCAAAGCAAGAGTATTGGTTATTAGAGAAGTGAACAATAACATTGCTGGTATAGTGACAATCATATAATAAGGTGTAAAACAATCATTGCAAAGCTCACTCAACGCGTTAGGGTATAAGACTTGATAACATATCAATGATATTCCTCCGAGTATACCTGCCAACACAAGTATGCAACATAAATAGATATGTGTATAATGGAACTCTTTTGGTATTGTGTCTTTTGTTGCTTGCAAAAAAACATTGAATGCACCCATCAAAAATATACTTGCTATTGCATATGTTAGCCACAACATTTGTATTATAATATGTATAACACAAATATTTAAATATTCAAGGGTGTAAAATCTCACTGGTTTTCTATTGTCACCTTTTCGTTTTCATGTGTTTTGTAAGATAAATATTTGATGACATATTATTGAATAAGTACAATAAAAATGATATATACAAGAATATACCATTTTTATTTATATTTTTTTTATTGAGTAATAATCTTTGAACATAACCACGTTCCTACAAGTATCCACATACCTTCGATTACGGTTCCGCCTTTTGCAAATACCCATCTCATAGCGATACAGTGTGGAGCGGAAATAAGGAATGGCGATACAATAAATCCATAAATAGTAGGTGTTGCACAATATCTCACATACATGTGTGCAGTAATGTAGTGAAGCAGTATCCAAAATATGTATATAGCAGATACCCTATAAATATACTTTGCATAAGGGGCCATTTTTGGTATAATAGTTTGTAACATATTTGATTTCTTAACAAGTTCGATTTCTTCATCATCGCTAAGACCCGGCTCCCTTTTTATTTTTACCAATAATGGTTGGTTGGAATGAACGGACGAATTATCGTCACATTCGACTGGTTCTGTGCTACTGATACTGATAACATCGGCTCTATCTTCTGTATCGTATGAGTTAGAACGAACCCGTTTAGAATGTCTCCTATTATGTCTGGCTCGCATATTGCTATGAGTGTTAAAATTATTTGACGAAATATCTTTAAGATAATTACCTGATTATTTTAGGTTACATTATCTCTTTCTATGATTTCAAGTTCAATTTATAAAAGATAATTTATTTTACAAATCATCTCCCGTTATCTCTTGTAAAGTTGTATGTGTTAACCATGTTTCTGAAATAACTCTGCTATATACAATGTATTGTTTAAGATAATTTTCAATAAACTTTTCAAAGTACGATTTACTCATAGTAATTTCCCCCTTTTTTCTTTTGAGATAAAACTTATATAAATCATCAAAACTAATTACTTTATCTTCACTCAATTCTTTTTCTTTTTGAAAAGATACCCTTGCGTCATCTAATATTGTAACAATATCAGCACACTTATCCCAAAGACTGCATTCAATATTCAAAATATATTTATTTGCAATAATTTCAATATCAGGGAAATAAAAACGCAAAATATTAAGTATATCATCTTCTACAATTTTTCCCGCAGTAGAAAACATTAACGGGTTCTCTTTTACATATTTATAAAACAAACTACATAATTCATCTACTTCGTAGTCATTCCCTATTGTTTTTGAACATGTAGTTACGGTGTTCGTCCAAAATAAAATAAAGTCACTTACAACTGGGATAAAACGACTTGTTATGTTAAGAAACGAATCTGTTGCTTCATCATATTTATATTTATCTATTAGCATGCCCTTTAACGTATTGATATACACTACACTTGGTATATACATCTTAGATAAGTAACATTTCCAAATATACTGAAGATTTCTCCATGTCATTGTTGTCTTTGTTTTTGATGTGTTATTAATAGCATCTTCTATGTCAAGTTGAATATAGTCTTTACAAAACCTTTCAACAATTGTTTCTTGACTATTATTTTTCAAAAAGAGTGTATAATCACACAGTTCATCTCTTTTTTCTAAGAACTTATCTCCTGAACTATGTGATGTTGAATAGTGAACTGCAACACACAAAAGGTTTAATCCATCACTTCTTAAAATATTTACCCATGAATCATACATTCCATTACCATTTCTCATCTTAATAAGACGACATTTTTGCATACTAACATTTTCATTGTATCTTGAAACAAAGTTATTCTTGATATTATTTATACCAAGGACAATACTGCACATTTTGTCAAGTTCATTTATTTTTTCACGAGACGAGGGTGATACATAAAATGTTACATCATTTGATTTTTTAAGAATATTATCACCTATGCAAGTTAAAAAATATTTTGCTTCATTTCTTGTTCTAAAATGTGTCGGAGCTAATAAGTTTAATACTTTTTGAATAGTTGTTGTTTCGGGAATAATATGTTTCAAAAGCGTTCTCTCTTTTATCTTTTTAATCAAGCTAACCTTAGTTTTATGCTTCCAATCAATCAAGTCTTTATTATCATATGTAACTGTAGATAGAACCTTATAAATAATATCATCTTCTTTTATATATTTATAATCAGTGCCATCGTACATATAAAAAGAGGAGTTGGATGGCAAGAAATAATACAAATTAGTTGCAAGAAAATATGTCTGAAACGAATGTAATTCTTGTTCAAGAAGTTCTTTTCTTTTTTCATTTTCCTTGTGTGTTTTATATTCATTTTCTAGTGCGTTAGGTAAGATGTCTTTTAAATGAATAAGAAGTCTTGACCTCATATACTTATCTTCTTTGCACTTATCAATAATATCATTTATATATATTTTGCATTGATTATCAAAGTTCTCTATTGTAATTTCTCCTGTATCAGGAGAAACCAATTGTTTTTCTTCTGACATATTCATTTCATATAATAGGTAAATATGTTTATATGTTTATATTGTATAAAAATATATTAAAGTTATACTACACCGCACGTGCTAACGGTTATATATGTCAAAAAATAAATTGAAACTAGTCTATATATTTTTATCAGGGGTAACAACAAAAGTTAATGGTTTAATATAATTGAACAAAAATGGAACACGATAACAGCAGTAAAAATATCCAGGTATTTGAAAAACTACCAGTGGACATGCAAAGGTATGTATATAAGTTTATTGATTATGATACAAAAATTGAGATGATACTCGATAACAAAGAAGATTTTATGACAAACAAAAACTTATATTCTATTCTTACATTTGAACAAATCAAAAAAGTTACAAACAATGGATTGATAAAGAAGATATACTGTAGCAAAAATCGATGGTCAGAATACAATCGTCTTCATCCAACACTTCATTTAAGTGACGAGATAATAAATACATTCCCAAAATCAATCAACTGTACATATATAGACAGTTACGGATCAACTGTTTCGGTGAAATCGTTTCATCCTATTCTTTATGAGATTTGTGATAGGATAAATCGCGTGCCTTATATTCATAATCAGAATAAGGCGAAACAAATAATAGATGGATTTAGAACTCTGCGGAACGTCCGTTCAAATGCTCTAAATATGATAAATGCAGATTATTTGCTATCTAAGCTAGCGTATCATTTATTAGTATCGTTGATTATTTATTGTGATGTTGTCAAAAAAGACCGTATAGAAAGATCGAGGAGGGCTTTAGCAAAACTTACAGTAAAAAAAGCAATTCGCGAAAAAAAGAAATTACAACAACAACTGGAGAATACAGAAAGAGCGATGCAACAACTTGAAGAACAAGAAACCGAAAACTATCAAACAAAAATACAAAGAATGGGTACAAGATTTATGAAAGAAAACATATATATGCAATATGTTAACCAAGGCATGACATTAAGAGAAGCGAAAGAAAAACTAACTCGAGACAAGGAAAATAAGAAACAAGACGATATTTGGAAGAAAGTATATATCAAAGCAGTTAAGGAAGTAACAAGCAACCGTAAAAAACAAATCTTGATAAACGAACAAAATGAAAAGAAACAAGAAAAAGAGAGACAGAGAGAAGAGAAGGCCAGAAAAAAGGAACGAAAAGAAGTACGTAAAAAAGTGATAGCTTATATGAAAATCGCGAAAGAGGCTGCGCGTGTGGCAAAAGGCAAAAGAAATAATAAGTAAGATAATTTGTAACCTGTAATTCTAAATATTTTTTATCTAGTGCGTTAAAATCAAAATAGAATGTGCGTATAATCACTTAAAGATTTGTGCAAAGAATAGGTATTAAACAGATGGCATCGTTTCAAGAAAACAATGTGTTAACTATCAAGACTGTGCAGATATCTCCATTCCGCACTCTTATGACGGCTCTAAAAGATATTCTTTTGGAAACGAATATTACATTTCAATCAGACGGTATTCGTATTATTAATATGGATAAAAGTCATACTGTATTGGCTCATATGCACTTGAAGGCTGAAAACTTTGAGTTTTATGAATGTAAGCCAGAAAAGATTGTAATTGGTGTCAATATGTTTCAGCTATTTAAGCTAATTAATTCGATTGATAATGATGATACACTTACTATTTATATTGAAAATAATGATTACACAGATGGCGTTGTATCTTACCTATCACTCAAGTTTGAGAATGGAGAAATCAAGCAATGCAAGACACAAAAGCTAAGATTGATTGAGCCCGAGTCAGAAGAACTTGGTTATCCTGATGTAAAGTTTTCTTCTATTATTAATCTTCCTTCCACAGATTTTCAAAAGATTATTCGTGACTTGTCTGTCATTTCTGATAAACTAGAAATTAAGTCTGTAGGCAATGAACTTATTTTTAGATGTGCTGGACAGTTTGCTTCTGCTGAGATTCATCGCGCTGAATCAGATGGTAGTATGGATTTTATCCTTAAACAAGACTCCTCTAAGATTATTCAAGGAGAGTTTTCTCTGAAGAACCTTGGATATTTTATTAAATGCACAAACCTATGTGCACAAATCGAGCTATATTTAGAAAATGATTTACCTCTTGTGGTAAAGTACAACGTTGCTAGTTTAGGAGAAATCCGTTTGTGCCTTGCACCTCTTCCAAGCACATAAAATATAATATACCTATATCATTTTATAATTGACAATAGTTTTGTCAAATATAAAAAAATATACTCATAACCTATATTAGTATACACAATGGCATCTACAAGATTTAGAGATGATTTAGCTAGACGCGAAGAACAAGTTCGCCACTCTACTTTTGCATGTGGATATATGATTAACGCTCCCGGAAATGGCACACGTCCAGACTATATCGAAGATCCCCAGTTTCGCCTTCAAAAATGGGGCGCAAACTACATGACAAATAGTGTTGATTTAGAAAGTAACTTGAAGGGTATTCGTCCATTGAACCGAGATTGTATAGGTCAATCCGAATACACAAACTTTAATGTAAACTCTAAACCAATTCAATATCCTAACAATTCGTGTTTATACACAGAACAACCACGTGCTATTGCACCTGCATGGGAATTACGTGATGTAGAAACTCAAATGCCAAAATATGAGCCCCTTTTGAACCCTCAAGAAAATGTTGAAGTACAATTTCAAAATAATGTTAGCACACGTATTTTAGAAAAGGATACCTTTAATCCTGAAAGTCTCTTATTACACCCTTTACAGACAGAAGACCTTTTACCTCGTCATTATGCAAAACAAAACTAATTTAATTTATAAAGTAAAATATTGAGGCAACTAAATAAGTAGATAGATTAATTATAATCTACTTATTTAGTATATACATTAATGGAAGTATTAATACCAGTTGTAGCATTAGGAGGTCTTGCTATATCAATGAAAGATGATAAAGAACCCTCTAAAAATGTAAATACAAATAAAAGTAAAAATATCGCGAAAGATAGATTAATGAAAGCGAAAGAAGGTTATGCCAATATGAAACAAATGACACCTCAAAGTTATCCTACTAACAAAGGAAAAAATATGGCAACTGAAGGAACCGATTATGGACCATATAATAATCCTAATGATGCTACTGCCCGTTATTTTGATCAAAACAATTATTACCAAAATGAAATACATGGAAAAAAGGTTGGAAGTAATATTAATCAAGTATATTCACTCACAGGTTCATATGTAGATGAAAATAATTTTACACATAACAACATGAAACCTTTTTACGGAAATAAAACAACCCAACAGACTTTAAATGGTGCTAGAAGTGACTCTATGTTAGATAATATGAATGGAAGTGGTACTCAATATATTAAAAAGCAAGAACAGGCACCGTTGTTTAAACCGGAGGACAATATTCATAATTCACATGGACAGCAAAACATGAACGATTTTTACCAATCTCGTGTCAATTCTAGTTTAAAGTTCAATAACATGAAGCCATTCGAAAGTGAACAAGTCGCCCCTGGATTAAATAATGGATATAGTTCACATGGTGTAGGAGGACTTAACGCAGGTATGGAAGCTCGTGATACATATATGCCAAAGTCAGTTGACCAATTACGCGTTGCAACCAATCCCAAGTTAGAATATTCACTTGAAAATCATCAAGGTCCTGCATCTTCTGGTGTAAAAAATATTGGAATTATGGGTAAAATGGAACAACATAAACCTGATACATTCTTTGAACAATCTCAAGATAGATGGCTCAAAACGACAAGTGACATAAAGGCTGCCAGACCTCGAACAAACGAAGAAATTCATGATACCGCACGTATGCATTCTGAATCATATGTTGGTGTTGCTGTTTCAAGAGATAAAGGAGCTAATTACATAAAAGGCCAGTATGAAGAATCTACACGAAATGAGCTAGGTTCAACGCCTATTACTAACTTAAAAGGTCCTGACAGTGGTTTTAACACACAGGGTGTAAAAGGAAGTTACAGTCATTATACAAACAACCGTGATTTAAATAGTAAAGCTGGAGTTTCGTATGGTTCTGGGTTTACAAATGCAATTGGTGCGGTCATTGCTCCAATCACTCAAATGTTAAATCCTACTAAAAAACAAGAGACTGTTAATAATATGCGTGTTTATGGTAATGCAGGAACTACTGTTCAGAAGGAACAAGTATTTAATCCAAACGATGTTGCACCAACAACTATTAAAGAAACTACCATACATTCACCCAATACGTATATTCAAAACCAGTCGTCTGATGCGTACCTTGTAACGCAACATCAAAGTATTCAAAATCAGCGTGATACAACCACTCAATCCTTTACGGGTAATGCGAATGGTATCCAAGGTTCTTATGCACAAACCAGTTATATGTCAAATTACAATCAGACAAATAATGAAAAGAAGGAACCAGCCATTCAAGGACGCACAAACGGCGGAAACATGAAATTATTAAACTCAAATGTTCGGGTAAAGACCGCAAAAAGAGACAATGACCGAAACAACAACCGCATGTGGGCACCTTCTAATATGCCCCAGCAAGCCATGTCCAAAGAGTTTTATGGAAAAGTTACCGAGCCTGCAAATATGCAACAAAATATTGGTGTAGAAAGAATGTCTCCCGATCTTCTTAACGCGTTTAAAGAAAACCCATATACTCAATCTTTGTCTTCTACAGCTTTGCGTTAAGTATTGTGATAAATTATCATCTTTATATATAAATATTATGAAAGAACTGTTAACTAACTTAATTAAATATGTAACAAAAGTAACAGAGTTTTTGTTGAATTATACGACATATAGTTTATCATATATCTACGATACTAAGTTTTTACTTCCTCAAGAAACTCCAGACGAATAAATAAAGAGTAATGGATGTCTAACAATATAATGTTAGACATCTATAACAGAGACGGACAAATATTAAAATTAATGTCATTGGAATTGTACGAACGTTTACCATCATGTCTTATAGATATTATATATTCATATTGTGCACCTGACGTTCAGTTTGTTAATCTACATACACATTATCCCAAATATATTGCATTCCTTTACATTTATAATCTTTGTCATGGAAATATATGGCATTTACGAAGATTAGTTAATATGTTAAATGAACATCTTTCAAAAATAGTAAATGTATTTTTTATTCATAGACCATTCTATTTTCCACCATATGCTGATATATTTAATCAGGCATTTTGGTTAGTTTCTAACCCACACGACCACACTAGAACTATACTATACAATAAAATTAAAATGGTTTTTGAAGAAATATATACAAGAATAGAAGATGCAGATACTTGTAACACTTGCAGAAGTGTTATTTATTATTACATGCGTATCATAATCATGGAGCTTGTACGTCAACACGGTTCATTCTTGTTTCGCAGTAGATCATATACGATATAATCTTACAAAACAAAACAATATCTTTAGTTAATATATAAGAAATGAGTAATATTAGAGTCGATATTAAACGACAGGATAGTACTGGAACTACTTCTTCATCACAAAGTGACGATATGGGAGATCTCTCATTTGAACTTGCACATGGTCCCACTGGAAGTGGTGCTACTGGTCTTACACCTGACCGTTCTGAGATAATACGTCGTAAAAAGGAAGAAATGAGAAGAAGGCGTCAATCAATGTCGATGGGTGTTCCTCCTTCTTTTAAAGACTGGGGTTCAATCCAGTCTAAACCTGCTAGTGGAGGTCGTCGTAAAACACGCAAACATATGTCTAGACGTAAAAATAAAACTAAAAAGGTTGTTAAACCTAGAAATAAAACTAGACGTCATAAATCTCGCCGCAATAAAAAGTCAAAAAAACATACAAAACGACGTAAACAAAGAGGTGGAGGGTTCTTTGATTTTATTTTTGGAAAAAAGGAGGAGGAAAAAGAACAATCACAGCAAACTGTGTCTGCCCCACAGCCTGAAACTCAGCAACCAGCTCAACCTGTCCCTAGCGCGCAACCCGAAACCCAACCAACACAAGTTGTTGATACACCACCTGAGGCTGAAAGTCAATAAATATAAACGCAGTTAAATTAAATATATATGATGTATTGTAATCAATATAGACATACAATACAACAATAAGTATTTACAGATATATACACATATTTATAAATCATAACAAAGTCTCTGCTCTATAAATATGTCCGAAACAATTGATACACATACAGAAATATTAAATAGATTAAACCTATTTATTCAAAAAAAAAGTATTCCAAATATTATTTTTCATGGTTCACCAGGATGTGGAAAACGAACAATTTTGTCTAAATTCATAAACATGATATATACTGATAAATCTGCAATAAAAGATTATGTTTTGTATGTTAATTGTGCACAAGGAAAGGGAATTAAGTTTATAAGAGAAGATCTAAAACATTTCGCAAAAACACATATTAATACTCTTGGTGGTAATGTGTTTAAAAGTATTATTTTGACAAACGCAGATAAGCTTACAATTGATGCACAGTCTGCGTTACGAAGATGTATAGAAGTTTTTAGTCATACAACTCGATTTTTTATTATAATTGAAGACAAATATAAATTATTACGACCTATCATGTCAAGATTTTGCGAAATACATATTCCATCACCATATATAGATAAAGAAAACGTAAATCTATACAAATATAATATTTGTCAAGCAGACGGTTATATTGATAGAGAAAAAAATAATGCTTCTTCGGTAAGACGAATTATTAATAAGTTAAAAAATGAGATATCCGTGTTAAACATTCATAATTGTGTTGAAACTTTGTATGAGAATGGTTTTAGTTCATTGGATGTTTTAGGATATTTCCAAGGTAAACATCCATTTAACATAGAACCATTTCATCACCACCATGTAATTTTTCAGTTTAGTCAAACTAAAAAAGAGTTTAGAAATGAAAAGCTTTCCATGTTTTTTTTAATAAATATGTTTCTTTTGTGTTCAAATGATGAATTAGAAAATATGCTAGTTATGTAAATGGATGATTTTACACCAAGTGGCCTTCATGAATCTAAAAATGAATGGGGTGCAAGACTTCTTACAATTTTAACCCCTCACGTCATTGAGGGGTTTCGGTCTATTTTAGAAGAATCTATTAAACTTTGCAAGAACAACGACGAGATGGAAAAGTATCTTATGACTTTTCAGAACTTTATTTCCCGCATTCCCAAATGGAGCAACGATATTGTAGATACAGAAACAAAGAGAATTATTGAAAAAAGTGGTTGTCAATATTTAGAAGATTTAATTACTTGTGTCCATATCATACAGTTAAAGATTTTAACATCTGTCCGTGTTGGACAAAAGGCAAAAAAGGTTGATCTTGACATAATGGGTATTAACGATTTTATTCATAAAGTGTATGTCAACACTGCCAGACAGTGTTATAGAAATGTATATCTATTTGACATTCATGTTCCACCTCTTCAAAAGCAGAAAAATAATCGTGAACTTGAGGTTATTACGCAAGAGTGTATTTTAAATACGGTTCGCGAAAGTATTCCTGTCCAAACCATTCTTAAATGCTACCTCGATGAAACCACTGAAGATGATATTCAAGAAGAAATCAAAGAAGAAGATATTACACCTCCAGAAGAAAAAGAAGATGATACAACTGAACAAACTGGTGGTGAAGAACCAACTGAAAGTATTGACCCCGAAATTAAGCCAAAAGAAAATGTTGATGAAAAACCATCGACAACATTGACATTTAATGATGTTGATAGTGCCGTGGATACTGAGAAAAATGAATATCAGATAGAGGCACCCAAAGACCTTGAACGTCTGGAAGAAATAAGTAAAATAAGAAATGATCTGAGAAAACAAGAAGAGGAGGACGATAACGACGATGAAGATAAAATTAAGATATCCACAGACAGTATTAGTCTTGATGAACTAGATGTTCATGATATTGAAATACCTTCATTATCTCTTGATACAAACCCTTTAATGGACGTTGAAATATTGAGTTAATCGCGTTATATAGCAAAAACTTATATACCATAATAGAATAAATGAATACTGTTGTATTAGCAGTTTGTTCATGTATTATTTATGCTCTTATTCATTACGTTGATCGTAAAATAATTAAGAAACAAGAACTTGATACTAGAACAACATTTAAAACTTCGGCCCTTATGTTTGTTAGTATTATGATAGGTTCCTTTATTTACGAGCAACTTGATTTAGAAAATATGACTAATAATGTTAGTTCCATAACAGAAGGAACATTAACGGGAGGTGCACCCAAAGTATTTACTGACAACCCTGGGTTTTAATTGCACCATATTCAAATAATATTATGCTGTATATGACATAATATTACTATAGTTGATTAGTTGATTAGTTAGTTAAGTTTGGTATCTTATCAATATCCATGATGCGACTACGCATTTTTTGTGGAAGTTCTTTACTTGAAATAGAATATTTCATAAACTCTGGTCTATCTAATTGTGCGTCGGGTGTATGTTTATGTGCAATTCGTGAAATCATTTTATAAAGTTTAAATCCAGGATATCTCTCCTCTCCGTTCTTTTTATACAATACATTTCTTTCATTATCGTCTTTACACCATTCATCGACAATTTTCGCAATAGGACTATCTATCTCATCATTTGGTTCTTCAAAAAACTCATCATACATAGATGTTCCAAGACGACAAAGATCAAAACTCATATTTGGTTCAAGACGAGGCTTTTCTTCGTTAAAATAAGGTTCTGTATTATATTGAGTTGAAGCATCATTTCCGGGTTTAAAACAATCACTGCACATTGTTAAACCGTTATATTTATAAATAGAACGTCCAAAATCAATAATTTTTACGATACGGCCATACGTTGGTACACGGTATAGCTTTTTGTTGTAACGATAATATAAGTACTTTTTATCTGTTTCAATAAACATAATATTATTGGTATGAAGGTCATTGTGTGTAAATGAAAATGCCTTTTGATATGTTGCAAGTATCATAATAACTTGCATTAAAACAGATGTCATTTCATCATCATCTATTTCATCATCTACCATTAGTTTGTCTAGGGTATATTCCATTTTTTCCATAAAAACAAGTTCAACTGGAAAACGAGGAAGTGTTGCATATATTTCATCTTCTTCACTTTCTTCAGAACTGTTATCAGTCCATTCTGTCACACTACTACCTTCATCTGAACTAGAATGTTTATTATTTTCATTATCATCGGATGTGCATGATGTTCGTGAAGAACAAGTTGAACTACTTGATACAGACTTTGTTGTCATAAGTTCCATAGAATTATTCGTAATACAATCGTCAATGGTAAATACAGAGTTTGATAAGTCTTCAAGAGTTAATGATATAGGTGGTTTATTACTAGATTGTTCAGTTACATTAATATTCGTGTCATTTTCAAAAATACCTTCGTATAAATTGTTATCAATACTATCTACTGATGTAATTGATAATGATCGCTCTTTCTTTGAATTATCATCTTTATCCATATTAATCTTAATTGGTGGTCTCTTCTTAGCAGACTCATCATCACAATTTAATTGACTAAGAATGTAAGAATAATCTTCTACCTGAAAATCAATATTTTTGTGACGGTTAAAAAATGTGGAGGTTGCTAGATATTCAATATCGTCGTAAATATTGACACGAAAGTTTTTCTTAACACCAACATAATTTCCATAATATAAAATACCATGAACAAAACCATACTTCACATTTAACATGTTTGATAAATACACAAAAAATCCATCTGTATATGCGTTGTTGTTTACATCAAGAAGTGTAGGATAACTAGGAACAGTTGTCTCTGAAATCTTAGGAATATTAAAGATTTCTGGATTGTTAAATAACTTGCCAATCATAAACTTATAAGGATCAACAAGAGGGGCAACTTTACAGAAAACATTTGTCTTCATTGTATTTGTTCGAGGTTCTTTTGTTTCTTCACTATTTCCTATATTTTTCTCTACAATACACTTGTATATATTAGGATGTTCTTCCGACTTTTTCAAGACATCATGAAGAATATATGATGTATCTAAAATAACATTTTCATAGTTTGTATCAGTTAAATTAAAAAAACGCTTATATATTGGAATATAATTTTGAATACTTTCCATATCTAGTATGTCGGCTTTTTTCAAGTTTTCAAAGAGACGATCATTTTTTCGTTTAGTGTAATTCAAGTTACACTTGGCGTTCATCATTATCAAGTAAATACATTAATATCTAAACATTTAAACTTATTTAGTATAATTAATATTAATTTACAATCGCGTTAAATATATTTTTAATGATTATTTAACTATACTATATAAAGCAAAACAATTACTATAATTAGGTATAAGTATGTCACTTGAACTACAAAAGTTTAGTATGAAATCAATTAGTTTTAAACCCGATGAATCAAAAGGACCTGTATGTGTCTTAGTAGGAAGACGTGATACAGGAAAAAGTTTTTTGTGTAGAGATCTTTTATATTATCATCAAGATATACCTGTAGGTGTGGTTGTATCTGGAACAGAAGAGGGTAATGGTTTCTATGGAAATCTCGTCCCTCGTGTATTTATCCATAACGAATATTCATCAGCTATTATTGAAAAATTACTTATTCGTCAAAAAACTGTTTTAAAACAGATAAAAAAAGAACTAGAAACAAGAAAGAGGTCAACCATCGACCCTAGAACATTTGTTATCTTAGATGATTGTTTATATGATGGTTCATGGGCAAAAGATAAACTTATGAGATTATTATTTATGAATGGCCGTCACTGGAAAGTAATGTTAATTATTACCATGCAGTATCCATTAGGTATTCCTCCCACTTTACGAACAAATATTGATTTTGTATTTATTTTGCGTGAACCATATATAGCAAATCGTAAACGTATTTATGATAATTATGCAGGTATGTTTCCGACATTTGAATCATTTTGTCAAGTGATGGACCAATGTACTGAAAACTATGAATGTCTTGTTATTAATAATAACTCTAAGTCTAATAAACTTACAGACCAGGTCTTTTGGTATAAAGCAGACGCACACGGTAACTTTCGTCTTGGGGCAAAAGAGTTCTGGGAAATGTCGAAAAACTTACCATCGGACGATGAAGATGAAAAGTATGACCCAAGTAAAGTTAAAAAACGTGGGTCAGGACAGACTATTACAGTAAAAAAGACAAAATGGTGATTAATCAACAAATCTTATACGACGAATGGCTATAAATGTGCAAACACATGATGGTCTACCGCATATTAATACATTAAACGGATTTTGATAAGGTTCGAATATAGACATTATTTTTTCGTTTGGAGGCGTATTCTCGGTATCTTCATTATCTTGATAAATATTTTGTAACACTATATCTCGTATTGAATTATGCATACTATTTACTATACTATGCATAATTAAGATAATATACTTATGTTATTTAACTAGTTAATCTTTGTATACTTTGCAAAACACTAAGAGTCTCCTCGGGACTATTAATAGGGTGCCCAATTACATCATCATGATTTAGTAGTAATCTGTCATTTCCATTATCTAAATATTTATCGCCAAAATAATGAATGGTATCATAATCTTTATTAACATGTTGAACTACTTGTTGTTTGTCAAACTCAGAAGGAAAAATAGCTATTCCAACTTCTCCTCCTTCGTAAATATTAATTTTACTGTTAACATGTAAATCACAAACTTTTTGTTTAAGATGATTTATTAATTGTGACCTATAATTGTGTTTTTTATCCAACTCCTTGAATACATTTCTTTCTTCTTGGGTTGCGGTCATACCAATAAGAGAAACATAAACAATACCATCTCGCAAATCAATAAAATTGCCAGTTAGTGTATAGTCAACTTGTGACAAAAAATGCAAACACTCTTTGATTAATATATTTATAGACGAATACATTTCATGATTACGAAGAGACTTTGTATAAATATTTGTAACTTCATCTTCTGTGGTAATACTATCTATTATATCATTTTTTTTACTTGGAATATGATATACGCACCCACATTCTGTAAAATAATGATTTAATCCTACACCATCTAACTGAACAATAACACGAGACAACTTGCCTCCTCCTGCAACTGCAATATGATATCCTTTCTTTTTTAGCTCATTTAACATATCTTTCATATCCTTTTTGATGACTTGGCCCGACTCAGCAAGTGTTCCGTCAACATCAAACAAAAATAATGTTGACGACCTATCAACGTTTTCTGTCATTTATGCAGTCAATTACAATATATGTATATAGATTTTATACGTATATTGTTTAGTTATATTATTTACTTATCCTCCTTATCGCCACTTTCCTTATCAGCACTCTCATCAATAGACTTTAAAACTTGTCCAAGACCCTTATCGGTATCCTTTGACATGACAATATTATCTCCCTCAAACAGCTCAGAACGAATGTCTGCAACAGAAACAACATCATTCTTAGAAAGAACCTCTTCTTGTGTATTCTTACCAATATTAACAAGATTACCTTCATCATCAATATCCTGTGTAAGAGTTGTGCCGGTCTCCTGTGCCTTACGAACATTCTCTTCAATAGCTGAACGACGACTATCTTTTAGTCTCTTATCAAACTGTGCCTTTGCAACTTCTTGGTTCTTATTTTTCTCATGCATTAGCTGATTAAGCTCATCTTCCATAAACTCAACTCTTCCAGTCTTGTATGCATCTGGCTCCCATGGCATCCACATACCAACGGGGCCAACAAAAACATCATGATTAGGGTCAATCTCGCGCAACATCTTACAGCGTAGCTCGGCCTCATCCTGTGTAGGATAAGTTCCTCTCACCTTTAGTCCACGAACAGACGTCTGAAAAGTACACTCACGATTAAACTCTTCTTGCAACTTGTCTTCCTGACTGTCCAAAAAGTTCTTATAATCATTCTCAAGATTTCCTCCCTTCAAATTATCAATCTCTTCTTTCGCAAACTCAGTAAAATCCTGAAGAAGCTCTTCATTGGAAAGGCTATACTTGAAAGAAAGAAAGTTAAGAAATTGATGATATTTTTCCATACCTTTAGAAAGTTCATAATTATTTAGAAACTTTGAAAACATAAACGTTTCCTTCTTCTTTAAAAGATGCTCGGGTGAAATAAAAGACACGCATACAAACTTTTGATTTGCAATTGGTTTATCTTCATCCAAAACATCAACGTAAGTGGGATTAGTTGACCCATCTGCATTCATCTTTTTAGTAAAACTGCTTGTGTCGCCTGACATTCCTGAAGAACTCATAATACAAATATGTTAGTTTTTGTATTTAAGTCATTTATTTAGGGTTCTTTAATAACGGCATTTATATGTATTAATTAACAATATAACATAAATTATTTTTCTCAATATTTAGTATAATCAATCAGTATGTTTGACGTTGCTGAATTAATTAAACGCGTTATTAAGTATCTTGTTGAGGGTATGATGGTTGCCATTGCTGCCTATGCCATCCCCAAGCGTTCTCTTAACATGGAAGAGATTGCTCTCCTTGCTCTTACCGCCGCCGCCACCTTCAGCATCTTGGATACCTACGTTCCTACCATGGGTGTTACTAGTCGTTCTGGTGCTGGTTTCGGTATTGGTGCTAACCTTGTTGGTTTCCCTGGAGGACTATAATCATAACCAATATCTGATTTTATTCTAATGTAAATTATTGTCATTTGTCTATACAAGTGACAATAATTATCTTAATTTATACCTTATATAGTTGCAATAAACTCCCAGTCGAGTTCATCGCAAATCTTTTTCCATATGGAATCTTGTTCAATCAACTTTTCACGGTCTTTTAGCATTGGAATATGAACCAAAAAATGTGTCTGGTCTAAAAGCTCAAACAACTTATATAAAACATAATAATAATGTAAAAAGTTGACACGATAATCGGGGCAGTGTTTTGCATAAGGATATTGTATTTCCATAAAGAAATTACACAGGGTCTCTTCTAAGTCTTGACTGATAACCACGGGTTTTATACCAAGTTTATTCTTTATAAAGTTTATGTGTTCGTAATACTTATTGTAACCCAACTTTTTTAACAGGTCTTTACACTTATAATAAGATAAATCGTGTATCTGAATACGCTCCTTTTTGATTTGTGACTGCAAGTCTTCAATAACTTGTTCTGGTATTTGCGTAGTTTCTTTTCCTTGAAACTGAGATAAAATTTCTTTAAAATGGTTTATCTTCTTGTATGCATAAAAACATACTTCCTTGGGTGGTTCTTTATAGGAAGGCTTATCATTTTCAACAAGATATCGAACATTATAATGACATTTATTGCAAATCATTACACCTTCATCTTCAATAGGAATAAGTTCACCACTTCTACACTTTTGACATATATCAGTAGAATAAATATAATTTCCAACATCCAAAAAAGCATTATCTACATTGGACAAGTATTCGTGAATAATATTTTTATTTGTTTTCTCGACATTTTTCTTAGTTTCTTCGTTTTCATCTTTTATCTTGAAAAAACTATTCAGTTTTGAAACATTTTTATTATCTTCTTCTCCTTCTGCAATACTTTTTTTATTCTCAAAATATCCAAATACATATTTTGAATTATCCAACAAATAGTTTACGCGTTTCTTCTTTAATTGCTTGACTTTTGTTGTTACTTCTTTCAGTCTATCTTTTCTGTCAAGATGTTGTTCTAATCGCGTTCCTCCCTTAGGAACATGTCCCTTATGTAATTTGTCTATTATTTTTTTCTTTTCTTCACCCAGATCATCAACTGTAGTAGTGTCTTTTTCAAACTCTTCTAAAAACTCACTGTGTTTGCTGTCTAACGTAACAGTACTTTTTTGATCAATGATAATTTTTTTAGTAGTTTTGGGTTTAAACGAAGGCATATAGATAAAAAATTAAGAAAGATAGGTTGTTATTATTATTAGTAGAAATCACTTTATTTAGTATTTTTCTTATTAAATATATTTTATTTCTTTGTCTATAGAAGTTTTTGATATCTAGCATTTTTTATAGATTAAGCTATTTATAAAAGAATAAAGTATTTTTTCAAAATAGTTATCGTTTATCATATAAATTAACTAACCACCTTTTTACCATGGATGTATCTTTAAACTTATCAGAAAATATTCAGATAGACAAAAAAACATTCTTGAAAATGAACTTTTTATACAACGCGATTAATGAAGGATGGACTGTTACCAAAAACAAACAAAAATATACGTTTATAAAATCTCATAACGGCAAAAAGGAGGTGTTTTCTGATGAATACCTAGATATTTTCATAAAAACCAATCTCACAATTAACCGTAAAAATAAGTAATTTAGCGTAAGGTTAAAATATTTTTTTCTTTAGAGATAGTATAATCATGGGAGGCGGACTTATGCAACTCGTAGCCTACGGCGCTCAAGACGTCTATTTGACTGGAAATCCTCAAATTACCTTCTGGAAGGTTACTTACCGCAGATACACCAACTTTGCCATTGAGTCTATTGAACAGACCTTCAATGGACAAGCTGATTTCGGCCGTCGTGTGACTTGCCCTATCAGCCGCAACGGTGATCTTGCCTACCGTACCTACCTTCAGGTCACTCTTCCTGAGATCAACCAATCCATGGGAACTGCTGCTGCCCAACAGGTCTATGCCCGTTGGTTGGACTTCCCTGGAGAGCAGTTGATCTCCCAGGTTGAGGTTGAGATCGGTGGACAGCGCATCGACCGCCAGTATGGTGACTGGATGCACATCTGGAACCAGCTCACCATGGCCTCTGCCCAGGAGTCTGCTTACTTCAAGATGGTTGGTAACACCACTGGTCTTACCTTCATCACCGACCCTGGTTTCGCCGATGTTGATGGTCCTTGTGACTCCAACGCTCCTCGTCAGGTCTGTGCCCCTCGCAACGCCCTTCCCGAGACCACTCTTTACATTCCCCTTCAGTTCTGGTACTGTACCAACCCTGGTCTTGCCCTTCCTTTGATCGCTCTTCAATACCACGAGGTCAAGATCAACCTTGACCTTCGCCCCATTGACGAGTGCTTGTGGGCCGTCACCGAGCTCAACTGTGGTTCCAGCAATGCCGCCGTCGCCAAGACTGCCACCATTGCCTACAACCAGTCCTTGGTTGCCGCTTCCCTCTACGTTGACTACGTCTTCTTGGATACTGACGAGCGTCGTCGCTTCGCCCAGAACCCCCACGAGTATCTCATCACCCAGCTTCAGTTCACTGGTGACGAGTCCGTCGGTTCTTCTTCCAACAAGATCAAGTTGAACTTCAACCACCCCGTCAAGGAGCTCATCTGGGTTGTCCAGCCCGACGCTAACGTCGACTACTGCTCTTCCCTTATCTGTAACTCCACCCTTTTCAAGCTCCTCGGTGCTCAGCCCTTCAACTACACTGATGCCGTTGATGCTCTTCCCAACGCTCTTCATGCCTTCGGATCTGACTGGGGACTCAAGGGACTTCCTGGTTCTCAGGTTAGACAGGACGGTGAGGGCTTCATCAAGGACAACCAGTTCGAGACTGAGCAGTCCAATAACGCCGCTACCTTGGGAGCCGGATTTGTCCTCGATACCCCCTCTGCCGGTGCCACCAACTCTGCCGTCTCTGACGCCGGTTCTTTCGTCCTTGCCGAGTCTTCTTTGGACATGCACTGCTGGGGACAGAACCCCGTCGTTGTTGCCAAGCTTCAGCTTAACGGCCAGGACCGCTTCTCCGAGCGTGAGGGCTCCTACTTCGACGTTGTCCAGCCCTACCAGGCTCACTCCCGTGCCCCCGATTCCGGTATCAACTGTTACTCCTTCGCACTTCGCCCTGAGGAGCACCAGCCTTCTGGAACCTGCAACTTCTCCCGTATTGACAACGCCACCCTTCAGTTGGTTCTTTCCAACGCCACTGTTGCCGGTGTCAACACCGCCAAGGTTCGCGTCTACGCTACCAACTACAATGTTCTCCGCGTCATGAGTGGTATGGGTGGCCTTAGCTTCTCAAATTGAGTAATCAGGGCCGAAAAGCAGTATGCTATAGCAAAGCGACCTCTTGCTATAGAAAACCATTTGTGGTGTCGCAAAATTAACCCAGCCCAACTGCTAGTAGTATTTTTATACTGCGACATACCTTGTTGTTCGGGAAACCCCTTAGAGCCTTTTCTACCAAGCACAATTCCGAAAGGATTGTGTGGCCAAGAGTAATGAACTTGGGTAAGGTAATAATGAAAAGGATTGGGCAACCCGCATGCTTACTACCTACAGATGTTATGCTAATCTATGGTAGGGCGTCAGAGACTGAACGGGTATGGGTCATCAGTGAAGGTCTAAGCAACCTGAGATGGCTTAAGATACAGTCCGCCCTATAGGGAAACTTATAGGATAAAGCGTGCTTACTCCAACTAAGCGAGCTGCTACATAAAATTATAAATTGAAATAAATAACATATTTACTAACTAATTCATAGTAAATATGTTAGAGTTAGAAACACTCATTGAAACATATACTAGCGAAAATTACCCCGAACATACTGTTGAATATGTAAATAGTCATAAAAAAGAAAGAGGAAAAGATGCAAATATTACAAAGAATCCTGTATATTCGGTTACGTTAACAGATACTATATTACTCATGGGATGTAATCCGGACACGATTATTAAATTATGTCCAAAATCATACGAAAAAATACTAACATATGAAAAACAACACAACGATAACAAGAAAATAACATTTTATAAACATAAAACTGGCTATATATGTTCAAATACAAATCTGTATATCCATCAAATTATTACAGGTTGTCATGGAAATGGCAAGGGAACAAAAACTATCAGTGTTGACCATATTGACCAAGACCCATTAAACAATACATACGATAATTTACGTGTTGTATCTCAAGATGTACAACGGTCTAACCAAAAAGGCATTAAAGAAGGAACACAACGAGCCAGAAAAACTGACTTAAAAAACCTTCCAGAGGGTATTACAAGCGATATGCTTCCAAAATACGTAGGTCCTGGTCATGACACTTATGGACCTTCTAAAAAAGACCGTTATTGGTTTGTCGTTGAAAAGCACCCGACGCTAATAGCCAACAATAAGAAGCAGTTAGCGTCATCCAAGTCCGAGAAGGTGTCGCCCGAAGAGAAGCTTCAACAAGCAATTGACATCTTGTCGTATTTAGACAAGGGCGAGATGCCTCCCAGTGACGAACCTGCGCTTCCGAAATACTACTCGTTAATCACTGCAAGGGGGAAGCCTCATTTGGTGTATGAACGCCGAACCGAAGACGGTGTGCGTCAGAACGTAAAGATGGTGTTGTCCGAGGAGTACGTTCTTGCGGAACAACTGGAGCGTATCCAGGAGAAGGTGGTCGCCAAGTATGGCGAATGATGGATGATAATAAATTGAACGGGTTGACCGCGGTTTCGCAAGCAGAAATAACAACCAATATACAATGTCAACATTCTACACATTATCACCCGACCAAGAAGCCCTTGCAGTGCGCCTGATGGAGCACGATAAGGAAGCATGGAAAGATATGCTCTCCGATGTATCACCTACGTTTGGCGATCCTCTTGCAGATAAGGTAGCGAAAATCATGAAAAATCGCGTAGATAATAACGTAGCATACAGTGAGATGGGCGATATGATCCGCGAAATGCTTTACGTCAAAGGTGAGCAAGAGACCAATAGAAGAAGAACGCTCGAGTGTGACATGTACGAAGGATATGATGAAGAGAAGGAGGAGGAAATGATCGCGATGGAAGAATACGAAATGGCAAAAGAATACGAAATGGCAAGGAAAAAGTTCCTCGAAGGACTAATCAAAGAGAAACTGATTGATTTAATCTTGATGGACGAAGAACTAAGAGAAGAAATATTACACGAAGGGGTGGTAGCCACCACAATTAATACAGAGCAACGAACCTAAGTAGATAGAGAGTATTATTATTTAATTAACTAACCAGATGTTTTTTCAACACACCACAAACATCAACAAACAAAAAAGATGATTTTTAATGTGTGCATATTATAACTATGCCCGAATTAATAGATGTTCCACTTGAGGAACTAGAAGTAGAAACTGAATACATAATCATTTTTCCTCTTATAGATGGAACACACCAATCATACTTAACTGAGTTTATAGAAGGAAACTATAGAGAGTTTTTATTTGAAGTAAAAAGTATCAAATCTGACCCCCGTGATGCAACTATGAATGTAGGAGACACTTTTACTATAAACTCACAAGAAGTAACTACCGACCTTCTTGACCGAACAAAATATATGGTTCTACAAGAACAACCCATTTATTTTCCACCCGAGTTAGAAGATGTACATGTGGATACAGATATTGATGAAGAGATTAGTCATATTTTGAATACTAGAAATGCGGAAACTGAACGTTCAAGAATGTTGCGAACACTTCTAATAGGTCATAGACCTTTACAATCTCCATTACTTAGAAGTGCTCAAAATAGTCCAAATCTTCGCGATAATTATCGCACAGGAGGTAAAAAAAAGACACGCAAGCGTCAAACGCGTAAAAAAAGACGCAAGCGCACAAAAAAATACCGAAAACACTCATCCCGAAATAAAAAAAAGAATAGTCGTAAACGTAGATAAAATGTTACAGTATTATATACAGTAAAATATGGATAAGAGTAAAAGTAAAAAAATACAGTTTATTGATTTAAATGATTATGAAGAAGACTTACCTTTACCTTTAGATGAACATGAAGTAGGATTACCTTCAGCAGAATTACATCCAAAAGAATTACCTTCCCCCTTTGTTCTATCCAAAGAAGAAGAAGAAAAATTAATACAAGAGGAAATAGATGCAAAGAAACGGCGCGAAGAACATTATATCAATAATCCAAAGTATCGTAAATCACCCATTCCAGAAGACCTCCTTCCTGATCACAAAAGACGCACTCCTACTCCCACAATGGAAATGATAAAGAAAGATTTCGATGAAAGACGAAAAGAAGACCGTTGGGGACAAGAACAAAAAGGAGGACATCATCCATTCATTATTCCATTGATTTTATTATCCGGAAAATATTCTATGAAGAGAAACGAGAAGAACAGAGAGACTAGAAAACGTAAAGTAAAAAATATGTTAAAACAAATAAAGAAAAAGAACAGAAGTAGGTTTACTAAGAGTAAAGGAAAAAAGACAAAGAAGGTGAGAAAAGGTCGCAAGAGAAATACTAGAAGAACACGCAAATAAATGCAATTCAAATTAACTACATTAATAAAAATTATTATCAATGTAGTCTGAATAAATATATACTATTTCTATATAGTAATACGATATAGGAATGAAAACGCGTAAGAAAGGTAGAACACAAAAAAATAAAACAAAAAAACAGTTTCTATACAACCCAAATAACCCCAAAAAAAGTTTTGATGTTTATATAGATAAAAATCCAGATGACACCATTCCAATCAAATATACAACTGTAAAAGATGTTGAAGACACTATACAAAAACTAGAAAAACTATTCAAAGGAGAAAAATACCCTCATAAGAGGATTTGGCAAGTTGGCATGATAATGAAAGTGCGGCTTGAAGCAATGAAAAAACACAAGAAAACCTTATATAAAAACGCAAAGAATGTCACGAAAAGATATAATCTTGCAAAAAAATATTTTTTGTTTTTAAGTTCAAGAACTGATAAAAAAACATTTAGTGAGCGTAAAAAAATGACATTTTCACCTTAACACTTTATAGTAAATTATAATAATTGTATATACTAACTAACTACATTATGAAAGGAATTATGAAAAAAGATGACCCGCGACAGGACAGTTCTTCGCCAATTGTATCTATGATTTTCACACATCAAGCGCGTATGCGTTGTTTTGTTAGAAAAACAATCCAACCAATTGTTGGCACAATGCAAAAAGGTTCGATTGTTGGAACCTTAAACGATGTCGACGACGATAATGAAGATGATTACGACAGTGAAGATGAGTTTGAAGCTCTTGGTGGTCCAAATGAAATAGTGAATGTGGACAGAGATGATGATGAACTAACAACGAGAGAAGCTATTTTTGAAAGACCCGACTATTTAGACGACTATGAAAAACTTCCTACGGGAGATAAACATGATGGATATCAAACAGAAGTTATTCTTGGTGGTGGAAAAGGTTTTAGTTTACCTCGTTTTAAAAATGGTTCCGTTTTGGAATATGTTATTACATCAGATGCAATAAACATTCGCCTTTTAATTGATGGCGAAGTTGATGAAAAAAAGGAAAAATATATCTACTATGTTTTGCCTGGAGACGAGTTTAAAGACATTGGTGCAGTGCAAGGAAGATACAATGTTACTCCATTTAATCCTATCAAGTTACAAAACAATACGTATCAGGTTGCACCAGGTCAAAAATACATTTTTTATGTTGTTCGTCATGGTCAAGCAACACATAATCTTTTGAAATCCAAAATGGAAAAATTAGGAAATGTTTTAACTGGTAAGAAAGATACGAGTTTAACAGATGAAGGAAAACAACAGGCACGACGTTCTGGTGCTAAAATGGCATCCCTACTCAAGAACGAAAGTGTCTTAGCACCTGGACACCTTTTTTCATCAGATTTAAAACGAACACGCGAAACAGCAACTAACTTTATAACCGGTTTACTTAACAACATAGATGAAGCATCTGCGGATTATAAGAAAATAGCAGATGTTTCTGATAAACACAGTTTAATCGTCCTTCCATGTGCACACGAACTTGCGTTTATAAAATCTGGAAATTGTGACGCAGAACAAGCTATGTTACCTACACCTCCTGAAAACCAAACGTCTTGTTCATTAAGTAATCGTGACTGTAATTATGAAGGTCACTTTGATGTTAATTGGGACGAATACTACAGATTTTACGGAAGTTCCACGCGTTCCAAAATGTGCAAAACTTGCGGGCGCAGACGCTGTAAAGATACTGATATGGTTACAGAGGCAATACGAATTATTAACGACCAAACTGGCATGAATACTGTGCGTCCTATCCGTTTTGCACAAGGAACCAAAAGAACCGACGGATTAAAAACTCGACAAGGAACATGGATGAGCAATCCATACGGCGGAAAGAGAGGGAAAAACACAATGCGTCGTCGCAAAAACAAAACACGTAAGACAAGAAAGTCACATAATCGTAAAAGGATAACGCGAAGTAAACCTAAGAAATCACATAAGAAAGTAAAGAACACTAAAAAGTCAAGGAAATAATTTTATACCCTTGAAGATTTAAAACGCCGTTTTTTGAAACAATTATAATAAAAATTATATAAATATTTTTTATTATGTATAGTATCGTAATGGATAAGGATGAAAAAATAAAAGAAATGGAAGAACATATTTCCAATTTAGAAACAGAACTTCAAGCAACCAAAGAGCATCTCAAAAAATATACAGCACCAGCAAGTAGTAAGGTATATTATGAAAAGCATAAAGAAGCACAAAAACAAAGAGTTAAAGAATATCAACAGAAAACAAATTATAAAAGTGACTATAAACCTACCCCAGAACAAAAGAAAGAATATAATAGACGAGAATATTTGAAAAGAAAGGAAAAACTCAAAAAAGAATTGGAAGAAAAACTGAACGACGAGAATATTTAGGAATATTATTAATAAATAAAATTACTTAAAAAATAAAATATTTAGTAAATATATAGAATGGGGAAAAAGAAAAAGAAGGACACTTTCCAAGAGTTCCGTTCTAATGAAAAAAGTGCTTACACTACCATCAAAACCACACTCAAATCTGTATTACATAACCATAAAGAAGTTCAACCAGTCATCACTAATTTGGTTTTTGAAATGAATGATTTGATGATACACTCTTATCAGTTTATCCGGTTATATGTATTGAAATGTTATAACAACAATCAACCTTTACCTGAAATAAACGAGAAGTTCATTTTGTATTGTATCAAAACATTAGGAGTGAGAAGTAATCAAGGAGCAAAAAGTAAAGATACTGACCTTTTAGAAACACTACAAGAGTTTTACAATAAGGAATACCAACCTTTACTCAACCACGAAAAGACCAAGTTAAAGAATACTACTTTTTTATTACCTTATTTAGCAACACAACTACATACTTCTTTATCCAACAATACACAAGAACGATTTATCCAGCACTTTCTTCGGTTCATCAATAAAAC
>Ga0233435_1000086_pt1 | contig 126289 bp, 196 predicted proteins | sample SI_122_August201_3_FD_182735 | JGI IMG/M metagenome (GOLD analysis project Ga0233435, IMG submission 182735) | Seawater microbial communities from Saanich Inlet, British Columbia, Canada - SI_122_August2016_135_MG | ecosystem: Environmental > Aquatic > Marine > Inlet | place: Canada: British...
GTCAAATACTTCTAGAATTGGAAGCCCTGAAACATCATTTACTGACATTAAACTTCCAGATAGAGAATCAGTTACTTCAAATAATGAACCACTTGAACCCTCAACTAAGAATAGAGAACCAGAATGTGATTCCGAAACATGTCCTACAATATGAAATTTAGAAAGTGGTGTTGTAGTTTCAACGCCAATACGTCCATCATTTTTAATATGCATATGAGTCAAACCACCAACTTGAAAAGCTAATGATCTATCAGCTGCAACACCATTTCCATTATAAGCTCTTATTTGAGCAGTATCTCCAGTATCAAATTGAATTCTAGAACCATATCCATTATCAGCATGAATTGTTACTATTGTGTGTCCACCACTTGAATTTATTTCTAACTCTGATGTTGGATTTGTTGTTCCAATTCCTACATAACCTGATGAATCTATTGCTAGTCTTACATTTCGTGTGCCACCTAAGAAAGTAGTACTATATTGAGCTATCCAAAAATCACCATCATTTCGTCTACCAATTCCTCAAGAATTATTTCCATCACCACTATTTTCAAAACCATGAAATAGATCAGCAGAAGCTCCAGAAGAACCAAGTAAAGCATATGTATCACTTGTTCCAAATGTGTGTAATTTCTGCGATGGGTTAGTAGTTCCAATTCCAATCATTCCTGTATCTTCAATAAATAAATCTGAAGTTGCTTGCCAACTTGAAGTTCCATTACCTCTCATAACGTTACCTTCAACTGGAGTAGGTAATACTCCATACGATGTTAAACCGAGACCATTCCAGAATAACTGTCCAGCGACAGAATATAATCTATTTGTTGTTGTTCCTGGAGCAGTTGCATCATCTAAGAAAATTCTTGGATTTGTTCCATCTAATGCTAATTTTTCTACAGGTGTTGTTGTTCCAATACCTACATTACCACCATATTGAATAATTAAACCTTCTCCATTACTTAAACTATCACCATAATTTCCAAGAGCCATAAAGCTTCCAGTAATATTAGCTCCAGGTTTGTAATATATAATACCTGTTTTTCCTGATGCTTGTGATTGTCCAACATATAAATCAACATAATTACCGTCAGTTACATTTTTAAACATATATCCAATACGACCATTATTAACATCTGAGTCATATACATGAAATCTTGCTGCAGGACTTGCTGTGCCAATTCCAACATCACCAGTTCCCATAACCTTCATAACTGTATTAGAAGTACCAGTTCGGATTTCGAATGCATAATCATTTGCAGTACTTCCTGATATAATGAATAGACCACCATATCCACCTGGATTAGCATTTGTAAATTTTCCAGCCCAAGCATCATTTATGTCACCATAAGCTTCAAAATGTTGACTTAGAGTTGTAGTTCCAATACCAACTCTACCGGTATCAAGTCCAACTTGCATACGAATAGCTGATGCTTTTGAATCATATACTTGAAAATATTGTGTTGCATTTCCATAACCTCTAACTTGTATATAATTTGATGCATGAGACACACCTCAAGAAGTATCACCTAGATATAAATAACCTTCACCAGATGTTGGAACAGATAGAACGGAACCTACAACATGCAATGCTTGAGATGGATCTGTTGTTCCAATACCAACATTTCCACCATTTTCTAATGTCATGACCGTTGAAGCATTTGCTCCTAAATCTAAATTACCTGCAAAATTTGTTGCTAATCTAAAACTATTTGAAGCATATCGAATTAATGAAACTCCACCCTCGTTTTCATACAACCAACTTTGTAAGGTAGTATTCTGAGAATTATCAGTTGTGGAAGCTGGACCGACTTGTAATTGAGCAGACGGATCAGTTGTTCCAATTCCTACATTACCATTTGAATCAATTCTAACCTTTTCAGAACCGCTGACTCAAATTCCCATTTCATCAATATTATGATCATAATTAATTTCACCGCGTCTAGTAACTGCGTCATCAAATGACAAAATTGAATTTTTTGTAATTCCTGATTTGATCGCTAAATATGTATCAGAGTTAATATCTTCTATTACTAAACTTGGGTCACCATATATATTACCATATATGTGTAATAATGTTGCTGGATTTGTAGTTCCAATTCCAACATTACCACTACTACTTACCATTGTTACATATTCTGTTGTATCAACTCCAAATTGTAGAGTATTTGGACTATTATCATCATGGGCTATATGTCAAACACCCATAGTTCCACCTACAAATTTTATACCTGTTTTTTGACCACCAGTAGATTGAATTTTGATGTAATGATCTTCTGCTACACCTGTTCCACCAACATGTAATAACTCATCAATTGTTGTTGTTCCTATACCAACATAACCAGTCGAACCCGCAATATACATCTTAGGAGTTGTTCTATTTCCAGCATAAAATTCTATTGATTGATTTGAATTGAAAGCTGATAATACTAAATTATCACTACTTTGTAAAACTGATTTGCCAGCATAAGTAGCGACTGGTGCATAGGCATCATTATAGTGTGCCATTGTAAGTGTACCGTCATAAGATGTAAGAGCAATTGTAGCTCCACCACTAACATCGTCTGATTGTTGAATAGTTAGTTTAGGTTGACCAGTACCATATAAGTGCAATAATGAACTTGGGCCTGTTGTTCCAATTCCCACATGACCAGAACCAGAGAAAAATACCATTGGTGTAGGTTCATTTGGTGCATATGTAAATCTTAAATTTTCACTGAATTGAATTAATTGGTCATTTGGTCCAGTTCCGGCCGCTGAACGAATTGATGCAAGTCGTAAATATTCAGAATTATCATTAACGATATTAAATATACTTGAAGCTGCACTGGATGTAACTGTCAATCCCATTGAACCTGTAAATGCGTGAATGTCATCATTTGAATTACCAAACTTAGTTGAACCACTTTCATAGATAATTGAGCTTGATACAAATTCGGCATGAAATTCTTGTGCAGTTACTGTTCCTGTGAATATTGCGTCACCTTCTACATGAAGATTCGTTGATGGATTTGCAGTTCCAATTCCAACATATCCAGAAGTATTTACAATTACATTGTTTATAGAAGCACCAGAACTTAAACCAAAATAGGCTAAATTATTTTGTGTACCAAAATAAGCCATATCACTCGTATCTTCAATACTAATCTGTGTTAAAGTATCTCCTGATTTAAAATTTGTCACTGTATTTGTTGTTGCATGATAAACTTCTAAAGGATTGCCAGGAGTAGCTGTTCCAATTCCTACACTACCAACATTATCAATTGTCATTCAAAGCGATGCACCCGTTGCAAACCTTATTTTATCAGGTGAACGGATTGCTAAATCATTATCTTCAGCACCAGTAATAATTTGTCCACCACTATCTAATCCTATATACGCATAATTTGTACCGTCTGTCAATGCTATTGTTGGTCTTGATGCATGTTGTAATGTAAAACCAACATTGCTTATTGCATTTACATGTAAATCTGATGTTGAAGTTGTAGTTCCAATACCAATTCCACCACCACCAACAAAGTATGAATCATTACTAGAACTTACAGCAAGTGATCCAGTAAGAACAAATGAACCACCACCAGTGAAGCTTAAGCTTCCTACTGAAAGATTTGTAATATCAATAGTTCCAAACGATCCTGATTGAGCCACATTATTCAGTACATCAAAGTTTAAATCATGTCGGTGATTTCCCATTGAATATTCATTGATACCTCCAGCAAAAGGTGTTTGGCCAATGTCAGTTGGCTCTGCTTCATAAGGTTGAATAGATGGAGCAGCCAATTGTCCAAGTACAGCTGTGTTTGTAGTTGACATATTTGATGAAACAGCATTACCAATACCTGCAGCTCCATCACTTGGAGTACGGATAATAAAATTGTCTGGTGACATCTGAATATATGATACTTCAGACTGATAAAGTAAAAATCCATCTTTTGATAATTCAACTCTTGGAGTATCTTGAACTAATCTGAAGTTGTCAAATGAAATTTCTGTATAGGGATATTTTGCAGAATCATCTGATGAAGTTGTTTCTACTTCTAATGGCTCCTCTTCATATCTAGCCGATGCCGAACCGGTGTGATTTGATCTTACGGGAGTTGTAGCTCCTGCATAATAATACAGGCTATCATCAATTTCGCCATCTTCTGCTCTTCGTGCCAATACGAGGTTAAATAAAGGATAATCTCCACGGACCTCATTAATTGTACTAATTGTAACTGTATCTCCATTTTTGTCAATAAGTTTATCACTAGTTGTCAGGCTCGATGCAAGCATACTTCCACTATCGACTGTTTCAAATAACTGAGTATCAGATGTGATGATATCTGAACCATTAATATATAAGCTTGATGTCGCATGATGATTAGTCTTTGTAACTACGTACGCAACAATATTTTCATTCGCAATACTATCTCATGCAAGAACGGCGGCTTTAACTCTTAATGCCTTGATAGTTTCGGTCGATGTACCATCTTGTAATAAAATTGGAGTCTCAGGTGTTAGAGATCCAAAGCTCAATAGGCTTCTAATGCTTGCAAACCATTCATCCAATTTGTATTCTTCAGATGTTTGAGTCACGTCTGGATTGATTGATCCGGACAGCCTTAACCGCAACTTAGATGTTGAAGCTGGTAGTTTTGCCGAAGCCTTGATTGAAGTATATTTGACGGCCATATTGTATTTAGACCACTCGCTAGTCCCTGTTGGAATAAGTTTATTCCAAGCGCTTCCAGACCAATATTCAACTCGATATTTTTGTTGCTCAAATCCTCTATCATATCCTGCTCCAGCAAGAGAGTGTGACATTTTTGCCACGAACGCCAGTGAAACAACATTTCCCTCAACTCATGTTTGAGCAGCTTGAGAACTAGCACTAACGATCTGAGATAGTTCATATTGATTTGATGTTAAATATGATGCAGATGTCTGGGCTAAACTTCTGCTTGTTGATGCAATTGGAGCAAGCGTTCCTGGGTAGATAATATCAAATGTATTATCACCCACAACAGCAGCATTATATAGTTCATATCCAGCACCAAGTCGTCTTGTCATTGAGTGAGATACGGGACCTACAGTTGCCAACGACCAACTAACAACGCTCAATGGAGAGGATGCATTTCCAAGATGATAACCATCAGATCCTGTTCATAGACCTCCAACATCATATTCGAATGAATCGTTAACCATTTCGTCTGTAGCTGATCCAAGCATATACATTGATTTTGATGCTACGGCAATTAAGTCATTATTGTAATCATCTGAAATATATAATCCACCATCAGTTTCAGCTTCTAGTCTAACACCATTCTTTGAGAATGATCCAGTATTAAATGTCCATCCAGCTATTTCTCCTCCTGTGAAATAGACCGATGATCCTGTAATATTTCCAGTTGTGTCTAGATGAAACTTGCTCGAACTCATTTCTAAAGTTCCAGCTGATCCACTTATGTATTGTCCATCTCCACCAAGGAAAAAGTCTGATGAACTTAATATTAAATTGCTACCATCAAATGATATTCTATATCCCTCAGGCATTCCAGCTCTAAAATTACCGGCTCCATCCATGTAGACACCAGTGCCTGTTGTCATATTCATTAAATGAGAATTAGTTCCTAATGCAATGTTGGGAGTTGATGAATTTAAAAGAACAGAATTGTCAGATGAGCTTATAAAAGCACTACCAATTTGCCATCCTCCAATATGTCCTAGAGGAGCATTGATTGTTCCAGTTAAAAATACATTTTGTGAATATAATCCATACCCAGGATCGGTTCCCACAAGCCCTACTGCTAATCCACTTAGATCTCCAAGTCTAGCTTTTAAATCTGTATCAGCATAAGCAGAGCCAGTTCGCTCAATAATGTCTATATATGGAGTTGAAGTATCAGCCGGACTTGCATTTAGCTTGATGTATCCCGTGTTTAATTTTCCTGTTGAAACAAGAACCTGTCCCTCTTCATATGCAGCCGCCGATCCACTGGTTCCTCTTGTTACCATAAGTCGACCTGCACCAGTTGTTAGATTGTCAACCGACGCACTAACTATTGTTACAACCTCTTCACTAAATCCAGTTTCAGATACTTTCTTGACGATCATATATTCTGTTGGCTCAAATCCACTGGCGTTTGCAACACTCATAGTAACATCAGAAATTCCAACAGCACTTCCACTAACTACAGTTGAGTTAGCTACTCATAATTGTCCACCAACAGCATTGATAGTTTGCTTATCGAATGAAACGGTTGATAGAGATCCTCTAATCACAGCATTATCAAATTCTGCAAGTCCTGTCTGATCAATTCTCCATCCCTTTAATCCACTTACAAAATCATTTGTCTCAATAAGTCCACTTGAATACATTGTAAGATTTGTTCCACCTAAAGATGAATCATCAAATGTCCAACCAGCAATAGAAGACGAAGTATCTGTTCGTAAATCAAATATTGCACTACCACTATATCCTTGAATAAATCCAGAACCAGCATCATTTTGACCCATAAGAATATAATGAGTAGCATCCTTTTTAATAGCAAGAGCATTATAATTCCCTTGAATTCTTCCAAGATATACAGTATTATCACTAATGTTAGCTCAATTAGTATTTTCACTGCTTAAATATATATTAGTCGTTTCTGAATCATTGTACAAACTTCCAGAATCAATTGTCCAACCACCGATATCTCCACCTGTGAATTGAACATTTGAACCAGTAATCTGACCACTAGACTTTAATCGTAAATAGTCATTTGAAGATTTAATTTCGTCAGCCAATAGTGAAAATCCACCAATTGTACCTGTCCCAGTTACATAAATGCTGCCATCAAATAGTGCAGATGATCCAGTGATGTCTCCACTTGCTTTTATATTAAAATTAGACGAGCTTATAAAATAGTCATTGCCTGTTGCAGAACTACTAATGAAAAAGTTTGAAGTATAGAATGCATCGTTGGTTAGATTAAATGATGCAATTTTTCCGCCTGTAAATAGTACATCAGATCCTGTTATCTCTCCAGTTGATTTCACATTGAAAACACCAGAGCCTGAATTTGCTAATGATGATGCACCAGCAAAAAATCTTGTATCACCAGCGGTTGACATCCCAACATAGTCAGATGCCGTTAAATTATATAGTGCTCCAGTAACAATTTGTCATCCACCAATATATCCAGCAGAGGCAGAGATTGAACCCGAGATAAACACATTACCATTTGGATCCAAATAGAATCCAGATGAGCTAATTACAATCGTACCACTTGATCCAGAAATATATTGAGAATCATAATCTCCAACAAAGAATGAGTCAGCCACAACTTCAAATCTGCTTGGATTTGTACTAAATCTTAAGTACCCATTGTCTGAAACAAGTTCGAGACCAACTCCGTCATATGAATCACCTGATCCTGGAAGAACTGATCCAGAGTACATCATAAAACCAGAAGAAGCAAGACTCATTGAAGCTGATAAGAATCCCTCATATCCAACTGAACGCATATAACCTGATGTTTTACCAGCGATCTCAATTCCAGAACCTAAAGCATTAGATGCGTATAGTGATCCAGTAATAAGACCTTCTCCGACCATAGAAGCTGAAAGTGCATATGTATTGGCACCAGCAAAATTTGTTTCTGAAGATGTTACCTCATAGACAGATCCAGACTCATTAACTTTAGCATACTCGCCAAATGGATTTAAGAATCTCGTCTTAAATGTGAGAATGTCATCTTCACGCTCTGTAGGAACTGCAATTTTAAAACTAAATGAATTAGGATTGACGCCAACGCTTGATCCTGTCACTGGAACTTTTCCGAGACTTTGTCATTTCGTCTCATCTGCGTCAACTGACACTGAGCCTGATGAAAGTAAGAATACATCAATGGCTTCAACAAATCCAGAGTATGTCTCTAGATCATTAAATGCTATTTGTGCAAAGCTTCTATTCTTTAAGGGATTATCTGCGTCTGTCTGGATTGTTTCTACGGCTGTAAAATCTGGTGCTTCTTGGAATACAATGTCAGATCTATTTGGTAGGGTAGGATTAACAGCAATGATTCGATTTCACATCACATTATATTCAGAGCCACGAAGACCCGATTCAATGTCAAACTCTCTTAAATCTGCAGATCCAACAACTGATATTGTAGCAGGTCCGGCAGTGTGCAATTCTGTGACCGTAAATCAAACTCTCCACCCTGGACTATTAGACGCAGCATCTACGGCACGAACAACAATTGGTTGTCCATTGACATCAAGAATTTCAATTTGTATGTCTGAATTTCTAACTAATCCTTCTGATCCATAAAGTATGAACGAATGTCGCCCTAAACCATATGACTCTTCCTTGACGCCAAAAATTCTAAAATATTTAGAAAATGGATTTTCATCAAGAATCTTATCAATGGGGGATTTTTCAAAGTTTAGTTTTAGATCAGCTTTGTTTAATGCAGTTAATGTGGTACCCACTATCATCTCCTTAGATTATACTCATATTATATAAATATAATCCAAGGAAATAAGTTTATTATAGTGTGCTGATGTTTCCTATATGTGTTTCGTTATTTTCTTTCCTAAGATCAATATTATTATCCATATAGTCTTTCAGTTGTTCGATATGACTGATGATAAATGTATTTCTGAATGCCGATCTTAATACAGTAAACATGCTGTGTAGAGATGCTTGTGTTTCAGAATCCAATGCAGAGAATCCTTCATCAATAGCAATTAGTGTTGGTTTGGGTTTCATTGATATCTTGAGCAGAGCATTACGAATAGCAATCTCACTCATAATAGATTCCATACCGGAGGCTGCTTCCACTGGAATTAACTCTCCATCCACATATTTCAGATAGACACCAATCTTATCATTGTCATCTACAATATTCAATTGGAAATTCACCACTGAATCTAGCAATCTTGATATTTCAAAATTGACCTTATGAAGGGCATTACTAATAATATCAGATGGGATTCCATTACGATGGACGGCTGCCAAGTAATATGAATATCGATCTGTAATGATCCTCTTCTCCTTGACTTGATCCATTTTTTCAGAGATATTGTCTCTTCGTTCTTTATACATGGCCAAGTTGTTTGTGAATTCCATTTCTTTCTCATGTTCAATTTCATAGAACTTATTGGCTTCATCAATTTTGTTTTGCTTTGTTTCAATCAATGACATCAATGATTTATTCTGTTCTATGGTCTTTTGATTTTCTTTATATAGAGCAATTTCAGCCTGTATGGCTTTGATCTGCTGACCTATACTTCTTGCCTCGGCAATCTTTGTTTGTACCTTAGATTCGAGCAATTCTGCCTGAGCACTGAGAGTGTCTTGATTGGATTGATTTTCCTCAACCAATCTTCTAGTTGATTCAGATAAGACTCTTACAGATTCTATTTCTTTATCAAGCTCCTCAATTCTTCCATCAAATATGTCATTTGCTTTTTGATGATCTTCTTCTATTAGTGCCAATGCTGATCGTTCCTTCTCACGTAAAGCTGTCTCGCTGATAATCTCATTGTTTAGTGCTACTAATTCATTGTTTAATTTCTCTTCACCACCTCTAGCATCGAGGGCAAATTTTACAAGTATGCATTTAGAACAAACGTCATGTTCAACAAAATCATCAGTAATCAATTCTTGATTTTTCTTATTTACTTTAATCTCTTGCTCTTTGAGCATTATTTTAGACTCAAGTCCCATAATGATTGATGTAAATTCCATGATTGATTCTTGTCGAGTTGAAGCAAGCCGACGGAATTGCATATCCTTAGTGCCCCAGGTCAATGATTCATTTGTTCGATCAGCATCATTTGTCTTGGTCACCTCTGCTAATTTCTCAGCAGCAGTTTCGCTTTCGATTGCAAGATTGAAAATTTCATCTACCATATCAAGAGATTCTCTTCGTTTGGTCCGACGTAGCTTATCAAGATCTTGTGCTTCTACACCTAGTTTTTTAATAGATGTCTTGTGGGCTTCAATTGTATTTTCCTGATTGGGAACATCAATCTCTTTCCCTTTAACAGCACGGACCTGAGCCTGTAGAGCATCTTTTTCCTTCTGTATATCTCTAGCAATTACTTTATATGCCGCTCCATCTCCCCTACGATTACTAATTCCTGTTGTGGCTTTAACAATTTCCTTATTAGTCCCAGCCAGTTGAGAGGATAGATCGTCCTTATTTAGCTCCTTCAATACAGTTATATTGTCGTTATTAATCTTGTTGGCAACCTTGTGTTTCCTATCAAATGCTGTAAGGTCAAGGAAGCTCATCAAAATATTCTTCCGATTGGTATCTTTGCTCTTAATGAAGGATGCCCAGTTGTTCTGTGCTATCATTGCTGTATTTAAGAAGTCGTCAGACGTTCCGAATATCTCCCTAATGTTCTTTTCAGTCGCATTCTTATCGTCACCGTTCAATTCTTCTAGCAGAGCACCCTGATCCTTATCAATTCTGTTGAATGTAAGCGTCTGAGACGCTCCCCTCTTCCCTGCCTTCTCATGGACTTTTAGTTTGCGTTCAACTTCGTACAGTTGACCGTCCGATTCCAAAGTAATATAGACCTTTGCCTTATCTTTTTGGTTATTAACCAACTGAGCAAGACTTAACTGCTTTGAGGTTGTGCCAAATATGGCAAATGTAATTGTTTCTAAGATGGATGATTTTCCTTGAGCATTTGCACCAAGGATTCCAGTGATCCCAGTCAGGTCTTTGAAATTAATTCTATTGTCTTCTCCAAATGTGAAGAAGTTATCAAATTGCATATGTCCAAGAGTCCATCTTGACATAGATTTCTTATCTGAATATGTAGGATCCTCTTTAACAATATGCTCAATATCAGAATTGACTTCAATAATCTTTTCAGTCTCTTTTTTTGTTAATGATGGATATCGAGTTCGCAGGTATTCTTTAATCAACTTATTCTGCACAGCAATATCATAGAAATCTGAATCTTCAAATTCATCTTTCAAATCTGTTTCGAGAAGCCCCTCCACTTCATGGGGAATAATCTCTATTGCACCATATTTTTGCACCACTTCTGATTTGATTTCCTCAAGCCTTGACATTGAAAGCTTATCGAAATATAGTCTCACCCTTGGACTGGATGCAAGAAAGATCTTATCTTCCAGAATATTATTCTTAGCATATAGAGTATGAAAGGCATTATCGTTTTCAATCTTTATGAATTCTACAGATTTGTCTGTGAGATCCCAAATTAGATATCCCTTCTCAACCTCTTCACCATAATTCTGCTGAATAAGACTTCCAGCATACCAGATGGGATTCTCTTCCTGAAGACATTGCCTCATGTGAATATCACCTAGCATTGTAAAATCAAATGGTCTAAAAAATCCGGCTGTCATATTAGATTCAAATGTGAATTGAAATTCATTTTGAGATCCATTAATCGGCCCATGGTATAATGCAATATTAGTGTTGTCAGGATTTTGTATTGTTGTATCGAATGTAGATTTATCTTGGAATACAGAATAGTGATATATGTCTACATCTCCATAGTTATACACTCCAGTATCGCGCAAATAATCTATGTTTTTAAACTCGGATAGCATCAGAACTGGTGAAAGTGCATCAGTTCTTGATAGATTTGATAAGGATGCGTCATGATTGCCCGGGATTATGATGATTTTGATGCCTAATTTATTAAGATTTTCAAACAAGAAATATAGCATCTCTATAAGCTCTGGTGACATTTGAGTCTTCCCATGGACGGTATCACCGGTAATGATAACGGCATCAACTGCTTCGTTCCTCAACGATAGAAAAAGCTTTTCAAATACAGCTTTATATTCGCCTTGTCTAGCAATAGTTCTAATATGAATATCGGATATATGAGCTACCCTTTTCCATTGTCTTTGTGATTTCATTCTAACCTCTGCTCATCATTTTAAATCTCATTTTTGTTTTCAGGTCAGTCGTTGCTACAGCTGAATCAATTAATTTAAGAAATTCATGCTGCTCCATCTCACCTGGGTCTTTGTCCAAAGGTAGTTCTACTATCTGGACCTGTATGCCGGCCTCAATAAGCTTCATAATCTCTCGATAAACAAACCTCATAGCATCAGCATCTAAAGCTAAATATACCTGCCTTACTCCCTCATTAAGTAATTTTTCAATTATTGCATCACCAATGGAATTACCCAAGATTGGTATTGCGTTCCTGTCTATCTTCATTGCATCGAATACACCTTCAACGAGGATCACTGGAAATGCCCATGATGTATATAATTCAAATGGAACAATGTCCTTAGGTGCTACTGGATTGTCATATTTCTTAATTTCTTCATCCAGATAATATGTTCGGGCAACGAAATAATTAACGACACCAGACTCACTGTAAGATGGGATGATCAAGCGATTCCTATATTTACCTTCAGTGCAATAACCAATATTGTATCGATTGACAAGAGTTTCAGTAAAATTTCTTGACTTCAGATAATGCCATGCTTGTCTAAATTCTGGTGATCGTGAATGTTTTGATAGGGATTTGTATTCCTTGGGTAGAAATATCTGTTGCTCTGATGATTTACCATCGTCATATTTGACAAAGCTTTGAGAACGCTTATCAAGAAGCTTTACAACTTCCTGAATGATTCCTGATTTGCCAGTTTTCTTGAGTAGTGATAGTATTGACTTGGATCCATTTTGACAAACCCAGCAATGCCAGAAGCCTGTGTTGATATTTACATTGAGCTTCTTCTTGTGATGGTTACAAAATGGACAGAAGAAAGCGAGGTCACCGTTTTTCGATATGCCATCGCTTTCTCCATATGTTAATGTAAGTATCCGTTTGAGTGCTTCAGGATTGTTAACCATTTTTGAACTTGCGGATTTCCTTTTCAACATCATACTGATGCTGTTTATCGAAGAATAGTGTTACACCTTTCTGCTTGAGTTTCTTACGAAAAGGCTTATAATGAGTGTTGTATAATTCGGGCTTAAATTTCTGTAATTTCTTTTCAAGCTCCTCTATTTCAACATAGTAACAGAAACCCACGATCAATCCATGCTCCTTGACAGACCACATGTCGTTTTTATCAATTTTCATCTACTTAACTTCCTTATGCTTACAGTTATTAAAGTGATATCTTTTCATTGCATTAACTCCGCCCTCTTTACCACAATGAGGGCATATCGCTAACTCTTGTTTTATTCCAGCTAATGATTTACCAATCTTACTTTTTGTATTTGCTGTAGGTGGTTTGCGATTTTGTGCACTTGTACTAAGCTTTGCTTTTGTGTCTTCCGAGTGCTTCATTCCTATCCGAGACTTACTGATTTTCCGTCTTGTCTCTTTTGACAAGGTTCTTCCAATTGATGATTTACTAATTTTTAATTTTGTAGCATCGGTTACGGCATGACCTTTGTTCTTATTACTAATCTTTTTTTTAGTTTGCTCTGTCACTGTGTGATTTAGACTTCCCAAACTTATATTATTTCGATGCTCAATTGATAACTTCCGACCGGTAAGTGCTATGCTAATATTTTTCTTTGCTTTATCATTCATGACTCAGTCTCCAGATGCATTAGAAATATTATAACACATCTTATCATTTTGAACATCCAGCTTTTCATGAAGATTTGTTTCAGCTCTATTTGCCTGCTTCCTTGTCCTGAAAATTTCTAAAACCGAATATCAAAAATTTTCAGGGTTTTCTTTTTGCTCGATCATAAATTGCTTATCGTGGCTCGAACTAAAGTATCTATATCCAATATCTCTATGTGGCAGATCATTGCTAGATCTAACTCCAATATAATACTTCTTATTAGACATGTTGTTTATTATATAAGTGTAGTGATATTCCTTCATATATATAAATATACAGCTTATTCTAAATCTTCTTCCATATAACGCTTTAGCTGACCCTTGTTTGATTTTTTCTTGAAACCTTTTTTAATACCTTTTGCGTATTTTGATTTTTGATATTTACGCTTTTTATCTTCTTTGTCTCTTTTGTATCCCATGTTATTATACGTCTGACGTCCCTTCTGCTTCTTCCAAATTGTCATAAGGTCCTAGCGATGCAATAATCTCACCCTCACGGACAAAATATTTAGATTCTCCTGCCACGAAGAACTCTAGCTGATTTCCTTCTTGGTACAATACAACATCACCAATTGGTGTTCGCATTGGCATTTCAGGGAATCCTTCTCCACGAGCTACTACAATACCAATCTTTTGTTTGATATCTTCAGCACCAGTTGTTAGAATTATACCTGAAGCTGTTTCTGGATCTTCCTCTTTGATAGGAACGACCTGTAAGTAATCGATGTTTGGTTTGATGTCCATTATGTCTCCTTTGTTTTTTATAAATAAATAGTTAGTTTTTCAAAAGTAGGTTTTTTATCCGAGTATTTCAATTTTTAACATTTTTGCATCACGATAGACATAGTTCTTGTCTCCATAAGTCTGTAGAAAATCTATGCGGTTTGTGAATCTCTTATTCATTACATCTTTCACTTGATAAATTCCATCATGCTTTTTGGTGTTACTTATGTAGACGTAATCATTAAAGTTCAAATGACCACCATTCCTTGTAAGCATATTCTGACTAACAGCTATATACTTATATTCAGTGGCTCTCAATACATCTATCTTAGTTCCATCAGCAAGGACATCTGGTGTATCATCACATTGCCAAGCAACCGGATTGTATGTCGTTCCAACTACTGGTATCCAGTTTGGATTTTCTAACTCATGTAATCTGTTTTTTAGTGAGTCAATTTGTTTCGTTTGTATATAATTGACATCAATATTGAGCTTTTCAACGGCTCGCAATGTATCAATTTCTGAAATCATTGGTTCGTAAATTGTCTCTTGCATAACTCCATTGTATGCAAAAAGGCTTAACGATATCATAATTGAAATTATTAAAATCATATTGCTGAACTTCATTGTAATTGTGTTCTTCAAGCTGTTCTCCTTTAGTATAGCGCCATTATGACTGAGTCGCAAATGTCAAATGCTTCCTTGGCAAGCTTTTCAGTCTTTCTTTTCATCCTTGGTAATTTGTCTATAAACTCATCACCAAATTTATCTGCTAGTTTAGATAGTACAAACTCTTTTGTGTTGGAAAAGTTCTTTCTATCGTATGCTTTTCCAAGTACTTTTTTCCTAGCTGTTGAGGCGTTAATATTTTCTGTGGGTATTTTTAGAATTTGACTCAGATAGAATGTGATAATTCCATTGATCTTTGCAAGCTTGATTATGATCTGCATGCTAGTTCTACCTGATTGAAATCCGCTGAGATTATCTTCAACATTTATCTGTTCCGGTTTCCATTTTTCAATGATAGGCTCAAGCTCATTAAGCACGAATTTTGCCTTTTCAAAATGGTCTTTAATTTTGGCAGACGTAATGTAGCCCATGTCAAGAATAAAATCGCTTTCTATAACTGATCATCCCGTCACCGAAGTACTGATATCTAATCCTAGTTTACGCACTCTATCTCTTCCTCGTTTTTTCATATTAATCTAAATATACACGGACATGCCGTTAATTTGATTTTTTTATTTGTAATACTTTGGGCTTTTCTGGCTGTGCAGCTAATCCATTTCTATCGGATGCTCCATTGGTTGCCAATGCCCTGAGGTTTCTTTCAAACTGTGCTTGTAGATACTTAGCCGATCTCTGTTTCTTTTCGTCTTTCGTCTTAATTATTAGATACATTATGAAAGCTCCTTAAATCCTATATAGTCACACATCCATGCCTTGCCATTGAACATTATGATATCTCCAATAGACATAGATTGATGCCAGACTCCATCATCTTCTGTGCTAAAATTTTCTGTATTAACTTTGTTGGGATTTAGATTGAGATCGATCCAGATGTCTTCTAATTTGAATTCATCAACTAGCTTCTCAACTTCATAAACCTTTTCATGAGTCTCTTCCATGCTAAGAATTGAAGGGATCATATCTCTCTTGCTCATCCACTTAGCACCAAGGGCTGCATTCCTCATGAAATCATTCTTTCCATAAAAAACTTCTACTAACATATAAACTCCTTTTGTTGTTGGTAGAATATAACCCTAAATGAGTATGATAAAAACGTTATTTTTTGTTTACTTTGTATTTTGGATTTATAATGGCATATCAAATGTCGGGACCATTACTATGGTAAGTTCCATCAATTCTAATTATTTTATTTCATAATTTTACAAACGATTCGACACCTATAACCGTGGCTAATTCAACTTGTAAATTACGAATCTCATTATTTAGTAGTACAGGAGCGGCCTCTAATAGAACATATTCATCGATGTCTTCAGGATCTTCTATATATGCATAGTCTGATAAAAAATAAAACATCTCTTCTTTATCTATTTTTATCATCTCTTTTAATAGTGCAACGAATTTTGATTTGGAAATGTGCGACCTAGCAGGATCTCTGCTTTCTACGAAGTTGTTCTTATTAATGTCAACTCAAATGACATCTTTTCCATACTTTTCAGCCGTGTCAATAAGATCTGAAAAGTATATACCAACTCCTTCTTGATTATTAGCACTTTTTTGCATCATCATTTTAATCTTTAACTGTCGAGTTCCATGATTGTCGCCATGATAGATTTTGATTTCATACAATAGTTTAGCAAGTTTCATATTATTTTTATTAGATTACATCCAGTCGGTAACTTTGTGAACGTGGTCCTTCTTTTTCTTTGTAATGTCTGTGATAGCTTTGGGTGGGATGTTCTGATGAGTGTATACCCCTTCATCAAAATTTGGATCTACAAATGTTTTCAGTCCTCCAATTTTTGACCTATCTATTTTAAGAGTAGAATATTCTACATCTTTTATTCACGATTTAAACATAGTTTGAATATCATCAACTGCTTGTGGATTTATTGCTAAATAAACTCGGTCTGGATGATATGACAATTTAGAATGATGCTTTGGAACAAGCCCGATTTTCATCACCTTTTCCACTTTTGATGTTGGAAGTGTGTGATATAAAATATCATCAGTAGGAACTTCAAGATCAAATTTGGCTTCAAGTATAAATTCAACAATTTCAGGTACATATCCAATTTCTTTAAACTCGCCCTTTTTATCGGCTAACAAAAAGTCTAATCAATATTCGCTATAGCCCTTGTTTTCCATATGTCTAGTTTGCTCTGCATTATAGATATTCATTTTTGAAACAAACCAGCCTAAGTTGTTAATAAATACTACAAGCTTTTTGATCATTTTCATATTTGTTTTAGTATTATGAACACCGGGGAGAATATCAAATTCAACAACAATACGTTCACCTCTATTACCAACGTGAGTAATCTTTTTGTGAAATCTCTTAATCATATTTATTGATCGATTAATATCATGCGTATAGATTAAGCCTTCATACAACTTATAAGCTGCCAACTTTTCTGCAGTTAGTTCGGCTACAATGTCTTTTAGCTTCATGATCATTTCCTACATATCGAACCGAAGAAGAATTGCAACATTCTGCTCAGGATCATTGAAGAGTGGTTTTGCCATCTTGCCAACGGCTAGTAATCTGTTATGAGCATCATATAGTCCTATGGTAGTTATATATGCCACGTCTGCATTACGCAATTCATTTGAGGCATATGTAGCTGTTGATGATGAACCATAAACTGCTGTGGGATTGGTTGGGGAATTGAAATCTCCACTATTCATTTTGCACAAATAGTTGTGCTCATAAATATAGTGTGACGATTTAAATGTGATTGTTGTGGTATCGGTTCCAACTGCTTGAGCAAAAGATCCAGTATCTGTCAATACAGCAATACCTTGCTTATAGAATACGTTGCCCACAATAGCAGCAGAGCTTGATGCTTGAACATAGAGCGATCCACTACCATTGTCAACATAGACAGTATTAAGAACGCCCTGGGTATCGTCGATCATTAATGATCCGGGCTTGATCTCTCTACCAATATATGATGATGGGATGGCTATGACTCTACAATTGCTTTGAAGATTTCTCTCTTGTCATTCGGCTGCTTTAAGTGATACGTATTGTCCTCATTGTCCATAATTGAGATTGTAGAATAGTCCATTCGTTCAATTTCAATTTGCAGACTCAGATACAACAGAGGAACCAGATACTCCGGTAAGAAAATTTACGCCAGTTGAAGCGTTAGTAAGAGTGTGATTTGAAAATGTATCAAATCGTTTTACCGAGCTATCTGATTTCTCGATTGCTTTATACATAGTTAGCTATTTCTTAGACGTGTTCGATAATCTCTATTATCAAAAAAGTTAATAGAAACTGTTGCGCCTGTTGTATTTTGCAATACTGTCGTCTGTGCTGGTGAACTGGTCACTGCACTCTGTGACATAAACGCTCTATACACTTTTCCAGATGGAACATTGCTGTAATATGTCACACCCTGTAATGAATCTAGAACCTGCTGTAGTTCTTCATAGCCATTAGCATTGCTCTCAACAGCTGTTTTATCTCTCATTGTTGTCATTTATCTTCTCCTGTTTAGCTTATTAAAAGCTGAGTTTGACTGTTACTGATGTTTCCTTTTCAAAGCTATTCTCTGAAGGTGAACTTAATCGCGCCGATGCCAGTAGCTCGTTTGAGTCATTGTATAAACCAATGGCTGTAATGAACGTTTTGGGATCTTTTGCAAATGTTGAAAATCTATATGTTCCATCACTTCCTGTAACAAAAGTGGGATTGTTTGAATATGTATAGTCTTTATTCATAATGCGGCAGAAATAATTGATGTCTTTTAATCGAACTTCATTTCTTGCTTGAAGAAAATCTAAATTTGCCAGCATATCTAATGATGAAGAATATGCAAACGATCCAGAAAACTTATCGCCATCAAATAGGATAATTCCAAGATTTGGGTACATATAGCCCCATGGATCTGTTGAAAAAACACCATTTGCAATCGAGCCAGATACGATAGTAACTCTTTGTCCTGCTATTGTTGATGAGGCATTTGTATTATCAAAATTATCAATAAAAGATCTCGTTGCCGATGCTGAATAGAGATGCATTTCCCAGTTCCCTGGGTCAAGATTCTCTTTAATTCTTGCTCTCTTGAAATTAAAAGCAATAACACTGTTTGCGTCAGTACTTCCACTCATCGTGAATGTATCATCATCAGCATTAAGTAATATGTTTGCATATTGCTTATACATTGCCTGTGATGCTGATGGAGTTGAGGAGACGTTTGATCCCCAAGTAATATCAAATAAAGCATTTGAAGAAGTTGTTGTTCCATCTGCTACCGTAATGTAATATGTCTTCGTAGCTGCTGCCTGATTTGAGCTAGAATAAAATGCGCCTGCAGATATTGATCCAACATTACCTGGGAAAACTCCTGCAGTAGTAACTTGCTCTGTAATTACAACATCAGATGCATAGTCTAAAACGGTGTAGATCTTTGAAAGAGGTGCTGATACTTGATTTTGCAGAGACTTATTTGGAACAATTGCAATTCTAGAATCTCCCTTTGTAGTCTTATTTAAAATTTCAAGCAGCGTAGATTCATCAAGAGTTTCACCCTTTGCAAGAGCCTCTTTTACTTCAAAATCAACTAGAGCTGAATTGCTTTTTCCGCCCTTACCTTCTTTATCAAATTCGCTATTTCTATTTCCTCGTGCCATTATCTATTCTCCTATACGCCAGGTGTTGTATAAATTGAACCAGTTGGAGGAACAATTGTTACATTAAGCTCTGCTTGTCCACCTGTCTCATTTGCAATTACTGTAATCGTGCCAACTCTATTTGCAACCTGCAATGCTGTCACATCTTTAGCAATCACTCTAAATGTTTTACCAACACGGATTGTAGATTTCTGCAATGATGCATCATCCATCCAAGATGGCGATGTTCCAATTGAAGTTTGATCTGCTGCTACTTCTTGAACCTCTAATGTAGCCAAATCTGAATTTGACAGGATGCAAGTGTAGCCTAGTGTGCTATTATCAAAACCAGCAATATAAGATGTTGTTGATGGAGTAACAACAGACTTTTGATTGAAGTTTAGTGATAATACAGTTGGTGTAACGGCAACAATAGGCATTTTTGAAGTACCTTTTGGAAACGTTACTAATTTTCATTTCATAGAAAGTGTTTCATCAACGGGAGCCTCTAAGACGGGCATTGAAGTAATTTCAGTCCCATAAGAAGTTGAGCCAGAAGGATGATTTGTATTATACATTCGATAATCAACACCCTCATCGCTTACGGCAAACTTCGTAATCTTAAATTCCGACTCGCCCTTTGAAAGCAATTCTCTTCCCTTTTTGGTTAATACACAATCGATTGTTGTTGTGCTTGAATCTAAAATACCCATTATAAATCTCCTTTGTGTGTTTCTACATATAATAATAAATATATATTTTTTACAAAAATTATTTGACTCTAATGATTGCACCCGAACTTTGGCTAACTTGTACCACAGCTCCATCATAATTGGTGGCATCTGTGTTCTGAGTGCCTTTATATGTTGCATTTGACAATAATTCAAATACAGTTAAATATTGAGAGCTAGATACGGTGCTATCTGCCGATGAATAGAAACTATTTGATCCTAGTTGCGATCCAGTTACCTCATAAATTACCGAGGCAGACATCATAGATCTGTCAGATCCCGTAATTGGGAATGTTGTTGTAATATCAATGCTCTGTGATGTATTGTTTGCAATTGATTCAGATAATATTGTGACAGTCGTGACATCAAATGAACTTGAATTATGATTTGTTGCAACAGAACTCTTTTCCCATCTATATTTTGTTCTTTCTAGAATAGGCTGCTCTATTAAAATTCCACTTCACAATTTTGCTCTCATTGGAACTACCGTCTCTACAATTTTCATAATGCTTTGATCAAAATTTCTAATAAATCTCATATAAGCATAGAAATCATAATTATTAGGTAGCTTCTTAAAATAAAACTCACGTCACGATTCTAGATCTAGATATTTTTCATTATACATATCAGATGGATCTCCAATGGCATCGTTAAAGTCATACATGGCAAAATCGCTTATGATATCTTCATTGATTGCCTTGACTGGTGAGAAAATAATATCAATCACATTTGTATTTTCAGTCTGAGATTCAGATGTGTGCCCAATATTGATTTGATTTGACGAATATTTGCTAGTCATAAAATAGTTCAAATTAGTTTTTGTAGATTTTGTGAAATTGCTATATTGATTTCCAGTAAATCCATTTAGTGTCACATCAATAACTGGTGGATATGAATAGTCATTGGCTGTCGATCCGGTCACATTATCATTTAGTTTGTAGTGTGCTACAAGATTGTCATCAATGTCAAAAGGATTTATCATTGCTACAGATCTAAAATCATAAGCATGCTGAGTTAATGCAGGTTCGCTTAATGATGAGCTCCACAATCTTACCTCTTGCATTGCACCAGAGTATGCTCCAACAGATCCGGTAGCACCAAAGAATAAAACATTACCAGCATAAACACCGGCATCCAAATAAGATTGAGATACGGCACTAAGTGTTGCCGAGCCAGAAAGATCGTAGAACATTTGATCCTCTTTAAAGTATTTTGTCTTAAGAGTTAATTCAGAGCCAGATCTTCTAAGAATAATATTGAACCAATCACCATTGAAGTATGGCACAGCATCTGATCCACTAGCATTTCAAATTGTAGGCGATCCAGAGATGTTACAAACTATAGATCCATAGTCATCAGCATCTCCATTGTCTTCAAGTGTTACATTAAATCCAGTATTTCCAAATAGCGGTAGGTCGCCAGAGGATGTTGTTGCATATCTCATTTCAATTGTAAAGTCAGATCCAGATAGCTGGCTATAGTTTGCATTTTGAACCTCAATGCTTTCACCACCCCAGAAATTTAATGCATAAGTGTTGACATCTTCATCAACATAATCTGATCCAGAAGTTTTGCTTCCTCCAAATTCTCTAATTGTGAGTATTGATCTAGGAATTCCATAGATGTTTAAAATGGCATCAATTGATCTTCTTGTTCCACGAATTTTATTCAAGTATGGCATTGAAGAGAATAAGCGAATCCATTTTTCTCGTGTGACATCTCGTAAAGCTGCCGATCCAGATGCTTGATTAGAACCATGAAGATATGATGAAGCTCTTACATCGTCATATCCAGAGAATAATTCTATATTAAATACTGAAGAGTATAGATGTAGAATTTCATCTGGAACTGAATTAATCTTGTCATAGTCAAATGTGAACAAGTATTGGAACTGCTCTATGTATGATTTAATATAATCAAAGAAATCCCCTCATGATCCTAATAGAGATCTTAAGTATCTCTCCGAATCTTCTAGAGCAATAACTTCTGGAATATTTTTAATCAACGAATACTTGTTGTTTTTATCAAATACAGATCCAGATAGCTCTTGTATTCCGTACCATGTTTGAACCTGTGATGATGAGTATGAATAGTTTATAGATGAAGTACCGGATGAAAATTTTGGTCAAGCATAGCTACCTGATTTTTCATACATATATCTTTCATACTGAGTAAAATCATTCTTGATTTCAGTGATTTTATCCGAATAGCTTTGACTTGTCACAAGTGCATCAGAAGATGTAGGAAATGTCTGGATGATTTCATTGTATGCCTCAATATCTCTAATCTTTGTGTAGGCATTGACGAACTTATCTTGTGCCAGACCAAAGTATGTATGATTTTGGAAAGCCTCATAGTCGATGTTTAGGTTTTTAACACCAGATACTTTTGATGATGATATGTTTTGTTCAAACGAACCACTGTCATTGAGCACTAGCTCTTCATAGTTGAACCAATTTGTATTTCCTGTACTATCATTTCTAGTAGATCTGTCGGTTAATTCAATTGTTGCTCCCTGTCCATGTTCTTCAAAATAGACATATACATTTTGATATGATACTGAAACATATTGCTCTGTATAGATGTGAGAATTATTGATTGGAACTTCGGTCGGTCCTTTATAAGGATTTTCTAATTTAACAATCATCGTAGCATATTGCATGATGTTATTAAGATCTACCTGATACTGTGCCAAGCTTGTTTGTAGATTTTCTATAGATGATACAAATTCTAAAACAATATCAGCAGGCATGTTGGCCGCTCCACTTACTTGGGCCTGCTTAGAGCTAATTAATTCTTCAGTATTAGAAATATTTTCCTCAATAGGTCCTTGCATTTCAATAACTTTAGAATAGTCAGGTGTTACATTGATGATTCTAAAGTGTTCGCCATTAGCAGTGACAAACTTGTCAAATGATGCTAAAAAACTATCTGGAAAATTAAGCCAATAGTCTCACTGAGTATCTTCCTCGACCGATAGACCGACACGCATTTCCGTCTTTGATGGTGAGACGTCTTTAATGAAAATATTACTATTGATCTCTTTTTCAAATGAAATTTTAATATCATAGTTATCAGTAGGCAGCTCAACGCTTAGATATCTAGACATGTGCAGATTTAGATTAATATCTAGTCCAGTACCCCCAGTAGAATAGATATATTCATCAGGCTGCAAGATTCTCGAAGATACAAACGTTCCATCTAGCTTAAATACTGTAATATATACTTCTGCAGTTCCTCCTGTTGAAGCATCTTCTACGTCAGGAACAACTCCATATGTATTTTCAGTGTTTGGATTTATCATAATTAAAAGGGTCCTTCTATGCTAACAAGACTTGGCTTCTTCGTGCCAGCAATGATTAGTTGATCTGCAGCTATGTTAATTTTCATGTCACCAGTTAGAACAACTAGATTAGATCTTTCACTATAATCTCTAATTGATCCATTTTGTATTTTATCAAAGCGAACATCTAGTACGCTTGCAATGCTTAATGAATTATTCTCACTTAGGTCGTCAACAAATCTATCTTCAGCAGCCTCTATTGATGGAACACCAATATAGCTTCTAAATGCTATAATGTAATATGAATCTAATCCGTTTTTAATTGATCGGCTTTGTGCAGAATTTAGTTCAATGACTTGATGTTGAGGCTCTATAGATCTTTCATCTGTCGTATATGAGTTTCTCAACCGACCAATATCGGAAGTATTATCGCTCACGTTAATTCCACCAAAAATAAGCTGAGGATAGACTCAATATAGATCTCCTAAGATAGGACCTTCTTCGCTATATCCTGTTGGTCCCAGTGGAGCATCAAAGTCTCACACGCTTAAGAAATCTCATCTAATTCCATAGAATAGATCTATGCTCTTTGAATAAGCTTGAGTATTGACAGTGTCTTCTACGCGAATAACAATGCCACCTATGTCAAATCCAAATGTAACATGATTTCACTCATTTAGCTGTACAAGTTGATTAGCATCAGAAGTAACAGACATAATTTCAGTTTTCTGATCGTCTCTATCCCATATCCATGCATTAAATCTATATCTCATATTTGATAACAATTCAAGATCTCATCCCATATACCCTGGAGTATGTAAAACTTTATGCCTAACAATGCTCAATGTGCTATTTGGTCTCAGCGTTGGCATTCAGTGGAGTGTAAAAATATTCTGATCTAAATTATATGAGCCAACGGTTTTGTATATGTTTGGGAATCTGATCTTGTGGGGAGAAGAAGTTCCAGCAAACGGTTGCTTACCTGTGATCATACATATCTGATCTGTATCGATGAATAATCCCTTATTCTTAACAAGTCTTTCATTTTCTACAATTGTGTCAATTTCTAATCTCACTCGTGTAGAAAAGTCTACTAATTCTTCATTTGACATTTCGCCAAAATCTGCCTCAAACTCGGCATATAGATCTGCTATAATTTCATCATGAGCTCTACCACCTGTACCACTGTTTGGTAATATGGGATCTTTTGATACTAGTTCACTAATATCAAGTTTGGCTTTTTTGATAATTGATTTTTTGAGCGCTTCACTATCTAAGGCCTGAGTCTGAGCTCTAACTGTCTGAGTATTTACAGTCGATCTATTAATAAGGATTTTATTCATAATTACTCCGTGGTTCTAAATGAGTGAACATGGTAGAATTTTTTAACATTTGATGCAAGCGAATGTTGTAATTTTAAACTATATGCTCGATTAGGCTGTAATACATCCATGTCAATATTAAAATAATTTTTTGAACTATCATAGCTGCAACTTGTGTATGCACTAAATGGAATTACAGTCTCTTTTGTAGCAGTGTCTATAATTGTATAAGCCAGATTTGTCAAAGGAATTGATGATAGCGATCCTACACTTGTATCAAATGTCAGTGTTGGATCTTGTAATCTTGTATGAAGCTCGCAATATACTTGCTCTTGTATTGAATATACTTCTTGTTTATTTTTTAATGTAACTACATACTCAACAGATGCCGATGAATCTGCTACCGAGCCAGTCGTTGCTACATCATTCCATTTGGCATAAATTACTGGGTCGTATATTGTGAACGAATCCTTTGAATAGAAATATTTTGGATCTTGATTCTGAACCGTAGATTCGTCTCGTAGCCTGATCAAAAATCCATAATTGTCATATTCAGAATTGATTGATTGGCTAATAATTGTTGTAACATCTAGGCTTAAGTCTCCTGATGAGGTTGGAAAATATTGTGAAGCCGTGGGCGATGCCAAATAATCTGATCCTGTTGTCACTCATGCTGCTGTTGATGATGAAATCCATGATACAGAACCTGATGCATTATTATCTGATACAGAACCAGTTCCCTCTTGTCAAGAGGATGACAGTATGTACGCATCAATATAGAATGCATCTTGTAACATTGTCGAACCTTGATTTGAATGTACTAATAGTTCGAAATTGCTTCCTGAGTTAATTGATCCGGCAGCAAAAGATGCTGAAATCACACTAATGTCAAATGAAATTAAAGAACGCTTAGGATATACAGCACTACTGCTAATAATCCTGCCTACCTCAAGTAGCTCATCCTTCCCGAAATTATTTTCGCCCAACTTTTTGTCAATAAAAGAGTCTTTATTGGCTGTGAATTTTTTATACATTAATTTTCTCCCGTTTAGCTTGCACTACCGATGATATCTTGATTTGGGTATTTTAATTCAAAAATACTTACATCTCTAATCGGATATATAATGCCTTTTTGTGTCATTGCTGGAAAATCTACTGATTTTGATGAATGCGTTCCTCCGCTAACATTAATAATATCAACATTTGGCACCGATTGAACACCGGCTACATCATTCAACACTTGATATACTTTAGAGTATACGATTGGCTGATTGAAGCTTCAATTGTCAATGTTAAAAAATGTCTTTAGTGCGTCTACACAATTGATCAAAATGGCTCGCTTATTCTCATGAGGATCAACGATGATCTCAAATAAGACTTTAAAGTTTACAATAGTCCCATCAACAATATTAACAGTATCTGTAAGAAGCCTGTATTGTGATAGATATGTCTTCAAGTTCTTTTTGAGAGCATATGAACATGCTTGAAGATTCTTATTCGAATCATAACTCAATGAAAATAAATTGATTGCCAGTGGATTTGCATGGCTTGGAACAATTCCTAGTGCAGGATTAATATCATCCGATCCCACAGATCTTGTTAGGTCATCCTTTTCCACATATACTTTTGCAATCGATCCAAACTTGGCCGGTAGTAAATATGATCTTACAATATAATCCTCTTTGATTACACATCTCTTCTGAGCATTGAGGTTTGCCTTGGCATTAAATGCAATACTATTGATGTCTTCCTCGGTTCTGCCACCTGTTGATTTTCCTGGGTTTGATGCTCTAATCGAATTTTTTACATCTGAGAGAGCAAGACTGTCCAGTGTTGATTCGGTTACTGAAAATGTTCATGTAGCATTTCCAACTTCTGTAATAGCTTTTGCCGGGACATTCGTAGCTAGACCTCCGCCGTCTCTATAGCTTATTGTTAAAACTGTATTTGCTGGAGCTTCACCGAATGTAGTCGTCTTTAAGAAATTTTCAGGATCGATTGCATAGTCATATTTATTATCAACGTTTGCAAATGGAGTACCAACATTATTTGGATTTGGGATAATCTCTTCATCATTAGACGTAAGAACTCCAGATCCAAATAGAACATATGTGAGGTTATTTTCATCAACCTCTGTTTCAAATCTCTTAGGAACTTTTTTCAATTTCAATAAATATGGAACTGAACCGCTATACGCACTCAATTCTGGATCATTGGCTGATGTATTTTGTTGCTCAACGAATACTGTATCCTGTGCCAATGAGTCGACCTGATACCATTTATTACCTTCTGAATCTGTAATTGAGATAACTTCAGAAACTGTTTTTGAAGGTAGCTGTATTTTTAAATATTTTTGTGGTGATGTGACAGTCTGGGTCATAGTTTTTGTTTCGCCAGACAATACACGAACTGTTTTTCTAATTAAAAAATGAGTAGGAATGTCAGAGCCATCAACGGCAAATATAACTACCTCTACATTGTTGCTATCAAGCTCAGTATCAATTATTGCAAAATTAATATCCTCTTGAGTTTCAAATATGTGGGCCGGACTCTTTGTTGAAATTTGCAGACCTGCACTAATTACTGGACAGTATCTGAGATCAGGAGTCTTTGCTCCAGTCGATCCAGTTGCAGGAACAACGATAAACACATCTTCATCTGTAATAGAACTTATGGCAGCTGTACTTTTATATCCAAATAGCTTAGCTCGTGCCAATACATTCTTCCGTTGCTTAGGATCAAATAGCTCATTAAACATGCTATCTTGATAGAACGATAGAACATCTCCAACGTATGCAGGTATTTCCATAAGCATTTCACCTGGAGATGAATCTGTGAAGTCTTTGTATGTGTTCCCAAAGTACGACTTAATGAATGTATAAATGTTTTCCCGTAAACCAGAGAAATCTCTTCCAATATAATTTACATTTTTCTTTACTGGCGTTGCCATTAATATTCTCCTATGATGTTAATACCACAATCTCTTCTGCGGTAACATCTATATTATCTTTAAGGTGAAATTTTATCTGAACACCTAGTATTTGAAGCTCTTTTTCGCTTGCAGATTGATCAAGAGCTATAGAATCTAGAGTTACCTCTGGTATTCATATCTCAACAGCTGTTGCAATATTGTCTTTAATTCTTTGTTCGTCTTCATCATCAACTTGTTCAAATATAAACTCTTTTAATCGTACGCCAAATGTAGGCTTCATTGGTCTCTCACCCACATTTGTTCTTAATAGTATTCGAATGTTTGCTCTAATTCTATCAAGCGAAGTTGTAGTAGCTCCAAACGGTGCACCAGTCAATCCAAATGGATAGTCAAGCCCAATGTTTTCTTCAGTAATTAATACTGTTTCAGAATCTGATCCTGTATAGTTATATAAAACTGGCATTTAGCTTATCATTCCTGTCCCTGTTACGGTTGTTGCAACTGGAGCCACAGTTACTTGTGCTGCCGGAGATCCTGCTGTAGGTATTCCGGGAGGTGCAATTCCAGCTCCATTCACTGTCACCAGAGCAGATTTTATATATGCATCAATGATATCTGCGAGTTCTGATGCAGCATCTTCTGGTGACTTGTTATTACTCTTAAAATACGCAGTCAGTTGCTGAACTAACTGAGGTTTTATTAGTGGCATCCTATATGATACCCTTTTGCATCATAGCTGTTGCTCTAGATGCCTTCTCAGTTTTTGCTGTTCCTGCCATTATTCGAGAATAGTCTGACCCATATAGCTTGTTGTGCAATTCTACAACTGCTGGATTATTTACATCAATCTTCTGACTTAAATCATCAACTGCAGTTTCCTGCCCGAAGTCTGTCATATCCATGGGAATATTTACACCGCCAACATTCAGCGAGACTGGTGCATTAGTTGTTTCAGGTTCTTCTTGAACGAACTGATTTGCAATCTCATTGATACTAGCAGCCGGCATGGTTTTTACCGGGCGAATTGATTCTGCGACAGGTTGTGCATTAATAAGCGATAAAGCATACTTTACCTCTTTACGTACCTGACGACGAATCATTTCCTGCACAGCTTGTGATTTGAGCAATTTAGTCATGTCTTTCTTCCATACTGGTCGAAGCATTCCTAACATTTTCTGTGCTAATTGTTTAATATCCATTTTGTCACTCCTGTTAGTTTGTTTTATTTACAGCACTTAGTGTGCCTGCAATCTTTGCTTTTATCTTTGTAAATATGGCTGCATTAATTGGAGGAGTAGAAGGTCCTGTTGCAGTTCCAACTGTCATCTTTAAGATGGCATCTACTAGCTCATTCATTAAAGCATCATACTTATTACCGAGAACAAGTGCCTCACTTGCCCCAGTACCTAAATAAATCTCTGGACTATTTATCGTTGTTTTTGTTTGTGTGTCGATATTAATATCTTGAGCCGCCGCAATTCCTATAGTAGCAGCTGATGATAAGAATATTGATCCTGCATCAGATGAAATTCGTATCTTATCTGATTTTAAATTTATTGCACTCCCTAGATCTTCACTTGGTTTATTTGAAGAGAATCCATCTGGAAATGTCTGAGATGAGTCAACATCTGCTTCACCAAATACTGATATTCCATGGGTATTTATATCATATTCTGCTCCTTGTCTATTTATATAGATCGAAGTGACAGAATTTCCGATTTCATCATATGAGAATATTAGAGTGTTATTGTGAAACCCTTTTATGATATTGTCTCCCTCTTTTTCAATAATCGGTATGATCTCTGAATCTGGTCCTACAAATGTTGTCTCTGAAGGTTCTTCAATCGGGCCTCCTGCTGCCATAGTATCTTCATAGCTATCAGCCGAATCATCAACAACTGTTTGTGTTTCAACTGGTGATAGAAAGTCAGAAATTATATCAAGATTGTCCGTGTCTGAATAGTTAATAATTCCAGTATAGAAGAACTTGCTCTGGACAGCTTCTATTTGTATATATGATCCAACAACTGGCTTGCTAAATGAATTGGGATCTTTTGGTGTTGCCACCTCAGACTCTGTGGATTGATTGTCTAAACCAGGGATATTAAACTCAATCTGTCCTACAACGTTCGATTCAGGTATTGAAACAACCTTTGCAACGAACATGACATTTTTTTCGCTATTTATACTCCGATCTATACTCCCAAATAAATCTGAAAACGAACCTTGAAACGTAGAATTATTTGATCTCATTACCGCTTTCTTCTTCGTCTTCATCACCCTCAAGATCAGGAAGATCAATTTCTAAATTCTTACATAGAACTTTAATTTCATTTCTCGTTCTATAGATTTGAAACAATAGGTCGTTGAGGTCCTTTGACTTCAGCTTGTATTCTTCAACGCAATCGTTGAGCCTATTAATTTGGTTGTTCTTGTCCTGTAGATCCATTTGATTTTCCCACTTTACTATCTATTGTATTTTTTATTACATCAGCTTCTCTAGCAATTTGTTTGGCCGTCTCTTTGGCTTCTTTAATGATCTCTTCCTTCCGCACTTCCCACGGTTTTGTTGAATCAATTTCAGCTTGAGCAGCTTGCTTTGTTGTTAAGAATTTCTGACTTACTGTTGCCAGATCAATATAGTGCTTCTTATTCTTGACAGACATGTCAATGAAATCCTTGATCAATGGTGCTGCAAATCCCATAATTGTTTCATAGTCTATCTGATTTTCACTTTCTCCATCATCACCCACTGGATTGTTAGCAAACACTTCCATAAGATTCGTGATAGTCGTCTTTATGAGCTCATCTTCTTTTTTTGTTTCATCGAAAATATGGCTTAACAAATCAGATACTGTTTTGCCTTCGAATAGCTCTTCTTTTAGAATGTCATCGGTCATTTTATTACTCCGTTTTGTGCACGTTATAGTAATAAATATAAAATTTTACAATTTTTCGCAAAAAAGCCCACCGATTAAAGTGGGCATGGATAGAGCATTGTCTGCTGGTTTAAATTGTAACTGATCCTGATATGATTTCACCTTTGTTGACGTAGTTCTGTCGGAGATGAACATATGCTGTTCGCATTTTCTTGATTGTCGGTGTAATATTCTTTGTCTCATGTCCTGTCATTTCACGGACATAGATATACAATTCTTTCTTGTTGGTGTTTTCAATATTCTGAGCATTAGCAAGCAGCTGTAATATTGAATGCATAATATCAATTTCCTTCTGTATTTTAATACCAATCTTTAGATGGTTGTCTTCAAACCATTTAGACATTTTACCAATGAAAATCTTATCGTCATTCTCATATGTGTCTAGATGCATAAGATCTGGATGATCAATATAATTAATGAAAGTATCATCATCATTTAGATCCAACCTGCGTCTGTATCTCTGTTGGGCCTGTTTAGATAGTCTAATTAAATGTCGTTTGATAATTGTACCAAAGAACGAATATGCTCTTGGTTTTTGTCCTGTCGATGTAAGTCTTTCTGGGTCGAATTTGTCGAATTTTTCTAGAATGTATGTGAGACAAATGGCTTTCAACTCTTGAGTCTCATATCCCATTTTAAAGAATCCATGATAGTTCCCATATGTGTTAATAATATTTTCACTTAATAGACTCAATGGTCGATATAGATTTTGTTCAAAAAAGTAATTTTTTTCTCCGACTGATCTCCACTCTGTTGCTAAATATTCTTTAACAAACTGTTCTTCCTTAGAACCAAAATAATTATTTGATGTGCTCTTCTTTGGCATCTGTTGATACTCCCATTCGTAATTTATTGTAAACCTTTTCGACCTCTGCTAAACTTGAGTCAATCATATTGAAAAACTCTGCCACCTTGGCATTTTTCTCATAATAAAAATTCATTTCAGGATTTGATGTTAGACTCTTTTTTACCTCCTGCAGTGTATTCCATATGTCTTCCAATACGTCATTTTTTCCATTGATCTCAGTAATCAGTGTGTCGATTTCCGCTTCGTGATCTTTAATCATATTTAGATAGAGAGAATTTAAGAACCAAAGCCTCCCTATTGTTGCTACCAATATAACCAAAAAACCTATTGAAAAAACAGTTATTAATTCCATCTTACTTTCCTTTTTCAGCTTGCATATCTAAATGCTCGCGCTTTTGTGCTGCCATCATGTCAGAAGTTCGTAGTATTTCTGTTAAGAGACAGATTTCGTTTGAATATCCATAACGTTTCAGTTGATTTCCACCATAGTTGCATCCATCATGGATTCGTATGGCTTGATATTCTTCAATGTCCATTGTGATGCCAAATTTCTGTAAAAGAAATAAGCTTTTGTCACAGTGTTCCAACCCAGCATCAGTTTCGTCATTCAGTTTAAAGTTAAATCCAAGATTTTTCCTATGCCAGTCGGAATCCTGAGGAACATAATTGGGATCTTTACCATCAGTGACCTTGCCTATGTCATGGAACACAGAAACAAAAACGCACTGTTCCACGGTGGGGACGTCCAATCCTTCTTGCTCATACACGCTTCTAATTAACAGCACATATGGGATTACATCTAATATGTGTTCAACCAGTCCTCCAATGTATGCTCCATGTCCCCCGGGAGAGGCAGGCGAGCTTGCAAAATCGGCTTCAATAGTCTCGAGCATGGGTCCAATCTGTTCCCAACGGTCAGCATATTTGAGATGCTTCTGTATAATTTTTTCAAGCTCTTCATAATTTTTGATTTGATCTTTCTCTGGGATTTTGTAAACGTTTCTAACAATTTTCATATTAGCCTCTTTTTTTAAGGATTGCTTTTAACTCTTCATTATCTGAGGCAAACTCAATAAAGTCGTCCAGATAACCTAGTATTTTTGTTGTTAATTCTTGTAATTCATTTTGCTGTAATGATGAAGCAAATTTAACATCTTCTCTCAGTTTAGAAACCAAGGCAGGACTATCACCATAATTCTCAGCAAGGAACGATAATGATATCGCTAGATACTGAATGTCAGTTAGAACTGTATTGAGATTTCCTGTGAGTTCATTACAAGTTTCAGATACTGCTACTATTCGTTTGAGCACATCTACTAATGAAGGTAGATTATTTGATGCTTGATTTGATGTCATCAGAGCTGAGCACCTTTTCCGTTATTGTTATTGGACCAACCTCACCCACATGCTCTTTAAAGGGAGCGTCTTCAGAACTAGCATCAATATGAATAGCTCCTTCAGATCCAGTCTCATTTCCTGTCAGTGGTGGGTGAACAATTACAAGTGGCTCGTCTTCAATCTTGACTTCATCTACTATAAACTCATGTTTTTTGGAAACCGATTTTGGTTTCCGAACGGCCGATGCAACCGATTTTGGTTTCCGAGGCTTGTAATAAATATCGCATCTATTAACTGTAGCATCAAATAGATCTCCCACAAATACTGCTGTAGGCTCCATACTAATTGCGACGCCATTCTTATCGGCCAAATATGTTTCAGTCTCAAACTTGTTGTATGGCAATTCTCTTAGATGAATAATCGTATATGTACCTTTGGCACTCTTAACAAGTATTGCTTTCCCAGGCCATGTGTGTGATAGATTGGTTCTCATAATACTATCCGTGAAGCAATTCTTTTTTAGGTCCAAGATCCTCAATGTCTGCAAACTCACGCAATGAGAAAAACAATACGAATTTCTTATCTACGTTATGCGAATTGACATAGTCATATCCTTCTGAAGCCCAGTAACCAATTACCGACTGAACATGCTGATCAAGATCTGGCCTATTCAGGTCAGTTACTGTTACTACTTTTGTGCGCTCTTTTGTCATGATGCATCCTTTATTTAAAAATTGGTGGAGCCGGGGAGAATCGAACTCCCGTCCGCAAAGCTTCCTTCAACAAGTCGTTCACAAGTTTAGTTGGTTTCTTTCAATTAATACGAATTTAGAACTCCAACAAATCTTATCGGCATGTATACTCATGGCCGCAGTGATCCAGTTTCAATTCGGTGAAACTTGTTGCATAAATACCTATTCGAAAACGACGTTAGACCTCCATTATCGAAGTCGTGGAGCTAACGGCTGCCTAATTCCTTAGGCTGCGATTGCGTAGTTTGTGCCAGTTATCTCTGGTTGTTTAGTTTTTAAGACTCACTCTGTCTACTTGCACTTATTGTCAAAAATCATCCCGTCGAATCCAGGTCGGCCCCAGTTTCTTATTTTACAGTCAACTTTTTATTACCTTTTGAATCTTTTACTTCAAATGCCGGTGCTTTCTCATCAAATTTAAGAGGAGTTGCCTCTTCTTCTCGAACCTGATCTACATCAGCTTGAGTTATTGGAGGAGGAGTATCTTTCAATCCTGCATTTTCTTCAGCTAATTCAGCATTTTCATCATTGAGAAGATCATTAACTTTAGTCAGTCTTTTGACTTCCTTTTCCAATGCTTTGAACTCATTAAGCTTGGGTGCAATTACAACAGTTTCATTGTCGTTAACACACTCAAGGTGAGCCAGCCGTACATCATCTGCAAATCGTAATTCATTACCAGCTGAAGAATTAGTCACAAATGTCTCACTTACGATCTTACATTTGTTTTCTATTTCACCGCCACATACGTCACAGAAGAATTTATTTACAGTTAGTTGTTCCATATATTTTCTCCTTGGTTAGTTGTCATTATTTATATAAATATATATAAAATTTGCAATAGTTTGATTTCTTTTTAGGCCTTTATGTCGATCGTCTGACCTGGGTGTGCTGGAAGTATAATCGAGGGCGTCCGTTTCTTCTTTGTAGATTTAGCTTTAATGGGACTAAACTCTGCCTCTTCAATTTCTTCCAGAAACCATTCTTCATTTGTTTGTTTCGAAAATATCCGCTGATCATGTTGGATCCCTTTAACGATAGAATCAGTGACACGATCGGCAGGTATCTTATGTAGCACTCTATACTTAGTGCCTTTGAATTCGATTATTTTCAATCTTTAGCCTTTCCACATTTGGGACAGAAATTATATCCCTTTTTGAATTTAGTGCCATCAACAGGACAATACTGCACCAAGTCTCTTTGATTGGCTGGTTGAAGACTAATTGGAAGTAATTGCAAAACAACCTTTGTATCTACAATCCAGTTAAAATCAGCCTCAACACTTTGAAATTCTTGATTAGAATTTTCATTCGACTTATTAATCCTTCCTGTCTCAATTGGCTCTGGTGCTGCCATTGATCTCATCAGCTTATGTCTAGCGTTCTTCTTTGGACTCTGATTGAGATTGGTGCTGCAATAATTTACAGTAGTATTTTCTGATATTCCACCACTGTTGCTTATTGTCGTATTGTACTGATCAAATGTATTGCCGTGAAATCCAAACCAATCTCCAGTATATGTAAACTGTGCTGGCCAGTTGGTTGTGTTATTCAATAGAGGAATAGGATCGTTTTCTTGATGAAATTCTACCTCTATTAATCCATTCTTACTGATTGCTGCTTTTGCAGCTGGTGAATCATCCACTTCATATGTGTTAAATTCAAATCGTTTCTTTGTTTCAATAAACCTGTCCAGAAAAATACGTTGGCCTGGGTCTATGATCAAATGTCGATTAGACATGTATTCCCCATTGAATAGAAATTTGACTCCATAACGGCGCTGAGTTGGATTGAATAGTTCAATCTCAAACTTGGCTTTGTCAGAAAGATATACTTTTCCACGGAATCTTTGTAATCTGTTTTTGTCAATTGAAATGTGTGCTTCGGGCTGAGTGCCCACTCTTTGAGTAGTGTTCATGATGTGTCTCCTTATTAATATCTCCACTTAACATTTTGTTGCTATCATGTAACAACTCTAAAGGTCTTCATGCCTCACGTTAAACGGATTCGAGTTATGTATAAATATATATCAAAGAGCAAAAAGTCGGTTTTATTAACTCCCAAAAATTAGTGCATAAACACCAATCCCTATAACTAAAAATGGAATTAGTGGAACAATTGGGATCAGTGTCCACCACCATTTATCTAGCCAGTCCCACATAGCTCGTTCTGCCAAGTGATCTTCATATTCATCATGATAAAATTCTTGATACATTAGTTACTCCATTTGGGAAGTTCTGAGACTTCTTTGATTTCATTTGCTTTCGGTCTGATTAAGGGCCAGATTCTGCTTTCAAATTCTTTTCCATCAAGAATTGCAAACATCATTCCGGGATATTTATATCCAGTAAATTCAACTGCATAGTCTTTTCGAACTGGTTCGCCTTCTTTATGCAATGCAAGATCAAACACACTTGCAACAGCTTTGCTATAATCATCTTCAACTTGTTTTTTAATTGCGTGATATTCTTTCCAGAGAGCAGTCACAATTGTTTGAGCCCATTTAAATAGTTCGTCAGGAACCTTGTCAATAATGTCATTGATATTATTTCCTTGACCCAACAGTCTCCAGATGCTTAGCTCTGATAATCCAGTTACGATTCTATGCAATTCAACATAGTCGGCAAACTTGATCTTCACACGATAGTTGTCTGACCCTGGCCAGTGTGCAACCCATCCTTCTTCATTTTCAGTATTAAGCTCTTTGATCTCATCAAAATCCCACTTACCTTCTAGAGTTTCAACAACATCAAATCCAAGAGCATTGTTTTTGTAATTTGGATATTCATACCCAGTTTCATTCTCAACAATAGTCAATAGGACAAGATCATCATATCCATTATAGTCAACAACAATTCTATTTTCTGGGTAGATCACTTCAAAGATGTATGTCAATCCTTCTTGAAATTTATCCAATTCAAATATGTCAGGGTGTTTTTCGTTAAGAACTTTCATAGCATGTTCAGCCTGATCAGATTCGAATGAGCCACGAGTAGCTACAACAACATATCCATCCCATTTAACAATTTCTAGGAATGATCCATCCATTTTCTTCGTCAATGTATAATTACCTTTTGGAAGATTCTCAAGAGTATGTTCACCTTCGCCAAGATTGAAGAATTTCTTTAATGGGCGTGAAACAATATTTCCTTCACCATCAAGGATCAAACCACGGCACATCATAGTCCACTCATTCCAATTCTGTTCGAACTGACATTTGTGAGTATAATTGTAGATGTATAAATCAAGAGTCGGATGCTTCTGAAACCTGATATATCGCTCGTCAATTAGTTCTTGTGGTATTTTAATCTTCATTATATCTACCTTTCAATTGGTATGATTCTCATAATTGTATATCCTGCATTATCAACAATCATAGAATAATCAATAGCATTTAAGTATTCAATCTGGATTGGGCCCACAACTCCAGTTGATATATGCCGAACAGTCACAACTTCACCCTTGTTATATTTCTCCTGTCGCATATTCTTCTGCTCTTCCGATTGATAGTCTTTTAGAAAAACAACATATTGATTAATCTTCATCGATTGGTCATATTCAGAATTTTCATCGCTGAATGGCTTGTTTTTCATTTTCTCAATTTGATATCGAGCTTCAATAACCAAACCAATGAATGCCAATAATATTATATATTTCATTTTGAATACCAAAGTTCTTCATAGAATCCAATTAGTAATTCATTCATCCGATCCCGACTTGGTTCTTCACGAAGCCACTTTCCAATTGAAGCATGCTCATGTGATTTTTTAATGTCAGCATCAAGGCTTTCTACATGCTGATAAAATTCAGTAGCATTTTTATAGAAATCACCTTTCCGAATCTCTTGTAAAACGGTAAGAAGGCCGCTATCCTTGAAATTTGGAGTTAACATCCCAGTCTGAATAATTTCTAATCCATTATACATCATGCGAATTGTGTGCATTGCATATTTTGAATCATATGGATCTTGAGGATCTCCACATTTATATTTTTCACGTAAGGATCCATGAGAAGACTTATGCTTGCTTTGTTGAACCTGTCCCCAAGCATATCCTGAGTAACTATTATAGCATTTTAGAGATAAAAAGTCATCACGATTGTCAAGGAACCATTTTGCAAACAAGGGATGAATATATTCTGCCGTACCATTCATGAATAAAAGTTCAATGACATTAGGACTTGCATTTGAGGCCAGCTTAACAAATTTTTGCAAACCATGGAGCATTGCATCTTCAGTGTCAGGCCAGTATTTTTGTTTATCTCGCGTTAGGCTACCAATTACTTCTTCCTTAGTATTCACAAACACCCCACGATAATCATAGTCAGACTCATCTGTGTGAGTTGAATATCCTCGTGACCCTGCAAGAACAAGGTAGAGCAATTTCTCTTTCTCAAAATCTTTGATATATTTTACAATGTCAGACATATTGCTTCCTTCTAAAAATAATAAATTGACCCAGCATATTGTGGGTATTTCTTTTCGGTTAATTTCTTTGTCGCATGAACAGCACCTTGGAATGTAAATGAATAGATGTAATGCTTTTCAAGCCATTTGATTCTATTACCTCTGTGTGCCCTGACAATTCTATCGTCAAAATCTACATAAATGAATGGCTCAATAAGATGACCTTTTTTGAATTTTTGTAACCATTTCATTGTGTACTCCTTTGGTTGTTACTGCAATATACTATACTGCATTAACAAATGAAACCGTTATTTTAGAAATCTCCATATTCTACTTGAAATGTTGGTAGTCCAATTTCTTGTCTCCAGTTGTCTACTACTTGATTTCTATCATCCAATACAAATAGAACATTATATTGCCCTCTGATGTGAGCATCATATAGCTCTTGCTTGATGATAGAATCTTTGCGTTGATCATTTGGTGCTCTCATGAATAGATTGTCACCATAGACAACTTCGATCTTCATCTTTTCTTTGAACCAGCGGATTGTCTCATCCTTTGCTGCTCCATCACGACCTGATAAGTAGATCATTTTTACATCATCATACTCTTGTGTCTCACCAGCTAACTCATAACCATAGCCAACGAAATCATTACTGTTTTGAATTATTTTAATCAACTCTTCTACAGGTTTATTCACATCATCTCTGAATACATTGTGCCATTCAAAAGGTCCACGCTTTCCATTCATAAGAGCTGCTGTTCCATCAATATCACAGATAACTGCTCTAGGTAATGATTCATCTTGAACAATGTACTGTCCAGCTCTATCAACTGGTGGGTAATATGTCTCTTCACGAATTTTCATATTCTTAACATATTTATTAAACTGGTTCTTAACTACATCAGCTCCGACTTTCTTTTCACGAGTCAAATCTCTTTTAAGCGCTTCTTTCAGAGTGATGTCCATGTATTTTTCAACAACAGTAATATTACCAATTTTTTCAGCAATATTGTGCCATTCAGTAACATACTTTTGTCTCAAGTTCATATCGTCAGATATAACATTGAATCCTGCACGTAAAGCATCTTCAGCCATTCGGTGTGTTGCTTTTGAAATCAAATTTTCTACTCTCATATTGCCATAGAAATAGTCGTTAATCATAAATCGAAAATCATCTCGATTTATTCTAACCCAGCTATTTGGATCTTTAGCAACCATTGCTTTTGATTTTGTAGATTTACCAGACCCTGGTATTCCTCTCATGAGTACTAATTTTACAGATTTTTGTTTTGTCAATTTATTAGTCCTTTTTATATTCCAATAATGCTTCTATGATATTGACATTTGCAACTGGGCTTTCAAATCCGTGCTTGCTCTCTGTTATAATTTTAGTTATTTTGTCAAGAACGATTTCAGCCTTATGCCACTCAATGATGTCCGTGGCGTCACCGCCTGTGAACTCTATTAATGCAACTAATGTTTCAATGCTCACATTAATCTCTCCAGAGCTCTGCCCATAGTCGTGTTTCTTCAATATGTATTTTCAATACTTTATCAGGGAACTGTGCCTGCATATAAAGCTGAATCTGAGTGATAAGCCATCCCTTGGCACCAATGATATACCCAGGTCGAGTAGTCTTAATTGTGACAATATATTCATTGTCGGCATTGATCTTTGCAGTGACGTCATGAATATCATGGAGATAGTCGTGATCACCTAAGCTATTGGAACCAAAATTCACTTCTCTATTCCAATGAAAGAATTGATACAGCTCTTTCCTGAATGGCTTCGAATTGATCTCTTGTTCATAGCCACATTTACGTGCCAGCCACAGTGTTAATCCCATTTTTGATCTCCTTTAAGCATACATTGCTGCTGGATCTTCAAAGCCAACATGTGTTCCGCCGGCTGGATCTATCCAAACTCTATGTTCACGAGCATGCTCTTCATATTCTTCTGATGCCATGTATGAGGTCGTGAACAATCTATCACTTGTCATACCAAAACGTGATGCAACCTTTTGAAGCAAGGCTTCATGTTCTTCATCTGGGAAATCAACCGTGCTGAACTCACCAAAATCGATTGCATGACTCATTTCAACTGACTCATTGTACCTCTCCATCATAGGCTTGACGAGTCTTTCATAAGCTTTTGTTGCGATTCTTTCATTCTTTGTAATCATGTTAACTCCTTTTGTTGTTACCATAATATACACCCTGCAGCGCCAAATGAAACAGTTTTAGTCATCTAAATTGAAATGATGATCAATTTCTGGACAATGACATGTCTTCTTTTTATTCTTAAACTTCTTTAATAGTCCTGCAATCAGTCCAAATAGAAATGCACCGATTGAGACCTCTACAACTCCACCACAAATACACATTATCTCTTAATCTCCTTTATTGCGTTGATGACATCAATACTGCCATCTAAATATGCCCTGTCAAGTTCAGTTTTAATCAAGTTCAAATTGCCAGGTCCCACTTTTTCACCCATTGCGTCTAGCATTACTTTGATCCTATCCATTGCCAGTGCTACTACTCCATCTTTAAGTTTATCTAGATTATAGTCCATTAGATACCTGCTACGCTCAGACCTTTTCCGGTCAAATATGCATTTGTAAGGTAGTACTGATTCTGAGTTACTGAGCCGGACATAAGCTTTTCAGTTAAAGCATTCCGATATTTTTCAGATACGCTAAAGCCTTTGGTTTCTTCATTAATAAAAGAAATAAGATCTTCAGGATTTGACGATAATGTCATAAGCTTCTGATAATTTTCTTTGACAAAACTGGTGAAAGATTTGGGATTTTTCGAGAGGTCTTTTCTCATCATTGTTGCTTTATTCATTGCGAACTCCTTTTGTTGTTACCTGAATATACACTTCAAAACGATTAGATGAAAGGTCTAATCTGGGATAAGTTCGAGATTTACAAAGATTGCCACAAGCAATACACCAAATGCAACCCAGAATCCTGCTCCCATCCATATGATTGCAAAACCAATCCACTTTGAACTGTTTCGAGCGACCTGTTTTTGCCTATATGTAAGGTCAGCTGTGTTAATCTCTGTCCCGCCAATTGTGAATTTTATGTCTGTATCTTTCATTATTCTGTTACCTCATATTCTTCTTTTCCAAATTTGATTGATTTAATACTGGCCAATTTGATGTCACGAAGGATGATCTCGTTTTCAACATCTTGCCGTCCTGAACCTTCACGTTTCTTGGGAAGCCATTCAGTAAGAAGCTCTGGATCAATTGCTTGACCTTCATTGAAATATTGAACCGAATCAACACCAACATTCTCAACCTTGAGCTGAAGATAGAAATTACCTTTATGCTCAACAAATTTTCCACCTTCCATGACCGTTCCCCAAGCCCTTGGTTTGGATTCAAAAACTTCTTCAACGCCTTCTTTTCCACGTTGGTTATTTACTGACTTTTCATAGTCAAATCCAATAGCTCCATTGAGATAAGAAGCTTTTGTAATCTGTTCATGGTAGGGATTTATTGCTCGTCCAGCTCGTCCACCTTTGGCCATTTTGACCGGTGATTCGATTGAACATGAAATGAATGTAACTCCACGATATTGATTTAGCTTTTCAACTAACTCTTTATGTGTGATTTTTTGCATAACAACTCCTTTGTTTGTTGCCACAATATACTATAGAGATGACTTGGATGAAACAGTTATTTCGTCCAAGTCAAATAAAAATAGAACCACTTTAACAGATCTATAAGATCTCTATAGAACAACTTTAACTCTCGGCAGGTTTATATAGCCAAAAGATTACATACTCTCCAGTGATATTAACTTCCTTCTGGAGGAATGTTCGTAGCTTGCCATGGAAAAACGGTTTATCATCAATCTTCTCCGTGTCAGGATTAATAAACTGAACAACTACATTTGTAGAATCTTTGTCCAGCTTCTGTAATTCGTGATATTCTTCACGACTGATTGACATGCTTTTCCGATCGTAGTAACTTTTACTTGTTGGTGCCACAACTCGGTAAGCTTGGTGTGTATTTCCATGCTTTGAAGCTTTCACTTCGGTTATTTTGAACTGTGCGTCTTGCATTCTTCTTCTCCTCTGATTATGGGTTATTGTATATAGTGAAATATGCAATAGGTCCTTCGATTATCGGTTTTTATTTCTTGATAAGTTTACATTCAATGAAATCTTTGTTCCATTTTACAGCATCCATCTCAATACCAAATATTTTAATAGCATGATCAAGATGTGCTAAAAGCATCCCATCCCAAGTTGCTGTATGAACAAAATGTTCTCTTTGACCATCAAGCATGTCACCATCATCATCAAGAATTACATAGTTCTCTACTTCAGGATGTCGATCTAACCAATCTTGAATTTCGTGTCCACGACTTAAATCATAGAGATGTATAGTTTGCCAGTCCTTGTGGAGCTTTTTAATGAGATCATATTTTTCAAGTTCGCGATACAATCTTGATTCAGGATCAATGACGCTATCTTTCTTTCCACCTCGCCAAGTTGACGAGATCACAAGCTGAATTTCTGGATCAGCATCCAATATCTTCAATAATCCATTAGTGCAAACTGGATTAAATTCTCTATAGTTTGATGCCCAGGTTGCTGTAGTCAATACACCATCGATATCTAAAAATATTACTTTCATTTAAATACCCTTTTTGATACTTATTTTATTGTCAACAAAGCAATTCTTATTACCCATATAGTGCTTTGTACCAAACATCTGCATGATTCTCCATAGCTCTGTTGTTAGAAATCCATCTTTGATCTCTTTTTCATAGGCAGAATATTTCTCTTCAAAACCAAAATCCACATCAACAGAATCAAATAGAATTACATACCAAAGTCTATGAACACTTCTTCCATAGTCTGTGAGTTGAACAGTTGCTTGATCATTCATATTGAAATCTGTTGGTGGAACTATAAGAGTAGAAACTTCGCGATCTCTTCTACAATAACAGCAATCACAATTATTTACTGACATAATTCCTCCTAGAAATTAAATATTTGAACGCGCTTGGCTTTGATGAATATACCTTTCATATTCTCAGCACCAACTGTATTTAGTGAGTGAATAAATACCTGCTCCTTGAGACCATTTACTCCTTGATCAGATAGAAACATACTGAATGCATATCCAGTATTCGGATCAGTACTTTCAACCATTACTTTTCCATCAAGATCATGATCTAAGAAATATGCATCAAAAGGTTGGTGTTCATTCCAAAGCAATTCAGCATTTTGAACTGTGCTTGCTTTGAATATTTCAATTTTCACATCCTTATAATCTTCAAATGGTTTTGCGTGTGCTCTTATTTGATCGGCAAGATGGTTGTTAAACCATTCCATTCTCTTTGGATTATCTTCAAGAACAAATATCTTGAAGTCTTTTTTATCAGTCATTATTTCAGATCCTTCCATTTATAATAGCACTGATTGATGGTCATGTCAACCGATCCAGAATAGTTATCTTTTGAATCAAGATACAATTCAACAAGCTCGGCATCAATTTCACTATATGGAAACATATTCATTGCGTGCCCTTGGATATTTGCCAATGCTTCCTGAACAGTTTCCATTCCACATTCTTTTCCAATTCGAAGAGCTTGATCTAATTTCATTACTTGTCATTCCATATTTTAAAACCGTTTAATGTCGTCATATACTGATCGCTTTTACAGTTCCAGCATACTCTTGTCCACCTGTATTTCCCGTATAGCCAGTTATGTAAGCCTAACCAGCATAGCATATTTCTAAACATTATATTATCTTGATCATGTCAAGTTGAAGAAGAGGCTGTAAGCTAGGTTGGGCGATTACAAGAAGATCGTGCTTTGAATCCCACCCACTCCAATAGTAGTCTCCGTTTTCTCCCCAAGACATAATTGGCGACATGCGAATATAAGTCGTTTTCTCTATGTCGCTTTTCCTGACAGCATACCCAATATATTTGTTGAATTTTTTGTGTGGCTGATACCCTGTGATGATTACAACATCGTCATTTTTCGTTAAGTAACAACGCCCAACTTTAAGTTTCATCTGTAACCTCTTTTCTTATCCCTCTATTACTAAGTGAAATTTGTTTGCCGCTACAGGTAGCTTGACCTTCCGGCCATTAAAAATATTTCTAACTGTATAAATTGTGTTTGTACCATCTTTTGTTGCTGAGTTAAATTCAGCCATGAATTGTGTTTCGTCATTAATAACTTCAATTACATCAGGTAAATCATTATAATCAAGGCCAAGCTTTTCAGCTGTTTGTGAAAAAGTGTTGTCGGAATAATTCATCTGAGACTTGTTGAAGGTGCGTACGTCCATGTGGAACTCCTTTTGTTTGTTGATTGAATATAACCCGTGAACGGCCGTGCTAAAACAGTTTTATTGCTGATTGGGATTAAAGTTTTCCTCCGGAACCTCTGATTGTAGCTGAACTACATTTTCAATTAGCTGCTGATTCCCATCCATCTGATACCATTCGGCAAACGGAATATAATTTCCCAGTTCCCAAATTCGATATCCACTATTGAACAGTGCTTGCATTTGAGCTCCATGAATGACTTGATCAATATACCATTCTTTGGGCATACATTGTTCATGATTACAGCGGCCACATCTTGCTTCTTCCATAGTGCTACTTGGAAGTCTATCAATTTTGGTGTTTTCTGTAACATCGCAACAGACACAATTTGGCTCTAACCACTGTGACTGACCTGCGAGTGCCATCTTTTTTTCCATCTGATCTTGTGTAAGCTTGTTCTCACCATGGACAATTTGACTTTCTGGTCGGGTTATAGATCCGGCTGATCCATCTAATACTTGTAAAAATCCATTAAGTACGTCGCTTAATAAATTTGGATTGAACGCATTTCTCAACTGCTCAATCTGTTCGTGTAAATGCTTAAGATTGTCTGACATCTATGTTTCCTTTCGATTATTTACTTTTACCACATAAGAACCAAGATCAATTTCTTCAATTTCAATTTTGCTGGTTGAATATATAATCTGATCCTGTATTAATTTTTTGATTATTAGATCTCTGACATCTTCTAATTCTATCTCAATCAATATTTCTTTAGTTATTTTCATAGTGAATATATTTTCTATTGACCCATGTTGCTATCTGAACCTTATTAAAATGGAACAGAACAGCTTCATATGTGAGATGAATAGGCGTGTCTTTGTCGAATTCATCTCTGTCATTTTTAAAAGGTCTTCCAGTAATTGGACAGACTCGTGCGTTGATTCTATCCCAAATAATCTTATCAATTTTAGCCATTAGCTATCTCCAATATTCTTTATTAATTGCTGCTATAACTTTTCTATTTGCATGAGGATCTCTAACAATAGATGCAGATATCTCATAGTATTCTTTTTTCATCTTCTCTTTTGCTTCCATCTTCTTAACAACTTGAGACCATTCGACCGGCTTATAATCCCATAGATCAACACATACATCAAATGACAATTTATGCTGATGTTCAAATGCATTTCCATGTGAATGCCCATATAGATGCCATGATCCATGATAGGAGGCATTCCACTCTGATAATTGATAGTGACAGAATACTGCCCTTTGGCCTTCTATTTTTGTGTCCCATAGATCTTTGATAAATTCATATCCCTTTACTTGGCCTCTATAATCATGATTGCCACGAATGAGAATTTTTGATCCATTCAGTGCTTGTAAATATTCTTCAGGCCTTTTCCATGCAAAATCACCCACAACAATTACTCGATCATGAGGACCCACAACGCTATTCCAGTTTTCTATTAGCACCTTATCCATTTCATATTTGTTCTCGAATGGCCTTTCACAGTGCTTGATAATGTTGCCGTGTCCAAAATGCTGATCAGATGTTACAAATGTTTTCATTAAACGTTTCCTATATAAGTATGTTGCCAACATGAATCACAAAGCTGTCCAGCTCCTTCAACATAATATAGTCTTAGGGCGACATTTGTGTCTCTTCTATAAGGTGTTTCGGCGCCACAAGATACGCAAAGCTCTTTATCGCTTTTCTTGCTCATGTCGACATTCTTAGAATAAACATTCTTAAAATTGTGTTGCTTTTGACCAAACATACTATTGATCGTGTTTGCTGCCCATTGCTTTTGTTTCTCAAACATTATTCCGTTCCTTTCAGATTTATAACTGCTAGCATAATCCAACTTTCATTCCAGTTGGTTGTTAAAGCACTTCCCCACTGAAGGATATTTCCTTGCTCTAGTGGAACTTCAATAATTCCAAATGTTTTGATTTCATCATCTGGAAAATTTTCATATAGAATGGTTCCAAATTCTAGCGGATCATATTCATAGAGATGTGTTCCTCCATTATATGTCCATGTTGGAGTTTTTCTCTTTGGAGTGCTAATTATAATTGTCTCTTTAGTAACCGACTTAATTGATTGAAGATATTCTCCAATTCGTTCTGGTGGTAGATGCTCAAACGTCTCAATTGAAGTACATACATCAAACTTATGAGACTTGAAATATTCTTTTAGCTGAAATATATCAATGGCAGTAAATTTCATTCGGCTAGATGTCATTCGTCTAAATGCTTCATCACATGCATCTGAATCTAAATCGATTCCATGAACACTTGAAGCTCCCAATGCTTGCAATATTCCAGATCCATAGCCATACCCACATGCTGCATCAAGTACGGACTTGTCTTTACACCAGTGAGATGCGATAGCATATCTGTCAATCATCGTAGACGTGTTGGGTGTAGCTACTCGATCTATTTCACCGATGTGAGTATTATCTGAGGTTTTCAACGTATATTTCCTTATGATATTCTGAGAATGTCATAAATTTACAATCATACAGTCTCTTCAGTTCTACAATCTGCTCTCTCCATCCTTGGAAATTTTCAGCATTGATGTTGTTTGCATTTCTAGCCATTTTAGAATTGTTGGCGTGTGCATGAAGAATGACTCTGTCGTTTAGATCGATATGAAACATTTCAGTTAGTGGATTAATTGTATTGTCATGTCTATGATTTGGGTGTGAGACAACATATTGAAAATAGTGTTCGGCCCATTGCAATGATTCTCGAGTAATTAACCAACCTGGAGTTTTAAATCCAACTGGCCTATGCCCTATTAGATTCCATTCATATAGAATCTTATTGAACCTCTCTTTAATCTCTTCAGTTTCTCGAAGTGAATCAAACTCTGTTTCTCGAGAAGTTCCTGCAATTAAATGTGAATATCCATGAGAGGCTAGTTCAGCCCAGTCTTTCCGATCGTTCCAATACTTGAAAAAATCTGGATGTTCACTCACTGGAAACTTATAATGATAATTGGCTGGAACAAATAATGTAAATTTTGCTCCAAACTCCTCGTTCAAATAATTTAGATACTCTGATTGTTCATCACGACCATTGCACCACCCTTGTTCTGGATGAGCATCGTCAACAGAGAACAACACATATTTCGTTTGCTTAACCATTAAATATTTCCTTTACTATTGTATTAATTGCTGTTTCAGAACCAAGGTTCATCTGCATTGTGTCAAATTTCTTAAGACTATCTCTAACTGAATCTTCAGAAACTGTAACATTTAAGCTTTGTTTTGTAAATGCAGTTGGCATTCCATCATGTGTCTTATGAACAATGTCATTATGAATAAAATACTCATATTCTAAATCGTGTGCATTCTTCCATATTAATGAAATATTTCCATAATTAGTCTTCATGTGATCCATGCAAAGTGTATTTTTCCATGTCGGTTTCATTTTAAATATCCTCTTATATTTCAGTTATACTAAATAATTTCCAATGATTTCATCAAAGGCAAACGGTGTTATGCCGTCTTCTATTGAAAATACTGTGTCAGCTTCTTCTTTTGTGTCTACAAATGTAGATCCTCTACCAACACCATGCATAAGAAATAGATCATAGAGATTAGGCTTGACCATATTTACCATCGCATATGCTGTTGCTTGGATTCCAACCATATTTGCCTCAACAGTAGAACTCCAACCTCCATTAGAAGACATTCCTGCAAGATCTAGCCATATAACCTCACGGCTTTCAAGATCTATAACCAGTGGCATTACAGCTCTTGTCTCTGAAGTAACATCAATTTTATTTGCTACCGTTTGAGGTGAAAATATTTCCCCACTATTGACTTTGCTTCTATCCATCCATCCAGCATAGCATTTTGACATATCTGAAAATTTTTGTCCACTATAACTATAGACATTCATCATTACATATTTTGCTCCACTCTCCAATGCAGCTTCTATGTTAATATCAATAAATTCAGCTGCTCCATTTGGAGCTGAAGTGATGTCTCCACTATGACAAGAGCCCATATCTCCATTGCGTAAATTTGTATATGAGACATGAGAGTGATAGCTGAAGTCTGGCTTTAAGAATGCAGCACTCAAATCTACATCAACATTTCCACCTTTCCAATAGATGAAAAATCGGACAGCTTCTTGAGATTCTGATAATGAGATTCTTGATCCTCGGACAATAGTTTTTAATGATTTTGATGCTGATCGTTGTGAGAATGGTACAAGATATCCCTTTAGGCTCTCATCAATAAATACATTTCCCAGCGTTTCAAGCTTAGAAAATCTATCTACCAGTGTAACCAAACATATATCTGAAATTTCTTGACATACTGATCTTTTGATCTCTGGTTTGTCAAATGGCATAATTTTTGTTTTAGCTGTTCTACCCTTTGGCATTATCACGGTTGGTAGTTCTTTATATCGATTCATAAAGTGATTACGAACTTGTAGTAATACTGGAGTTGATACTTTTCTTGCAACTCCTTCAAAGGCTTGACAAACTGCTCTTTGAGAATTTGAATAAGTGTTTCTTCTTAACAAAACATCTAGCTTTCTTGCAAGCTCACCTGGGCGGTTCTTCAGCATTGATAAAAGATTACTAATATCAGGATCGCTCAACTCTCCCTTAGCTAATATTGTTTCAATACTGCCAGCAAATGTAGCACCAAGGTTGTCGTTGAATGTCTTTTTAAATATGTCTGCTGCTTGAGCAAATCTATTTGAATAGTCTCCTGGGTGTAGTTTCTCACCAAGTCTAATAAAGATTTCACGGCGATGTTTGATGTCATCTGCATAGAATTTTAATTCATCAAATAGACCCAATAGGAACTGTCGTTCTGGTCTATTGAAGTTTCTAAATTTTGTATTATCTGACAATGATACATCTCCATCAGACATAGCCACAGACAACCTTAAAATATCAGTTGCTGTTGAATATGATTTTGATAGAATGTGTCCCAGGGCATGAATATCTGTGATATTCTTAAGAAGCAGATTTGTAGTAAATGACAATACTTCTTTATGAGTAATACGATTTGGCATGTATTCTAGAATTTCGTCTTTGTAGTTTTCCACAAAGAATGTGATATCTTCAAAATCTTGTTCTGATAATGAAGTAGTTGTGTTCAACATGTTATTGAAAATAGTTAGAAATTCGTGTTCGTCTCCCAGCTCAATAACTGTTAATTTCATTTCACTCTTTGGAAGAGCAGCTCTCTTATCTACATCATATTTTGGCATGATTCTAAGGCCAGCCCAGTTTCCCCAGTAGTGCATCATAGCATTAAAGAATAATTCTGCATCACTAGCTTCCATAACTTGTTTTGGAAAGTTAGGGTACATTGGTTCATACTTGACATCAGCACCTAGCATCATCTTAAGATCATTTACCAATCTAGTTGAAAATGTTCTAATGCCCTCAACAGAATACCACTGTAAGACATTCAGCAAATCACTAGATAGTGTATATCCAAGACTTTCAATATTTTTCAATACTGTAAGGATTGCAATAATAGAATCATATTTTGGTTTTTGGTCGCGGATTGTTGCGTGAAGAGGTAGACATACTTTACTTTGTCTACGTAAAAACATTGTGTTGTTCATGTGAACTCCTTTTTAAAAGTTATGAGGTAATCAATGACTCTGATATTCGATTATAATTTAGAAGGAAGAATCAATATAGCCTCAATTGTTTAGATGGAAATCGGTAACTCTGGATTTAGCAGATCGGCTGCCTTTGTCCCCGAAGGGCTTCCCGGCCGGCCGATTTTCTCGTAGTTATTAGAAGGAAGAACTACCATAGCCATCAATTTTGTAGAATCAATATTGCTCACCATTGGAGTAATAAGATTCAATTTGTTTCAAAAAACATTTAGTAGCGGAGGGTGGATTCGAACCACCGACCTCTTGGTTATGAACCAAGTGAACAACCAGACTGCTCTTCACCGCAATTTAATAATAACGGTGAGAACATTCTGTGTCATTGAAAGGAGTTCACATATATGAACATTCTCACCTAATTGTTTCAAATAACATATATAAATATATATCTATATACTGGAAATCAATTTAATGTATAAAAAATTCCATTAAATTTGCTGTGCGGCCTCTTTGAACTGATCACAGTATTCTTTTGAATTCTTAAGTCCTGCTCCAGTGTCTTGCCTTACAACCTTTACGGCTTCAATGAAATGACCAAGCACGATGTTTGCCATCATTTTTGCAAAAGTCAGATCTGAAATATTAATGAGAGCAATCTTATCTTCATAGTTTGAAATTGCTTTCTTGATCTGTTCAGATTTTTCAATATTAAAACGAGTTGGAGTGTTTTCATCTGAGTAATAATTTTCAGAAATTTCACTGGCCAAGGTATTTACAGTTGCCAGCATTGCAGCAAGAGCACCCGATTCGTCATCAGGCTGAAAAGCTCTTTTAAATTTATCGTTCATATAATCTGCAGCTTTCATTGTTTACTCCTTTAGTTGTTGCTGTAATATACACTTAACTTGCGCAGATGAAACAGTTATTTTAAATGATTTGCTCAGGCTTGCCGTTATAGTGACAATGAAACTTTCCCAAAGTGACATCTTCGTGCATGTGTCCAAAGTGCCATTCATCGTATTCAATATTTGCTCTAATATGAGATAAAAATCTTGAAGTTGAACAATTTGCTTTGTGCGAAATAATCATCTCAACAACCTCAGTAGGACATGTGTGAGTAAAAACATAGTCAAACTTATAGTCATGTTCAGCAAGAATATCTAGTGCCAGCTCTTGTTCTGCATGGCTCTGAACTTCTTCTGGCCACCAAGACAATCCTTCAGTCCTCCATGCTTTGTCATGAGATTCAGCACCTCCAAAACAGAATATAGACTTGCCTTCAATATTTAATACAGAAGGTCTCTCAGCCATAAAAATTGAATCGCTAATCTGTCGAACTCGGCCACCAAATTTTGTCATTAAAGGATATTCTCTTAATCGGTGCCAATTCTCATGATTTCCGGGGACGATGATTGTAGTGAATTTCTGCTCATTAAACCATTTGATCCAATATGCTTCACCATTATCCATCTCACCTTTCCAGATCACACCCCAGTCTCCAAGAACTACTAAAATATCATCCTTTGTGAGTTCTTTTTTCTCTGGCCAATTTTTACTGTTGAGCTTTCTCATGTCAATAGGACAATGATTGTCTCCACATACAAATAATTTCATTCTATATTAATCCTTTATTTTATATCCAACTAGGTCGCGTCCATAGTCGAGCAGTTTCAATTCCTTCTTGACGGCCTTCTTCTCTAGCAATCAATTTTGAAAGAGCTGTTAGATCTTTTTGTTTATCCAGTGTTGCTACGAAATCAGTTAGCGTCTTGATGTGATCTTTCCTCATCTTATCAATTTCTTGTGCTTCACTAAGACTATGTTCAAATAATTCAATTAATAAAGTATTTGTATCGTTAAGGATTTGTGAAACAGTTGCAAGATCTAATGTGTCGAGATTGTTTTCGAATATTGCCTTCTGTATTCTAACGTTAGCATCAACAATGTTATTAACTCTCTTGACCATACCATCAAGTTTTTCAAATTTGTCGCTCATTTTATAACCTTTCGTTTTATGTTTGTGCGGGATAGGAGACTCGAACTCCTGACTCATGCTTGGCAAGCACACGTATTACCACTATACTAATCCTGCAATAATTAATAATGTAAGGGCGTGAAGCCTTCTGGAATAGTGTCAAACATATTTTCCAATTCAACCTTGATAGCTGCCCTAACGAGAGGATCAAGATTTACATTATAAAGATCGCTATTCAAATTTTCAATTCTCTTTAAAGCTTTTTCTACATATTCTGTTTTCATAATACTACCCTTTATTTTATTGGCGGAGGAAGCAGGATTTGAACCAGCAACTCGGAGTTACCGAGCCACACTTTAGCAAAGTGCTTGACGTACCAATGTCGATTCCTCCAATTATTTTATTAGTCCAGCTATGATGTCTGCAACAATATCTGCAGCTTCATCATTATTATCATGAAGGTCTGCCAAATAGTGTCCAAACAAATGTCTTGCATGATATATCGATTCACAATCTTGCTCTTTTATTCTTACATAAATTGGTGGGCATGTTGTGTCGCATTTATCAGTTCTAAATGAGGGGGCAATGCCGGGAATTTCTAATCCATGGTAAATACATAGCCTCATAAATTCTTTTTTTACATCTTCATATGAGCTCAAATTGACTCCTCTTTGTTTTGTGGGCCGGGCAGGATTCGAACCTGCGACCTGCCGATTATGAGTCGGTTGCTCTAACCAGACTGAGCTACCGGCCCTTTGTAAACTTTTTGACGAAATCACACAGTATGACACTTCCAGCAATGATCCATCCAGCCCAATATATGATCAGTATAAAATATTCCACTAAACAGTCATATTTTTAAAATATTGTGCATTGTCATATTTGACACGAAGTTGAGCACATGCATCATCAAAATCAATTGCACTTCTGACGAGTACAGTATCCCAGGTATTTTCATACCCCTGACAATATATCTGATGCTTGAATTTAATTAAGAAACTCATATAGACTCCTTGTAACATTTCTTATGTTATGTAACATTTGCTTTGTTAATGATCGGAAATAGTGTTACAGTACTCCCGGAGGGATTCGAACCCCCAACCTACGGTGTAGAAAACCGTTGCTCTATCCAGTTGAGCTACGGGAGCAGATTATTTACCTTTGATCAAGAATGATAAGACTGCTGTTAAGCTCCATGCCTGCCAGTATGTAACTGGAGCAATAGCGAGATAAGTAACAATCAACCAGTTCCATAAATGCATCATAGGGATTGCAAGTACGAATGACGATAAAAATATGGCCAGTACTAAACCAATTCCACCAAAAATTAATTGAATCAATGCGTTCATTTGTAACCTCTTTCTTTGTTTATTCGTTTTCATTACGATCATAGATAACAATCGGTAATGTGTTTCTGATAAATTCTCTGAATTCTGCATCAGTTGCTCCTGTATTATCTACATTTGCAGCAATTGTTTGAACAAAATTGTCTGCAGGAACGACCGGCTCTTCTTGTACTGGTGATCCATCCGTTTTGATAAGCTTCCAGTTGTTTGGTAATTTCTTATCCATTAGTCGATATCCTTTGTTTCTTCATTTAATTCTTCTAATGAATCGAATGGGCCATAAGTCACAGCATCCATTCCTCTTAGATCATGTAACCAAAAACCCGACTTATCTTCAATCATTTGAAATCCATCTCCAACTGATACTAAATAATCATGAGAATATTCAGACTGATTAACAGCCAGCTCATTGTTTAATTTTTCTAAGCCTTTATAGTCCATTATGAAACCCTTTATTTTGTTGAATCAATATAACAATATCAGCGTACAATGAAACAGTTGTTTTGCGGAGGCTGAGGGACTTGAACCCCCAAGCGGTGTTACCCGCCGACTGTTTTCAAGACAGCTTCCTCGTCCAGCCGGACAACCTCCCTTGGTTTGAATCGTAGAGGGGACTTGAACCCCCATAATCCGGATTTGCAGTCCGGTGCCTAAGCCATTTCGAGCCACTACGATATCTATGTGTACACTATTTGCGCATGTACACTCTGAGTGAACGCGTTAGGATAGTGTACATGAACTCCCGGTCAGGCTCGAACTGACATCTTCCTATCCAATTAGCTTTATACCGGCTCGTAACCGGCTGGCATACGGGAGCATTTATTTTGCGATAGCCTTCCAGTTGTCATTTGATTTAAAATATCCAATCAGTTGATGAACTATTTCACTCTTTTTCCCTCTTAGTGGATAATCAAAATAGCTACCCATCAATTTTAACTCAGGAATTGTTAGTGCTTCTAGAAGACTTTTTCTAAGAACTGGATCACACTTAGCCCAGTTTTCATATATCTTATCTCTCATTTAATATCCTCTTACATTCTCATGTACAATTTCACCTTTGCTATTGGCGACATAGCTTTCATTACCAGTTGCAAAGGTGTATTCTTTTGATTCTTTAATTGCGGCTTGCCTTGTGGTAGGTTCACAAAGACCTGTATCATTGTGGTTGTACGCTGTAAAAGTCATGTTAGCTTCCTTTTGTTTTTTTGCTAAATACTTTTCCCTCAATAAGATATTCCCATCCTTGTTCAACAAGGCCATCATAAACTGCTGAATCTGATTGGTATGAGAAATATAATTTGCTGAGCATCTCTGCAAAAAACTTTTCAACGGTTGCAATAAATCTTATATCGTTTGTTCCTTCAAACCAGTAAGTTTCAGCTTCTTTATAGATATCAGAATCAGATGCAGAAGCTATTAGAAATTTATCGGCAAGCTTCTTTAGTTTGGTAGGTCCACCGATGATAACTCCAGCTTCTAATGTGTGGACATTCCAGCCATCAAGCTCAACTTCAAATCTCCTTGCAGCTTCTTGAGCTGGTGCATCATAATCTTCAGGAACAGATATTAGTCTGTTTCTGCTAATTATGTGCTGCTGAACTTCTGTTGGAAGCTCCTCAAATGTGTAAATGTTAATTGTTCTCATGTCAACTCCTTTTGTTGTTGGTAGAATATACACCAGAACAGCGAGAATAAAACAGTTATTTGTACTCCGTCTTGGATTTGAACCAAGGTAAACCTAGGAGGCCTCCTGCTTGTAAGGCAGGCGCTCTATACCGGACTGAGCTAACGGAGCAAATTATTGCCTAGAATGAACGGACTATTGATTGGTGCCATCCATAATAGGACTTACATATTGCAGAGGTAGAGAGACTCGAACTCCCAGTCACGCTTTTGGAGAGCGTTGGTTTGCCAATTAACCGATACCTCTAATTAGTTTTTGAGGACATTTTTTAAGCTCTGACAACGATAGTCCAAGCTGGCTGTATCGCTTGTCGTCGCTATATATAATTAATAATTTAAAATCATTAAGCTCAACAGCATTGTTCATCTTATGATTTAAAACTACATTAACTCATCCTTTATATTCGACATAATAATCAAATTCTGGAATATAGAAATCGGGATAATATTTTCTATCTCTACCTTCTAGATCGACATATCTAAAACCTTTTCAGTTACGATTTCATAATATCTCTAATGAGTCAAATATTTTTGCAACTTCAATTTCATGTTTATTTAGCTTAACTAACCCAGCATATTTACTATCATATTCAAACACCTTTGATCTTCCTCCACCTGTTCTCAAACCACCAGACCCTGATTTATGGGGCTTTCTTAATAGAGATCTATATTCTTCACTTTCATATAGGTGTTTTTGACAATATCCAAGCTGCGTTCTAGATCCAATTTCTACATTGCAGATCTTACAGAATCTGATTGGTTTATTAATTTTTAATTTTCTAGATACTTTTTCATTAATGTTTTTTCTTTTTGCCTTAGTGCTAAATCCTCTTGCACATTTATCTGAACAGAATCTACCAGATCCATATTGTCCATCATGCTCTTGTTTGCAATTTTCACATATATTCATATTATTCTCCTGTTTAATATAAATATACTCGAACTATAAAAATGGTTTTGATTGTAGCCTCTACAGGAATTGAACCTGTGACCTTCGGATTAAGAATCCGCTGCTCTAACCTACTGAGCTAAGAAGCCAAAATACGAATCCCAATTAATTGTCGGACGCTATCCTATAATGAGATTCGTTTCGTACACCACCTAGGAATTGAACCTAGTACCTTCTGCATATCAGGCAGCTGCTCTACCGTCGAGCTCATGGTGCATTATTGTGGGTTATAACAGACTTGAACTGCTATCTGTCGCTTTACAGGCGAGTATTCTACCATTGAACTAATAACCCGAGTGTCCGGCAGAGCTATCCGGACTATTGAGATAAAATTGCAGGCTCTTTCTCTGCTTATCTCAAAGTGGAGCATACAGGGATCGAACCTGCGACCTCCGCAGTGCAAGTGCGGCGCTCTCCCAGCTGAGCTAATGCCCCTTCTATTGTTGTCGCACTGAGTGGGCTTGAACCACCAAATCTTCCGGATATGAGCCGGGGGCTTTACCATTTAGCTACAGTGCGATATGCAGTCGATACAGGACTTGAACCTATAATAGCAGGATCAAAACCTGCGGTGTTACCATTACACTAACCGACCATTAGTCACGCATACCGGATTCGAACCGGTGACCTTCGGGATGAAAACCCGACGTCCTAGAACCAGACTAGACCAATGCGCGTTAAAAGAGAAGAGGTACCGCCTTCCACAAGTTTAGGCTTTCCAAAGAAATTAGGACCGCTGATATCACCCTCTTCTGAATGTGGTTCAGTGAGGCAAAGATAGAGCAGGCTTGTCGCCCTAGTAGGTCATTCTCTTAGTCCCCCGGGCCGGACTTGAACCAGCATCGCATACGATTTCACTGTACCGCTCTACCAATTGGAGCTACCAGGGGATGTGGCTATGGTTTTTGAATAGAACCACAGCTCTAAACTATTTAAATCTTACCAGTACCAGCCTTTGCAATTAAGCTTTGGATCGAATTCATATTCTTCCCAATCTTTCCATGAGTTGATTTTTTGCATTTCGTGTCTGGCTTTTGTTCTGTAATCATTGTTTAGCATTTTTGCATACCAACTTGGTACGGGCCATTTTCTACCAATTCCAGTATCAGAATAGTATTTTGCAATGGCTATTTTTTGATCTTCCTCACTTATAGGCAACCATTCCCAGTAATAAATGTAATAATGTTCTTTGATTCGAACACCTACTTTTACATAGTCGTGAGTGACATGTTGTGGGATTGGTCCTTTTTTTCTTCTTTGGGTCTTACTCATTTTCGGTCTCCTTGATTTAGTTTAACTAACTAAATCGACCGATTCCTCCATTGCTCATAGCATTCTCCTTATTTTGTTTTTTGTATTCCGAGTTGATAACCTCTTAAAAATATATTGTAATCATGTGTGTGAATTGTAAGAAATTCTCCAATTCCAAATCCTGGGCTATCAATTAATAATTCACTATCGGGATTTGTCCATCCAAAATCATCAAAAATCATTATGCCATTCACATTTAATAATTTATCTGCCCAGTATGCATCTATAAAAACATCATCAGATCTATGACTTCCATCAATATATATGAAATCATATTTTCCTTTAATATCATGCAGCATACTCTGTGATTCACCTTCAACTATTGTGAAATCAATTTTGTCTCTGAATTTAGAAATATTATGTTCAAAATTTGATCTGATATGACTTTCATTTTTTGTCAAATTATCTTTTGCTCGTTCCATACCTTTTTCTTCTAAGCTTCCTTTGAATGTATCAATAACTGTATATTTTTCAATTGTTGGTACAGTATTGCATAGCCAGACAGTTGCTCGACCTTCAAAGCATCCAATTTCAAGAACCGATTTAATATCACCTTCATATTTTTTATAGCCATCGATTGCTTCAGTCCATGCTTCAATATTCTGATCAAACCATTTTTCAGTCCACTTGCCATCTTTAAATGCTAAATTTTCAGTCATATATTCTCCATTTTAAATTTGTCCCAGTAGAAGGACTCGAACCTACAACTCCATTAGGAACCGGGATTACAATCCGGTGTCAATGCCTGGATGACATTACTGGGTGGGGTGCACGACGGGATTTGAACCCGCATGAGGATATTATCCAACCTGGGCCACGGCCAGGCGCATTACCTATCTGCCACATGCACAGCAGGACCGAGGGGACTTGAACCCCCAACCTCCGGATTGACAGTCCGGTGCTCTAACCAATTGAGCTACGGCCCTATTTTAATTTTGGATCCTTTGTATTGTCATTTACATGGGGATCTTTTCTTCCACGAGTTTTTACATGTCCTCTATCTTCAAGAACCATCTTAACTTTTGCTATGTAAGCTTCTTGAGCTTCAATGAATTCTTCAGTGTCGTTTTCATACCAGCTATTATAATTCCATTGTGGAACTCTAATAGCCTTATAATAAGCTAACAATCTTTGATCAGTCATTTTGTCTAACTGTTCGAGAGTTTTGTGTCCCCATGCTTGCATAATATAACCTTTCATTTAGTTTAATGGACCAAGTAGACCAGGAGGGATTCGAACCCACAAGACCATTACGGTCGACAGGGCTTAAGCCTGTTGCGTTTACCAGTTTCACCACTGGCCCATTATTTAATATTTTTTGCTCTATATGTACTGCTGTTGAATAATCTTCAATGTTAGTAATTATGAGTTGAGCATTCTGAGGAACAGGAACATAAGCAATTCCTCTTTTGAATTCGATTCTCATACAATTTCGAATCTTATCAATAGCGTTTTCAAATTCATCACGCTCCATTGTGAAATTTACTCTTACTTCATAAAGTTCCTTGATCATAATATAACCTTTCTTTTTATTGGTGTGGCATACAGGACTCGAACCCGCAACCCCAGATTGGAAATCTGGAATGTTACCATTACACTAATGCCACGTTTGTCCCAAAGACAAGAATCGAACTTGCTATACCAGACTTCCTGGGCCCAGCCTCTACCATTAGACTTCCTCAGGTTTTAAAAATGCCATGTTGCTATTTCTTTCATCGGACGAACCGTCATTGGAATAGCCTCCGTAATCTGGACTGGCAGCTCAACTCGTCGAGGTAGTAGGATTCGAACCTACGACCCCTTGCTCCCAAAGCAAGTGCGCTAACCGGACTGCGCCACACCTCGATAATTCTACCCTATTTGAATATATCGTTTGGCCAATTGATATATTGGTTCAAATAGTTTCCACTTAAATCTTCAACATTGAGCGAAGGATTCGAACCTTTGGTAGCGCTGTCTAATGACCTCTTATCCAATATGGCCCATAGGGTGTCTACTCAACTCATTTTTAAGTTTCGTTTTGTACCCCGCCCAGGACTCGAACCTGGAACCAATGGCTTAAAGGGCCACTGCTCTGAGCCAATTGAGCTAGCGAGGCTTAAAGTTTTGAGGTTGATTCCAACATTGTCCTGCAGAACAAGATGGCACCCCACGGACACAATAAGCTAGTTCCATATGATGAGTATCCTCAACCTACACACTACGACCCGTTGCCCACGTTTTTGTTGCAATGCTCCGCCACTTGGATTCGAACCAAGGACATCCGGATTAACAATCCGGCGCTCTAACCTGACTGAGCTATGGCGGAATATAAACTCCCTAAATTCCAATGATCTAGGGAGCACTTCTTTATATCAAAAGTATTTGAGCACGGGGAAGCATGTCCTACTTTAGGGTGTACCACTTGGGTGTCCTGTTTGAGGGTGTATGTGTTAATCCGTGTCATCCCATTTACTTTATCTTTTTCTTCATTGCCCTTATTGTCAAATAACTTTTTACCTTATTAATCTAACCCCAGTGTAGTCAAATGAAACAACTAAATGAAATTAAATTATGTACCCCGAACAAGACTCGAACTTGCACCCCCTTTCGGGGACTGGTGCCTAAGACCAGCGCGTCTACCAATTCCGCCACCGAGGCATTCTTGGATGGGAGTAGAACCCATTAATAAAAAATTTGTCAAAAAACATCTGCGCTGGACACAGGCCTCGAACCTGCAACCTGAGGTTTACAAAACCCCGGCTCTACCCACTTGAGCTAATCCAGCAAACAAACTAAAAACTGCGTTCTCTTTTGTGGAGTCATTAACGCCTGACCTCACTGCACCACAACCTGTACTATGCAGGATCTTTTTGGGAGCACTCGTTCTTAGTTTTATTTCAAAAATCTATTTACTTGTCAATATACACACAATCTTTCAAAATGAAACAACTGTTTTAAAGAGCAATAAAAAAGGCAAGAGGTTTAGTTCTTGCCTTTTATGTAAATCTATATGATTGTATTAATCGTTACACAAAAGGCTCCCTAGGTTGTTCGTCATTGCGAGCAATGGCATTATGTTTTGGTGTTGAGACACTATCACATAACGAACACGCCCCACAACCCAACCAGAGTTGTCTACTAAAATAACGGGATAATATGTTTGTAATTCTTTTCATATATATAAATATAACGTAGTTTTCAAAAAGCCTAGTTTATTTTTTCCTTTGTCAATTATTTATTCTTCCTCTAGCTGGACCACTAAGTAGTCAAACTAGAGGAATTATTATTAAATATCATTCCATTTAGTACATCCCAGGCATTCCACCCATTTGCTCCATTGGCATTGGTGGCATTTCTGGAGTACTATTATCATTTGGAATGTTTGTAACTGCACATTCAGTCGTTAATAGAAGACCGGCAATTGATGATGCATTTTCTAATGCTGTTCTTGTCACCTTTGTAGGATCTAAAACACCAGCTGCCATTAAGTTTTCAAAAATCTCTGTTTGAGCATTAAAGCCAAAGTCAGATTCTCCCTCTTTGACTTTCAATACTACCACCGAATCTTCCCATCCTGCATTCTTTGAAATCTGCCTGATTGGTTCTTCAAGTGCTCTCTTTAAAATATCCACACCAAGTTGTTGATCTCCAGAAAGTTCAAGATCTAAAGCCTGTGAAGCTCTTAATAATGCAACTCCTCCTCCTGGGATAACGCCTTCATCAACAGCTGCTCTTGTTGCATGTAAAGCATCTTCAACTCTAGCTTTCTTTTCCTTCATTTCAACTTCAGTTGCTGCACCTACATTAAGAACTGCAACTCCTCCAGCTAATTTTGCCAGCCGTTCTTGAAGTTTTTCACGGTCAAAATCACTAGATGCTGTTTCAATCTGGTTTTTAATTCCTTCAATTCTTTCAGCCAAAGCTTCCTTAAGACCTGCACCATCAACTATGACGGTAGTATCTTTAGAAATAATAATGCTTTTTGCCTGTCCTAGCTGAGTTAGATTTGTATTTTCAAGCTTAAATCCACCTCTTTCAGATATGATAAGACCACCGGTTAAAATAGCAAGATCTTCTAAATTCTTCTGCCTTTCATCTCCAAATCCTGGAGCTTTTACACAGGCTAATTTAAGTGTTCCTCTCATTACATTAATTGCCAGTGCTGCCAAAGCCTCACCCTCAACTGATTCTGCAACGATTAATAGAGACCTACCTTCTTGAGAAACTCTTTCAAGAACTGGAACTAAATCTTTCATTTTTGTGAGCTTTTTATCATAAATAAGAATGAATGCATCTTCAAGGACAGCTTCCATAGTCTCTTGATTATTAACAAAATATGGAGATAGATATCCTCTATCAAATTGCATACCTTCAACAGTGTCTAGGTGAGTGTCCATTGTGCTAGATTCCTCAACAGTGATAACACCATCTTTTCCTACTTTTTCCATAGCCTGAGCAATTAATTCTCCAATGCCTTCATCGCCATTAGATGATATTGTTCCAACCTGGGCAATCTCATCTGAGCTTGTTACTGTCGTAGTCTGTGATTTGACATATTCGATAACCTCTTTTGTTGCTTTATCAATACCACGTTTTAGCTCCATTGGGTTTGCTCCAGCGGACACTAGTTTTAATCCTTCAGTGACAATAGCCTGAGCCAGAACTGTAGCTGTTGTGGTTCCATCACCTGCAATATCTGCAGTTTTTGATGCCACTTCCCTAACCATCCTTGCACCCAGATTTTCACGAGGATCTTCTAGTTCGATTTCCTTTGCAACCGTTGCTCCATCTTTTGTCATTAGTGGAACCGTTGGTGTGTCAATTACAACATTTCGACCCTTAGGTCCCAAGGTAACTTTAACAGCGTTGGCTAAAATGTCAACTCCTATCTTAAGCTTTCCTCGTGCATCTTGATTAAATTCTACATACTTTGCCATGTGCGCTTCCTTTGTCTATTTATTTTTATATTCATCCACAACACTTTTCTTCTTTTTGAGATGTGGATACTGTTTTGTGATCCAGTACTCAGCCAACCATTTAAGCAGTAATAGAAATACAAACCATGCTAATAATATTCCTACATTTAATAGTAGCCATGCAATAAATTCTGGAGCCATTAAAATTCTCCGTCAATTATGTTTAAGAAATTCTTGCGAACCATAGTTGCAATATCTCCATTAAGCATTTTAGTTAATAGCTTACGTTCCTTCTTGTCTTCCATTGAGGCAAGCAGAACTTCATCTTCTTTAGTGTGCTCAGTAATAATATCCTGAGTCATTAATGCAAGAAGTTTTCCGAAGTCCTTGTTTGTCACATTGCCAAAATGTGAAATGACATTACGAAGTCTATTCTCGGTAACTCTGTTTGATAGTAATAAATAAACATCTTTTTGTTCTGAAGTCATTTTTATTTCAGCCTTGGGAACACGAGTCTTATTAGATTTTTCAGACCATTTTTCATTCTTGTTTTTAAGAATCACCCTTGAGCCATCATTCAGATACTGTGGGATTATGGGCTTTATTACTAGTCCTTCCATTACATTATTCTCAATAGGAGGAAGACCATGTAATCTCACACCAACAATTGATTGACCTTCATTAGTATAAGCCATCACTTCTTCAAATGTTCCTTCAACAAGAATAGGTGCAACGGGCATTCCAATGAGAGCCATTAAAGCCTCAAAGCTGCCGTCAGGAACAAATTCACCATTTAGCTTCATATCAAATGCAGCAAAATGATTCCCAGGTGCATAGTAGATTCCCTTCTGAACCTGTTTACCTTCTGGATCTTTTTCAACATCGGGATGAGGATAAACACCACCATAGAGCTCTCCATAAATAGTAAACTCTAGAGGTGTTCCATCCGGAACTGACATTTCTAGAGATGCTGCAAGGATGTGAATTGAATTAATATAGCGGTCGTAAATGACATCTGATCTAAAGAATCCAATGTGTTCAATTGGCTTTAAGTATGCTGATCGCTTTCCAATTTTCACTTCACCGCCATTATATGCAAACTGGAAATTAGCACCATGAATTTTCTCACGGCCTCTCCATATTCCTTGAGTATGACCTTGCATAATGTAGTAGTTTACAGTCTTTTCTCTGTATGCATTATCGATGCTTGAATATTTTTTAAAACTCATAATGCTCCCCTCTTATGCTTGAAGCCCAGAATACTACTATATATGTTATTATGCTGACACCAGTTATCCATGCTAGCGAAGCTATGAAAGGATATGCAGTTATAAATAAAGGAGACATAGATACGCACCCTAATCCAAATATTCCAGTCAATAGTTTTCTACCAAAATTTCTTGTTGTTTCCATATTATCCTCCTAGTGTATCTCGAACCTTTTGTTGATTTTGATAGCCGATGAGATCTTTAAGCTCTTCAAGAGTTACCAAGTGATGTTTGAATTCATCTCTGTCACCGTATTCAATTACTACATTATACGACTGGTTCCATCCAGATCTGAATACGAAAGTATTCGTTACATCTTCCGGGTTCCAGAATTTTAACATTGTTGGTTCTGTTACTTCTATTGTCATTCTAATATTCCTTTACTTCTGAACCTGCCATCCATCTGACAAGTGCGATTGCTTCTTCTGTTGTTTTTACAATAATATCAGCTGTTGATATTACAAATGGGTGAAATAACATTGTGCCTGCCAATTCATCTCCTATGACAATAACCGTTGTTGCTGGATCATCATAGGCCCATGCTAATTCAAATAGTGTTCCAAGGACAATCTTCTCATCATCATACTTGTTGAGATCTGCAATGAGAACATTTGCCTCTTTAACCATGGCTCGATCCTTACTAACAATAAGCTTACCAACATCTGATTTGTACACAGACATCAACGCCTCTTCTCCTGTAAGAGTCTGCTTAAATGCTTCATTCAAACTAGGATCCAATATAACAACGTTTGAACAATCTGAAACACCTTTTGTAAATAGTTTTCTCCACTCGACAGTCCTTCTGTCTGGAGCCATTTGCCCTGCTAGATATATTCTATAGTCCATTATTTAAATTCCCTACTGCATTATCAAATCGCTCAACGAACTCATCAACAACACTCTGTCTTCCTGTGACAGTTCCAATTATACTTGAACGTCTCCAAGAATCTGATCTACTTTCTATCTTAATTTCAATATGATCCCAGAGGTGCACATGGTACAGCATATCATTTACAAAGCGTTTAGAACCATCGAATGAAAATCTTGCTGAACCCTGTTGGTTTTGGCGAACCTGCTCTTTAGCTTCTTTCATTCGCTTGACTTGATCATCGCTAAATGTTATGCTACCTGATATTGCATGTTGTTCGCTCATATTATTTCCTTTCAAGCTCCAATACAATAGTGCCTTGATTATTTTTGAAATGAAGATAGTTTTCAATTTCTACTTTCTTATGCTCATATGGATCGCTTCTATCAACATAGACCACTTCTGATTTTGAGTACCAATGGTGTTTGATTTTTATCCGCTCAGGTGTTTCATCTTGAATATCAGCTCTTCTAAACTCTTGCCAATTATAGCGTATATTATTTGGCACGGCACTACCATAATTATATGTTTGATACCCAAATGGAACCCACCCGAGAAGCGTCTTTTCTGCACTCACATTGTATTCATATACTTCAACACGACGTTCCAAACCTGCAGTTCGCTCGAATAATCCATGGAGCAAAAGAAATACTGCTCCAAGAAATAGAACTCCAAATACGACAGACAAATTCAATAGCGTAAACATTAATCATCCTCCTTAAGAATCCCAGGTAGATTGAATTTTGGGTCTTTAGTTAATACGATACCTTCTTCTTCTAAATCAAGACGATCAACAATGTCATCAAATGTTAGATCACAATATTCATCTTCCCAATCATCTATGAAATATAGTCTATTGCAGTTATTAATCTTGCCAAAAAGAATTGGATCTTTTTCACGTTTGATCTTTTTCTTTTCCTTTTCAGATACACTGTTTAATTCTGGGTCATGATGAACTACAACTATTTCGTCGAATAATTCTAGTTTACGAGCTTTATCCAATTTCTTCTGTGGTCCTGCAGGAATAAGACGTGTGAACTCTGCGACCGGTGTCACATGAATTTCAGCATTCCTTCGATTCTTATTAGGATCAGTAGATGCAATGAATTTGTCCAGTAATGGTTCGTCAATGAAATATTTGAAGTTAGCACCATAGATTTGAGTTTCCTTTAATAGTACTTCCCATGCTGTGAATGCTTGTTCTGATAATGCTACCTGACCTGTCTCTGCAGCCTTATTTACCATTGCTTCAGCTCTCTTGAGCCTTGCTTTAATTCTTCGATGTTCAAGAAATGTTAGATTCTTTTTGACCAGTCCAAAAGCAAATCGAATAGGTGTTCCTTTTTTCTTCACAACATCCATTGTTGTATTGCCAGCTGAGATAGATCCATTTATTGTAACTCCATCAGCCCATCCTGCTGCTGTTGTACTATCAATAAAAACACCTCCAGTTCCAAAGGAAGTAAATGATGTATCATGAGAATTCGTTCCCCATGCAAATTGTGTTGATTCTCCAGCCATGTTAGGCCTCCTTAGCTTTTCTTTCTATTAAAATTTCTTGATATCGCTGTTCGGTGATTTGATCTGAATGATATAATTCGTCAAGCAGTTTTCGTGAACATGTCAAAACGTTCTCTGTTGAGATAGAATATCCACTTCCGTCTGGTGCCCAATTTTTAATTTTCATTTCATCTCCCTCTCTGTTGACAATCTTAAATCTTTCTGGATAATTTTCAAGCAGCTTCGATTGTGTTGGTCGCTTAATATACCCTTCAAGCTGTTTAATGTAAAGGTATATTTCATGAGGAACTTCAAAGCGCTTTAATAATTTTTCACTATCTCTAACTGATATTTCGTTTGTCATTATATAATAATCTCCTTAAGATGTCCAATTCGTAATTCAGGAATGACCAATGGTTTTACACCGGCTAACTCAGATGCATCTAAACAGAATGACACATCTTCACTTGAATTATCCCGATAGTCTCCGATTTTTGTAACATGATGTCTAAAATATGGATATTCCATTTTCTCAAATACCGATGAATGGATCCTGCAGAAACCAAAGCCAACATAGTCTACCCTGATTGGCTCTTTTGATTCCATGATTTCCTTCTCATTTAGAAATTCCATCGATCCATGTTTCTTAAAATGCTCTTCGTCCCACCTTGCTACCATCGCTTGTGGATTTCTCTGACCTGCAACGTCTTTGATGTACCAGCCACTAATAAATTTTTCTTCTTCATCATACTCAAGAAGTCGTTTCACATTACTCATCGTATATGCTTGATCGGCATCAAACCAAACTAGCCATTCAGTATCTTTGATCAGCTTGGTGGGATTAACAAATCCTCCGCCTTTAGTTGCTAGAGCATTTCGGGCATCTACATGGATCCTGTTTGGAATGGTATATATCCTAGCACCCACTCTTTTAGCAAGATTGTGTAGTTGTAGAAGTTGGGGTATCAGCTTGCCCGAAATGCTATTCCCAATTGGTATGAGAAAAGCGTATTTTAAATTTTTATCCATTTTCTATTTCAATGCCTCCGATAGAGTCTCTGGTAATGTGCCAGAGCTATAAGCTTCCTTTTCTGCAGCATCGCTGCATTCATGTGTATTAATTATTGAATGAGGATATTCTTCGTGCAATCGAATAAATTCATCTGTTGGTACTGAATGCCCTTCATATCCTTCCTTTTTCCCGTCAAGATAAACTACGACCCAATCGCCTGCTTGAGTAGAGACGAGATCTATCCTAACTTTTTCAGTTCCTTCTCCAACCATTTCTTTCTCTCTTTCAATTCTTTTAATTCAAATTCTTTTACCTGAACTTTGGAAAGGGGAACAACACCTTCTGCACAAGTAACACACCAGAACGTTCCCTCGTGTAAAACTGAGATGCCAAAATATTCATGGTTCTCGCCACAATGTTCGCAATATGTATCGTCGTCATATTTTACTATTAATGACATTTTACAGCTCGCCATCCTCAGTTAATACAACTTTTAGATTTGACTCTTTGACCTGCTTGATTTCCCATTTTGTTGGTGAATCTTTTAGCCATTCTGCAACTCGTTTGATTGCATACTCAGGTGAAAGAGCTTTTGGAACCAGAACATTTTCACGTGTTTTCTTGATCTTGATATTGCCCTGATTGTCTTCGTTTTCTACTAAAAACACTACCATAACTTCTTGCATCTTATTCTCCTTGTTTAATTTAAATATTCATTAAAATCTTAGAAATTTATTTTTATTATCTCTTCTTCAGTCTTCTATCAGCAGCTTTTGAAGCACTATATGCATCTGGCTTTGCTTTTCCTACATAGCCCTTAGATGTAATGTACCCTAAAACAGCTGCCATTACTTCATTCGATAAGAATCTTTTATCTTCATTGACATCAGCATGTACTTCATCAACAAGATATCCCAATTCCATTAACTTAGGTTCGAATACATCTGAAACCATCACGCTCCAGTAAACTTCATTCCAAAGTCTAACACGAGCAAGTGGTTGTTTTTTCAAACCCCTTGGAATGTCAGTTTCTTTATTTGCAAAGTAAATTCTAGCACCTTGAGAAACTCTATACATTACAATAGCAACTACGTACTTGATTTTACCCTTCTTTGGGTACACTTGAGAATCAGAACCTAGCCAAAATTGGATATCGTCGTAGCCATTTTCGATTGATTCATCGACGTCTTTTTGAATTTGTGCCATTAGATCTGGTATTGGTGTCTTGTAGTCAAATCTCCATTCTAGATCTAACCAGAATTTTTTATCTAACATGATAACCTCTTAATGCAGTAAGTGTGGTTTTGCCTCCATCACTCCTGATTGTGATATTTCAACTAATATTGCCTGTGCTTTAAAGTCTCCCATGCTGTCAGTACCAACATAGCTCATAGACGATTGTAGTCCTTCTATAATTTCGTTTACTATTCTAACCACGCTTCCTCTATATGGAATAGTAGTAGAATTTCCTTCTACATTCTTTGTCTCACCACGATCTCTTTTTGAATCAGGTGAAGCCGATCCTCTATAGGATTTGAAAAGAACGTCCTTCCCATAGGTACCACTTTTATGAATAGCTCCCGGAGTCTCTCTTGTGCCTGCTAGCATTGATCCTAACATAACACAGTCTGCTCCAGCTGCTATAGCTTTTGCAACGTCACCTGGAGTTCTCATGCCTCCTGTTGCAATTAGTGAAACTTCTGGATCCATAAATTCGATAGCGTCTGCCACATCTGAAATTGATGTGATCATTGGTATTCCTACACCTGCTCTAATTCGTGTTTCACATAATGAGCCACCACCTACTCCAACAACCAATCCATCTACACCTGCTTTAATAAGTCTTTTAGCTGCTCCGGATGTAGCAATTGTTCCTGCCAAGATGTCAAAATCATATTCATCTTTTAGCTTAACCAATAGTTCAATCATATCAAGAACAAGCTGATGATCTGCATGGGCTACATCAATCATTAAAAGATTAGCTCCTGCTTTGAGTAATGCTCTGGCTCTTTCGATATTGTTTACACCAATTGCAGCTCCAATAACTTTTGGCAATACATTCTCAGGAAGATATGGTTTCTGAAAAGTATTTCCTATTCCAACGTGCCCATCGTGATTAATCCATGTCACCATCTTGCATTGCTCTTCAATAGACATAAACCGATGAATTATTCCCAACCCTCCAAGATAGTCCATCTGAACACCCATTTCAGTTTCAGTGATAGTGTCCATCGGGGTTGCAATGATTGGAATTCTCATTTTAAAATTACGAGATAGCTTTGTCTCTACATTGCAATTTGATCTAGATGAAATAGTAGAAAATTCTGGCTGAATTGATACGTCATCAAATGTGTAGGTTTTCTTAAGAACATATCTCATCTATTTACCCCACTTGCCCCTATCGACAATTTGTGCTATTATTCCATAGACTGACATATCCATAAATGCATCAATCATTGGTTCATTTGCTGCCGTCTTATCGTTGAATAGAATATTCTTGAGCCGCTGAACCTTATCATTAATCCTGAACCACAATCCCATCCATGACATCTTCACCTCTTCAGGTGTTTCAAGGTTGGTTCCGACAGCAATATTTGAGGGACCGTAATCCCATTGCTTTAGACAAAATGTAAGATACTGCTCTTTAAGAATATCTTTAAATTCGCCAGTCATTCCTGGGAATTTTTCTTCGAGCATTTCTACAATTTCAAGATCGCTTCACTGCTTTTTATCTGATTTTTCGGTTCCCATAATCTTTATCCTTTATTTTTTAATTCTTCTCTTTTCTTTGCCTCAGCAATTCGTGCCTCTTTTTGCTTTTGTGCATGTTTGAGAAGTTTTATTTCTTTCTTTTGTGCTGCAATCTTTTTCTTTTCAATCCTTGCCTGTCGAATTGGTTCTGGATCTGTTGGTTCTCTTTTTCCCTTGAGCTTGGGTTGTTCAACACCTTTGTGCCAAACCGTACCATCCGGATCAACCCACTCTTTCATCCAACGCCATCCCTGAACCCTCTGTACCGTAGGTTTTGAATCTCCAGTTTTCATTCCAGCCGGTGGTCCACATAAAACCTGTGTACACTTCCAGCAAATTCCTCCAGTTGCTCCAACATCTATTTTCAGATATTCTCGATTACACTTAGAGCATAGCACCTCCTGAGAGACGCCTTGATCACTAAAGGCTCCAAAGTGTGTTGGACCGCTGGCCTTATAGACCTTGCGTTGGTGAATTTTTGCTGGTTTTTTGATTTTTCGTTTGGGCATGTCTACTCCTTATTTGTTGACCTTTCAATATAACCCTTGGAGCGTATAAAGTAAAGGCCTAATTTATGCCAATACCATCAGCGTCGCCACCTTGAGTAGTTACTTCGCCAATTGTCATACGTTCAGGTTCTGGAGTTGGTGCTGAAATTTCTTTTGGAGCTTCTGCCATGTATGATTCTTTGAGATTCTTGAATTGCTTATTAATCTCATTAGCAAAACCCTGGTCTTGTGGTTTCTTAGATTTATACATTTTTCGGAATTGTTTCTTATTGATCCCAAGCTCTTCACATATCATACGTATGAACCTTCGTTCTAGTTTGAATAGTTGCTCATGTGTTTTTGTTGAGTTTTTTGAATTGGATGTTTCTAAAACAATTGTTTTGTCTAGCATGTCCATCGGTTATCCCTTTATGTTTAAGTTCATTGTTAAATATAAAGGGATGACTGGTGAATTAATTTTTATTTAGTCAGGTATGTCTTTCTTTTTTGAATATGCATTGATACCAGCATAAGCTGTGATCAGCAAGAAGTATGAAGGTACGATTATACCAATGAATGAGTATGCCTGAATTGGCTCTTGTAATTCGTAGCCTGTAATGACATATTCAATGCTAGCATCTTTAGCAGATGGAGCATATGTAGGAACAGTCTCGGTTAGACCAAATGTCCATATGACCGACATGAATGTCAAGAATGATGCAAGGATAACAGATAGGAATTTTCTTCCACCGAACATTATAAATATTTTACTCATCATTTAATATCTCCAAATTGTGACCATCTATCACACCTTTTTCATATGCATCTTCAACCTGCTCAATTGTTATTGGGTGATCTATTGTATCTGGCGTTTCTGTTCTAATTATTGACCCAGCTAATAGAAGAGTTGTCATTAGAACACTAATCAAAGGAATTCACATTGATTTCATTGTCTTTTTCATATCTCTTATTTCTTCTTTTAATACGGGAATTGCTCCAGTTTCTGCATGGTGATCGTCATGTAGTATGGCAACATTTGCGTCAATATTACCGATCTTAGTTGATAATCCATTGTTCAATGCTTTAGCTGTTTCTGCTACATTGCCACTAATTTCACCCATTTGTCGATTGCTCTCTTCAATGGCATGCAGTATATTCTGATTTGTTGTGGCATAGTTTGTAATAACTTCTATAAATTTGCTATTTTGTTCACCGGCATCAGACAGGGCATATGCCATCATGTCCTGCACTTCTTTTCTAGCTTCTTTAGATAGTGGCATCTTCTCTAACTCCTTGTCTACTTGAATGAAATTCTTCATATAAGATGTTCAAATGTTTTGATTTTTCAATAATGTTGTCAAGGACAGAATTGTCAAATTTCATCCCTACGGTTTCGTGAAACATTCGAGCATGTTTTCTACCCAATTTAGTGGCTTTCGTTAAAGTCATACCAACAATCGTTTTTAATAAGTTCTGATTAATCGGCTTTCTAAAATATCCATCAACTCCAGCTGTGATCAGTTTTTCAAATTCAATTGGAGTCACATCTGATCCTGTGACTATAAATATTAATGCAAATACTTCTTTTTCATGTAACCATTCCACAAATTCTGGTCCAGATTTCTGTGGTAAATTTATATCAACAAAGAATATGAAAGGTCTGTGATCTAGTTTCCCTACTAATTCAATTGCTTCTTCTGCAGAATATGCATGTGCTAGTTCACAATTTCCACCACATAGATTAGTCTTTTTCAATTGTAATTCTAGTAGTGTGTGGATGCTCTTATCGTCATCAACTATCATTATATCGCACATAGATTATTCCTCGCACCAAGCACTACCAAGAGATAGAATTGCATTATCTGCTCCAGGTACCACTTTCATTAAATACGTTTTTGTAGAATCAAAAATAAATGAAAACACTTCATTACCTGGGATTGGTGAATTTTTTGTACCTGCACCAATGTACATATTTGATAATATACTTCCACTATTTGAAACTGTTGGTCCAGCAGACATTTTCATTGAGCTTGTTATTGCCGACGTTCTATTTAGATTTACATTTTCTAATAGCGAGCCAGTTGCTGAAACAGTTGGGCTTTCATAGATCCAAAGCTCTGTTCCTACCGACACATAGATTTCTGCTGTGATATGTGTTGAATTATCTGGCGATGGAACTGCGTATAACATATTGATTGATTCTGATGGTAGTGCTTTTAATACTGTTGTTGTAATAAACCTTGTTCCATCTTCAATATTAGCTTCAGATGTTGAAGCAACAACTTGTGCGCCATGTGGTGTCAATTTTGTAGGAAGCATTATAGATTCCGATGCAAGAGGAGTTATCAGCCCACCCATCATTCTGGGTTGTTGGGTTGTTCCACCTCCCTCTTGTGATATGAATACTTTATCTATTGTATGGCTGCCCATGATTTATCCTAGTTATATATTGCTGTAAATAGTATATCGTTTGAACCACTTGTTAATGTTGCTGCAGTACTTGAATTGAATACACCAATACCATCGGTAAGTGGTAGTCCAGTTGAGCCAAATGTTATTGAGAAGTTTGATGTTGCTGCCACTGCTATCACACTAATTGGAATTGCACCATTCAGTGGAGCGGTTGAGAGATTGTGAATTTGAACAAATTGAGCGGCACCTGAATTATATCCAGTAAGTGAACTTAGAAATCCTGGGCTCGATTTTACTACACTTCCACTTGTCAATGCAGTACTATATGCTGGAGCTGTAACTAATAAAGGATCATCGGCAAAGCCCATGACCTGTTCGCCCTGACTATTAACTTTAATTGGGATCATCACCGATTCAGAATTTGCTGGAGTAATTGCTCCGCCCATAATTCTTGGTGTTATTGTGCGGCCGCCTACCTCTTGTGATATGAATTGTTGGTCGATTGTATGTCTTGATGCCACGATACTTCTCCTAAAATAAAAAAGTCCCCAAAGTAATCGAGGACTATATACATAATATTTTTGGGAAAATCTTTTTGTTATTTCAAATCAAGCCGCACGTATGTGTGTGTCCTCTGCCGCTTATTAATAAATATAAGCTGGCAGAGAAAGTTAATCGTTTACAGCTACAATATTTTCTTTGAAGTGGTCTCTCTTTAATTTTTTAACGACCAGTAATGAATTGCTAATTGAATATGAAGAGGGCTCTGTTACTTGTTCTAATACATTGTTTAATGCTACAATTACAACTCCGTTATCTGTTCTGAAATTTTTCATTGTAGTAATGAATATGATGTCATGTTCATCTTGTGCAACCCAGTCTTTTGTAATTTCAGGCTGGATAGAAACGCGTTCTTCCATGTTGTATGTAGTTAGCTTTTGTTCGTTGGCGATATATGCATTTGTTTCATTAATCAATTCTTTGTTTTCTGTAATGATTGTGATTTTACTTGCCCATGGTTCGATTATTGATAATGCTTCATATAGCTCTTGAGATTCCAGTTCGTCATTCGTAAAATCTAAAACAACATGCTTGTCATATTTGTTGCCAATTACAGGAGCAAGATATTGATCATGAAGGATTGATGTTCCCCATTTTCTATTGAAGTTCCTCTCGGCTTTGTAGTTGGTAAATTTCCACTCTTCAGAGTCTTTACCAATCCCATCTTTATATCTGGATCCTCTGCATGTCATGTGATATACAAATGCATCTCTAGCTTGGATAAGCTCATAGCCCTGTAGTACAAATCTATTAAATAGATCACTATCTTCTCTTGACTGTGGACAGAATAGATGATCATGTCCACCGATTTTCCAATAATCTGCCTTGTAGAGCATCCAAGGGGCAAACATTCCACCTGACACAGTTTGATTTTCAGGTTTTGCTTGCTGAGTTTCTACAAATTTATTAAATTTCTGATATTCAAACTGATCAGCATCAAATCCAAAATTGACAATCATTTTTTCTGGCCCTGGTGGATGTAATGGTGGTTCAATTCTTGTTGCGCAAACCACTTTTCCTACTTCCAAGTGATCCATCATTTTTTCTAGAAATGCAGGTCCATAAATCATATCGCTATGACCCACAAATATGATTTCATTTTTTGCCATTTTTGCTGCAAGATCATATAGTTTTGTGATTCCAATTCGCTCAGGACCTGGGTTGAAATGTGTAGTTACATTCTCATCAGTCGCAGCTACCTCTTTGATCCATTTATCTGTGCCATCATCAGATGCATCATCAAGAAGAATTATTTCATGATTAGCATTAGCATTTTCTCTAATAGAACTGTATGCCCATTTGAGATGTTCTAGTGTATTCCTTGATGGAATTATAAACGTTACATTTTTCATTAGCTTTCCTTTATTGATTCTAATATGAAATCTTTTACATTTCGTTGAGGTTTCCAATCTAAGAATGGATTTCTATCTTTACATAGCGTGTGTGCCATCTCTCCAGAAGGACGATCTACATATTCCTTTTTAGCATTAGGGAATAGATCTACTAATTCATTTAATGAATAGTTCTCACCCCGGCCAAGCTCAACAGGTCTATAATATGGAACGTCTCCAGACATCTCAATTAGTCCTGCAACAATGTCGTCAACATGAGTAAAATCTCTTCGTTGAGTTCCGTCTCCTGTTATCTTTAGTGGCTTGCTCTTCTTGTATCTCTCTAACCAAACTCCAAGAACCGTACCAAACTCAGAATCTCCAATCATTCTTGGCCCATATACATTATAAAATCTTGCTATAGATATGTCAAGCTCGTATATCGTATGGTATTCTCTGCATAAATCTTCACACATTGACTTTGATAGAGTATATGGATTTGCAAATCTATTACCACCGACCGAAGATGATGATGCAAATATAACTTTACATCCTGTTTTTCTGGCATATTTTAATACGTTGAGTGTCGACATGATATTGTTTGTCATTGTATATTCAGGGTCTAATAGTGAAGGTTGTATTCTCGGTCTGGCAGCTAGATGATAGATAATATCAAATTTATGATCATGGAGTGTAGACTCATAGATCAAATCTTTCTCTAAATATTCACAGCCTTCGACTTCATTTCTCATATTGCCTGTTGTATAGTTGTCGATCGACCAAACACTATTCCAAGGCCTGACAAGAGCATGGATAAGATGCGAGCCAATAAAGCCAGCACCACCGGTGACTAAAATTTGTTTAGACAAGTGATTCAATAGTATAGTTTAGTGTAATACATTCGGCTGGACGATAAACTGCTAAAGTGATGTCAATTTCAAGTAGATCACCATTGCAACCACAGGGACATACTGACAAATCAATAGTATCTTCAAATATTTCTGGGTGTACTTGAACCATTGCTTCGTCATATGCTCCATCACATCCAAGAACATGGGTCGCTTCAGACCATCCTTCTATTTCAAATGTCTTTATGATGATCTCATACCAGTCCACTCGTTCTTCAAATTCCATGTCTTCAATCTGCGCTTTAATAATCGCTTTCATTACTCGTGTATAGTTTTCCATATTACTATCCTTCGCTTTCGAAATCAATGCTTGAGAAATAGTCTACAGGCATTTGAAATTTCTTTGTATATAAATTATTTACTGTATAGCTCTTCCCTGTTACAGAGATTCCTCTCAAAAATGCCTTGAGCCAGACTGTAATATTATTATGATATTCATCTCCACCTTCGATCAACTGATCGTCAATATAGATTCCTAGCACAGTATCTGATTTGGGATCGAAGTGAACTACTTTTAATTCCATTATTTACTCCATCTTTTTTTTCTAGTTATGCTTCTAACAATCATTTTATTCAATTTTTCACTTCCTACATCAAAGAATCTAGGGAAGTCTTGCCATGATGGATCCCAAATAACAAATCTATCCTCTGGCTTATATTTTTTCATCGGCGTTATTGGAATATAGGGTGCATAAACAAACGAAGGTTGCTGATAAAATTTGAATTCCATAGCGCCAAGTAGACGCTTAATATATAGACGTCTCTTTTGATCTTCATTCTCAAAATGCATTGCTATACTAACCTTAAGTTCATATGGGACATCTTCTGCATATTTGCTTTCCCACTTATCAATGAGATCATAAGCCGTGAAATATTCATTAATATAAGAAGGCGTAGTTTTCAAATGCTTACATTCGACTTGTTTACAGATCCAACAAATGTCTTCTTCTTTTGGAATTGAGAATGATCCTGTTACCATTGTGTTATCCTTTATAATAAAATCCTATAGGTCTATTTGTACTAGAGTCAATCCATTTTTCACCATCAAATTCAGCAAAATATGCACTACATGTTGCTGGAACAATATAGACACCTTTTTTATCTGGGAATGGTCCATGGTATAATTGTTCGCTTTCAATAGTTCCTACAGATATTGATTCCATAAATAATTTATATTCGATTCATGAATTAAATGTTGTTTCTCTATATTGTTCCATCTTCTTCCTCCAATATCTCATAAAATAATCTAGTCATATAATTTCTATAATTTGGTTCATTATAGTTTGAATTGATAAAATTTACCTTTGCTAATCTACTACATTCATCATAGAAACCTTTGTCAGTTTTTAACTGTTTTAATAGCTTTGCAGCCTTACCAAGATCTCCAATGTCAATAGACAGTGCTGGATGTAGATTTCTTTGAGTATCAAGATCTTTATATCCAATACATGGAACTCCAAGTGCTGCACAATTCATAGCAAATGTACCAGCTGCAAAAGTTCTCATCAGGTGTATTGCATATTTGTAATGATTGAGCTCCATGATCCATTGTGTCCAGTCCATATAAGGGAGATGATTTATCCCCCAAAGCTCTTCATTTTCCTGACGCCTACCCATTGAAGGCATTACAGGAGTTATCTCGGCTCTCTGTGCTACAACGAAAGAATCAAATCCTCCGTACCAACTTGTAAATCCTCCGCCAATCATAACTTCTTCTTTTCTTTCGATCTGCATAATTGATTTGATACCGGGATCTCTCATTGTTGATGGCATAATATGAACATTGTTATGCCCGACCAGCCCTTTAAAATATACATGATCAACCTCATTATGACATAAAATAAAATCCGCCTGTAATAAATATTTATAGTATAGCAGATTATCTTCTGCTGAATAGTCTTGAAAATACCAGTTTGGACCCTCTTGCATTACTCCGACTTTGGTTCCACTCTGTTGGAAATAGTCGAACATTGTTGAGTCGATTTTTTGTAGAGTATTTGAGTTTTTTGGTAGAATTACTATTGCGATATCAATCTCTTTTCCAAGAAATTTTTGATCGGTTATGCAATAATGTGTTGCTCCTAAAGCGGTTTGCCAAGCAACGTCTGTTCTTGAATTTGAAAAGTTTTCCGGATATTTTCCATTTAACTTCGTTTCCGAAAGGAATGCAATTTTCACTGTTACCTCACAATCGTGTCATATAACTCATTTTGTTTCACTTGTCTTTCAATACTTTTATTGTGTACCAAATATAGACGATGGTGTTTTTCCATTGGAATGCTGCCATATGATTCAAAACCTACTATGGTCTCATGAACCTTGCCTTCCCAATGTAGCCCTGGTTTGTTCTTATAAATTCTTGCTTGATAATCTGGGTAATTGATGTCACCGTCTTTGTCAACTCTCCATCCCCATTTAGCAATATGACCTTCAGTAAGACCCACTACTCTATTTACTCTAGGAATATAAATCAAATCAGTTTCTTGATTTTGTGGGAGCATGAGCATTGCATATAGTGTATGGATTAATTCTTCAGTCAATATCTCATCTGAGTCTATATTGAATATCCATCTACCCATTGATTTTGAATTGAGAAAATTCTTCTGCTCTGAAAAATCCTTTTCAAATTTCTTTTCATGCACTCGATCTGTAAAACGGTTGCATATTTCTACCGTCTTGTCGGTTGAACCACCGTCAACAATTACTAATTCGCATTTGCCTGGGTGATGATCCATAAATCGCTTGATGCTTTCAAGTGTTGGCGTTATGATATCTTCGTTGTCCTGTACCATCATATTGAATGATAGAAATATATCTTGCATTATGTTTTCCATTACTTTTCCTTCTTATCTTGCATTGTCCAAGTCTTCAATAGACCGTCTGGTCCTGTTAATCTGTATTCCTTTGGACTTAATTTAATTTCATTGGCAAGCTTTTTCACATAGCTCTTACCTCGACCTTTTTTCACATATGCAAGTGTAATGTGAGGGCTATATTTTTCATGGGTTTGATCGATACCAAAATTTTCAGCTATCTTGTAGTTGATCATTTTGAGTGCCTTGCTTGCAACTGGAAATATAACTACATCATAATTCTCACCTTCAGGCTCAAATATGTCAACACGATTAATAATCACCGTCACAATTTTCATGGGATAGCAATATAGTGCCAACTTTGTCCATGGGATATCTGGTAATCCGTAGATGATTGTTGCATGAGGATGCATTTCAATTCCATAATCTTCGTGATGATATACATCCTCAGGCTTAATTACTCTATTGATAATAGATGTCCAATTTGTTATTTTGAAATCCAGCATAAGGCAGCCGGTCTCATAGTTTTGTCCTTGCATATTATTTTCCTAGATATTTTTCTTCCATTCCTTCAATGATGCCCTTAAGGCTACTCACTTCTTCTGTAAGAGCCTCATTTTCATCAAAACAGTCTGCCCACTCTTTGCCGTTTACCTTCATACATTCTCAAAATCGTTTTGAAGCTGGAGATGGATCTGCTCTATATTTCTCAGCAATAAACAATTCTCCATCTGCATTGAGTGAGAACATTATTTCAGTCTCATCATAGCAAGTTATCTTATTTTCAAACTCTGGTGCAATTGTCATCTCCATGATATTAACCTACGTGGAGCTTTTCTAATGGATTAGAATTTCCGAGTCCTATGTTTGAAGAACCAGAAAAGTACATTGTACTCATGTTAGAAAACTGTGCTTTCCATGCCCAGTCATCTCTAACGAATGTTCTGAAATCCTCTTGTGAAAGAGCGATTGTATCTTTGTCGTCTTCATCGGTAATTGTGTGAAACTCTAGCATCTCAATTGCTTCGTCATAATCACTCTCATGAGATTGTGGTAGTTGAAGATTTGTCAGTGCTTGAGTATTGATGTATATTTGACCAACATTCCAATCATCCATATCGTCAGATGACTCGATTGTTTTTGCTCGTTTCTTATATGCGAGTGCCGTTTTTTGAGCAGCTTTTGCCATCTGATCCATAGCATATTTTGCAATGACGTGATAATCCAGAACAGCTTGTTTGTATTCTTCTATATGAACTTCACGATTTACCGTCAGGGTCTCGATTAATTTATCTTTTTTGATTGATATTGTATGTAGCATAGTGCCTCCTACTGCTTTTTAAATCCTTTTAGTTTGCTTAAGTCCAATGAGCCACCCTTTGTTAATTCTGGTAGAACAACATTTGACTCAAGTGGTGGTGCATATCTATCGATGATAGAAATTAGCTGCGTCTTCATGAGATCAAGATTTTTATATTTGACAATATGATCCTGTACTTTCTTAGAATATACAAGCATGTCATCATATTTATAAAAACATTTTGTCAGCTTCTGAACTACATCGGTATCTTTTACATTTGCCCATTGTGAGCCCTCAACGATCACTTTATCCCATACGGCTGAAGGTGGAACTTTTGCTAAATCGTAATCAAACAATAGTTCATTGGTTCCTTCAAACAAGAAGTCAACTTGACCTGACCAGAATGGAGCTAAAACTGGTTTTCCAGTTGCAGCGGCAAACTCTGCCAGAGGTCTTCCATAGCCTTCACCATGTGTTAATGAAACCATAGCTTTGATCTTTGGAATATTATATAGCTCATTCATTTCAGCATCTGTTAGACTACCGTGAACAAGATAAATATTTGGCTGAGAATCTCTATCGGGGAACATGTCTCTGATTCGAGAAATTTCTTTTTCAAGTGCACTTCTATCTAGCCTTGAAAAATTACCCATGGTTGTTTTCAGTACGAGAGCAACCTCTCCCTTTTTGTAGTTAAATGTATTGATGAAATTGTAGATCAATCCATCAGCATCTTTTCTACCTTCTCTAAATCCGCCTTGCATCCAATGACCTGTATATAGAAATGCAAATTCTTCAGGCATGTCAAATATTGGTTGTAGCTCTGGCGATCCCTGTCTATGGGGCAAATCAGATTTATATCCAAGATCTTTATAGATGCTTAGATCTACACCTTCAAACAATACTTCAATAGGCTTCTGACTTCTGAATTCTCCGATTGGTGGCATGTCTGGTCGTGGTTGGATTGGAATAACGGTTTCCGAATGAGCAATCTTTGAGTGCTCTGATGGAACTATCATTACGTCCATTGCATTTGCTTTTTCAATCCACTCTTGAGCAACACGATCGGTTTCCATACCGGCTGTGATGCCAATATTTCTTTTGCCAAAGGGTCTAAACTCTAGTGGGATTGAGATGTGTACAAAGAAGTCTGGCTTGCCTTCGAATTGCTTATCCAATGTCAGATCAAGCATTTTCTTATGTACAGGATTACTTTCTTTCAAAGCATTCTGAGGTGTATTTCCCCAGTTCATTGGAACCAAATATAGATTGTACTTGTCAGCTTCAATTAATGCCTGTATGATGTCTCGACTATGTGCTCCGTACCCACTCACTGTGGTGTAAGGTGCCATGACGACCATTGTTTGTTTTTGCATGTTTACTCCTACTGGTTCAGATTGTTTTCGTTAGAAGCCTGTTGTTTATACATATTCAGGGTTCTACCATAATCAAAGATCTTATCATCTATCATTACTTTGAAATCCTTGTCTAGCATATATAATACCAATGCACGTGAGACAAACTCGTTCATACTCAGCTTGTGATCTGCATGTCCTGCTCTAAAATTATCTACTAATTGTCTTGCTGGTGTTATTGTTGTTACCATTTTATTCTCCTGATATTTATTTATCTACTTATTTATATAAATATATAATAAAATAATTAAGCATCGCCATATTGTCCGGTTTTCATGCTATCTATTAATTTATATTCATTGATGATGCTTTGAAGTCTTATCTCTCCGTACTTATTTTCAGCTGCTTCTCCCCATAGAACACGCTGATTTTTTACATCAACAAGAGCATATTCTTTAGCAATATTGAATTCAAAACTTCCATTTGCTTGGGCGAATTTTTCCAATCTCTTAATATCGGCAGCCACACTTCTTGAATCAGCTGTGATTACAATAAATACAGAGAATGCTTTGAGCTTATTTGTGTATGTTAGCACATAGTTTTTCGTATACACAAAAGGATAGTTCTTCTTATCAGTTGAGTCAGCGTAGGCGAAATTCTGCTCATCTTTTTCTTTAAATGAATTGTCCAAGGTCATAGCAAATTCATTTAAGAACCGTACAACATCTGGATCCATCTCGCCTTCTTGAGGAAGAAAACCTTCGCGTTCTTTTTCTTTATTTTCCGTCATTATCGAATACTTTCTTTTCAAGATCTGGATGCTTGTTGAGTCTGGATCTCTCACCAATGTCATCAAAGTTTCTTCTTCTGATGTATGCTTGCATTTGATCAAAACATGCAATTATATGTTTACAATATGATGCTCTATATGTCGGATTAGTTACATCCGGCATATCGCCATTACTGGTTTTTATTCTTGCCATGCCCTTCTTATGAAGAACCGTTTCTCATCTATATTTGAAATCTGGACATGAACAATTTGCAAATACAGGTATATCGCCTGATGCAAATTTTAGCCAATTGTCAACATTGATAGGTTCGGCAGGAGAAGATCTAAATTCAACCCTATATTTTCCAGTTCCCTCTTGCGAGTTAGCATTGTACATAAACACCATGCGATATCCATTGAACGCTTTAAACTTCTGAACCGTGACCAATAGCGTCTTGATCTTCTTGGCTCTTGCTTTTCTACCCTTATCCGTTCTGCTTCTTATTGTTTTTGCCTTAACCATATTAGCACTCGATTACATTTACACGTTTAATGGGTTCCCAATTTTCATCAATGTCTTTAATTGCTGCCCTAAAACGCTTGTTCATTTCTGTTACTGTGTGACCATTTTCGATTAAATATTGACGTCCTGATTCGCCTGCTTTAACACGCTCTTCTGGTGTCTTGTTGTACCAATATTCAATAGCATGCGCAGCATCAATCCAACTAATTCTATCATCATAGATATATGGAGTTGGAGGTGATCCCTGGAGGCTTCTAGTTTTTGGAATAATACCAACAGCATGATGTGAGGTCAAAAATGACTCACCATTCTCTTGCAATACTTTCCATTCATCAACTGACATAAAATCATTCTCAAAGGGAATGCCTAATTGATCTTGCATTCCACCTGTAATTGTGGCAATGATTGGAGTGCCGGCCATAAGTGATTCAGCCGTTGCCATTCCATAACCTTCATTTGAGGCAAGATTGATCGTGACATCTACTGAGTTATAGATGAAATTCAAAATGTTTGTATGAACTTTAGCTTCACTAAATAGAATATTGTGGTTTGGATATAAGTCGTTTTTCAGTGCTGCAAGATTTGTTCCATTGTCGTCGGAAACATGAGTGTGCATTAATAGCAAACATTTGTCTTGCTTTTCCTGTGGTAGTGTACTGAGGAATTCATCATAGGCATTCATAACATCACCCATCATTTTTCTTCTTACATTACGATTGTTATAAAAAATTATAAAATCATACTTTTCATATTCACCCTTGTAGTATTCACGTATGAACTTCTGATATTCAACAGACGATTTGTCAACCTGTTTAAATTCATCGTGAGGAGTGCCATGAGGAATATAGTCTATGCGCCATGGATTCTCTTTAAATTCTGGTGCCACTTCCTCTACCATTGCTTTTGAAATTTTACTGATACAACCCATCCAGTCATTCGATAGATAAAAATCTCTATTATATTGTGGTGCAGGATAGTCATCCCATAGATGATAATACATTAAGGGAACCATAGATCTGATTTCATCTTCGATCTGCCATAACCAAATTCAGTACCTTGGATCTGTAAAGATCAACATATAGTCTGGTTGTTCCACTGTGATTAAATTTCTAACGATATGAGAATCGCCATACCCTTTTACTGGGATTACTTTTATTCCATCTACTAATACAGGTTGAGGATTCGGATGATCTATTGCTCCACCAAGCTGGATTATATCAAAGTCTTTCTTTAAGTCTAAGACGATTCGTCTTGTCATTGTGCCCACACCTGATGGGACACGAATGTCGTCTGATAGAACTAGTAATTTTTTCTTTTTTGTTTCAGTCTTTTTTGCTACGTCAGTCATTGTGTCTCCTTAGATGCTTCCACTAATATTTGAATCTGCACTCGATGATACGAACTCATGCAAGTGTAGAAATACAAACTGTTTAAAGCTCATTCCTGTTTCTATAAATCTGATTTTGGCTGATCGATATAATTGTTGATCTATTGACACCGTGGTCAGCGTTTCATTCTTTTCTTTATTCATTTTTCTCTCCATATCAAACACGCCCATATATATATGTATAAATATATATGGGCAAGAAGAAATACGGTATTTATTTGAAATTAAATGTCGGTGACTGTTGGTACGCTCAATAAGAGATTTATGTCATCCAAGATTGTTTTATCATATTGCTTTTCAAATGAGTCAATCACGACTTGAGTTGGAGATCTTTTATGAATCCATTTTTGCTCTTCTACGTGTTCCTCTAAAGCCATCGACCATGAAAAATAAATCTCATTAGTGGCTTTATTGATAATATCTATCCTGAGATGCTTTGATACAACCTTGATCATAAGATCTTCATCTGGATATTTGGCTTTTACTGCTGCCAAAACTTCATGTCGTTTTATACTAGCCATTCTAATCCCTTACTCTATATTGCCATTTAAAAAATTTGTTCAATGTCTTAAATCTGATTTTGCCACATTTGCTACATTTGTTTTTCTTTGATACATTCAGTGCATGGTCAACTTGGTTAATTTCTACAATCACCCACTTATGGTCTTTGCACCACCACTGTCTAATCCATTTTAAAAACATTATCTTGGCCAGATTGTAAGAAACTTATCACTTAGCATTGACCATAATAAACGAGATGATTCTACAATGGATGTCCAAATATAAAATCCTAGTGCCAAAGCCAATATGCTACCATAAAATAATACAGTTCCTGCAATTGCTCCCATGGCTGCTAATCCAGTCATTGCGGCAAGTAACAATATAATTATTATGCTACAAATGCCATAAAATACATTCATTATTTATTCTCCCAGCATTTTGAAGAAATCTGATTCGGCTAATATTTCTACACCTAAGGAGATTGCCTTCTTTGTTTTTGATGATTGTGAATCTGGATCAGCCTGTACCAAATAGGTGAGGCCCTTCTTTACTGATGATGTGCTTCCACCATTTTCAAAAACCAATGCTTCCATCATCTTCCTATTAAATCTCTTTCCTTCAGGTGTTTCCTTTTGGATTGCACCTGTGAAGCAAAAGCTATTGTTATTAAATATATCACCGGTTGCTTCTAAAGCAGGTTTTTCTTCTTCAATGGTGACATGCTCAAGAAGCCTATTGATCTGGTTTGTTTTTGCAAATAATCTCTCAATGAAATTTCCTGATCTCTTATATCCCATTCCTTCAACATGAACCATTTGGGGAATTGTAAGAGCTTGAATTTTTTCAAGAGTATCATATCCAGCATCTACTAATCTTTGAGCCAGTGAGGATCCAAATGATCCAAGGTTCAATCCACCAATAAAATCAGCCAGAGATAATGATCTATGAGATTGAATAATGCTCATCATCTTAGTTGCCGATTTGTTCTGAACTCCTTCAAGTTGTAAGAACTTATTGGTGCTCATTGTGTATAGTTCGGCTGGGAATGTGATTAGTTCTGCATCAAAAGCCCTTTCAATAACCTTCTCACCCATACCTAGAGAATCCATTCCAGACTTTTTGATCCATTTCATCAAGGATCCTAATAAGTTTCCCTTGCATAATGGATTTTCACAAACAAGATATGCACCATCAATAATAGCAGGTTCGCTACATTCAGGGCAGCATTCAGGAATGTTAAAATGAAGATTGTTATCCGAGTAGATTACTTTCTCAACATAAGGAATAACATCATTCCTTCGGCTAACCAATACTGTGTCATTTAATCCAAGATTTAATGCCTTGACATTTGCCTGATTATGCAATGTTGACCTGCGAATTGTAATACCACCAATTTGAACAGGTTCGAGAATTGCCACTGGAGTGATATGACCACCAGTTCCGACATTCCACTCAATATCTAAAAGAGTAGTTGTTGCTGCCAAGCTGGGGAATTTGTAAGCCACGGCAAACTTAGGTTTTTGATCCTTATATCCCATACGATTTCTAATATCGCGGTCTGATATTTCCAGAACCAATCCATCAATTTCATAATCAATTCCTTCTCTTTTTGATTCAACATATGATTGGTAAATTGCTTGGATTTCGTTCATTGTTTTGACAATATAGAATTCAGCTGTATCAAATCCGTGATTCTTTAACCACCAGAATTTCTCAGCCTTATCTAAATCTCCAATTGTGGTATCGTAATATCTGATTGTGAGATATTCAGAGTATTTTCCATCAAATCTTCTAGCAATTCCAGATACACAGTTTCTCATATTTTTGTATGGCTCTTCACCTAGAGCTACAAGAATCTGATTGAGAATTTTAAAGTCACCCTCAAGCATAATAATCTCACCTCTTACTGAAGTATCTCGATCGATGCTTATTCCCCGGTTGCAACCATTCATGTTCAAAACGTTTCTCTTAATATCTTCACCCTCAACTCCACTACCTCTAGTGATCGCCCGGATAAGAACTCCGTTTGAATATTCACAGTTAATTGAGATTCCATCAAGTTTTTCTGATAAGACATATTCCTTCCGGAAATTTTCAGTATAATGTTTGTCCATGAATTTTGCCAAATCGTTGTCATCAACGATCTTTGAAAGCGATCCCATGGCAATTTGATGCGACCTTTTTGTCCAAGGTGAATCGTCCCTGGTTGGTGCACCAATTGTTTTTAGAATGGGATGGTTTGGATGACTGGCTGTTACCATGTCTACAAGAGCATCAAACTCAGAATCATCCATGATAGGATGACCATTGTAATAAGCTTCTGATGCCTTGATTAATTTTTCGAAAACTGAATTCATGTGTACTCCTTTGGTTGTTACTGCAATATAACCCAAAATGGCGTTAGATGAAACCGTTTAACTCGTTTCAATGAATTCTTTATTACGCCAATGTGGTGGTGGATCAAGAACACCATCTGATTCCCATCGACCAAATTCCTGAAGTATTTTACATTTGACTAGGAATTTCATCTTATTTCCAATCGTAACTGGGTACCATGCAAATCGATCTATAATGCGTGTGGGAATTTTGACGGCTTCTTTATGTCGATCTGGAGTCTTACCAGTGAATTTTGTTGCTAGTTGCTCTGCTTGTAGCTCAAGCTCTTGCTGTCTAAACTGTTCCATCTGAATTCGGTTAGAAATATTTGCTATTCTTTGCATTCGTTTAGCTATATCTGTTTTATTTTCTTCAGAACGAGCTATTTCTCTTTCAAACTCATTTACAATATTTGCCATTATTTCTCCTGAATGATTATTTTCTTGCCAAGCTTTTCAGCTTTTCTCAGTGTATCACGAGTGCCCTTTGATGGGAAACCTTTGGGAATAAAACCAACCACAAAATCAGAATATTCTGCAATTTGACTATTCCTCATGAAGAAATATCTCACATGATAAGGTTTGTTGTACATATATTTTGGGACACCGTTGTTCTGGCAATATTGATTATACTCAAAATGCTGAGGTGGAAATTCCACATAGTTAACTTCTAATTCCAGTGCAGCTTTCTTTGCCATGCCATCTGCTCCAAGCGGCTGTCCACCTGAAACAATTGTTAGACCATCTCCATATTCTTTTTTGAGGAAGAATACAAAATCCTTGATGTCGCGATATGATTGCCACTCACGAGAACCAACAATTCCTACTTTAGCTTTTTTTAGCTTTTCCAAGACGAACCTCTATTCCCTTTACAATGGTAATATAATCCTTTATACATTCAACAATTTTATAACCATCTGATTTTTCAATTGATAGAAACTGAATGACGGACCACAGCTTATATTGAGATCCATAATCGTACCTATAATCGATGACATGATATACGTCTTTTGCCGGTGTATCTGGTTTATGGGCTATGTTGATATTTTTATGTTTGTTGATATTCAAATGCTCTCGAATATCAATGCCGCCCTTATCGGTCCATAAAATGACATGAAAGTCATTCTCTACCAGCAGATTTAATGCTTCCTCTGTATAAGGATTTACATTTCCTCTGAGGTCTACAAGAACACCTTGCACTTCTATGGCAACTGTTCTATAAAATTTTGAATATGTCATAAGTCTCCTTTGTTGCTACAATATACTATGAAATTGTATTGGATGAAACAGTTAAATGATATTAAATTCTTCTTTCCAGATATTCTTCTTGTGATTAAATAGTCTACCGATGTTGGCATCCAACGAATATGTCAGAGAAAAATCATCAGCACTTCTGGTCGACCTGCCAAATCCCTGGACTATCTTGAATATTGTCATGAGCTCATATATTGATGAGTGATGATCGAAGATGTATTTGATCCTCTTGTCTCCTAGAGATGGGAATGGTGCTTTGACAAAGATCTGGAACTCAGATTCCTTCTTAGGTAGATCGATTCCCTCAAATAGTGAAGGAGATATCAAAATGCTATTTGCCTTTGAGGACTTGTGCCTGTCTAGGAATCTATTTAGATGAATTCCCTGAACATGCTCAATAATTCTGGTGCTTTGATTTGTTGATTTCAAGTAGTCTGCAATCGCTTTTGTAATCTTAAATGAGGGAGTCAGTATGATACCCTTTTCAGGATGATCCTTGATAATATCAAATACCAGCTCTGACATTTCTGCCAGGATTGATTTATTCTGTAATGAGCTATAGTTGTAGTTTGTATGATTGATCATAATTACAGATTTTGTCTCAGGATCAAACACGGGTGGTGATTTAATATAGGTCGTATCCTTAGGAGCCAAATTCAGAGTCTTAACAATGAATTCCTTATTGACTGTAGCTGACATAAATAAATTGTATTTTGATTTCTGTACTTGTTTGAACATGTCAGAGAAGAATATTGGCGAAACACTTATGCTTACATTTTGAACATCCAAAATATGTTCGTAATTATAACCGAAGAAATCATCGATTTTTTGGTGTAAGTTCTGATATTTGCGTGCAATTGCCTTCATAACTTTGAATCTAGCCCAATCATCGCGTTGAAAACAATCGGCTGATTGGTATTCAAACTCCTCTAAAATTTTGCCATAAATGCTTTGTAGGACCTTGAGGAAGCTCTTGTAGTTGCCTTTGTTGATTATACCTTCCTCGATCATATCTATCACCTGTCGTAACGAATCTAGAATAGTTTGAGCATTGTCAATAGGATATTTTTCAATATCTCTAATCATGGATTCAACCATATGTGTTGTCACATGAATTTGCATATGACTGCTGAAAATATCATTTATGATGTGAGCTTCATCAAACACAGTAATTAATCTATCATCTAGTGAATGAGAATATAGTGCTGAGATAAAGAAGTAAGAATAGTTGGTAATCAGGTGGGGAATTTTATTCATCTTTCCCCGGTTGTCCAAGTATTCACAATCAAAACAATGTTGCTTTCGCTTTTCATCATCAGCCTCTTTGAACATACAGCTTGCAGCAGTCTCATCCAATAGTGAACATGGATAGTTTCCTGCACCCATTACTGAAATAAAATCATTATCATATTTCTTGAATGTGTTGAGATACTGTTTTGTAAGCGTGTTAGTATGCATTAGAATAAATGACTTTTTAGTTTCGTCATATGACTTATCAAGCTCAGACAAAACCTCGGCTGCAATCGCAGCAATAATTGACTTACCAGTTCCTGTTGGAGCAGATAGAACTACATTTTCTTTTTCGTTATCAATGAATGATGTTAAAATTTCATTAACTAGTTCTAGCTGATTTCCTCTAGGCTCAAAGCCGAATTTTTTAAATGCATCGAGAATTTGATTCTTATATTTCATTATTTTCCTTGACTAATTTTGATAGGTTCTTTGCCTTTTGTCCAGACTTTGATAATCCGGCCTTTTGCGTCCACTTGTCGAACTTCAACTCCAGCTTCAGCTAGAAACTGTAGAGGGTCTACATCTCTATATTCTTCTAAATAGATAACTGTAGTAATTCCTGATTGTATTATTGCCTTAGCACAATCAAAACATGGTGACAACGTTATATAAACAGTCGATCCATCTATACTCGCATTTGATTTAGCCATCTTTGTTATTGCATTTATTTCAGCATGAATAACTTCTGACTTTGTTTCATTTTCAGAATCCTCACAGCAATTATCCCAGCCATGAGGTGTTCCATTATATCCGTATGCACTAATTGATGAATCTTTAACCACCACAGCACCTACTTGCTTTCGCTTACAGGTGCTTCTTTTGGATATTGTCTGAGCTATATCGATATACATCTCAGCTAATGATATTCTACCCTCTATCTTCTTCGTCATAAAACCACTGCTTATCCTTCTCATCTAATTTGTCAAAATCATCTGGTCCATAGTTTACAAATTCATGGGGATCTAAAACTGGGATATCTAATTCTCGGAGACGATTATAATCAGAGCAACTTCTGTTGAACTCTTTATATTCGGCATTTTCTTTGTTCTTGATTTCCCATCTTCCACAACCGTCAAATAGGTTTGAAAAGTATTTTGTCATTCCTTCTGGGCCTTCCATGTAAACACACTTACGTGCTTTATCACATACCGGTCTTAAGAATGATGCTAATAGTGGAAAGTGATCTTCCAGTTCTTTTCGGATTTTCCAATGGAGTGCAACAATTCCCTCTTGTTCGCAAGCCATAAGTCGTCTTCCCATCTGTCCTTTCAGTGCAATATAATTCATTCCGAACACATATGAATGATTAATTGATTGAGGTAAGAATGAGCGACCTGTTTGCCATGACGATTCCGATTGATTTATGGTTTCTTCATAGAGATCTTTTGACAATTTAATCCAGCTTTCAACCTTCTCTTTGTAGGCGGGATCAACTTTCATTTGCTCAGTAATGTCATCATATAACAAGAACCTAGCATCCAATTTGTTATTATCTCTAGTACCAATGCTCATGAAATGTGCACCAATACGAGCTCTAGCATGCTGATCAAAATCTGCTCTTGACAATCCATTCACTTCAAATTGGAATTGTAATCCTTCTTGTGCCTGAGGCAGTGTATTTCCTGTCAATGTAGATAAAGCAACTCTATACCGGTTTTCAGGTGTAAGCTTTTCCCACTTCTGAGTTGATCCAGTTGCATCGTCTCCCCAAGTGGCAGTAACAGCTCTAACTAATACTTCGTATGGATTTCTTGGCCAGTCTGTCATCTTCACATAAATAGAAGATATGTCGTCTGAATAATCGTATGATTTTTCAGGTGATTGAGATGGTAATGTTCCCATTGCTTCTCTCATGTTAATTACATCTTGTTTTTTCATGCTTTCTCCTTAGTCTATGTTTAAATGGGCTGATGCCATGTTTAAGTCAATTATAATTTTTTTATCATTTGGATCAAAGTTGAAATCTCCATATTCATATTCCTTCTCCAACCAAGTTATGTAATCTTCCACAAGCTCGGCTATGAAATCCATATCAGCTGGTAGCATTTTCCAAACCTCAGTGCTTCTAAAGTTGAATGTAAATACTATTCTATCCTCTCTAATATTGACTTGAGTATATGAGAAGCAAGAATCATTAATAGATAGAAACCTTCTTGAGTTCAGTTTCTCTTTATACTTATCAATCATGATGTGAGTATTAAATTTTAGATTTGATAGAACCATTTTTCTTTCATAATATTCTCTATCCGATATTGCATCTCTATCAATTCTTCTATCTAGTCCTTGAAAATATATCCAGCTTTCTCCGATATCAAACAAAGTGACTTGAGTTTCGTTTACAAAATTGAGAAAGTCTTTGAAAGAATATTGCATTCTATAATTATTAATCTCATGGTCTTCTTTTCTATAAAGTGTTGAGAGTAGAGTGTAGTAGTCAGCCGAGAATCTAGTAGGGAAGGCTCTATTTAAGAAAGCCATTTGAACCAAAAAGCCGCCTTCTGGATCTATACTTGAAAGTATATGTACACATTCATAGTGTTTATATTTTTCAAAGAACTCACGATACATTTTCTTTAGTTCAAAAATCTGATCCATGCTTACAAGATCTTCTGATCTTAGTTTGCTTCTTCGAGTAATCTCTTCTTCAGATGGATCCAATAGGAAGTACATATTTTCATTTGATTCCAATGATCGGACAAAACTCTCCTCAAGCTGAAATGTGTCAACCTTATCTCTATTAAATATCTTTGCATACATCAGAGATGTAATAATACTTCTATCAGAGATAAAATTATTCGTGCTAACAGGATGGTCTAATATGTTTTTGATAAATGTAGTCTTACCTGCATAATCAGATCCCTCTATGTATATAGTCTTGCCCTTGATTGAAAAATTACTGTTGTTATTCATTAATTAACTCCACATTTTCTAGTGTTATAAATCCGTTGCTTTTAGCTAGGTCGCCAATGTATAGCGATCCCTTTTTAAGATCAATTTCCTTCTTCCAGACAAATACTGGATAGAATGCTCTATCGATAGTATCAAGTTCGACCAGTCGGTAGTCCTTATCGTTCTTTGTTTTCTTCATAGTAACCTTGGATATTCTGAATATGTCACTAGCTTGAGACATATGCTCTTCATCAAAAATTTCATCAAGATTTGCAGTCCCAGGAAGAGCAGCATAATATTCATCTCGAAAAGCTCTAAATTCTCTATTTCCATCCATCGAATATCCTAGATAGTCTTTTTCCTTGGCGGTCCTATCTGATTTATTTTCAATGTGAGGAACGGCAGCCTTATCTTTCATTTTTCTAATGTCATTATATCTATCGATTATATCATTTCTACTCATATCAAGATAGTCCAATGCTCCTGAAAATACTAATGCTGCAAATATTCTCTTATTAATTAAATAGGCATTCTTGCCAAGGTGATTCAAATATTTCTTTCCCAATAGTAGATCAATATTTTCAAGATCTATTATGTCGTAGTTATCCTTTAAAATATCAAAAGCCTTTTGAGTAATAAACTTTATTTTAGTGATGCCATGAACAATTTCATCTCCATCGATTATAAAATCAGAATTCATTAGTGAAAAATTAGGCTTGGCAATGTTAGCATTGAATGTTTCTGTTATTGACATATCGTCATAGTCGAATTTACGCAATTCAAATTTGGTCATTTTTCTAATGATTCTTGCATACGCTGATAATTCTTCATTGTTTAAAAATGAGCAATAGTATTCCATAGGATAGAAGAACTTCTGATATAATTGCCTATGTGATAAAATTGAATATGAAAGTGAATGAGCATAGTTGAAACCATATCTAGCAAATGATTCAATGATTTCCCAAAGCTTGGTAGCTTCATTTGAGGACATATATTTTTCAAGCCCTTCAATCAATTTTACTGAAAATGATTTAACTCTTTCACGTCTTTTCTTTTCATGTTCTGGAGATTTTTCATATTTCACCAAAGCCTTACGAAATACATTAGCTTCAGTTTTTGTAAAGCCACCAAGCTCTTGACATATTCTCAATATCTGTTCTTGATAAACAATGATACCGAATGTAGGACCTAGAATATCTTTTAATGCCTCGTTGATTGAATAGTCTTTTTCACCACTTTTGATGAGGCTATATTCTTCGTGCATTTTCTGATCTAATGGCCCTGGTCTTAATAAGGCTGAAGCAGCACATAGATCATTAAGATCGTCTGGCTTCATTGATTCTAGATATTTTGTGGCCAGAGGACTTGAAAATTGAAATACTCCATATGTATCACCTTTATGAAGAAGCTCGTACATTCTTTCATCGTCATACTCTTTTTCATTCCAGTCTAAATCCACACCATGTCTTTCTAGAATATATTTACTACAATCATTGATCAATTTCAGTGTAGTAAGACTGAGAATATCATATTTGATATATCCCAAAGCTGTTAGTTCGTGGTTATCACCACCTTCGGTATTTGCAGATACTATCTCTTTGGATGAAGTAATAACAAGAGGAATATTTTCTGTCAATTTCTTACTAGATACAATAACTCCTGCAGCATGTTGTCCTGTTGATTTTACCAATCCCTTTAGGCTATCAATAAACCTTTCAGTCTCTGGGTATCTCCTCAAGAGATCATCAAGCATCTTATAATCTTTTCTAATATCTGCAACTGGTAAAATTTCATCATCTGGAGATAGATTTCCAATTTCCTTTGTTGCTAAGACAACCTCTCCAAATGGAATATTCAATGTTCTAAAAACATCTTGCATTGCTGATTTCAATTTAAGCGTTTGATAGTTTCCAATTGAACATACATACTCTCTACCGAATCGTTCAACAATATATTCTTTGACCAACGGTCTAATATCTGGACTAAAATCAGTGTCAATATCAGGAACATCAGCTCTACCTGGAGATAGAAATCTTTCGAATAAGAGCATTTCGTGATTTAGTGGATTTACATCAGTAATTTTCAATAAAAAGTTTACCAAAGATCCAGCAGCTGATCCTCTACCAGGGCCGACACTATATTCTCCAAATTTATCCTTTGTCCAAACAATGATATCTGCCATAATTAAGAAATAGTCTACGTAACCTAATTTTTCAATGATGTCCATTTCTATCTTGAGTCTATCTAGAAGTTTTTCTGTTACCTCTAGTTTTCTGTATTCTATTCCCTCTTTCAATAATTTTCTGAATTCACCACTAGAGTTTTCACCCATATTTGGAAGCTTTAATGAGTTATCAATGTCAAAATGTTCTATCCTTGTGAACAGCTCGTTTACATTTAGAATAGAAGTGACAAAATCTTTTTCATCATAGTTTACATTTTTCATCTTATCATCAAAATCACTCATAAGAGCATCAATCGATTTAATGTATAGATCTTTCACAGAGAATGACCACGTTTTGGTAGTAGGATCATTTAAGTCTTCAATACTTTGTTTTGCATTGTTCAGCATCATGATCTGCTGAATTTCATCATCACCTTTATTTATGTAGTGAGTGTCTGATGCAATTACAGTTTTGATGTCTAAATCTTTAGCCAGCTTTACCAACTTTTCATTGGCTTCTTTTTGAGGTTCATAATCTGTAGAGTGCAACTCAATATAGAAATCATCACCAAACCAGTCTTTATATAGTCTGGCTTTTTCATAGGCTGCCTCTTCATTGTCATTAATCAGATTCTTTGGAATAAATCCACCAATGCAGCCTGATAGAACTATCAGTCCTTCTTTATGTTTTTCAAGAAGTTCGTCATCGATTCTGGGGAATTTATAGAAGTTTTCAATCCAACTAATATTGCTCATTTTAATAAGGTTGTAATAGCCGGTTTCGTTTTTGGCCAGTACAGTTAAATGGTAGGATTCTTTTGATAGCTCAACTCTTTTTGCTACATCTTCTTTTTCCTTTGAAAGTTTGAGCTTGTTGATCTCCTGAATATTTGGACAGTAGTACATCTCATTTCCATAGATCGGTTTGATTCCATATGCTTTTGCTGCATTATATAATCTAAAATGAGCATTCATATTACCATGATTCGTAAGACAGAACCCTGGCATTTTAAGCTTCATTAATCTTTGAACAATTTGATCTTCAGTTCCTAGACCATCTCTAAATGAGAATTGGTTGTGGTGATGGAAATTAATAAATGTAGATCGAAATACAATCTGTCTAATTTCATTTTTCCGGTCATCCAATTCATCATCATCTAAATCTTCAGTGAGTTCTACAAATAAAACAGTTCCGTCAAGCTTTTTAAAAGCCTTACTTACTTTTTCACCTATTGTAAAAATGATCTGTGGTTGTACATTGACTATTTCGTTTTCAATTACATGGTCAACCAATTCGCTTATATCATCTACATCAGCTCCATTTTTTGAAACCGAAGTCTTCCATGTAGTATACGTATCGATATTTACTTTGTCTAGTAATACCTTTAGCCAATCTTCATCCTTCAGTGGCTTTTCACTAACAACCATAAACGACGATTTGACATATCCTTGTGGAAGAACTATCTCTTCATCTGGATATTGTCCTTTTATTAAATTATGTATCTGTTCTTTATTCACGTAATCTCCTTATCGAACCAATATAACCCTTAACGACCAATTGTAAACTATTTTTTTGCATAATGTTTTAATATATCTACATCGTCTTTCTCAATTTGCTGTAAATGTTTTAGAGGATTATAGTTGCCCTCGCCAACAAGAACATCTGCTACAAGATCGTTGTAGTACATCTTAATTCCTTGCTCAAGAGTTATTGATGGATTCCATTCTGGATGATGTTTCTTAAATTTCAAATTGTCAATAATGTGATAACCTAGATAATCTGTATCAGGTTCCCATTTGATATACTTGCTAATTTCTCGGCAAAGAGTACTATCAATCAGGTCAGCTATATCGCTTGTTTTCATCGGTTGGTTTAATGAGACATTGTAGTCTTCAAGTTTTAGATATGATTTGTTAATGATTGAATGAGCAATGGCATCGACAAAATCATATGCATGCATATAGTCTTTCATATTGTTTGGATCGAGAAATATTTTGAATTCCTCATTAGTACTTGATACAACATTATAGACAGATTTTGCAATCAGGCTATTCATGTCACCAATACCACCATAACAAAATAGAGGCCTAAGGATAGCATATCCTGATTTACGGCAATACATATTGAGAATCATCTCTCCTTCATATTTAGAAGAAGCATATAGTGTTCTAGGGTATATTGAAGTATCTTCAGTTATAGCCTCTTTTGTCTCATTTACAAGAAATGTGTCATAGATGACTGTGGTTCCAATGTATATAATTGGGATGTTTAACTCACTCGCAATCTGAGCGATGACATAGGTACCATAGACATTTACATCCACTGCTTTCCTAGCATTGATGGCTACAACATCGGTTCCTACGATGGCAGCATTGTGAACGATAACATCTATTTTAGCTCGTTCAATCCAGTCTTTAAGTATTTCATATGGATTTTCTACAATGTCAATCTCATCATTATCTGTCAATATGAGATCTTCTGTTCCTTCGGTTGCAACAAACAGCTTATCGCTAAACTGACTATTGATTCTCTTTATTAGATTTCGTGCTAAAAATCCGTTATTCCCCGTGATGTATACTTTTCTCATATATCTCTCCAGTTTCTAATTGTCGTATGAATGTTGTTAAAAAATCCAATTGCTTTGGATTGACCTTTCCAAAGATCAGTGTTTTTAAATATGTAAGATCACCCTCTAAAGAATGTAATTTATATGCATGACTAATTTCATTTTGCATGGCCATTGGTGTTTCAGTTTCACAATAGTCAATGGGAATACATACCAAAAGCTCTACATCATCACCGTATCCAAGAACATATGATAGAATATCATCGTCATAATATTTTTCTTTAAGTCGATGCTTTACCAGAGTTTCCCAGAAATAAATTTCTTGCTTTGCAGCTGGGTTTTCATAAAATGTAAATGTCACATGTACTTTCACAATATGCTCCTAGATTTCTTCTATAAAACATTTGATGTCCTCAAAATTGCCAAACTGGACGAGTCTGTCTTTCTTTATTGATAATCCTAATGAGTCGGATTGGTCAAGAGGTTTTTCTGCTTTCCAAAATGTTAGAAACTCTTGTGATAATTTTTCAACATTTCCTCTTTCATTATCAATCACAAATTTAACATCTGGAAAATATTTCATTAAGAAGTCTTCCTTCTTTTCATTCCAGATAATTAGATCATATTGAATATTATTTTTCTTCAACCAATGAAGAGTATCGCTATAGATTCTTGAATATTCTTTATATGGACGAGCCGTCAAAAGTATTACATAATATCCCTGATCTTTTAGCCAGTCGATAAATTCTTTTGCTCCAGGGATCACTTCTAGATCTCTTTTCTTTCCAGATAGTCTAAATTTCTCCTTGGTTTCCATCATAAGCTGCTTTGGTATTTCAGCTTTTGCAAGTTTTGTTGACTTGGGTACAAACATAGTATTTTCCCAAATAAAATTTATATATCCCTTTTCCCAGTCGGCAATAACTCCATCAATATCTATTGCTGCAATCTTGTATTTAGATTGATTTTCTTGTAGGTGCTTCAAAGCAATGGCTTGTTCAAATTTTGCCTGAACAACATTACTCTTATCGATAAATTTTTCTTCAATTTGGTCAAATGAGAATCCATGAATGTGCAATAGCCCAAACAAGTATTTCATAACATCAACTCCCTCTTCTAAGAAGTTATCAGTAATACCATCGGACATTTTGTTGGTATGTGTTTTCCAATCGATTTCATCAAGCAGCTCTGTGGCTTCCTTGATAAGAGATAATATATATTCCTTAGTCCAGCTCACCAGCTTATCATTGTCTGCTCGAATATCTTTTACGGTTAGTCCGTATTTTGTTTTAAAAAATTCATCTGTAAATTCTTGCTGGATCTCATATAGCTTACTTGAACTGTCCATCTTGCCTCCATTTTAAAACCGTTGCTAACACTTCATTCAATTTTATCTTGTGACTCCACTGAGCATAACGTCCTAATAAATAGGCATCGGCTGCAAAGGATGTTAAATTTAATGATTTTTTAATTTGAATTGGAATATCTTCTTTCCGCTCAACAATCAAATTATCTTCAATCATGTGACCTCGAATGGGCTCTATTGTTTCATACACAATCCCACTGTCTAAATAAGTCTTTCTGGTATATGTTCTAGAAACAGAATATACATAATCATATCCGGCATTATGAAAATCTCTATCTATGAGGTTTGAATATTTGCAAAGATAGAATGATTTTTTTCTTGTTTCCAGCATGAGACTTCCTGGAAGTGTGTTTTGTCCCACAATCATTCTCATCAGCAGTCTCAAATCAATAGTTGAGATTAGATTGTCATATGGTAGCTCTGTTCCGTCATCCAATATAACAATTTTCTCGTCAATGTTTATAGTTTTTACTTGATTTGGAATAATAGTTTTACCACATTGCTTGAACAATAGCTCCAAAATTTCTTTATATGAATCTTTTGATCCAATGATCTCTAAAGCCTCAATTGTGTTCTTACCGTCAGACATAAATGAAGGTTCAAAATCTCTAGTTCCTCTAGTTATGTATGAGTATTCAGCTCTAAAATCTTGGTCTGGATTTTGTTCTATTATGACTGCTCCTGGTCTGGAGCGGCTAAATCCGATTCTATTATTCTTGACACTTATTTCGTTGCCTTGAAATCCAAGGTCTTTTAATAGTCCAAATGTTTCACCATCGTTCTGTATAATTCTTGGTCCTAGTGGAAATTTGCCTGCCATTTGTCCTAACGGATTGGCGTCGATAATTCTGAAACCGTCTTCTTTTAGAATGAATGAAGCAACCAAGCCGGCAACTCCACCACCAATAATATAGTTATTCATAGACTTCTTTCTAAAAAGAGGAGTTGCCCTAGAGAAACTCCTCTTTGATTATACTATTGTATTTGCTCTTCTTAACTATTAATTGATAATAGCTTGTATTCGCTCTTTTGTGCATTTGTACATATATAATCAATCACACCATCAGTTTTCATCTGACGTAATGTACGCATTGCAGTTGATTGTTTGAGCTGATACCATTTTGTGAGCTCAGTGATCTCATAGCCTGTAAAATTCTTGGCTACCCTTTTGTTCACTTTTCTCTTTAATGTGCTAAGTACTTCTTGCTTGTAAGTTCTCATGGAACCTCCTTGGTTTGTTTTATTGTAATTCATATTGATAAATATAAGTATTCTTTTCCAAAAGCTATTTTATTATCTAGCTGTTGGAAGAACTAATGATTCTCTTTCGATCTTTGTTAAGCTGGTTCTTCTGCTACGACCAATTGTATAACAATTTTCGCAACGATATCCATCAAAGAACCCTGCTCTTGTGTAATAATCTCCACCATCTTCCCAATCAAGGTGCGTATTTCCACAAGCATGACATCTAGTAACATTGTCACCAGAATAATATAGTGCCACATTTGGATGTGATTTCATCCAAGGTCTGAATTTCAGATAGACTTCTTCTAGTCCATAGATATCACCTTGGTTATATTTGGCCATCCTCTTCAATGCCTCTGGATCGCCTTCCATACATTTTCTCCAAAGTGTATGATCGGTTGCTAACTTATTAGGAAGATGTAGCATCTTAGTAATATAATCCTGACTATAACTCAACAACTTAAAGTGTCGTTTTGCTTCTACATAAGTATCAATTTGATCATATGAAGATGGAGGTCCTGGGAAGTTATTTTCTAAAAATCGAGCATTGGCTGTTGGAACATCAAAGCGCTTGCTATTGTGTCCAACTAAAATATCTGAACGATCAAATAGATCCCACAGACTTTGAGCTATTCTACTATCATCACCTGCTAATGCTTCTTCAGGTGTTAATACTTGAACTTCACAATCAGGGGACATTAGCTTTTTGGCAGACCATGATAACATAAATCGATGTGCACCTTCAAAAGCTTTATATCCCACATATTGTTTTCCAGTATCAAAAATGTACGCTGGTATCAATGACGTTTCGATATCAAATAGTGTAATTTCTGGTCCGTATCCTACGCCAGGACCGTATCCAAGCGTGTATTCATTTGGCTTTTCTAGTCCCATTGAATAACCCTTGGCCTTAACGGCATCAAATGTTCTGCTTGAACCGGCAGCAACCATCTCTTTATGTAACGTGCGATAACTCTTATCTGAAGATTCATACTCTCGTATAACTTTTAATTCAGACTTATCCCACTTTTTAGCTGCTTTTGATTTTCTTAACATATAATTCTCCTACTATGCTGTCAACTCAGAAACAATACTTTGCATCTGTTTTTTGGTTAGCACATTGTTTTTAAGACGGTCCTTAATCTCTACACGGAGCATTCTATATAACTCTCTATTTTCTTCTCCACGTGTATCAATTAGGCGCTTGATTTGTCTGCTTAAAACGCTGAACCAGTGGTTGACAACTGATTTTTGATTAGCAACATCTCTTTGATTTCTAGCTGCATATCTCTTATAGTTTTCTTTTCGATTTTTACTTGAACCTTTTTTCTTTGCCACTGTAACCTCCTTAGATTATTTCGTCGATAATACCTTTTTGCAGGCATTGCTCTGAATTTAAATATAAGTCATGTTTTAATAACTCAAGGATTTCTTTGCGATCCATAGAAGTATTTTCATCATAGATTTCTAGAAGTCTAGCTTCAGTTAGATCATTGTTTGTATTTAAATCTTTAATTTGTTCTGATGTTAATTCTCCGCCCATTCCCTGTCTTGCCTGATGAATGAGAACCGTTGCATTCTTTCTCATAAATCGTTTGGTTCCGGCTAGTGAAATTACTGTGGCTCCACTCATTGCAGCTCCTTCAATAATTGTGTGTACTTCACTCTTGAGAGATCTAATTGTATCAGCAACTGAAAGTGCATCAAACACTCCACCACCATAGCTATTGATATGTAACAAGATCGTGTTATTACAGCTACCAAACTGTTGATTTCTCCAATCACCATCTCGTTCTAAATCAAATAGACATTCATTAAGTGTCATGGCAGACTCTTGGTCTATTTGATCATAGAAGAATATGTGATTACCCTTAACTCGTACTTGTGGTGCTCCCGGCATATCTTGTTGTTCTGGCATTTCTATTTCCTTTTTATTAGCATTTTCCCCAGTCACAAATTGAACACGTAACACATCCATCTTGATATTCTAGGCTATTTGTATTATGACAGCTTGGACATTCAACTCCAGTTGCCTGCTCTCCATCTTGTATATATTTCTTTAGTACTCTACTTGCCGCTGCTGAAAATGACAATATATCATCTGAACTCTTTTCAAGCTGTTCGACAATATGTTTTATTGGCACTCCATGACGCAAGTTCATTGAGATCATTCTAAACATAAGGACCTCAACTGGTGTAAATTGTTTATTGAAATCCTCTACTACATGATCATCGAATTCCAATTTATAAACGCCACGACTAACTTTTTCAACACAGCCAGATCTCTTATTGAATTTGAAATCTAGTCCGTTCATATGTCCACCAAACATTTCGTAAGGTGCTCCATTTAATAGACCAACAGATAATACGAATTTTTCACCACGAACTGTCACGGCATAAATATCCGATTCCATTTTTGTAGGTCGCTTTGGTGCTCCCGATACTGACACATTGTCAGCAACAATATTCAACTCGTTGGATTCATCCTTTGAGAAGTTTTGGTCATGTAATTTAACACCCTCCGCCTGCAATGAAACAGCTAATTTTTTAAAAGGTATTGTTGATACGATTCCATACATTTTCCTATCTGGAAATACTGCTACCGATTTGACACCAGCTTCATGCGCTTTTAATATAAACTTATACACAACTTCTTCTTTGACATCCTCAGGAAGATTATAAGTTACAGATATTGATGAGTCTATATTCTTCATAACGCCCTTCATCAATTCTAGTTTGTCAAATGCATTAACATCAGTATCTTTTTTAAATACTACTCCCTTGATCGCCATGAGATCATCAATATTTTTTGCCAATTCTAGCCCTTTATTTCCATCCCATTCATCTTCAATACATTCGGGATAGTCATAAGGTGGCATTTCTTCGGCTTTGTTCTTATTGTACCAGTCTTGTATTGCTTTAGGTATCACAAAATAGTATTTATAATCACCTTCAAGTCTAGATCTCTTCCAATAGTATGGGCCAAATGATGGCTCAATCCCATATCCCATTACCGACTTGCTGAACATAAGTGACAAAGTGCCTGTTGGAGCAATTGAACTTACACAAACATTTCTCATAGCATCAAATTTTAATTTCTGTGGAAATGTAAAAGTGTCTTGTTTCATCATGTGTTGAATAAATTCTGATTTCTTTATTTTGTCTGGGTCAAAAGCTTTGAAGCTTCCTTTTTCACGACCTATTTCAATGGTTGCTTTATATAGAAAATAATTAAAATCATGAACAAGCCGTTCGGCTCCATTGTTTCCTTGTTCGCTTCCATATTCAAAACCACATTCAAATAAATAGCCTGCAAGATTTGTAATTCCACATCCAACTCTTCTTAATTGCTCGATTGATTCTTTTTGTCCCTGTGTTGCATATGTTTTATTTTTTAATTCAAATGTATTTACATTGTCTCCGAATCTCACCATTGAATATGCTATCTGATTCATTGCTTCCTCAGTAACATCAGGCATGCCTATTGCAAATTTTATGGCATTGACCGATAATAATATACATAAGCCTTCACGGTTGAGATATTGTTCTGAGCATGCATTTGTTGAGATAATTCTACTATCAAAATCTGAATATTTATCATAAACGGCATCTGAATTTGAAAATCTTCTTGCAATATCAATGTTCTGGATCCCTGGTTCTGCATTTTTTAGCATGGCTTTTGATATTAATTTCAAAAGCTTTCTTGCTTTCATGTCTTTGCTTATAATCTCACCATCAAAATTTGAAGTGGCAATGCTGTATGATTTACCGGATTCATCTTTTAGTGACGATGCTGGAGCTGATTCTGAATCAATGTAGATCCTGTCTCCCTTTTTATACGGAGGAACAATGAACTGCATTTGCCACACTTCATTATTTTCAACTGCTCTATAAAAAGCATCTGTCATCTGGATAGAAATGTTTGCATTTTGAATCTGAGTATAGTCTTTTTTGACATCAATAAAGTCAATAATATCAGGGTGTCCTATGTTGAGTGAAAATAACATTGCAGGAATACGACCCTTCTGACCTACAAAATATCCTAGAGAATCTATAAGTTTCATCCAGTGAGTTACTCCACTAGATTCGTTTGAAGAATTGTGAACTTTCATCTCTGCTGGCCTTAATCTAGAAAAATCAATTCCTAGACCTTGTCGATATGCTGCTGTTTTTGCTACAGTATAAGCACCATTCTTTATGATAGATTCAAGGTTATCCCACTCATTGGATTCGTCAAGGGCACCAAGGGAAAGTGTAGTGCAGTTAGCCATTGAAATCTTTCTTTTTGCTCCCGCTCCTTGCATAATTGAACCGGCTGGATGCCACCAATCATTGTAGATTTCATCGAACCATCTATTAGCCCAAAATTCTTGGGCGTGAGTTCCAGATTCAACCGACGCAATATTTCTGCATACTCTCCAAATTGCTTCCACGTAAGTTTCAGTGTCTGTGATTTTATATTTTCTATTGAAGGCGTCGATTGCGAATTGGTTTCCATTGAAATACTCCTCTGTAGTTTGGTTTTTAACTTCTTCAAATTTTGTCATTATAGTACTCCATTTGCGATGCTACCAACCAAGTGGAATAGTAGATCAATATTCTTTTCTTTTAGCAATGTCTTCAATCGTTTATGGCTTACCCAGATTGTCTTAGATTTTTCTTCATTTTCTGTTCCATCGCCTTTAGGCTTTTCTTTGTCATATGTATAAATTTTCATAAGATAGCATGATGATAAAGCATCAGTATTTTTTACGAAATTGATTTCTTTATATAATTCAGTTACAGAATATGAAATTGGAATAATTCCAGCTTCCTCTTTTAATTCTCTAAAAGCTGCTGTTTCTGGATCTTCTTTATCTTCTACTCCACCAGAGATGGCAGTATAAAATAAACCTGAGTCAGGCTTATGTCCTTTAATAAAGTAAGGTGGACAAAACTCTTTTCGTATTCCAATTAGAGGCTGATCTTTATCGTATAAGATTGGAACAATTAAAACTCCATTCATTTCGTGCAATGCCTCGTAGTCATGTTCTACCGGACTTACAATGCTAACCCAATCTCCTTCCCAAATTTTCTTAAATTTCATTTTATTCTCCTATTCCTTTTTTTCCATAAGATGTTTGAACTTTTCACCGACACGTTTTTTCATCTCGACATCACCCACTTGCATCTTCTTAGCAATTTCTCTTCCTTGCTCTGTTTCTTGATCGTATACTCTGAACTCACCTTTATTATTATCATTGTGAACTGGAAAATGAATTGAATCTTGTCCATATTTATTCTTAGCTAAAAATAGACTTGCAACATCCATTCCCTTATCCTCAGTACTTCTGGATAATGATAGAATAATATTACATGGGGCAACTTTTGCATACGCTCCACCCATTTTAGTTGATTCAATATTACGCTGTCCTTCTGCGCCAATATTTGACTGAGCAGCGGTCCACAATCTAATTCTCATTACCTGTGCAAATGATTTTAATTCATTATATATTTGTTTTTGATTTAGCCAGTCTGAATTGAAGCTTTTTAGTGGAGCAAAGATATCACCATAGTCAGCAATTACCAACAGATCATCATCTTCTTCTCCACCTTCTGGATTACACCAGCCACTTAATCTCAAACTATTCAGGTGACCAACCATGGCATTTGTTGTTGTAACCAATTGAGGATATTCTTTGACAATCAGATTGTCATCCAAATGTGACAGCTTTTCTTTCAGATCATCAATGTGATATTTCATCTCACTGGTGCTTTTTTTCAGGATAATAGAATCTATACGTTTTGAAATAAATGTTTCTGAATCTTCAAGTGTGTAGAATATTACCTTCTTACCTTCTAGCAAAGCATTAGCAGCAAGATGACATAGCACCCAGGTTTTACCGGCTGATGACATAGCAAGAATAACTCCAAGCTCACCAATTCCAATACCTCCATCGAGATATAAATCAATTGGATCCCAACCTGTTTTTATTGTATTTCTTGCACCTTCTGCATATCGTTCGTCAATTCCAGTTACATAGCTATGACCAAATTCTCTGTCTATTCCTGTAGAAGCAGCAGCATCTACTAATGCTTTGATTTCATCAAATTTATTTTCTCGTAATAGTTCAACTGCTTCAAAGAGAGTTACCTCAAAGAATTTGTTTTTGAAAAACAGTGTTGATTCGTCTGCTACCCATTCTAGATCGTTGGCATGTTCATTTCTGATTGCATCAATTAGTGTATCTTTGATTGCAATTTTATTGATGTCACTAAGTAGTGGATCTTTCTTTCTAAATGCATTGAATGCTGAAATATCTGGTAGCTTCTTATATTCATTATAATAAAGCTTGACGTGTTTTGTTATCCATTGAGTAGCTGATGTCTCAAATAGATCTTCATTCAATATATCATATACGTTTTCGAAAAAGTGCTTATCAGTCAGAACTAGAAATAAAAGCTTACTTTGGAATTCCTTGCCATAGTCTGATAGTTTAATGTTTGATACGTCTTGAGTTGAAAGCACATTATTTCCTCTCAATTAATTTTCTATTAAAAACCCTTGCTCTTGAATCAGCATCTGAATACACACTGTACCATCCGCTCATTCCTCTTTGCTGAATATACATCTTATCTTCAGCCATCATCTGATTTAATTTTCGTCTATCAAATAGTGACATTTTCTGATTATTGAGAACATCCACAACGATCGAAGTTTTATCTCCTGGGAGAATTGTTTCGGCCAATTGCATCAATTTATGGTTTCTTTCTATTATATCAGCATTGTTAAATATCATGGCAAATTTTGTATTGTCAAGATTTTCTTTAGCTTTGTCAATTATATATTGAACATCATATTGAGTTGTTTCTGATAATTCTGGATATAATTTATTGACAGTTTTTATTGCTATGCCCTTAACTCCAGGGAGATTGTCAGAAGGATCGCCATCAATAGCTCTATATAATACAAAATTATTTGGGGCTATTGAAAACTTATCCTGCAAGTATTGTCGATCAACTATCTCTTTAGTAGTGGGGCGGTAAACGGTTGTCTTGTCACTAACGAGTTGGAAGAAATCCTTATCGGTGGACATAATAACCTTTTTATCATCTGGAAACATTTGATTGCAAATATATGCAATGACATCATCGGCTTCAGCTCTATCAATTGATATTGATGCAACAGGAAGACTTTCAGTGTACTGACCAAATCGACTGATTTGATTGACTGCTGCTTTTTCTTCCTCTTCAGGACTTAGCCATTCAACAGTTCGGTTGAGTCCTTTTAAGCCTTTGCCACGATTTGCTTTATATCCATCATACATTTTTCTTCTTGCATCAGATCCTCCTCGTCCATCCCAAACCATTATGATCTTGGTTGGCCGGATTTTCTTGATTGCATATTGAAGACTCAATAGAGATCCCTGTATTCCTCCTACATGAACTCCATCTGGGTTCAATGTAGATACAACACAAAAGCTTCTAATGAACAGGTTAAGAGAGTCCACAATAAGAATTTTATCATGGATCTCCCTTTCTGGATCAAGCTTTGTTATCTTATCAAATAGTCCTAATAATCTCTTATGCTTGTCTGTGGTGTATTGTTTCACATTATTCACCATTTTCTGAGTTAGAACCCTGTTTGGCTAGGATTGCTTTAAGCTTCTCTTTTTTAGTAGCTTTTGCTTCCTCTACGACTTCAGCATTTTCATCTTCAGTTGTGACCAATGTTGTCATGTCGTCTTTCTCCATATAGCCAGCATATTTTCTGACGCTGAGGTCTGTGATTTGTTCTGCAACAACTCGTCTGAAATTTTCATCTCTCATCATGTTTCTCCAAGTGGGAAGTTGAAATTTGGGATAGAATCCTACATCAGGTTTTGTAGTTATTGCTTTACCTTTTGGCGACATCAATAAAACAGCCTCTTTTGAATGTGTTTCTTTATCTCTCCATTCAAGATCAAACCCTGGTAAATGTAGATCTTCTTTGAAGATTTTCCATGTGGTTCCTTCAACAACTTTATAGAATTTTAGCTGTTCAAGACAGGATTTAGCATCATCAATACCAGAGTCAAAAAAGATTTCAAACTCGGCTTCCCTAAATGGAGGCCCTAATCTTGTTTTCTCTACCCTGGCTCTAGATTTAACTCCAACAACCAGATCGCCTGCTTTAATTTTTCCAATAGTTGCAAGTCTGATTCTAACAGAAGCAAAGAAGGCCAATGCCATACCACCTGAAGCAGATACATATGGATCGCCAAATCCCATTCCACCAACTTTTTGTCTCAGCTGCTGTGTAGCTATTAAGGCAATATTATGTTTTGCACAAAGTGCTACAATTATGGGTAGCTTCTGAGATAAGATAATTGCTTTATGAGTATTATATCCACCCTTTTCCATTCCTTCAGCATCACTTCTCGTTTTTGCTCCGGCAATAGAATCTAATCCAATTGCAATTGGTATGGTAGGATTTTCTTTTCTTATTTTGAGTGTAATTTCAGTAATCGCATCAAGCATATCTTCAATATATTCAATTTGTGAATACACTAGTTGATCTAGGTTCATGCCAATTGCTTCATAAAAAGTTCCATCTACAGCAAACTCATTATCTAAGAATATTGATATTCCGCCCTTCTTCTGATTTTCAACCAAAATAGTTGCAAGCAACAATGATTTTCCAGATGAGTTTAGTCCATTAAGTTCTGTGATCTTTCCGTATGGTATTCCTCCACCCACACGATTTGATATTGCAACGTCTAGGGGAGTACACCCAGTAGAGCAAAACTCTTTAGCATTTTCTGGTGAATCAGGATCAGATAGTCGGAATGACTTTTGATTTGTATCTTTGAATTTCGTATTTAAAGTTGAGAAAATTCCATCAACTAATTTATCACGTACATCTTTGTCCATAGCGAAATCTCCCTAAATGAAAATAGAGACAGTAATGATTAGCTCAAAACTGTCTCTATATTATTATGTGTTTAGTCTAGAAGTTTTTTGAATTTGTTTTCTAAACTTTCATCAGTACCGGCTGAATCATCTTCACTTTCAGTCTTAAGCGATTCGACCTTTTCCTTTGGTGCAGATTTAGCAGCTGGTTTTGAAGCAGCCTCTTCTTCAGCATCTTCTGGGAATAGCCATTTTCTTAATACTTCAGTTAGTTCATCAGCAGTATTGTAGGGGTACATTTCAATAAGACTTGGTTGCTCTTTGAGTGATTTTGCAACAACCTCTTTATCTTCAGAAAGTGGTGATGTGGTAAACTTAACATCAACTGATACTTTACCATAATCATTTCCAGTTTCTTCTTTTGTCTTAAATGTGACAGCAATGTCACGGCCTGCTTCTATGTCAGTATAATCTCCGACCTGATCAAGCAATACTTCACTTGTCAATGCATCATAGAGAGTCTGACTTAAGCCCCACCATTTAACACCTTCTTCTTCAGCGTCTCTTGGTAAGACAGGAGCATAGAATCTTACATTTGCAAACATTTTCTTTGCAATTTCTTTATCCTCATCTTCTTCTGATTTCCACATTTCAGATGCCATGTTACAGATTGGACAATCTTCTCCTTTGTTTTTCTTTAAACAAAGAAAACCACGATTGCCAATGTTCCAGTGCCACCATAGTTCTTCAAATGGGTCAGCAGAGTTGTTAATATAAGGAACGACCCTTACATCATGAGTGCCCTTAGGGGCTTTCCATATGTCTGTATTTCTTTTGAATTTGTCAGCGAATTGCTTACGACGTTCTTTTACGGCTTTTACGTCCATTGTTTTTCTCCTCGTTTTGTTTTAATAGGTTTAATTGTTATTTGTTAATCATTGATAAATATAATGAAATTCTACAAAAGATCAATTATTTTTAAATTTTTTCTCATTTTATTATTCCATTGAGCTTTGTCTTTATTGTCAAAAGCATCTCATTTCTATATAACAAAATAGAGTTTCTATAATTATCCCAGTCGATTTTATAGTTAGTGTCTAGAACTCCATTGTTGCAATTCTTGATCACCTCATTGAGAGCATTGATTGTATACAGAGTGTTGGTTTCTTTATTCCTGTGAATATTGATTGTGTTGGTAACCAAGTCTTTGTAGTTATCGTCTCAGGCTAGTAATGCATTGTATGTAATGTACCAGTCGTCTTTATTTGATGTGCTCTGTAAAATGAATATTGAATCATTCTGAATTTCGAATTTGCTTTTGATTTCTTCTACTTTTCTATTTACAAGCTTTTCTGTAGAAAATGTGCAAAGTAACTGGAACTGTTTCATACTAACTCCTTATAATAATTGTAGTTTTTTAAAATTTTTACCGGCTTTCATTTTTGTTTTCAAATGCAAACCCTCGATTGATGTTTCTAAAATGTCTTGTATGTGTTTTAGCTGGCCTATCTCATCTGGTGGAATGTCAAATATAATAGCATCATACTGATAGATCACAGGTCTCATTTTTATCCTGCTATCAATAATATATTTAGAGACATTAGATAGAACTGAGGTTATATAGTCGACCTCAAACTTCTGGATGAAATAGTTGAATCTCTTATCTTCATCTACACCTAAATCAATTTTCCTTCCAAGTGGAGTCTTGGTCTTGAGAACTTTGTACTCCTTGAAAGCATTGATCTTTTTAATAAAATGGTGATCAAAATATATAGTCCCATATAGAATAGACCAGATCTTCTTCTTAGATCTCTTAACATCATCATCAGTTATATCATCTATATGCTTGTCAAAAAATATTGTAGCCATAAATTTATGAGCTGGAATGTCTAATGGAATTTCAAAATTTAGAATGCTGGCTATTATTCTTAAATGCATTCCATCAAAGTCGAACTCTACTAAATATCCATCTTTGAATCTAGAATTAAAAAACAGTCTGGTCTCATCTGATTTATTCAAGGCCATCATGTTTAGACTATTATAAGATGAAGCTACTCTACCAGTTGGAGATCTAGCAAAATTAAATTCTGGATATATTATTGAATCTTTATTATTGCCTAAGGTATCTACAGTTTTCTGGATAGTGGGTTCTAATGAATATGCTGATTCTTTAATGCCTTCTATGAGATTATTATTTACATGAACACCTGATGTCATTAATAGTTTGAATGCATTCTTTCTCTTAATGAAAGCTACATATTCTGGATTATTTAGAGCATGTTTATAATCTTCTATGAAACCATTAAGAGTTTTGAATAATAAATAGTAGTACTCACTAGCTAAGGTAGTTGGAATAATGGCAGCTTCACTGTTTCTGGTATGTATGAAATTGTTAACTCTAGTCTGTGCTAATTTTAGTGGAATATTATTCTCATTTAAATTTGACTCATTCAATTCTACTTTGAATATAGAATAGTATAGAGCATCAGTATCAATGACTGTAGAATTTGTGGCTATGTTAAGTCTGGTATTATATAGATAGATATCTGTCTCAATCAATTTTATATCAAAGGTGAATTTGTCTAAATAGACTTGATCTATAACATATAAGATGTCCCTTTCAGGGATAAAAAGAAAATTGTCTTCATCTGTTCCAGATGAAATTTGTAGATATATTTTACTTGTTTTTGTGATGTTAGAAATCATACTGTCATATTCTAGACTATTATCTATAATATTGATCATCTTATTGTAACCCTTATTTTTGTTGATTAGTTTTAGTTAGTTGGACAATTTTAAATAAAAGTGAGATTCTTCAAAAGACAAGTTAATCTATATAAACTTAGATACATGATCAAATTTATCTCCAAATTGTTTAAATTTCTTACGCCCACTATCCTCTAGCTCTATGTTCTTTTTATTGATTTCATTATTGAATTCACAAATTGCAGAAAATGTAGTTGTCCATGAGCTATCATCTAGGGCATGGCTTATATCAACGATTCTCCATATTGTGCTTCTAAATATGGGTATTGCCACAGTCTCGTCCAGTAATATTCTCGTTCCCTTGTTCATATCTGAAACTCCCTTTATTGTCACTTCCATCTTATAAGGAAGATATTTCAGAGTGTTGTCCAACACAACAAGCGATTCCACTACGGCTGCAAACTCAGCTCTCATCTCTTCAGCATTTTCAAGCTCTTTATTTAGTTGCAATACTTGACTAAATAGATTACTAGGATCCTTCTCAAAATCAAGTTGAAGCTTCATTCGCTCATCACCGGTGGCTGTTTTCCACGTATCTGTATCTTCATACCATGAAGACATAAAAGCAAGAAGCTCTGGATTTGATGCCTTTTCGAGACCTTGTTTCTGAATAAAATTTTGTACATTTGTTGCAGCAGCTTCAATGTCAGAATTGAATGTGATTGATTGAACAAGTGAATTTCCATCAGCAAAATTGAGCTTTAGATATCTATCTCTAATTGACCATATATCTTCTTCCACTTTTCCATTTGCTTTTACTTTACCTGTGGGACTTGCAACATTTGAAATTGTAAGGATCGAGCCATTCAATGAGGGAATAATATCTAACTTCAGTGCTCCACCACCAGCCGAATTAATTTTATCAATTATTTCTTTCATAAATAGTTGAGAGGTTTTTGTAGATATTTTCGCTTCTTTAAGATAATCAGTAGAAATGAGAATGTCACCAACCGTTGCATTAGCTCCTTCTTCAGCAAGACCAATGTCTGGATCTAGAGAAGGATTTAAGACTTGTAGCTTGCTAATGGGATGCCGTACATCAAACGTCGGTGGAGTTTGAGAATTCATTCCCACTTTATATAATTTTGTCTGGATAGATCTAGTAATATGATCGGTTAGTGTCTTTAAGGTAACTGCAGACACAACATCTCTAGCACCTGTTAGCCATGTCATCCACTTTTTCCTCTTGAAGTATGCAACAGGTAGTTTCATGGCATCCATATTTAAGTCAAAACCAAAATCATTTCTCCATTGTTTCATGAGAAGAGAACTTGGAGCTCTAAGCGTTACAGTAAATGTAATAATTTGTTCGTCTGAGATTCCTACATTTGCCTTGACAACAGCACAATAAAGTTCTTGACCCTTGCCGGCATGTTTTTCGACAACCGTTGCATGCGACTGCTCTACTAGAGGCCACATATATTTTCCCCACCCAAATTCTAATTTTAGACGGGAGTTTAAATTTGATAGAAAGTATAGTCCAGAATCTGAAGACTTTTCAAATACCTCAAGATCGAAGATCTGAAATTCAAGAACTATCTCAAATGTAGCACCAACAGTATCTTGTACATTCATCGTCATGCCTTTTAGTGCATATCCTCCTGTATACCCATCGGTTTTCATTTGAGATTTATACATCGTTAATAAAGAAGACACTTTGTGTTCAACGATATCGGTGTTTATCATTATCAAGGGTGTGATTCTAATAAATGGGGAAAGCTCAGATAGTTCAATGGTGCTTAGTGATTTAAATTCATCCCACCAGGCTTGAGCATCTTCTTCCATTTCTCCATGCTGAAATACTTCTAGTAATGCTGCCATTTTATAATCCTGACACTATTGAGCCAATATGTCTAGGAACCCTAAGCTGTTGACCAAGAACGAAATCACTCTCAAGTGACACATTGTTTAATGATAAGATCACCCAGTAATATTCTGGTGATCCAAGATATTGAGTAGCTAGTTTTCGAGCTGAAACACTGTCGGTCCATCGAATAAGAATATCATCATCGCGAGCTTTGATTACAACATTAGTTCCAATCTCTCTGGATCTAGTATTGTTGAATATAGTCGTCTTAGTATTTGTATATCTTGATGTTGCCATTTTAATTTACCGCCTTTACATCATAAAATGTAGAACCAAAGTCTGGCATGAAGTCATGAATAACCGTGAATGCCATAGATACATCAATCTTTTTTGGAACCTTTTTACCAACAGTTGTCACTTCTCAACCGGCATCCATGCTGTATGCATAGTCCAGTGTAGTTAAATATCCGCCAATTCCTGTTGAATTATATTTTATTAAATCTCCAATTCTCATTCGTAAGATTGGTGAGCTTTCATATCCATATGCAGCACTGTTTTCTTTATATTTTGGGTACACGGCTTGAGCTAGCCAGTTTAATTTTTTATATATAGATTCTAAATCATCAGCATCATCTGCAATAATTGTAAAGTTTACTGAAATCGTTCTATCTGTGTTTACATATTTTGATATTCCTTCTGTTCTACCAAAATATGACTCACGTGTCCAGTTTGGTGAATATGAATCGGATAAATCTGAAATTGTAGCATTGAAAAAGCAATGATTGTCAGTTCTGACATCAACAAAGTAGAATGGCATAGGAACTCTTGTCATAATTGGATCGCTAGGCTTAACAGGTCCTGGTTCAAAATTTAACTCTTTGTTAGAGGTTATAGCAGGATGATTCACTCCCCATAGCCAGTCGTTACCCATACTTGGCGATACGCCCGAGTTGAATTGATTTTGATTACTGGCATCTTGATCGCCTGTTAGTCTATTTCGAACTGACGAATTAGTGCCATCTTTATCTCGCTGTTCACGACCCTTCCCACTGGGTTTAATTAACGACTTAGGAACTCAATCATCTATCTTCTGCTTTACTGCTGCTTCAACTCCAGTATAATAACTTGTGCTTCTAACTTTATTAATGCCATCATTGAAAGCTGTCGCAACCTTTTTTCTTGCCCATGCTTTAGCTGCAGAAGTAGCATAATAAATTTTTTCATCAACCCGTCTTAATAATCTTCTCTTAAGTGCGTCAGCGCCAAAGAAGCTAGATAGTTTATCTAAGACATCTTTTGTCTGCTTTGCCTCATTTTCAGTAAATGGAGTTGATGGTCTTTCAACGAGTCTTGATCCTCCCTCACCATTTTCATCGTTGCTGCCTTGACGTCATCCTTCTAGATGAGCTTTGTCAATTGCAGCATAGTAATCAGAATCAATAGTCTGAATTAATTCTACAACTGTTCTATCAATTGTAAATATTACATCGGCAACACTTCCACTATCAGCAGCATGACTTCCGGATATATTAGGATCGGTTCCACCAGTATCTACTACAATATGAGTCCCAACTAGATTAGGATCTGATTGACTTCCGCTATCGCTCGATCTAATTACAGGCGAAAGATCAACTTCATATACTGGACTATCTGGCATTTTAATTTCCTTCTAAGATTACAGTTTCCATTGCTTTTGCAATAGTATATTTATCTAGTTTTACTTCTAATTTAATAGGCTGTCTTATTGTTTGAGAGCTTCTTCCACCCTTTGATCCACCAAATATATCTTTGGTTTTCATTTTACTAAGCTTTAAAATGTTTGTATTCAATTCTGAAAATTCCTTATTTAGCTCACGTATAGGATCAACAACACTTTCCAATTCAGATTTCATGTGCGACATATCAATATCTTTTTGCATCTGGACCAGTCTGGTAATTCCTTCTGCCGGAGTTAAAAAGATTGCTTTGGAAAATCTTTCTGCAGCAATTGAAGTAATAGTAAGTGCAACTCCTAATGCCGCTAAAGCCGCAGCACCTAATAATGCAGGAAGAGCAAAGGCTCCTAATAGAACACCTACAGCTCCTAGTTTTAATAATGGAACAATCATTGCTGAAAGTTGATCAGCATTAACGTTGGCCAATTGTTGCATTCCTTTTCCAACCACTCATAAAGCAGCTCCAAGTGCAGCTAATCCAACAGCTCCAGCAATCGCCAGTCCTGACACGGTTCCAAGTAGTGCTCCAGCAACACCTAAACCAACTAATGCTGCTGTCATTACAAGAACTTGATCGATACCAACATCGGCAAACATTTGAACACCTTTTCCTACAAGGATTAATGCAACTCCTAATGCAGCTAATCCAAGCGCTCCCTTAAGCATTGTTCCTGCCATTCCTTTTCCAAGTCCAAGCCCTTTACTTATTAGACCACCTCCAGATGCTGCTCCTTTAGCCAGCTTTCCAAAAATGCTCAACTTAGACATGAGCTTGAATCCTTTATAGAGAACAAATATAGAAGCAGAGATTCCAACAAGAGATATTGCAGAATTAGCCAATCCTTTAGACCATTCGCCCCAGCCATCTTGAGCCCTATTTATTGCATCAGTTATATTGATTAGTACATCTAAAAAAAAGTTGAATCCCTTAACTAATGGTAAGAGAATAGGTTTGAATATTGAAGTTAGCTGAGCTTTCAGTTTCCCTAATCTGCCAAGTGTTTCGCTCACATCTAATGCTTCAGCTAATGAAACGCCTAGATATGAATCGTAAATCTTTTTTGTATCTTTTGAAATATTTAAAATCTGCTCTTGATCGTTCTTCATTGAAAGCCAAGTTTTTGCATCAGTACCTAATAATTCGGAGATGGCTTTTTTAGTAAAATAATCAGCCTGACTTAATTCTGCATGAGAACCAAGTTGATTTAAAATATTTTCATTAGCACCCTGAATATCACCATTCAATGCCATGCTTCTAGCCTGACTTAAATTTATTGTTCTTCCTGTCAGCATCTGTACTTGCATTGCAGCACTGGTTGATGATTCTATGTCTAACAATGATTCAGCTATTGTGGCAATTTCTTTAAATGTGACGCCAAGTCTTCTTGCGTATGCTGCACTTTCTATAAGATTTTCCATACCGGCTCCAGAGAACAGAGCAACCTCTTCTGCAGAATCTGCTAAATCTCTAGCAACACGACCGGCACCAACATTGTATATTTGAGCAGTAGCTTTAACCATTTTAGCATTATTAATAATTTGTGCATCTGTAAGACCAAGAGCCTCTTTTTGTAGATCAACCAAGATTGCTGCTTCAGTTGATGACATTCCAAATGCCTGTGCCATTATTGCAGCCTGACTAATAAGCTCTTGTGATATGTCAGCCATATGACCTTGCTCTTCAACAATAGCCTGTGTGATATCTAATGATTCACTTAGGGAAACTCCATATTTTGCATAATTGGTGTACGTATTTAAAGCCATATCTTCTAATTGATTTGCTTCTTTTCTAGTACTTCCCAGAGTATGCATAAAGTCTTCTAGTGCTTCATCTAGCTCTTTGAATATTTTCCAAACACCTACAAATGCTAGTGCTACAGCAACGAGTCCCATTTTTGCACCCATTCCCCAAGACTTCCAAATTTTTAATGCTTTTGCCTGAAGGTCGTTCCACCATTCTATTTGAGGAGCAAAAAAGTTTTTAACTGTATCAGCCATAGATTGCTGCATTGCTTCAGATATTAGTGGAATACTTCCTGTTACTCTATCGACAAAATCTGAAGCCCCTTGAAGACTCTTAACATAGTCGTCAGTGTTTTCAAGGATGGCTCTAGAGCTTTCCAATATTTCTTGATTGTGTGTAAAATTAGTAGCTAGGGTTTCTCCAACCTGTCTAGTTACCTTCATGATTTCTATCTTTTTGTCTAATTCATTTGTAACAGTGCCCAGAATATCTTGTTGAAAAGAGCTAACCTCTTGAGTCCATTTAGAAAATCTACGCTGAACCTTTTCCGTCGAGCCTGTTTTCTTTAAGATCTCTTCTTGAACTCTAAGGAACTCTCGCTGACTTGCATTTGGATCTTTTGGTGTGTCTTGTTTACCTCTAGCCACATTATTTCAACTTATTTTTTATTTAAATTTCACGCAATTTTTTCATTAGCAATTCTTCATACTCAGGGTTCTCGTCAAATATCTTATCAAGCTTATCAAGCTCTGCTCCAATATTTTTTAAAGCTTGGCCTGCACCTTTTGCAGTTTTATCATCACCAAGTTTCACTTTCTTAATCTTCCCTGAAAACAAACCTCCGACAAGTCTTTTTGCTATGTCGGAAATGCCCTCAAACATCTTTCCTTCAACAATTAGTTGTGCCACTTTATTTCTCCTCATATGACTTCTTCTCCGCCTTTTTAGCTTCTATTAGTTTTCGTGTGAAAAACTTCTTCATAGGAACTGGCATATTTCAAACTTCTGAAAATCCAAAGCCACCATAATATACTAGATTAAACACTTCCTCTAGAACGTTTTGTTCGTGATCTGCCCTTTGGCCAAAAAAAGTCTGAGTTAAGCTCAATATCAATATAGTCAGAATATCCACACATGAGGTTGTCACATGTAAAATCAACACTTAGGTCGATGTCTGGCGTCATATCTAATATAGCATTTCTCAGCTCCTGTGACTCTATTGAAGAGATTCCTCTAAAGAACTCTACCGTTTTGTTAACATCAGTTATATCATTAACAGACAATAGCTGCCGTTCGGCTCTTGCCGTAACAGTGACCTGTCCATCTCTACTAATGTTTAATTTTTTCATCTTCCTTGCTATCTGTGAAAGATCTTTGATATCTGCCTCTGTAAGCAGCCTGAATCCTCAAACATTTCCAGCTTCAGATGTATATGTCAGTTGTTTGGGATTGAAATCTTCATCTTCAGGAAACTTGAATTTGTGTAAATGAGTTAAATCAAAAGAGTCGTTTATCTCTTCACCACATTTAGGGCATTTCAATTTAATCGGATACGTGTTTCCATACATGGCTTGTCTTGTTGCAATTACTAAGGCATTTTTATCTCCGACTAAAAGATCAGCAATATCAATAGATTTATTTACTAATAGCTGCTCAAGTAGTCTGTCGAACACTTCGCCTCTGACAATATAATGCTGGTTCAATAGGATATTTTCATCCCCAGAACTTCCATATCGTAACTCAACAGTACCTTCATACAAAGGACTTTCTTGAGGATATGCTCTTCCTTCACTCGGAAGATCAACAAAAAATGTCTTATTTTTTACTTCTTGTGTCATAAACACCTCCAGTTTTCGTTATAGTAATAAATATATCTCTAATAAAAAAGCCCCTAAATAAATAGAGGCTTTCATTTGTTTGATCTATATGAAGTGACTTACTGTGATAATTCCAACACAGCGTAATCAAATCTTAGTGTTAAGCTAATTTCTACAGCGTCAGCCGAACTCATATCTAAACTACCAAAATCACTATTGGTGATCCAACATTGGTGCAATCTCCATGATTCAATGGTTGTTCCTAAAGGCGATGTTAGTTTCAAAGTGATATCTTTTGCATATTCACTCTTATAACCGTCAACACCTGATTCAGCATCGTGGTGAAGCATGATCCATTCCATGACTCTTAAAGCAAGGGCTTCTGAAATAGGTGTGCGTAGAACAATGTCTAGCGTTTCCCATTTTGATTTGCCTTTGAAATAAGCGGTGTTATTCATGAAAGGAATTTCAACTTCTTCATTTGACAATTTTGGTCTTCCAGCGCTCATACATGTATAAGCAGGAATTTGATTTCCATTTACATCTGGAAACTCTAAGAACCAGTTATCTTGTCTCATTGGCTGCAGATTATCAGACCATTTTCCTGGGTTTAATAAGTCTTCGTTTGCCATTATATTCTCCTTATAAAATTCATATTAAGCATATATTAATAAATATATTCCTAGTTATTAAATGTCGCTGATTGCGCCATTATGTTGAAGTCTAACAGGATGAACTCTGCAGATTTCTTAGGCTTAATAAAAATCTCACCTTTTACTTCATTTCTATCAATTACATCTGGAGTATTATTTGTTTCATCCATAACTACCTTGAACTCAGAGATTCCAGCGTTAGCCAAAATTCCAGTCAATACAGGATTAACAATATTTTTAAACTTAGACCATAGAGCTTCGTCACTCTGCTCGAATAGTAAGTATTTTGTTGAAGATGCAACTGTCTTCTTGATTTTGATTAATAGACGTCTTACATTGATTCTATCAAGAGCCGAAGCTTTGACTTGCAATGTTTTCTGCCCCCAAGCAACAACACCAGTATCTGGAAATGTTGCAATTGGATTGATTCGAGATTCATAAAGTGCGTCTCTATCATCTCTATCAAGACGATCATACGCTCTAATAACTCGTGTTAAACCACCACGGTTGATGCCGGCTGGCGCATACCACTCATGAGATACTTTATCTGTGTAGGCAATTATTCCTGCCATAACAACTGAAGGTGGAACTCAAACTGGTTTGCTATTTTCATCATCGCCGATTTGCACCCATGGGTAATATGTAGCAGCATAAGAGCTATCGATCGCTTGTGTACGTGTAATATATGTATCACGTGAAGTTGTTTTTCCACCTAGATCCATAAGTAGGAAACAATCACCACGAGATTCACAAACACTAAGTGCTTGTTTAATTACGTATGATGAATTTCCATATTCTAAATCTGGTACGATAAGCATATTGAAATCATATTCATCCTGACTCTTTGTAGAATCAAGCGCTTTCTTAAACTCAACAGAGCCAGAAGTGGTTGCTAGTGTAAATGTTCGATCTTCACTAATTGGCTTACGTGGATCAAATCCATCAAATCCATCTTGGAAACCAAACATGAATTGTTTAGTACCGATTGCAGATGTTAATGAAATTGCACCTGTGTAAACACCTGAAGCATAGCCAATGCAATTGCTCAGCAAGAAATTTGACGAGTTGTTTGCTTTTGTTGTAGGCAGTGCATCGTTGAAGTTTTTCACATCATCATCTTCAAAATCAATTCCGTAGTAAGCACGAGAATTATAATCTGAATCATATGATTGTGATAATGCATAGACTGCATCTGGAGCTGTTGAATTATATTTCTTATAATTCTTAAATCCAAATGGAACAGCATCTTTTGGATAAGATGCAACCACCATAGATACTCTAACGTATTTAGAAATATTCTGGAAGTCGCCATTAACTGTTTTCTTACCAGTTGCTGCTGTTGTGACCGATTGATCTCCAATTCTCCGTGCAATGTAATTTGGTGAATCTGGATCAAGTGTTAGGTTGTTGTATGTTTCTAAGATAACAGGATTTGCATCATTATCTGAGTACTTACGGATAACTACACCAAATGAGCCATAGTCTGACCCTGGTACAGAACCACTTGCTTTAACAGCAAAAACACCAGCTTTGATCAATTGATTAGATTCAGTTCCGTCTGATAACATATGGAAGTTGAATAACTCATGATTTGTAGAGCCGAATGTTTGTGAAATTATAGTTGGAGATGTTCCGTGCGAATAACCTGTAGTTGTAATAATCGCTGAAGTTGAGCTTGAAACAGATCCTGTTGGCATTAATGCACCAATAGCAATTGAAGCTGAGATCTGAGTTTTGAAATATGTATCAAGGTAGAAATATCCAGGTCCTCTAGGATTTTCACCAATGATTTTTCCAACAAAGTTTGAGTCTGAAGGATTCATTGATACGCTTGTATATGTTGTTTCGTCTGCTGAGCAACTTAAGTGTAAGTCGAAAGCCGACATTGATACTTCAGATGTTGATCCAGTGACATCAATTATGAAGTCTCCAGATGCTGAAGCAGTAGGTCTGATAACTGCATGAAGTATGCTACCAGAACTTAATTCGCCAACTGTTGTGTATGAAAATGTTCCACCACCAAGTACTCTTGTAACGGTAAGTTTTCCAGAATTTCTTAAATATTCGTCAGCCAAATATGGTGTAAATAATTCTTCGTTTTTCCCGCCAAATACTTGTGTGAATTCATCATAGCTTTCAACAATAGTTGGTTGAAATGCAGGTCCGCTTTTAGTCCATCCAATTACAGCAGCGCCAATCTCTGAAAGGCCTCTACTGAAAAATGATAAATCATTTTCTTGGGTGAACACGCCAGCAGATATAATTTTTTCACTAGCCATTTGTTTTTCTCCTAATAAAGTTTAAAATTTTATAATATAATTATAAATATAAAAGAAAAAAGGCAAAAGGCGGTTACCGCACATTTATTTTTGAGGGTGTATATTTATACGAATTTTTCACTGAAGGAAAATTTAGCTGGAGTACGAACTTTTTTCACATTTACAATGTTGCTCTTGATATTTAGAGATAACAGGCAAGAAATAGTGAATGATGCTACATGTTCAAATAGCATATTGTCTGTGGCAATTTCATCAAGGTTTGAATTGTCTGAAAAGCTATCAATATTCATTCGCAATGTAAAACCGTCCTTAGTGACTATGTCTTGCTTACCATGATAGACAATAATCTGCTCAATGATTGAGTTACTAGTTTCCATATATTTTGTTTGAAGTGTAAATTCATAATCGATATCAACTGCAACAGGAGGTGAGACAAGCTTAACTTCATAGATTTCAGTTCCAGCAGGCTTATCTTTATAGCTATTTTCAGCTGATAATCTTTTTGAAACAGGTATCATAGTACTCTGATTTTTGTTATAAACAAACATGTCATTATTGGGAGTAATTGATCCTCGTCTTAATGAGGCTACAGGATAGATAGTTTCAGTCTTATCGTCTCGCTTTTCTCTTTGGCGTTTCTTTTGAAATCACCGTTCGGCCTGTGCTATGGTTGTTACAAGACTGACCTTTCGGTTATTTTCAACAGCAAATAGCTGAAGTGTCTCATTGAAATGATTCAACAGTGCCACATCAACAGATTCTAATTGTTGTTGGATAATAGGTAGATCACTATTTAATATCTTTTGTTGCTCTTGTCTAGGCATCGTATTTATCCCTATCTTCAATTGTTATTTCTGAAACACCAGCAGATTCTGCAGTAAGCTTGACATGCCAATTGTGATCAGGCTGTCCTTGGATAAACTGAGGTTTTACTATTGTTTGTATTTCAAAATACTGACTATCCCAATGTAAGTAATCACCTTCGTCAAAATAAAAGCTATTATCTAGTAGGTGTTTCTTTTGAATCGTGACTTCAAGACGCCTTTTCTGTTTGATTCCTGCAGCCGGCTCAACAGTTACTTCTGGATCTAGAATAGTAATCAATGATCATATCTTTATCCCTGGTTCAAATGTTTTATTTGAGCTCGAACCATAGATACCAGTGCTTGTAGCCGCTGCACTAATTTTGTACACAACGATGAACTGCTTAACAACATCTTCTATAAGTTCTTCATTGATTGAATTGAAAAATGCTTTTTCTTTATCTGAAAAATATATTGTCATTAATTACTCCTAATAGAAGATTGGTGATCCATGTGCCACTTTATTATTCTTGAATGATCCAAAGAATTCCCATCCTCTAAATCCAAAGTGAGCCAATTCTTTAGTCCACCATTTACCATAGTCTTCTAAAACTTTTTGATCGTTCTTTGTGAAAGGTTTTCCATCTTTCCGCTCAATCTCTAAAGGCACTTTGGCATATAAATCAGCTTCTGCTTTCTCATATGATTTCTTCTCACTTGCCGACATGTTTTTATCAAAAGGTTCTATTTTAATTTTATAGAACTTCTTCATATCATTTTCGTTCGATGCTTTTCCTTTGAATTCTTTAACAATGGCATCTTTCAAATCCTTTTTGCTATCGCCCTTTTTCATAAACACCTTGCCAGTCTCCATGGCAGTAACATCATCGCTAACTTTATCATTTGGTTTCAATCTTTTGATAAATTCTCGAGCCTGTTTTTCGGTTTTCAAATAAGGCACTTTGACCTCTAATAGTAGATCTCTTAATTTCATATTGTTATCCTATTCTTGGAAGCATTGGTATGTGCTTAAATTGATTTTCCATATGTTCCTGAAGTAATGCTTCAGATTCCATTAATTTTTCATTGCTCACACCTTCTAAGAATTCTTTAAATTGCTCAATCAGTGCTTCTTTCTCTGCCTGACCTTCACTTAGCAATGCATCGCCATCGAGAGTCACCTCATTTTCAGGAATATTAATAGAGGTAAATTTTGATCTGTTCCTTGCAAGCATTTCCTTACAAATTGCTAGTGTATATTTTCTAATTCATTGTTTTCCAGGAGAGTTGATTGATGTATACGGTAAGAATGAATATGGAATGTCAGCAGGACTAGAAATAACACTGTCTGTTTGCGACGATCTATCATCATCAGTAAATGGATCAAAGTTTATTCGATATCTAAAGAAAAGTTTTATTGCTTCAGTAGGAGTGGGTGTCAATCGTAATACATTATTGATAACTTCATGAGAATATCCTGACTTACGGATCATATCAGACAGCTCTACTGCCTGTGCTCTTAAAATATCTGAATATAGTGGATAAACTAAATATTGTGTCCCAGCGGTTCCGGCAACAGATCCCATTCCTGCAAATTCTGAATTAATCATTGCCTGTCCGGATCCATATGCTCTTCCTCTTTGAATAGCAGGCTGTCGATAGTGCCAAATTTCTTTAAGCTCAAGTCTTTGATTTGATTCTGAAGCAGAACCTCACAATGCTTGAACATCATAATACTGTTGATCTGCTACAAGATCGATTGAACCGGTCTTCCAATCATATACTCCACCAACACCAACTTCACTACCAATGATATTGTCTGAATATCTCTTTTGATACTCATATGAAGCTAGTGGATTTGTGTTAGTTAAATCAGATCCAGTTGTGAATCCTTTGAAGTTAAGCAATCAATCTTTGATCTGTGAATTATTAACCAATGTTGAATACTCACTGACGGCTTCTTCAAAAGCATTATATACTTCTGGAAATGTTAGCTCAACTTGCATAAGAACTCCACCCAGTCTGAATGCAACTCACTTTGCCGTTTGAGGTGCTTCAAGCTGAAATGTTACATCGTTGTCATAAATACCAAACGACGTTGATTCAGATACTGCTGGAGCAGACCCTGTAGTATTTATTAAATATCCTAGTGTTGTTGCCATCTATTTATCTCCTAATAGTCAAATCGACCTAATTCTTTTTTGCCGAATTTTGTGCCTGCAAGCTCTGTGTCTAGGTAATTCCTTATATGTGCAGGATTAAACATGTCACCTGATAAATTTTTATATAGTTTTCTTGTTACATCCGAACGAACCGAAACGGCTCCAAATTGTGGTCTACCTACTAGTGTAAATGTTCCCTTTACTTCTTTGTCAGACATATGACCACGAGTTTTCATTTTCTTTCTATCGGCTCGATTCAATTCCATATGTTCACCAGGGCGAACTTTTTCAGTGAGAGTTCCTTCAGACAATAATGCACCAATGGCTCACTGTCCCTTCTTGCCAAATTGAACAGCAATAGCATTATCTCATTTGTTAGCATTATCTTCAATATAACCAAATGCTTCATCTTTTGTTTTGAACATTTTATTAATTATATTTATACCAGTAACAGAATCTCAATCGCCAGTATAATGTGCATCAGGACCGTGATCTTTTTTAGCAGTATCGATCAAATCTTTTACATATTTCTTAACTTTTGATGCCGGTCCTTTTACTGTCTTTGCTGATAAATATCCACCCTCATTGAGAGTTCCTTCAGAAATTTTATCCTTATAGTTTTTCTTAAACCATCTACAAAATTTTCCAACCTCATAAAGCCCCATTTTACCACCGTCTAATAAGCCTATCCATTTCTTTATTATATCTTTATCTATGGCATTAATAGCTTTTTTATTTTTAAGCAGATCTGTGTCAATTCTTTTCATCATTGTTGTCATCATTGGCCAGTGGTCTTTCTTATAATAGTATAGAAAATTATTACAATCAGACATTATCTGCTTTAAGGGATCGTTTGTTGCTTCTGTTATCAGTTGTTTCAGTTTCATTATTTATTCCTTTTATAGCTTTTTGGCTAATCTTTCAATGACTTTTTTATCTTCAATGGGTATGATGTTTCATTGCATGTCATATGACGAGACATATTTTTGCATTTGGTTAACGATATTTTCAGTATAATTAACAAACGTTTGTTCAGCATCTGATAGTCCAGGAACCCTTCAAACTTCCTCACCGTCAGTAATATCTAGAAAAATTTTCTGATATTTCTTTGTTCACTTGGCTTCAGCAGCTCTCTCTTTTTTGACGGCAGCAATATGCTGTTTGTTCGTCATTTCCTTTTCCATTAATAACTTCAGCTTCACTATTTATTTCCCTTTATATGTCCCACTAGAATTTAATTCTTTTTGAGCTTTTTCTACCATGTGATTAATAATAAAAACATATGCATCCAATAGTTTTTCAACATCTTTTTGATTTTCATAAAGAATTGTATACCCGAGGCTCTCTTGTATTTTTGAAAGCGATCTATCCAATTGTTTATATGTCATTGTCTCGTATTTACTTGGGACATGACCATTTTTCTTGCCCTGGTGTTTGCCACCCTCATTCATTAATTGTTTCAGCTTCATTATTTATCTCCCTGCTTTCACAGCCTTATATAGTTCAAATGGCATAAAAGTTGCAATACTATATATACCCGTATTTCTAAGCTTATCGCCAATGATTCTTGATTTTGCCTGTTTCAATCCATCGATATAAAATGTCTTCCCCTTAATAGATACGATTGTAACAAAGGGTCCAGTCTTTGGAACCAAGACAAACTCATATCCATCGTCCTGTGGATTATATGAATCACCTGGGATTTCAATTTCTATTTTTTCTAATAGCATTGAAGCAAGCTTCATTATTTATCCCCTTGGTGAGCTTTCAATGTTTCCCACATTACCTTCAGCATATTCAATTGTTGATCCTTTAATAGATAATACTCACCATGCTTGGCTTTCTTGATCATATCTTCAAGCTTCCTGATTACATTTTTCTGAAGCTGCTCATGTTTCATGGTTCCCATATCTGGAACTTGGATCATAGCATCAGGAGGAGTCTTTTTATTTCGCTTGGGTTTGACTATGTCAGCTTCTTGTAATTGTTTAAGCTTCATGATAATTCCTAGTTGTACCAAACGGTTGTTTTGATTTCGACATAATAGTCAGTAATTTTTTCTTTTCTTTTGAAGTCTGCATTATATGGATCACCTACGATTTTTAATAATTTACGACTTACCATATATGAACTCTTTGCCTTGCCACCTTCTTTGGTTAGCCATTTTTCTAACTCTTTTTCTGACTTCTTTGTTCTGATCTTATAATAGTCAATGCTTGTTCCTGTAGTAGCATAGGGCCCCGAGTTGTCACGCTTTAATGATCCACTATCAACAATGAAAAAACCATCGCTAGACTGCTTAATGAGATTTTCGCGATTCCATATGTCATGAATTTTTTGTAATATTCGTTCTAGCATATGTATCTGTTCGGATTCATCTTTGTTATCTTTAATATATTTTTGAATAACATCTGAAATATATTTTAAATTAAACTTCTGAATATTGCCAAGCGATGCTTTCATAGGACGCGATGGGTTGTCATTGATTATATCAACGATCCACATTTTTTCACCTTTTGAAAACTTGCCCTCAACTTCGTTTAGTATTTTTTTAAGCTTCATGCCTTATCTCCTATGAGCGATCCAA
>Ga0233435_1000106_pt1 | contig 112343 bp, 99 predicted proteins | sample SI_122_August201_3_FD_182735 | JGI IMG/M metagenome (GOLD analysis project Ga0233435, IMG submission 182735) | Seawater microbial communities from Saanich Inlet, British Columbia, Canada - SI_122_August2016_135_MG | ecosystem: Environmental > Aquatic > Marine > Inlet | place: Canada: British...
GCTGCTAATGGACCGTGAAATAAAAAATCCGCTTGTTTAAGCTCGCCTGCTAAAAAAGCCTGCTGTAACCAGATGGCCAAGTCGACATCTAAAAGAGCTACGGGTAAATAACCGGCTATTTTAGCAGCCTGAACCGCCTTAATTTGGCTCTGAAAACTCAAAAATGTCTCATCACCTACTTTGGGTACACTCAACTGAAACCGGTTATGAAAAACACCCGGGGCTATGGTTAGGGCAACGTCATCACTGGATAAAATCCAGTGCTTAGCTTTCGAGCGCAAGTCAACGACGCCTGTCAGCGATTGAATTCCTAAGGGTTTTGCAAAAATATTCCGGTCAAAATACCGGACCCCTTGAGAGTCAATATTAATCTGTATGTGCTGCCCGGTCCCTGAAAAATGTGCACTGACATGTTTAAGCCCTGGGTAATTATCAGTCGGTAAAAAACCAACGTCATCAAGGCGACCTTCGACACTCATCGTCTCAGAAATGGTGTGATAGTCTAAATTGAGTTCTTGAATAATTCCCGATAACGCCCACTTCTTTAACTGCGGGAGTGAATGAAGCTTCAAAGACCCTAGAAAATCACTGCCCTCACTGAGTTTTGCCAGCGGCATTTGGGTCAACGACAAGCCCACCTGATAACCACCGATCTGAGTATCTTCAGACCATCTTAGTGACAGTTTATTCTCTGGCCATGACTTTGCGCCATTGTCTACTGCCAATTGTCTGAAATCAAGATAAGAAACGCCGGCCGTCTGTCGCCACTGAAACCAACTCGCCACCGATTTCAGATAAGCCTGGTGGTGAATGTTGTCAAAAATATTTAATTGTGAAAGGTCAACGCGTCCGGATAGCCGGGTCAGCACGGATCGTTTAAAATCCCCCCAAATCTCAAGCCCTCCCAACCCCGAGAGAAAAACGCCTTGGCCATCAAGCAATCTAGTGAGATGAGTCAATGTCGAAACATTCACTTGGTCACTCCTGACATAAAAATTTCCGGTCAACTCTTTTGAAGCAAAGCCACTGCCTTGTAGTCGAATCGCTACGATAGCGGTATGACCCAGATTCCTGGGCAAATCAAATTGCATCCGAATTTCATGCTCTGATTGCTGACGATTATTAAGCCATAACTTAATATTTTCAAACCTCAGCACCGGCCCCCCGGTCATCTCATCTTGAAAAACCACCTGACTCTCGAAGACATCAACAGCACCCACCTGTAACAACCACAACGGCTGATCACCTTGGCTATTGAACCCGGTAATTTGAATAGCACCGTGTTGATTTCGGGTAACGGAAATGTCTGCACCCAACAATTGAACATGACTGGCTGAGATTAAACTCTGAGTCTTAATGAGCGCCCAGCCATCCAACCCTAACCGTACTTGCTTAAAAACAACCGAATTCTGACGACTGTCTGCCGATACTAATTCCACATCATCGAGAATTAATTCAGGGAACCAGCCTCTGGTTTTAGAACGTAATTGCCCAATGCGAACCGTCACCCCAACCGCCTCACCCATAACGGTTTCCAACGCTGTTTTATATTGTTCTATATTGAAGGTGAATAGTTGTACAACTAAAAAAAAACTCACCAGCACAACGGCTAGCCATCTCAAAACACTGCGCATTTTATTCACAACCGTGTGCCTTTGAATTGTCAAAACAGTCCTCAAAAAACCAACCCTGCCTTCTATGAAAAATTAGCGAGACGACGCACTCACAAAAGACTACAGCAAAACCACATCATATTGTTCTTGTGTATAACTCGATTCGGCTCTGAACTTAACTTGTACACCCAAAAACGACTCTAACTCAGCCAACATATGCGCTTCCTCATCCAATAGCCTGTCAACCACATCATTAGAACCTAAAATCAATAATCGCTGGACATTGTATTGTCTAACTTCACGAAAGATCTCTCTGAAAATTTCCAGACAAATGGTTTCCGCTGTCCTTAAAACACCCCGACCACTGCAAGCACTACAGGGCTCACAAAGAATATGCTCCAGACTTTCACGAGTCCGTTTACGCGTCATTTCAACCAATCCTAATGATGAAACCTCTGAAATCTGCGTTTTCGCATGGTCTTTCCCTAAATTCTTCTCTAAGGCCAAGAGCACCTGATTTCGATGTTCCTCACTCTTCATATCAATAAAATCGATAATAATAATGCCGCCTAAATTCCTCAATCGTAGTTGTCTTGCTATCGCCTGCGTTGCCTCCAAATTTGTTTTAAAAATGGTCTCCTCGAGATTCCGCCCGCCCACATAGCCACCGGTATTAACATCTACCGTAGTCATCGCCTCAGTTTGGTCAAACACCAGATGCCCACCAGACTTCAGACTGACTTTACGATCAAGGGCACGGGTAATTTCATCTTCAATACGATAAATATCAAAAAGCGGCCGATCGCCGCCATAGTGTTCGATGATAGGTAATAATTCAGGTACAAATTCTTGTGCAAACTGAACCAGTTTAATATGGGTCTCGCGAGAATCCACCCGCACACGATCTAGGCCCTCACGGTACAGATCACGCAAGGCACGTACGCTTAAAGGCGAGTCCTGATAAACCAAGGTTTTACTTTTGGCTGTTGTTATTTTAGTTGCAACCGCTCGCCATAATTTATCAAGAAACATCAAGTCCGCTTCTAAAACACTTTCTTCCTCACCTTCAGCTGCCGTTCTTGCAATAAACCCACCGGTTTCATGCTCACTTTGAAAGGCTTCAAGACAGGCTCTTAATCGAACCCGCTCTTCTTCACACTCAATACGTTGTGAAATACCGATATTACTCGCATAAGGCATATAAACCTGATAGCGCGAAGGAATAGAGAGTTCCGCACTCAATCGTGCCCCCTTACTGCCAATAGGATCCTTAATAACCTGAACAACCAGCCGTTTACTCTGGTATAAATAATCCTCAATATTTTCAGTACCCTTAGCATCAAGGTCACGCTGACAAAGGTCACCAATATGTAAAAAACCGGCTTTAGATAAGCCTATATCAACAAAGGCTGCTTGCATGCCCGGCAGAACCCGACAAACCTCACCGAGGTAAATATTGCCCAGCAATTCCTGTTGACTCATGCGCTCAATGACAATTTCCTGCAACACTCCGTTTTCAATCACCGCTACACGCGTTTCGGGAGGCGTTACATTAATCAGAATTTCTTCACTCATGCCGTTTTCAACACCTTTACTCCAACGTTTTCTAACAAACTCATGGTTTCAAAAAGCGGTAGCCCTACAATCCCTGAATAACTTCCAGAACAACGTTCAACAAACATTGCCCCCAGTCCTTGAATAGCATAACCGCCAGCCTTATCAACAGGTTCCCCAGTTGCCCAGTAGGCGCTGATCTCCTGCGCCGACAACAGCCGAAAAGTGACCTCTGAAATACTCATCGCCTGCCAATGCTGACCGTATCGTAAAGAAACGGCTGTCAACACCTGATGAGTCACACCTGACAACGCCTCTAACATTGTTAAGGCATCCACCTGATCTTTAGGCTTGCCCATAATCATACCATCTAAGACTACGCTGGTATCAGCTGATAATACGGGAAGGCGATGATCACTCGACTGCCAGACTTGCTGTGATTTTTTAGCGGCCACCCGACGCACATAATCTACCGGCGACTCAGAAACTAACACACTTTCATCAACCTCTGCGACACGCACCAAATACGCAAGCCCCATCTGCTCCAAGAGCTCACGGCGACGCGGAGAAGCTGACGCTAAAATAATTTCAGCCGTCATTAACGGTGATAAGGGTGATTTCTAGATAGACTCCAAGCGCGATAAATTTGCTCTGCCACAACAATTCGCACTAACGGATGAGGAAAAGTTAAATTAGATAAACACCAAGACTCGTTCGCACTCGCTAAGACCGGTTCGGCCAAACCATCAGGACCTCCCACTAATAACGCAACATTTTTTCCCAAGGTCTGCCATCGATTCAAGGCGGCGGCTAATTCTGCTGTACTCCACGGGCGCCCACTTAAATCCAAGGCGACACGGTGTACCCCGGCTGGTATTTTGGCTGCCATTTTATCGCCTTCCTCTGTGACTAATCGTTCAATACTTGAATTTTTAGAACGTTTACCGGGCGCAACTTCTTTGAGCACCAATTCACATTCACGCGGCATACGCCGCGCATACGCCTGATAACCCTGCGTGACCCATCCCGGCATTTTATTACCCACTGATACTAAAAATATTTGCATAATTCGTGAAAATACACGGTTTCCCTTGCTCCAGCTAAACGCTGTTATTAACTGTTTTTTTACTCGCTCCGTAACAATAAAGAGCGGACCCTATTTTGAATTTTACAGTGCTCTAGGTCCTGACCCTTATGATAAGAGATTCGCACTCTTAATTGATTGATCATCACCGCCTTAGTGTTCAACAATCAAAAAAAGCACTAACGTTTCACTCGCCCAACAACGGCCTGCCAATTTAATCGTTGCTTACTGGACTTATAAACAGTGGTATTGGTATACATATAAAATAACGTCGTCATCACCTTCTTATGTTGCAAAATCTTTGGCGCTGCCTTCTCTCGATATTCAGTGACCGCTTTTTCAGCATACTCTTGATATTCAGCGACCGCTTTCTCCGCATATTCTTTTATTTTTGGCGCAATATCCTGCTGATATTTAGACACATAAGGTTCTATTTTTTCTCGCTGTTTTACTATCTGAGCGACTACATCATCAAGTTCTTTTCTCGTTATTTTCTTCATATCACCCCCTCAATAAACAAACACCGCAAAAAACTTACCACTACATCAAGACTTTCTACACACTAACAATCAAACAATTAACCCGCCTGGCGGTGGTTCTTTTGGGTTCTGTCCATACTGATTGTCACCCGTCTCACTGTCAATTGTAAAAAAATAAATCAAGACCAAACTGCCTAAAATAGGAATTAAAGCCAAAAACATCCACCACCCACTACGCCCGGTATCGTGTAAGCGACGCACGCCCACGGCAATACTCGGTATCAACATCAGTACTGCATAAAACATGCTGAACAGTCCCATCCCTGTTTCTGAATTAAAGTTTCCGGTCAGCGTGTCAACAAAGCCAATAGCAAAACTCAACAAAAAATTACACAAAATGAAATACCAATACTCTTTCCGGCGTGCTCGACCATTAAAAACAGCATATTTCTTTAAAACCGCTATATACCAGCCCATTTAAGTCACCTAATCTCAAATAATCATCCCATCCATAATATAGTTTTTCACTATCAACACCAAGAACTGTTAATTCAAAAACAACCTACTCATTAAGCTGGCATTTAAAATCCAACGCAAAATCATCGGTCACAACACCATTTTCTGATAAAAAAACGACACTTCCAAGCATTACAAATATTATCATTAAACACTAAGGAACCATTCAATCAGACTCAGTGTCTTAGTTTCAAAAAATAGAGTTAAAAACATGGACAATACAATCAACAATGCCGCTCCGATTCAAAATGCACAGGCATTTAACATACAAAACCAACAAACCGCTCAGAACCCGCAGAAAACTGCCGCTGACCTTCAAAAACCTCAGGCTGTTCAAGAGAACGTTAAACTTTACGAGCAAAAAACCCTATCTCGTGAGAAATTATCCGAATCTATTCAACAGCTTAATGATCAACTTCAGAAATTTAACCGCGATCTTCAGTTTGTCGCTGATGAAGGTACCGGAAAACGCGTCGTTAAGGTTATAGACAGCAATACAGGCGCGGTAATTCGCCAAATACCGCCCGAAGAAATATTAAGAATTATGCAAAATATAGATAATATGTCAGGCCTTATTTTTAACAATAAGGCGTAAAGCAAGACCTCAAACTCTATTACTATCCGTTAGTTCCCGATAGCTTTTACACCACCAAACTGACACACAGCCAACGCTACTCTGATTTTTCTCAATACGCTCATAGAGATGCCTTGTGAAAAATGAAAAAAATTGTGACTTAAATTAAACACAAAGCCGCATCTTTCTGTACTTTGTGACAATATAATTGTTATATTTGCAACTTAAGACTATTGGCCTAAATATAATTCAAGTGAAAAAATGACTGAAAATTTGAACCAACGCCTGATTGGCGCAACTATCATCACCATTTTACTCGTTACCTTTATTCCTATGTTCTTAGACAATCCCGTTGAAATTCATCGACGATCACTCAATGAGTTAAATGTCCCTGAATTACCGGATGGCGCTTTAGGAACCAGTGTTAAATCGATCGCCTTAACAAAAAAAGGGTTACCCGAAGAAAACATTAGCCCCCCCGCACCAGGCCGCGGTGATAGCTTAAAACGAATAACCTCACCGACACTACCTAAACACGCCTCTCAACTTACCCACTGGATTATTGAAGCAGGGAATTATGATAGTGAATCCGATGCTATCAAACTCCGGGACCGGTTAAGGCAGAAAAAGTTTACCGCCTACATTGAATTTTCAAAAGATGCCTTTCGCGTTAGAATTGGACCGGAAGTTGATAAGACAAAAGCTGAAAAAACACAAACCTTAATAGAGAATGAAACGCAGTCAATCAGCCTATTAATTCCTGAATAAAAAATCATAACAAAAATGCCCACTAACCCGCGCTGATCATTCCTTTTAACCATTTAGATAATGAATCGATTCATCTCATTATTTTTTAAATGGGCGACAACACAGGATATGACACAAGCGTAAAGAGATATAACAAAGATTTTTTTCAGGTCTGCATACTAGCCATTAACCACTCAATCAGCTTAATTTGCAAAACCTTTATGATTTGAATGGTGCCTCGGGCCTTCCATGGTGCCTCAGTTAGGTCTCAATTAAGACCACGAAATCAACGTTATCAATAGGTTATACCATTACAGCTAAGGGTGTCTAGGGCATATTTGGTTGCCTCAGTGGTTGTCTAGAAAATTCAGCTTGTCCTCAACAGCCCCACGGGGGGTAGATGGCTCATACCGTAATTAATATGCCACCTCATATTTTTCTGTTGGAATATCTCGGGAATTGACTTCAGTACTTGTGGCCTCATGGACTTATTTTAATGATTGCATGGTATTTATAATTTGCTTAGCGCCTAACTCACCGCTACCGCCGGCTTTACGAGCAAGGAATCAGTCTGGAGCGACTCCGGCAGTATGTGGTTCGTTGGTGCTGCTGGCTTTGGGGTGGACTGCAGGGTCGGGTATCGCGTGAGGGAGATGAACAAAAGTATTGGGTGTTGATGCAGTTTAAGTGTAGTAGCTCAAATCTAACAGACACCCGTATAAAAACGGGTAACTGTCAAATCAAGTCTGGACTGCGGCAAAGTACCTTGGTAATAAAATCCGTCAGTTTCATTCTGGTATAATCGCACGACACATTCTATCCCACAGACTTAACGTCAAAAAAGGGTATCATCCATCATGGTGCTATTTCCATGGTGATACGTATTCCTCATACGGTGTACCTTACTGCAACCGGGTGCTGCATGTTCCATGCTGAAAGCACTCACGGATTCCATCAACTAAATCTTTACCAATATGTTTATCAATTTCGTCACGAATCATTTGTCTCATTTCCTCTTCGTCCCACATATCCTCACACAAGTCCTTAACGCCCTCCGAGGCGTCTAATCCGGAGCAATCAATGTCTTCGTGCTCTTGCGCTTGACTGGGTATAGCCAAAACCATCAACAACCCAAAAATAACTCCAGCAACTGTATTTGTTCTCATAATGAACTCCATTTTTATTCAACCATAAAAATTTATCGACAGTTCGTTGCGTCTCTTTAACTCAATCGTGCTGACTCAGTTATTAATAACAGCTATCGTAATATTCGTAGTAGCTAAGCGAGAGGCATCCTGACATGAGTTGGGGTGCGTCTTTTTTATAAATGTAACTTTAATCGTTTAGCAGAAAAGTGGTTGGTGCTGCTGGCTTTAAGTACGATGGGTTTTGGTTGACCATGTGGTGGCCTCCTACGATAAGCGTTAAATAAAATCGTTGGAAATCAATGGTTTAATTGAGGTGTTGCTGTGTAAATGGTGCCTCGGGCCAGAATCGAACTGGCACGCCCAGAAGGCGAGGGATTTTAAGTCCCTTGCGTCTACCAATTTCGCCACCGAGGCTTAGGTGCTACCTTTGGAAGAAGCGTGATTATAGCCTATCAATAGGATTAATTTCCAGTCCCTATTGATTATTAAATAAAGCATCCCTTTATTTAGCCCTAAAACTGAATTAATATCAGGCACATCTATACCGTTCAGCTACCCTGAAAAGCATGAAGAAAAACCCTCTTTACGACCTGTGCGTGATTGGCGGCGGTGCCGCCGGCTTAACCGCTGCTGCCGGTGCCGCCACACTCGGCGCCAAAGTCGTCCTGATTGAAAAAAATGCCTTAGGAGGAGATTGTCTTTATTCCGGTTGTATTCCCAGCAAAACGCTCATTCATTTGGCTAAAATTTCATCGTCCTTAAACAAGACCGATGCTGCAGCACTGAACAACCCTGAAAAAATCACCGCGCACCTTGAAAAGGTTATTAAACAAATAGAGCCTAACGATAGCCCTGAACGTTTCAGAAAATTAGGTGTTGAAGTCATTTTTGGACAGGGCAAATTTATAACTAACCACGAATTTCAAATCAATAACCTCAGTATAACGGCTAAAAACTTTGTGTTAGCAACCGGAACCTCACCTTTTATTCCAGCGATAGCAGGACTTGAAAACACGCCTTACCTGACCAATGAAACGATCTTTAAAACAACCGAACCTTTTTCTCACTTAATTATTATAGGCGCCGGCCCTATCGGTTGTGAATTAGCCCAAAGTTATGCCCGACTAGGGGTTCAAATCAGCCTACTGAGTTCATCACAACACTTACTCCCTAATGAAGACACCGACTTGAGTGCTGTGCTCCAACAACAATTGATCGATGAGGGCATCCAACTTTATCTTAATAGCACAATACAGCGAATTTTCACGGTGAAAAATAAGGTAAACCTTGCCTTCACAGATGCCTCCCAACAAACCAACCACCTTTGTGGTAGCCACCTCCTTATTGCAACGGGGCGCCAACCGAATATAACGGGCCTTAACCTTAAGACTATTGGTCTTAAAATAGAAAAACAACAAATTATAGTTGACCGGCGACTTCGCACCAGCCAAAAAAATATTTATGCCTGTGGCGATTTAGTCAGTCCCTATAAATTCACCCATATGGCCGAACATCAAGCCGGTGTCGTTTTAAAAAATGCCTTATTCCACTGGCCAGCAAAAGTAGAACAACAGGTCGTCCCGCACTGTACCTTTACAGATCCTGAATTAGCCTCGGTTGGCCTCACCGAACACGCAGCGATGCACAACGGCATTAAATACCGTAGCTATACCTTTCCTTTTGATCAAATTGACCGCGCCATTACCGACAACAATACCCTTGGTTTTGCTAAAGTTATCTGTACGCCAAAAGGAAAATTATTAGGGGCGCACATCGTCGGCCCGCAGGCAGGAGAATTAATTAGCGAATTTGTACTGGCATTAAAACAAGGACTTAACCTGTCGGCAATCCGCAACACTATCCATATTTACCCCACACTGTCACAAATTAACCGTCGTGTTGCTGACCAACAGTTGAAAACTTCCCTTACCCCTACGACCCGAAAGCTATTAAAATGGATTTTTCGGTTACAAGGCCATTGATTTAATTTCCATTTAGGACACACGCTCACTCTAAACCAGTCCCGCCACATGATTAATTTAACAACACTTCCCAAAAGCCAACAACGCAAAGTATTCCTGTTACTGGCAGCTTTTATTTTTGCCTTCATAGCATTGGTTTTTAGCAACGCGTGGCTGAGCCTTGACCAAATACAAAATCACACCGAACCATTACGCCAATTCATTGAGAAACATTTCTGGTTCAGTCTTATTATCAGCGGCTTACTCTATACTTTAGCAACGGCCTTAAGCTTTCCGGGCTGTTCATTACTGTCATTATTATTAGGCTTCTTATACGGCCGCTGGCTGGGTACGGCCATCATCGTGTTCTCGGCGACACTGGGCGCTGTATTCGTTTTCTTAATTGCACGACACTTAGTCGCCGACTGGGCAATTCGACGACTCTACCAACATCCCTTATCGAGCCGAATGATCACCGGCTTCCAATACCATGCCAGTCATTACTTATTATGCCTACGCTTAGTCCCGTTATTTCCTTTTTGGCTCGTTAATCTCATTCCTGCGGTAACCGGCATATCACTTTCCACTTATACCCTAACCACTTTTTTAGGTATTATTCCGGGCAGTTTTGTCTTTGCAAATTTAGGTCAATCACTGAATCGTATCGAATCATTAGATGCACTCCTTTCAACTGAAATATTCTTAGCCCTTAGCCTCTTAGGGTTGTTAGCCCTCGCGCCATTAATCGTCAAACGCTATACCCTACGATTTAAAACACCTAATCGATAAAACTAATGGCCATGACAACAACCCAACAAACACCCGTTATCACAGACTTTCCGTCAATAACACGGGATCGGTTAGACATCTTACAAGTAAACCTTGGCTATTTATGTAATTTAAGCTGTCGACACTGTCATGTTAACGCAGGCCCTAAACGGACTGAAATAATGGACCAAGACACCCTTAACACGGTCATTTCCTTCCTTAAAGAAAGCGGGATTAAAACACTTGACTTAACCGGTGGCGCCCCTGAAATGCACCCCCAATTTCGCTTTCTGGTCATGGCCGCTAGCGCCTTAGGTGTTACTGTGATCGATCGCTGTAACCTCGTTATCTTAGAAGAACCGGGACAGGAAGATTTGGCCGCCTTTCTCGCTGATCACGGTGTTGAAATTACAGCCTCACTGCCGTGTTATCTGGAAGATAATGTCGACGCCCAAAGGGGAAAAGGTGTTTTTAACCATAGCATTAACGCCTTACAAAAACTAAATAAACTAGGTTACGGCCAAGCCCACAATAACCGCACGCTAAATCTGGTTTTTAATCCACAAGGCCCAACACTCCCACCGGAACAATCAGCACTTGAGAGCGCTTATAAAAAGCACCTTAAAGAACACTTTAATATTATCTTTAATCAATTGTTCGTAGTCACCAATATGCCCATCAACCGGTTCAGAAAAGGGCTAGAACACCAAGGCCAATTAACCCCCTACCTAGACCTATTAAAAGCCCATTACCGGCACGACAATTTGAATTCACTCATGTGTAAAAACACCCTCAGTGTTGACTGGCAAGGCTTTCTTTATGATTGCGACTTTAATCAAATGCTTAAATTACCCTTAGGGGCAGCGCACCAAGCACCCTACCATATTACCGACATTAACCTAGAGGCTTTAACCCAACAACCCATTACCGTAGACGAGCATTGTTTTGGCTGCACAGCGGGGCAAGGCAGTAGTTGTGGCGGTGCCCTGAAATAAAGACGCTGTGCCGCCTTAATTACTTTATTATGAATGTTAATAATCATCTCCGTTAAGGGAAAACCATGAGCCAAGAAAACAGCGTTCTTAAACGCTATTCCGAAGGTGCCAAAGCAGTCCAGCCCGAGTTGTGTTGCCCTGTCGATTATGACACCACCTTACTGAAACACTTACCCCAAGAAATCATTGACAAAGATTATGGTTGCGGCGACCCCTCTCGTTACGTCCAGAAAAACGATATTGTCCTTGATTTAGGCTCTGGATCCGGCAAGATCTGCTATATTGCCGCACAACTGGTTGGCTCGGGTGGAAAAATAATCGGCATTGATATGAATGATGACATGCTGGCACTGGCTCGTAAATACCAACCAGAAATGGCCGATAAATTAGGCAACGACCGAGTACAATTTATTAAAGGTCAGATTCAAGACCTCGCTCTTGATTGTGCAGCACTGGATAACTATTTAGCCAAGCACCCTATTCAATCAACAAAAGATCTGCTGGCATGTCGTACCTGGCAAGAACAACAACGCCTTGAAACACCGTTAATTGCTGACAATACTATTGATCTGGTTATTTCGAATTGTGTACTCAACTTGGTTAATGAGAGCGACAAACAAAAAATGATCCATGAGATCTTTCGTGTCATTAAACCCGGTGGACGCATTGCTATTTCCGATATTGTCAGTGATGAACCGGTATCAGAAGCAATGAAGTCAGATCCACAGTTATGGAGTGGCTGTATTTCTGGCGCACTGCAGGAGCATGACTTTTTACACTCTTTTATTAAGGCGGGCTTTCAAGCGGTTAAACTAGATACCTGGTCCAGTACGCCTTGGCAGGTGGTAGAAAATATTGAGTTTCGCTCAACAACCGTTACCGCGATAAAACCAGAGCAAACGCCTTGTCTAGACCGGGGTCATGCGGTTATTTATCGCGGCCCTTTTAGTGAAGTTTATGACGATGAAGGCCATATCTACCCACGCGGCCAACGTATTGCCACCTGCGAAAGAACCTTCCAAATTTTAACCCGTGGCACTTATCAGGATGATTTTATTGGCATTCCCCCCACACTGTTAAAACCTGCTCAACCCTGGTGCGCACCGCCCGGCACGATACGACCCGCGGCTGAATCGAAAGGAAGTGAACACAGCGCGCCGCCCGCGCTGCCTTGTTGCTAACCCAATAAACTATGCTGTTATCCATTATTATACCGACCTGCAATGAAGCTGAAATCATTGTCAACACACTCAAGCCATTGCAAGCGCTACGGGAACATTGCGAACTCATTATCGTCGATGGGGACAGCATCGATAATACCGTATTAAAAGCCTCACCTTACGTTGATCGTGTCATAAAAAGCACACCCGGACGCGCCCTTCAAATGAATGCCGGTGCCCAACAGGCCCGAGGAGACACCTTCCTTTTTTTACATGCCGATAGTTACCTACCGCAAAATGTAACTGTTATTATTCAACAGGCGCTGTCACAGGGCTATTGCTGGGGACGGTTTGATATTCATCTCACTGGAAAACCGCGGCTCCTGCCCGTCATTTCCCTATTAATCAATTATCGTTCACGCCTCACCGGTATTGCCACAGGCGATCAAGCTATCTTTATAACGCGACAAACATTTACCACTATCGGCCACTACCCTGTTATTGAACTGATGGAAGATATTGCCCTCAGTAAAAAAATGCGCTCAGTCGCCAAACCTTTCTGTAGCCGTAATAAAGTCATCAGCTCGGGACGCCGCTGGGAGCAATACGGCTGCATCAAAACGATTCTGCTCATGTGGTGGTTACGACTCCTGTTCTTTTCAGGCACCCCGACCACAAAATTAAATAAACTCTACCAGTCAGGTTTATTTTGGAGTCGTTAATTCGCATCGGATTTTCAGTGGGTATTTTCACCTTAATGGTCGTTCTTGAAAACTACCGCCCCAAAAGAAAGCTCACCCAAAAAAGACTCAAGCACTGGACAATTAATATCGGGTTGGGATTATTTAATAACTTATTGTTGAGAGTCACACTGGGTGGCCTTGCCATACAAAGCGCGCTCATCGCACAGGAAAACCACTGGGGGCTTATAAATAATTTTTTTAGCACCGGTCATTGGGCAACACTCCTGCTCGGCTATTTGTTACTTGATTTTGCCATTTACCTGCAGCACATTGCCTCCCATAAATGGCGTTGGCTCTGGCGCTTTCATTGCGTTCATCATTCCGATCTGGAAATTGACGCGAGCACCGCTGTTCGCTTTCACCCTGGAGAAATAATAATCTCTATGATCTACAAAAGCCTGTGCATTTTCCTGATTGGTCCCAGCGCCTTTACCGTCTTTATTTTTGAAATTATTCTTAATGGTTGCGCTCTTTTTAACCATAGCAATATTGCAATCCCTACAGCCATTGAATCTCGTTTGCGCCACATCATAATCACCCCCGACTTACACCGTATTCATCATTCGATGAAACGCGTAGAAACAGACAGCAATTACGGCTTTTCTATTTGTTGGTGGGACAAATTATGCCGAACCTACACCGCTAAGGTAGCGCAGCCCTTAGCGCATTTACCGCTTGGACTTCCCCAACACAGAGCAGTTGAAAAACTGGGTTGGTTTTATTTGTTAGCGCTCCCCTTTAGACGACAACAGCCCCGCGACTAAGGTCGTTATTAATGCTAGTGCACCTTGGTTTTTTGTCACAAAATGCTTGGCTTGTTTCACCATCTCCTGGCGTTTTTCTGCATCATCAATCAGGCGGCACAACTGATCCTCAACTTCCGCTTCATCTGAACATTGTATCGCACCGTCAACCGCCAGTAGGCCCTGTGTGATTTCCCTAAAGTTCATCATATAGGGCCCTAATAAGATGGGGGTTCCTACCACTGCAGACTCTAATGCATTTTGCCCACCGTGAGGCACTAAACTCCCCCCAATAAAAGCAATATCTGCTCCGGCATAAATCATCCTTAATTCACCCATCGTGTCAGCCACATAAACGTCAGTGCTTTGATCACAGAGTTGCCCACTCGAACGCGTTATTGTATTAAAGTTATACTTTTGAGATAAGGCTGTCACAGCTTGAAATCGTTCCGGATGGCGCGGCACCAGAACTAACAATAAATTAGGGTGCTGCTTTTTAACCCGTTGATAGATTTTAAGTAAAATTTCTTCTTCCCCGTTATGGGTACTCGCAGCAAGGAAAACAAAACGATTAGCGAACACGACTTCCTTCAATAACTCGCCTTCCAGAAGCACTATTTCTGACACCGTTAAATCAAATTTAATATTCCCGACCGTCTGAACGTTGTCAGTAGCCGCCCCTATTTCCTGAAACCGAACACTGTCTTGTTCTGTTTGCGTCGCAATCACTGAAACATTCGACAACGTCTTTTTAACCAATGACCGAATCTTTCGATAACCCGCGACGGACGACTCGCTTAAACGGCCATTAATAATCACCAGTGGAATATTATTTTTACCGCAACCCGCATATAAATTGGGCCAAATTTCTGTTTCTACAATAATCGCTATTTTCGGTTGAAAATGTTTAAGAAAACGACTGACCACAACTGGCAAATCATAGGGCAAGTAAACATGCTCAACAACCCCCTCAAACAATGCGGTTACCCGTGCCGATCCTGTTGGCGTTGTGGTGGTTAGTAAGATTTTTGTAGGGCTAGGCTGCTCTAGGAAATGGTGCACTAAAGGGGCGACGGCTTCAACCTCACCCACGGAAACGGCATGAAACCATAATACCGATGTTTGCGCAGTCCCCTGATAAAAGCCCAACCGTTCGGCCCAACGGTGCCGGTAATCAGATGCCTTAAAGCCACGCCAATACAACCGCAACAAAATAAACGGCATCGCCAAGGAAAATAAAAAAGTATATAAAAAATGCATCTTATTCACTCCGTTCAACAGATAAGATCAACCCCGACCCAATCAAACACGGCCCCCATTCATCATTAATCTTCGGGCTTATTATTGGGCATGACCGCATAATAGATTAACACTATCAAAAAGAAACCTGCTATGCCCAGAAAAATTTCTGCTATCGGAAGCCCAACGGCCAACCAAATATAAGTTGGATCCAGGCCGCTGTCTTTATTTTGTTGGGCATTAATACGCAACATATAAAGACCCCGCTCAGTAAACACCTTACTCAAGTGCACCGGTGATGCTGCCGATCGATTTTCTACCGTTTCATCTAAAACTATCTCAGCTAAAGCTCCCGTAAAAGATGATAACTGTAACAGCAAAGGTGCTGGGGCACCGGACTTATCGGTCAATGAAAATGCAACTTCACCTAAGCGTGGGTAAAAATGACAAAAGTGGCGATTCTGATGCGTGTCCCCCTTAAGATGGGCATTCAAATAAAAGATCGCTTCGGCAACCTTAAAAGAACAGTGCGGGTCAGGCTCACCTGGCCCATTACCATGCGCAAAGACAGAACCCGACAACAATAGCGCCACTAAACCAATAACTGTAAATAATTTCGAAAAAATAGTAGATCCACCTCAAAAAAGTTTACCGCTTATAGTCACGATGCTGATTTAATTTAACTGCACCTTGTTTAACACGCTATTTAGTTAATTTTTTCATTAATTCAACTTGCGCACTATGACGTTTAGATTCATCCGCCGGCACGGCTTGTTGATAACGGCCATCGCTTTGTAACAACCAAGCCTGGGTATTATCTTTCAGGTAACAATCAAGTTCTTTTAATACTCTATCATGTAACACTTTACTGGTAATGGGAAAACTAATCTCAACGCGGCTAAACATATTACGAACCATAAAGTCGGCACTGGATGCCAACACCTCATAATCGCCTTTATTTCTAAAGGCATAAACCCTCGTATGCTCCAGAAATCGACCAATAATCGAACGCACTTCAATATTCTCTGAAACACCGGGAACACCCGGTTTTAAGCAACATACCCCACGAACGATCAACTGTACTTTCACACCCGCCTGAGAGGCTTTATAGAGTGCCTGAATAATCTTCTCTTCAACCAGTGAGTTCACCTTGAAAATGATACGCGCTTTATTGCCAGATTCTGCGTATTCTATTTCCTTAGCGATCCTATCCAAAACACCTTTATGAAGCGTAAAAGGAGATTGTAATAGCTTATTCAATTTAGCTACTTTTCCTAAACTGGTTAACTGGACAAACACACGTTGAATGTCTTCCCCCAATTTAGGGTCGCTGGTAAACAAGCCATAATCCGTATAGAGACAAGCCGTTTGGGGATGATAATTCCCGGTCCCCATATGCATATAATAACGAAATGTTTTTTCTTCTCGCCGAAGTACCAAACACATTTTTGCATGTGTTTTGTATCCAACGACTCCATACACCACATGTACCGCCTCTTTTTGCAAACGATTCGCTAAATCGATATTATCCTGCTCGTCAAACCGCGCCCGCAACTCAATAACGACAGTGACTTCTTTACCTGTCCTTGCGGCATTCACCAGGGCCTCAACAATCGGTGACTTGGCACCTGTTCGATACAGGGTTTGTTTAATCGCAACAACATCAGGGTCTTTTGCTGCCTGCCGTAAAAATTCAACCACCGGCGCAAAAGATTCAAAAGGATGATGCAATAACACATCATTTTTCCTGATCACGTCAAAATAATTCTTTTTACTGGAAAGTTTTGCAGGAACCTTTGGGGTGTACTTTGGAAATTTTAAATCAGGCCGGTCAATTAATTTATAAATCTGCTGTAACCTGACAATATTTACCGGACCCTCGGCTAAAAATAAACGATCATCTGTTAATTCAAAACGTGCCATTAAAAAATCAACGGTTAACTCAGGACAATGGGTATCAATTTCAAGACGCACCTCATCGCCGTAATTACGCAATGCTAATTCGCCTTTCATGGCATTCATTAAATCATCGGTCGCTTCTTCATCAACAAAAAAGTCACTGTTTCGAGTCACTCTAAACTGATGACAACCGACAACAGTCATCCCATGAAATAAATCATTAACAAACTCATGAATAATAGAGGTAAGGAAAACAAAGTCATAATCCCCGCTGTCAGTCTCATCTTTAGGGAGTTGAATAATCCGTGGCAACGATCTCGGCGCCTGCAAAATTGCACGTTCACTATTACGACCAAAAGCATCTTTGCCAGACAATGCAATAATAAAATTCAAACTTTTATTTAAGATGCGAGGAAACGGATGCGCCGAATCCAAACCGACTGGCGTTAGAATGGGTCGTAAGTGTTGAAAAAAATAGTCTGATAACCATTGATGCTGATTTTCTGACCAGTCAACCCGTTTCAGAAAATGGATATTTTCAACGGCTAACAGTGGCAACAACACCTCATTTAAAACACGGTATTGTTCTGCAACCAATTCATGTGACCTTATTTTAATGAGTTCCAACTGTTGGTGGACTGTCAAGCCCTCACTACTCATAAGAGGTGAATCGACCTCGGCTAATTGCAATAAACCAGCCACCCGAATCTCATAGAACTCATCCAGATTTGAGCACGAAATACACAAATAATTTAATCGCTCTAATAGCGGAATGGACTCAAAGGTAGCCTGACTCAAAACACGGATATTAAATTCTAGAAGACTAATCTCCCGATTAAAATACAATAACGATTGCTCTTCTTGCTGCTTACTCATGACTTATCAATTATATTTTTCCTGTTATAAAAACATGCCGATCCGTTACTTGTTCAACTGATAACTTCAGTCCTACTGACTGCACTTGCTGGTGGATTTCTGAAATAGAAAATGCGGCCAGTAAAGACTTATAAAAATCATTTTTTAAAATCTCTGGTTCTCCAGAGGCATAGTCATACACTAACTGTTTTGCCTCCGAAATGGAATGCGGTCTGATTAAATCCATAATAAAGACCCTTCCTTCGGGGCAAACGACCTGTTTAAGGCTCTCCCATAGTGTATAAGGGTCGTGCAAATGATGCAAAAGACTATTACTAAAAACCACGTGGTAGCGCGGTTTTGGAAACTGTGTTGCCGGTAATAACAGCCGATAAAAATTAATCCGCTGACGTAAGTGCTGAGGCAGCATATTCTGTGCAGAATCCAGCATTGGCTGGGAACCATCAACAGCATCGATGACACAATGTGGAAAGGCATGCGCAAACCGTTGCGTTATATCCCCGGGTCCACACCCTAACTCCAACACGGTTTCAGGCATTCTCTCAGCGACCAACTGCCCCTTAATCAAGGTAATAAAGTGATCATGTGCCACAGAAAAATTAGCGTTAGCATAAGCTAGCACCTGAGTTTCATCTTCCATTAACTCCGGTTCAGTCAGGCGTTTCATCGCGGTGCTCTTATTGATTGTAAACCACCAGTATGTAACGCAATAATACTCTGGCCCTTTTTAAAATAATTTTGTTTAACCAAGTCATAAATACCGTAAAGCATTTTCCCCGTATAGGTTGGCTCAATCATAATACCTGTTGTCGCACTAAAATCATCCACAAATGCGAGTAACTGGGGTGATGTTTTGGCAAACCCCCCAAAATGATAATCCAAATTCAATTGCCACGATTGCCGCGCGACTTGATACGGTAATAACGCTGAAATTTCATCCTTAAGGTATGCCCCCCCTTTAAAGGCAACAAAACCCAAGACAGTAAAATCACCGGTGACTGTTGATGCAATACCGGCCAGTGTAGTTCCAGTACCGCAAGGAAGACAAAAGTAATCACAAGGCTCACTGATTTCACCAACCAATTCAGCAACCCCCTTCAATGCCAAGGGGTTTGCGCCTCCTTCACTGAGCCAGTAACCCATCCCATACTTTTCCGGCAAACCATCGTAATCTTTAATCTTACGCAATTCCCGGTATTCACTGCGGGAAATAAAATGCAGCTCCATCCCCCAGTCAGCAAGGTCCTTGAGTGTCCTATTAAATTCAAGCGGGGGATCACCACGAATCCAAGCGACTGTCGGTAACCCCAACTGCTTTCCCACAAAAGCTAAGGCATGTAAATGATTAGAATACTGACCACCCATGCTTATTAAACAGCGCGGCTGTAGCAATAAGGCATGTTCTACAATATATTTTAATTTACGCCATTTATTCCCTGAAATAATCGGGTGTAACCGGTCATCACGCTTCATCCACAAATGAACACCGGCGGCCTTTAAAAAAGGATCATTAACCTTTTCTAACGTTGATTTTTCTAACTGATTTTCTACTACTAATAGTCGACTATCCAGCACTGCTGGTTCCTGCATCGACTATTTTCGCAGTCCTAATGGCCCAAGTGACATCCAAAGCCTGGCGATTTTCCACCACATCGTGTACCCGAAATAATTTAACACCGGCCATAACCCCCAATGCCGTCGTTACCGCTGTCGCCACAGCCAATTCACTGGGCTCTGTAACCTGACACACCGAACCCATAAAACGCTTACGACTCGCGCCTAATAACACCGGATATCCTAAATCAACTAAGGACTCTAAATGAGCCATCAACAACAGATTATCTTGCTTACGTTTGCCAAAGCCGATGCCCGGATCAAGAATAATATTATTAACAGCAATGCCCGCTTGCTGGGCTAATTCAACTCTTTGCAGTAAAAAAGCAAGTACGTCCTCAATAACATGACTATAACTGGGATTCTCCTGCATATTTTTAGGTTGCCCCTGCATATGCATTAAGATAATGGGTGTTTGATACGTTACTGCACAGGTAAACATTGCCGCATCATCACGACCTGCTGAAACGTCATTAATAACTGTTGCTCCCGCCTCAATGGCCGCTTGAGCGACTATTGATTGCGTAGTATCAATACTCACGGGGATTGTGGCAGAAAGGTTATCTCTAATCGATTTTATAACCGGAACCACGCGCTCAATTTGTACGTCAGGTTCAACCGACTCTGAACCGGGCCGGGTAGATTCACCGCCAATATCAATCCAATCCACGCCCTCTTTAACCATTTGTTCTGCATGCTGCAAAGCCAGATCTGTCGAGCGGTAACGCCCCCCATCAGAAAAACTATCGGGGGTAACATTTAAAATACCCATTAGAAGTGGCTTTTCAAACGCTGTTAAATTCAAAATTATTGCTCCCTTATCACTGCTGAATAGTCTGATTTTGCTATAATCAATGTTCTTGTCAATATGTAACTGTTTAAATAGTCCCAAAAACAACACTTATTTCTTCTAACGCCCCCATCACTCATCGTTACGAAATACGCCATGCCTGAACATTTGTTATTTTTGACTGGTAGACTGGCCGAAAAACAACTGCATAAAATTTTGACTCAAATGCAGCCGGAATTCACCTACACCGTTCACTCATTGGGTGTAAAAGTTGCTGCGCTTATCACCGCTGAGATGATTAGCCGGCGTTTAACCGACACCTTTAATGCCGACCGCATCATTATACCCGGACGATGTCGAGGCAATATTAATATGCTCGCTGAAAAATTCAACATTCCTTTTGAGCGAGGTCCTGAAGAACTCAAAGATTTACCCCTCTATTTTGGAAAGTCTTCGATCAAACACGATTTAAGTCACTACTCCTTACAAATTTTTGCAGAAATTGTTGATGCCCCTAACAATTCTGTAGCGTCAACATTGGCACGTGCAGCCTATTACAGCCAACAAGGTGCCGATGTTATTGATATTGGTTGCTTGCCCGACACACCTTTCCCACATTTAGAAACTGTTATCAAGGCACTCAAAGCAGAAGGTTATCAAGTCAGTATTGATTCCTTAGAACCTGATGATTTATTACGAGGTGGTCAGGCCGGTGCTGACTATATGCTTAGCTTACATGAAAATACCCTGTGGATCGCTGATGAAGTCAATAGCACACCGATTTTAATTCCTGAACAACACGGTCATCTAGATGGCCTTTTTCAGAGCATTAACACCCTGCAAGAAAAAAATAAAAATTTTATCGTTGACCCAATCCTTGACCCTATCCATTTTGGTTTTGCTGATTCACTGGTGAGATACCATCAAGTCAGACAACGCTACCCTAACGTTAACATGATGCTAGGGGTGGGTAATTTAACAGAACTCACCCATGCTGATACCCTCGGCATTAACACGCTACTATTAGGTCTGTGCTCCGAACTTAACATTGACGCTATTTTGACTACTGAAGTTAGCACCCATGCGCATCGGGCTGTAAAAGAGGCTGATTACGCCCGTCGAATCATGTACGCTGCCAAACAATCAGAAACCTTACCCAAACATATAGACGGTCATTTAATGGCACTGCATGAAACCGCACCGTTTCCCTACACCTTATCTGAAATAAAAGAACTGGCCAATCAAATAACAGATCCCAGCTACCGTATTCAAATCAGTCAAGAAGGCCTTCATATTTTCAATCGGGACGGCTTCAATTCCGCGACGGACCCCTTTGACCTTTACCCTAAGCTCGATCTAGGTAATGACAGCGGTCATGCTTTTTATTTAGGCGTTGAATTAGCAAGGGCTGAAATTGCTTGGCACTTGGGAAAACGTTTTAACCAAGATCAGCCACTTACCTGGGGGTGTGCGACTGAGGCCAACACTATAACCATTGATTTACACAACTTCAAACCCGCCGGAACCACCTTAGCAAAACCAAAAAAATCATGATTCAAGAAAGCATTGTTGTTACACAAGACGCACAAAAATCCGTTCATATCGCCCCGATGGGTATTCATGTGGTTCCTGAAGGGTTACTCATCTTGCCGTTTAAACCCTCAACAACCCTCAGTAATTTGATAGCAACTGGCTCTGCAACCATTAATTATACTGACGATGTCAGAGTATTTGCCGGCTGCTTAACCGGTAGACGCGACTGGCCTGTCAGTCCTTGCTCCCATATTCAGGGCCATTATCTTGAGAATGCATTAGCGCATGACGAAGTCGAATTAATCCGCATTGAAGAAGATACACTTCGGCCTAAATTATTGTGTAAGATAATCCATCGGGGTAATCACGCACCCTTTTTAGGCTTTAATCGCGCGCAATATGCTGTGCTCGAGGCTGCTATATTGGTTAGCCGATTAACCATGCTATCAAAAGAAAAAATTGATGCCGAATTAAAGTACCTGACTATTGGTTACCAAAAAGCCGCCGGTGAACGTGAACAACAAGCCTGGGAATGGTTAATGACAGAAATTACCGTTTTCCGACAAAAAACCACAGAGGAAATTAAAAAATGACTGGAATGCTGGCCAGCGTTAATACAATAGATGAGGCACTTTGGGTATTAAATGCCGGCGTGGATATTATTGATCTTAAAGAACCTGCAAACGGCGCCTTAGGTGCCTTAGAGCCAGAAACCATTACCACAATTGTCAAACGCATTAATGGCAAGCGCCCAGTTAGCGCCACCATTGGCGACTTACCGCTCGAACCTGAAACCATTACCGCCACCGTTAATCGTATCGCTAAAACGGGTGTTGACTACATTAAAATAGGCTTTTTCCCTCAGGGCGACCCGCTCTCAACCCTACAGAGCCTAGTCCCCGCCACGCAACAAGGCACAAAACTCGTTGCCGTATTTTTTGCCGACCAACCCATGGAACTTGCTCTTATTCCCGCACTAAAAAAACACGGTTTTTATGGTGCCATGATCGATACGGCTGATAAGGAATCAGGTTCACTTCGTCAGGTTATCAGCGAAGAAATGCTACAGTCTTTTATTAATCAATGCCGGCAACAGCAATTATTCTGTGGCCTTGCCGGTTCTCTATCGCTAGCAGACATCCCATTTTTAACACGATTAAACCCAGATTACTTAGGGTTTAGAGGCGCTCTGTGTCATGCTCACCAACGTACAGAAAAACTCGACCCCTTTGCCTTCAAAGCCGTAAAAGAGCAACTTGCTAAGAACTCATGAATAAAAACACAACAATCACCCAACAAATCCTTATTGCAATGGCGATAGGCCTTATTATTGGTAGCTTAATCAATACCTTTGCTGACACAAATGAATGGATAAAATCATTTATTGTACAAGGCGTTTTTCATATTATCGGCTCAGGGTTTGTCAATGCCCTTAAAATGCTAGTCGTCCCGCTCGTGACTTTTTCACTGATTTGTGGCGTCTGTGGCATGGGAGATATTGCCTTATTGGGACGGGTCGGATTTAAAGCCTTTGGCTTATACCTAATAACCACAGGACTCGCCGTTTCCTTAGCGCTTATTATGGCTATTCTGATCAGCCCTGGACAGGGCTTTCAGAAAAACACAGCATTGCTCTCAGAATTCACACCCAAGCCGTCACCACCACTTACTGACGTATTTATTAATATTATACCCAGCAACCCGATACAGGCTTTTGCCGAAGGCAATATGCTGCAAATTATCTTTTTTGTTATTTTATTTTCGATTGCCATGCTGATGACGGGTGAAATTGGCAAACAATTAGCGCAAGGCGCAGAAAAGCTCAATGAGGTCATGATGCAAGTGGTCATGCTGGTCATGCGGTTTGCACCTTTCGGCGTATTCTGCCTGATGGGTAAAACCTTTGCTGAACAAGGTATAGGTTTAATCATACCCATGATCGGTTATTTTGTTGTGGTTGTGAGTTGCCTGTTGATCCATAGCCTTGGCATCTACAGCCTCTTATTATTGCTGTTTGCGCGGGTTAATCCGCTGACCTTTCTTAAAAAAATGCGCTCAGCACAGATTTTTGCTTTTAGTACGGCCAGCTCAAACGCCACCATTCCTGTTACCTTAAAAACTGTTGAGCAACAACTCGGCGTTAATCGTTCAACTGCGGCTTTTACCGTTCCACTCGGCGCCACAGTTAATATGGATGGCACCGCCATTATGCAAGGTGTTGCCACAGTTTTTATCGCCAACGTCTACGGCATTGACCTTTCGCTCGTGCAATACCTAACCATTATCGCCATGTCAATTCTGGCATCCATTGGTACTGCCGGCGTCCCGGGCGTAGGACTTATCATGCTTGCCATGGTCTTTAACCAAGTTGGCTTACCCGTTGAAGGTATAGGTCTTATTCTAGGTGTCGATCGTCTTTTAGATATGGTTCGTACGGCTGTCAATGTTACTGGCGATGCTACGGTGACCGTTATTGTCGCGCGCGGCGAAGATGAAATTAATTTATCCGTCTTTAATGCTACTGACACTCCAGACTCCGCTCTTCCGAAAGGCAACTAATAGAAAGATTAATCCGTGACTATTGTTGCCGGTAATCGGTACACTATGCCCTTTATTTTATTCACTTAAAACTAACATCACATGCGCACCTCCCAATTTCCATTAAACACCGTTAAAGAAACGCCCTCAGATGCTGAAATAGCGAGCCACAAACTCATGATTCGAGCGGGGCTCATTCGCAAATTAGCCGCCGGACTCTACACATGGCTTCCGCTCGGCATCAGAGTCTTGCGAAAAGTAGAGCAAATCACTCGGGAAGAAATGGAAAAAGCCGGCGCCCTTGAAGTCCTTATGCCCGCCTTACAACCGGCTGAATTATGGCAGGAATCAGGTCGCTGGGAGCATTACGGACCTGAACTTGCACGCCTACAAGACCGACACGGACGCGACTTTTGCTTAGGGCCCACACACGAAGAAATCATAACTGATTTGGCGCGAAACGAAATAAAGAGTTACAAACAACTCCCCATCACTTATTACCAAATTCAAACCAAATTCCGTGATGAAATAAGACCCCGTTTTGGCATTATGCGCTCACGTGAATTTATCATGAAAGATGCCTACTCTTTCCACCTGAGTGATGATTCGTTACAAGAAACCTACGACCGCATGTATCAGGCATACAGTAATATATTCACCCGTCTGGGCCTGAAATTTCGTGCCGTTCTAGCAGACTCTGGTGCCATTGGCGGTAACCTTTCTCATGAATTTCATGTACTAGCTGATTCAGGCGAAGACGCTATTGCCTTTTCAACCAAAAGTGACTTTGCCGCTAACGTCGAGTTGGCCGAAGCCATTACCCCCTCATCAACACGCCCAAACCCAAAATTTTCAGAAATTAGCTTAATTAATACCCCTAACCAACAAACCATTGAAGAAATCAGTACCTTCTTTGAGATCAACCCCAAAGAATGTTTAAAAACACTGATTGTCAAAGGTGACAACGACAATTTGGTTGCTTTACTCTTACGCGGCGACCATGAACTCAATCCTATCAAAGCAGAAAAAATTGCTGGCATTGCCAGCCCGTTCACCTTTGCCACAGCAGAAGAAATCAAACAGGCTACCGGCGCCGAACCTGGCTCTATTGGCCCGCTAAACCTAGATATGCTCACCATTGCTGACCGCAGTGTCACGGTACTGTCAGACTTTGTATGTGGTGCCAATGAAACCGGAAAGCATTTTTGCCATGTCAACTGGGAACGTGATCTGCCCTTACCTAACCGTATTGAAGACCTCAGAACGGTTGTTGAGGGCGACCCCAGCCCTGACGGACAAGGTTCTTTAACACTAGCACGCGGTATTGAAGTCGGCCATATTTTCCAACTGGGCACCAAATACAGTGAAGCCATGAAAGCAAGCGTTAGCAATGAAGCGGGTAAAAATCAAGTCATGACTATGGGCTGTTATGGCATTGGTATTTCTCGGATTGTCGCTGCTGCTGTTGAACAAGCCCACGATGATAAAGGCATACTCTGGTCTGAACAATTAGCGCCCTTCCAAGTGGCTTTATGCCCGATGAATATGCATAAATCAGTGCGCCTTAAAGAAGCAACCGAAAAGCTTTACCACGCGCTACTGGCCGCCGGCATTGATGTTTTGTTTGACGACCGAAAAGTACGCGCGGGTTTTATGTTCTCAGACATGGAACTGATTGGTATCCCACACCGCATTGTGATTGGGGATAAAAGTCTCGATGCCGGTCAGGTTGAATATCGTGCCCGCACTGACTCAGAAAACCGTTTTATCACTTTAGATGAGATTGTCCCATTTCTGCTTTCTGCATGTAACAAACCCAATTAAGTGGATACAACACAAAACACTGGGTAACAACCCACGTGAGAGGGATAAATAATTAGGTTACTATTATCGCTGTTGGCGCCAGCGATAATATTCGTTTCCATCATCACAAAGCCAACTACTCTGGATATTATTGCCGCCTTTACTTTTAGCGACTTGGCAGTGATGTTCAACGATGAATTGATCCCAATTATCGTCAACCTGAGTCCGAAACTGCAATCGTAACAATCCAGCAATGGCGATAAAAAAAATCAATAAAATAAAGCAAAAACCACGATTATTCGCGACATAGGTTAACAACGATTTAAACGAAAAAACCATAACGCTGTTTTAAGACCATCAACACAAGCACCTCTCTTATAGAAACACTTCTTATCTCTACTGACTAAGTAGTCTACGCCTCTTGGTTACTGTTTAAAACCACCTTGCAACAACAGTTGCTCAACCCTTTGCAAATCCTCCAGGGTATCAACACCCGCATCGGGCATTTGCGCAACCGTACCTACCTTAATCGCCTCGCCTTGCCATAGAATACGTAACTGTTCCAAACTTTCTATGGCTTCAAGTGATGATTTATCCCACGCCATATAACGTCTTAAAAAACCAACCGAATACGCATAAAGACCAATATGCCTAAAAGCTGATTCCAGTAACATCCCATTATCGTAATTATTAGGAAAATTTTCTCGGTCCCAAGGAATGGCTGCACGACTAAAATACAGGGCATAGCCTCCTTTATTAAGAACCACCTTGACTGCATTGGGATTAAATAACTCTTCTGCATGGGTTACAGGAGCGGCTAACGTGGCAACACTCGCACGTGTTTGAGATGCCAATTGCTCAGCCACCAAACGAATAAAATCCGGTGGGATCAAAGGCTCATCCCCTTGAAGGTTCACAACAATGGTCTCATCACTCCAGCCATAAGATTCTGCAACCTCAAATAGCCTTTCAGTGCCGCTATTATGGTCTTCTCGGGTCATCATGACCTCAATACCCATTTGCGCCACACTGTCGAAGATTCGCTGGTCATCCGTTGCAACCACGACTTCTTCGGCCTGAGCTTTTAAAGCTTGCTCGCAAACATAACTGATCATTGGTTTGCCTGCAAGAAGTTGCAGCGGCTTTCCTGGCAATCGTGTCGAGCCATACCGCGCCGGAATAACAACATTAAACTTCAGTTCCATAAAAAATCAGGACAACGCCTGATATTCTTCATCTGAAATCTTTCTGGCTGCATCTTCCAGCATCACTGGAATACCATCCTGAATAGGAAACGCTAAACGATCCGCCTTACAAATTAATTCTTGTGCTTCCTTGTTATAACGCAAAGAACTTTTACACAACGGGCAGGCCAATATCTCAAGTAATTTACTGTCCATATTCTTTCCTTAAGAAAAAGGAATAAATTATACGCTATTTAAGACAGAATATTAGTTCGTCTTGTCATCAGTAGACTCCTGTAGACACTACTACTTACTATGAGTCTCCACCAACTCATCCCAGGTTTGTTTTTTTCGGTAAATCGTTGAAGGACTCACATCAAGCAGCGCCGCCGCCTTAGGAATATTGCCGTCACAAAACACAATGGCCGCTTCAATGGCTTTCTTTTCAACTAACCATAACGGGATCACACCTGAAGGCGAGCTTAGTTCAGCTATTTGATCCACTAATTGCACTTCGACGCCAGAAGAATTAAAGGAATTATGTTGCCCTTGCAACGCTTTGGGTAACATCGCCGCTGTGACTTCCTCACCAACATTTAAAACCACCAAATTTCTAATCACATTCTGTAATTCCCTGACATTACCCGGCCACGCATAATGCAATAATAAATGTCTAGCTTGGTCATCAAAACAGGTAAACAACTTTTCTTCTTCTGCCGAAAAATCAAGCAAAAATTTATTCGCAATTAATAGAATATCTTGGTCACGCTCTCTAAGCGGTGGTAATTCAAGCGGAATAACATGTAACCGATAAAAAAGGTCTTCACGAAAACGCCCACCCTCTACCTCTTTCACAGGGTCTTTATTTGTAGCACAAACAAAACGAATATCAACTGACTCTAGCTTAGTACCCCCTACGCGTTGAAATGTCCCTGTTTGAATAAAGCGCAATAATTTACTTTGTAGCAATAAATCCATTTCACAAATTTCATCCAGAAAAAGAATGCCACCATCCGCCAGTGATGCCGCGCCATCACGATTATTAATCGCGCCGGTAAAAGCCCCTTTAACATGACCGAAAATTTCACTCTCCATCAATTCATGCGGAATTGCTGCACAATTAAGAACAATCATCGGCTGTTCACTACGCGGGCCTTCCTGATGAATAGCTTGTGCCGCAACTTCTTTACCGGTTCCACTCTCACCAACAATAAACACACTGGCCTTACTCGCTGCTGCGCTCTTAATAATTTGATAAACAGCCTGCATAGCTAAGGATGCACCTAAATACCCATGAAAACTATCAAGCCCTAATTTGTTTTTGTAGACATCTATGGTATGGGTTAGACGTTGCCGCTCCAAAGCATTCGCTACAGTGACAATCAAGCGCTCAGCATCAAAGGGCTTTTCTAGGAAATCAAATGCGCCTAAACTCATCGCTTCTACTGCCACGGTCACAGACCCATTCGAAGTAACCACAATAACGCTACAAGATAAGTGCTTTTCGTTAATAACCTTTAAAATATCAAGCCCACTCATATCCGGAAGATTCAAATCAAGCAAAATGACATCCGGAGGTGTTTGCTCAATAAAAGCCAAACCACTCTTGCCATTTTCACAATGAACAACCTGACAAGTTTGTCCGATTAAATAATTCTTATAAATCAGCGCCAGTGATGGACTGTCTTCGATCAACAAGACTATTGGACCATCTTTATTTTTCATCTATATTCCTTTGGCATAAAAACATCATTCTGCTCTCTATAAATACTTAACCTCAAGACACAACTTTTAAATCCCAAAAACTGTCCGCTTCGTTTTCTTCCGGAGTGGACTGATCATAGCATTATCAGAAAAATCAATAAGTTCATCTTGATCAAGAAATAACACTTTATTATTTAAAACAATAGCCTTTTTAATCATTAGATTCCGGCCTAAATAGGTATTAGGAAAAATAATTGAATCCTCGACGGTCGTATTCTTATCAATCAAGACATCTTGACTGAGGATGACATCTCCGCGCAATTGAGAACCACTATGAATTGATGTATTATCGCCCAGATAAGCCATTCGTTGATTCAGACTATTTTTTTTAACCGCCACATTTATCCCTTTTACCAAATGATTCCCTTGCTGAAAATAATCGACAGTAAAATGCGTTAATTTATTATTAAGCAGCCGCATTGATAATTCAAAAAAAACCTTGGGTGAATCTAATAAATTCACCTGCCCTAAAGTTATCATCTCACGACTCCAGTTTTGTATGGACGGGTTATTATGTAACACATCCAAACAAGCATCCTTATTATTAGCCTGATAAAAAACAGCCTGACTCTCAAAATAATGAACCTTATTTTTGCCATTTCCCTGATGATCTAACATTAACTTTTGAACACTCAAATCGTAAAACACATCTGATCGGAAAACACTAACGGGCTCATTGCTAGTGATATCAGGGTAATAAAAAGGTCTTAACTTGATACCTGAAAGACTCTGGCTACGTAACGCTCTGATGATCGATGTAACACTCGAAGGGCTCCCCCATAAAAACACCTGCTTAACGCCCACCCGCGACAATAACTCCAACAAAAAACTTAAAAATGGCCTTGAAACCAAGGGTAACAGCGCGTTGGGCGAATTCAATAATAAGGGTTCTAATGCAGGGTATTCTGCCTCTATTTTAATGACAACCTGTGGAAGTACTTTTTCATTACAGTTTCTTTTTACCGCCACTAATACGCCCCTTTTCCAAACAAAACAGCCGGTATAGTTCTTAATAACAATTTAATATTAGTCCAAAAAGAGGCGCTCAGAATATAATCTTCATCCAGTTTAACTTGCTCTTCAAATGGAATTTCAGAACGCCCTGATACTTGCCATATACAGGTTATTCCTGGAATAATCCGTATACGCCTTCGGTCTGAAGATGAATAAATATTAACTTCCTTAGGTACCGGTGGCCTAGGACCAACCAGTGACATATCGCCTTTAAGAACATTCCATAGTTGAGGCAATTCATCAATCGAATATTTACGGATGAATTTACCCACACGCGTAATTCTCGGGTCTTGTTTCATCTTAAAGCGTACCGAATCAGCAATGCCCCTGTCACTGATTAAAGCATCGTTTTGTTGCTCTGCATTCACGACCATAGACCTGAATTTCCAGAATTTGAATATCCGCCCATTAATTCCTACTCGTTTCTGAGAATAAAAAATTGCCCCTGGTGAATCGATAACAATACAACACACTACTATTAATAATAATGGTGCCAATATAAGCAATGCCATTGCGGCAACAAACAAATCAAATAAACGAATTGATAACATTTTCGCACTCACACGTAACAAATAACGCCAGCGCACAAAATAACTTGATAATCCAACGAAAACATTAGATTTAAAAGTTAAGCTTGGACTAAGAAGAACCTGCTGAGGCGCCTTATTCATTCATATCACCGTTTAAAATACTACTTTTCATCTCCAAAAATATCTGCAACTTTAGTGCCAATAGAGAAGTCATACTTTACCCACTCACAAAAAGGAATAACCCACATGATTCACGGTGCTGTCCAGTATCTAGTTAAAAACTAAATTCGCAAAATAGATTTTTTTTTGCAATTTGCAAAGATAAAACCCTCCAAACGATACCATCTTCTCCCCTCCGCCTTTAAAAACTCTAAATCCATTTTTTGGCATAGCCTTTGCTCTGTTTATTAGGCACACACCATTCGGAGAGAAAACTTATGTCGACTACAATAAAAACAAGAAACCATACCGAACCTACTATTTCTGCAGAAAAAAAAGCCTGCCATATTTTAGCGTCACTCATACCTGATAATAAAAACTTAAACGACCATCCCAAACATAACAAGAAGAACTACCGCCTCGTAGCAGGAGATGATTTATTCGAGAATAGCCGGCCTCACCTGATAAACCGTCATTTTTTATCTAACCTCAAACAGTTAAAACAAAATGACTCCAAAACCATTCTGATATCGCAAACGGTTTCAGACTACGAACAAGGGTTGAAATTTAAAATACTTTGTAATCGCTTGAAAAATATTTCAACCATTATTGTAAAAGACCAAAAAAGTTATCAGTTACTTCAAGATAAAGGAATTACCCAAACTCAACTTTCTTTTGATATACGATTCTTACTTGAGCCTTCCACATTTGCACTCATGGAAGCCTATCAATCCGTCCAAAGCTGCCAACCATCACTTAATAAATGTTGCCTGATCACGCTGCCTGAGCCCAACCAAAAACAAAATATAATCCCCTACAATATTGCTAAAAAGATAACATCAACATGCCAACAAGTTATCAGTATAGGGCTAACACCTATGATATTATTTCAGCCCTCAGAACATACCCATTTAATTATTACTCAAGATATTAAAGATAAACTATCAGATATTTGTTTTATAGATAGCACTCAACATAACCCACTCATAACGGATTATGATTTCTTACAAGCACTACTTCATGTATCAAAATATAAAATTACCAGCAATTATTTGAGCACTATTTTTGCAGTAACCACTGGCTTTAAACCCTTGACATTTTATGCTTCAGAATTGGAGCATGACTTAATCAAACGATTAAAATTACCCCATAATTCTATTTGTGAAAGAAGGTCACCAACACTTGATGAAAGAAGCCTCACCGAGCCCCAAAAAGTTGATATCAATTTAATTCGGCAACATATCTGTACGGCTTTTCAGTTAAGTGAGCCTCTACATTAGGTCGTAACGACGATGGAAATAAATTGGAACAATCCTTTTAAATCGACTATTGATCATGCTTATCAATTAGGTTTCCGTTGCGCATATAGGCTTGCTAAAATCTACTGGTTTTTCAGTAACAAAACCACTGAGGGAGCACAGGTTATTGTCTATATAGAAGAGAATATATTACTGGTTCGGAGTTCTTACCGTCGTCAATTTACCTTCCCGGGTGGTTACATCGAAAAAGGAGAAACCGCTATTGAAACTGCAAAGCGTGAACTCTTTGAAGAAACAGGTATTGTGGCCCATGAAAATCAATTAATTTTCAAAGAAAAGTTGACCCACTTCAATCGAAAGCGTAAAAATATAAATTCAATATTTGAATATCGCCCTACAAGTCGACCTGTTATCCGAATTGACAACCGAGAAATTATTGAAGCTAATTTTTATAACTCACAATCAATTGAACATATCGCCTTATGTGATACCGCGACTACTATTTTAAATCGACCTTTATAGCACCTACTTATGCATCCGACAAAACCGCGAATCCTCATCGTTCATGAAAACCAAACAGTAGCGCAAAATATAGCCAACATACTCGTCCCTGCTGACTATACGGCGTTTATTGCGCTAACGGGGCAGTCGGCACTAAATATTTTTGAAAACGACCCTCAAATCAATATTATCCTTTGTGATTCTAAGCTTCAAAGCACCGAAGCATTAAAACTCAGCAAACAACTTTTGCACTATCAAACAGACCAGAGGCCCGTATGCATCATCTTACTTCAAGAATATAGCAATCCAGATATGGCGCTTCTTGCTTTTAAAGCGGGGGTGTTTGATTTTTTGTCCCATCCCACTTCTCCCCCTTATCTTTTACACAGTGTTAACAAAGCAATCGAAAACATTGAACACCGCCAGTTGGAATTTATAGGCAATTCACGTCAACAACAAACGATAAAACAGCAACAAGACACCATCAAAGAAACAACCACAGAACTTACAGAATTTCACAAAAAAATAGAGCAAATTTTAAAACAACCTGAAGACTTTATTAATTCTCTCAGCCATGACATCTACACACCTCTCAATGAAATAATAGGGTATGCTGAAATACTAGAAGAAAAGTCTTTTGGCCGAAGCACCTTATTTGAAATTATCGAAATTAAGAAAAGTTGTTTTGCAATTAGAGATAGACTACAACCTTTATTTGATCAATCAGATGACCTTACAAAACAAATCAAGACTGAAATCAAAAAATAACAACTCACCTCAATAAATACCGTCGCTGCCAGCCATGGAAAGCGAAGCGAGGGCTGGTAGTCCTCGATAGGCGTAGGTGATTCTGGGCACCCGTCGTGCGTAGCGCCAGAGGGGGTCTGGAATTACATCCGAAACTCCGTAAAGTCATTTGAGGTAGTGTCACGGAGTCAGCATCGAGCTTGCAATAATCTGACGCAGTGACACGGACGTAGGACTAATCGGGGCGCCGAAGGCATTGATTGCCACGTGATTTTTGCCGCTTGCTTGGGCTGGGATGCCCAAAACAAGCTTTCGCAAAAATAGTGGCGCGCTTATCCAATCAATGCGCTCAGATAAAAGGGCTAAGGTAATGGAACGAAGCACACGCATCTAAAGCTTGGTCTTAATGCCTACTCTCTGAGATTATCGAAATACCACAAATAAAAGACTCAATAATAAAAATACCCATAGACCCAAAACATAAGCCAACAAACCCTCATTTGCGGCATGATAGAATCCATCAAAAAATAAACATGTTCCCTTTATAAAACACACACATTACTACGAGCAATAGCGTTTCGATAACTCTAGCAATGTTAATTCTGCAACGTGTTGTAGATCCTTAACCAGTTCAGGTGACACTTTCTCCTTATCCTTACAGAACTGTTCGGCTTGAAAGCTTAAATCAGATATTTTTACTGCACCATAAGTACTGGCTGTACCGCCTAGGGTATGAAACTGTAGTTGCAAGCCCTCTAGATCTTCTTTTTCTCCCATAGCTGTTATCAACGCTAATCGCTCCCTAACTTCCCTAGTGAAAATAGCTAGCATCCTCGTAAACATTTCTGGTGAACAATCACTTTGCAATTGGTGTAATTGCTCATCATCAATTAGCTTAAAGCCCTTGTCACTTTCTTGATAAGCATCATCACGACTTAAATAAAATTGTATTTTCTCCTTTAAAGTGGATTTCACTATCGGTTTATTTAAATAATCATTCATTCCAGATTCATAGCAACGTTCTTCAATGGTTTTATTGGCATGTGCCGTCACGGCAAGAATAGGTATTTTATGATTATCTCCAGACAATTCTCTAATATGACGAGTTGTTTGATACCCATCCATAATAGGCATGGATACATCCATTAAAATTAAATCTATTTTATCCATCATGACTACTTGAAGGGCTTCTTCGCCATTATTCACACTGATTACCTCATAACCCATCGACTCGAGCATAGCTGATATGACAATCTGGTTACCCGCACTGTCATCGACCAATAGGATAACCTTCGAACTAGACGAATCGACAAAATCAATTGCGTTATCTTTTCCCTCTTTAGATAGAGCTCTTGTTTGTGTTGCGATTAATTCTTTTGATTTGGGCTCTAACTCTAAAAGACACACACTATCAATGACATCACTTCGGTCACAAAATCTTTTTACTTTGAAAGACATCGGTCCACAATAGATGATTTTCGCTTGAACCATGCATGGATAGTGCTTGATACTTTTAACAGTACTTTCTATATTTTCCATGCTTTCTGACAAACAAATAAATAAAAAATCCATCTGCTCTTGTTCTTTATTCAACTGCGATTGAAATTCATCAATACTTTTTACCTCAGCACTGTTTAGATAAACAGACATATTATTGCTCAACATACGACGTTCTATTTCTGAACCGTATATACCGCAAACAGCTTTTCCTTCACCGTTAAATTCTGAAATTACAATAGAATCTGCAATAACTTGCATCCCTTGTTCAACAGAAAACCAAAAACAACTTCCTTCATCAAACCCTCTACTCTCTACACCAATCTCCCCCCCCATAAAGTCAACCAGATTTTTGCAAATAGCCAGACCTAATCCTGTACCCTCGGTACCACTTGTCCGTGCGCTATCCAACCGAGAAAACCACGTAAAAAGCTTATCTTCTTCCGCTTCAGGAATACCCATTCCAGTATCAAATACTCGGAAAAAAACTAATACTTTATCCTCAGATATAAACTCTGTAGAAACCTTAATGCTAATACATCCTTTGTGGGTATACTTTATTGCGTTGGTAATTAGATTCAATAACACTTGGCTTATTTTTCGCCTATCTCCAAATAAATTTCCACTCACTGTGGATTGAAATTCAACATCAATTAAAAGCCCTTTCTTTTGTACTGAAAATTTTTGTTGTCGAACAAGTCTTTCGACAGTTTCGGTTAAATTATATGATTCATTATTTGAGGTCAGAAAACCTGCCTCAATTTCCGATAAATTCAAAATATCTTCAATAATGCCTTGTAAACTAGTACCTGATAAACAACATTGCTCTAATAACTTTTTCTGATATATGGTTAATTTTGTGTCGACTAATAATTCATTGATACCAATAATTGTATTTAAAGGTGTCCTTATTTCATGACTCATCACGGCTATAAATTCAGACTTCTTATCTAATGCTTGCTGTGATTCCAATATCGCTGATTGCAATAATTTACGCTTGACTTTATCAGCTAATACCCGCTCTAGAACAATAACGATTAAAAGTGACAAAACACTTACTAATAACCCTGGCACCTCAACAACTTTGTTGGAATATTTAATGGGGAACCATTGTTCAGTTTCAGTAATTGCAACTGTAAGTAACCACGTACTTATCAATGAAAAAAAACCAATAACAATAACAATTCGCTTATCTTGCGCCTGAATAAACAGAATAATTGAACACAACGTTGCCAATAAAATGAGTATCAAAGAAATAAATAAAATAATACTCATGTATATTCACCGGTCCTATCCTTTCCTAAATTCTTAGTCTGGATCAAAAACTCTACTCTCACATTTTGCCCTCTGAAGGGTCCAAAAATATCCTGATGCAATGCAAACTCTAACACCATAAATATAACTTTTTTTTAGTTCTTAAATACTTTCTTTCAAGCATTCCTGCACTAGCCTTAATTTATAAAAATTAATTTACAACGTCCAAATAACTAAATATATGGCCATCATCAATAAAGAAAAAAATGATCAACGGCTACTTTCACAAATAAGTGAAAACATTCACTTATGAATCATCAAAGATGTTTTTAAAATACTAACTTATTTTATGACTTATATAGATATATTTAATGGCGATGCCGATGGAATTTACGCACTCACTCAACTACATAATGCACACCCTAGAGAAGCCAAATTAGTCACCGGGGTGAAGCGCAGCATTAAACTCGTTGATACTGTCAACTTCAAAGCTCATGACCAAATAACGATTCTTGATATCTCACTCGACAAAAATATTAAGGGTGTACGTAATGCCTTAGCAGCAGAGGCTCAGGTTTTTTATGTGGATCACCACTATGCAGGAACAATCCCTAAACATAAAAATCTAACAACATTAATCGACACATCCAGTAATACTTGCACCAGTTTATTAATTAATCAACACCTTAAAGGTCAGTTTATTGATTGGGCCATTGTGGGTGCCTTTGGTGATAACTTAATAACAACCACAACACGCCCCTGCCGTTCTGAGGAACGTGACAAAAGCATTTCTTCAATAATATTTGGGATAGTCTTTGCGGTTGATTCAATTGCCCCAGTCAATGGGTAGCAACATAACGTACGGAAACGTACCATACGCTGCTCTCGCATTCACTACATAGCCACGGGCAGGCATCACAATACTTTGAAACTCATGACAACAATGAAGCAAATGTGATTTTTATGAATTAATTACTTTATAAAAAAGAACCTCATACTGTAAAACAATTTTCGTAATTGAAAAATTATTTTTGATATTTTCACTATTATAAATAATTTTATTTAAATGATCTTCTTTCTTAACAGTCCTACAAATATTTTCAACATCTTGCACACTTTTAAAATAAAGAGCATTCTCATTTAAAATAGATTTATTAAAGATATTCTCATGTGCGCAAATAAGTGTATTCGAACCCATAGCCTCTAAAAGTGATGGGTTCGTCCCTCCACAGCTATGCCCATGAAAATATAAAGCAGATTCATAACGTAATGCATCTAATTTTTCACGGTTATAAATCCCTCCGACAAAAATTATTTTTCCATTAGTATATTTTGATAACAAGTATTTTGCATATGGCGTTTTTAAACCACCAACAACAATTAGATTATTTGATGTTGGACAATTAAGATGCCCTTGAATCACCATTTCAATATTATTTTCAGGCTCCATTCTAGCGATCAATAAATCATAAGAAACTTTTTGCAACTTAAGTTCATTAAAAATATTGTCATCAAATTGCCCTGCAACCTCTGAACCATAAGCAATATACTCTGATTCAATTGAATAATTTTTTTTCAAATAATCTTTGATACCAATTGAATCAGAAACCAAAAAATCACTTTTTCTTATCGCTCTTCGTTCAGAAAATTTAAGAAACTTCCTTATCAATGGATGGTACTTACTCCGTTTCCATTCAAGACCATCCATATTAGTCACAACTTCACTACTTTTAGGGTGTAGATTAAAAAAAACAGAACTACTGGTATAACCTAATTGTAAAATAATATCAAAGCCCCTTTTCCTTGAATCTAAGATACATAAAAGATCATATAAAAATTGGGCAAATGTACCAAATAAATTCTCAGGATTCCATTTCCGGATAATTTTAACGCCACTCAACGTATGATCTTTAAAAGGGTGATCGCTACCATTATAAACCACAACATCGTGACCTTGTTCTACCAAACCTTTTGACAAATATTCTGCAAATTGTTCAAAGCCCCCATGGTTGTTAGGAATCCCTCTCGTACCTAAAATACCAATCTTCATATTTCCTCTAAAATTATTAATACACATCTTTAACTGTAAACTTGGAAATCTAATAATTACTAAATACTTTATAAGAACCTTGATAATTATTCACTTCTTTCGACTGTTTGAGTTTTAATTTATTTACCCTAAAAAATGAGTAGTGAAATTGTAACTAAATTCTTCAAAAATTTGATTATTCATATATTTCTTTAAGTCTTCATCAAGGTAATATTCTTTATTACCATCTACAAAATTATCAATTAAATTATTAAAACTTTGCTGATCATTAACATTAAATTGAACACCAAAACTTGGATATTGTGATAGATACTTTTTAAAGAACGGCAAATCAGAAGCCAACACAGGCTTACGATAAGAAATAGCAGACTCTAAAACGCCACTTTGCGAAATTGAAAGATACGGAAGCATCACATAATCAGCATATGAATATGCACTTTGCATCTCACTATCTGAGACCTTTCTAAGTAACTTATTTAAATTTACTTTATTGCTTATGTGTAAATCAAACCTTTCAAAACATTGATTCGTATCACTACCAACAACTACAAGATTAATTGAACGCTGTGCTTTAATATCTTCTATGCCATTTATAAGTTTAAAGAGTTCCTTAATTCCTTTAGATTCACGAATATGGCCAAAGAAAAGTAGGTTAATTTTTTTACGATCAAATAAATCAGTGACATCGTTTCGCTCTTCTTTAGGAATTGATTCAAAGTTATATCTGAAATGCGGAACTAATATCACATCCCCCGAGTAACCCAACGAAACAAGTTGTTTTTGTACCTTTTCCGAGTGGATGATTACTTTATTGATACTTTTTAATTTATTTATGACCGAACGTTTGCAAGAATTAGAATTATCTTTTGATGTGTCATACAAGTCATGAATATCTAAAATAAAACGATTTCCACCTATCCAGCCTAACAACATAAATAGTGTATCTATACGATTACCAAACGATTGGTAAATAAAATATGACTTTCGATATATTAAAATGAACAAAGTCAATTTAACAAATGCGAATAATAGCTTCAGAGCTTTTAAAACAACGTTTCCATTAAATAAATATGGAAAAAATACTCGACTTAAGTTATGACTGTAGTTCGATAACACGGCTACATTAATACCATCACCTTTATCGAAGAGCTCACAAAAGGAATTGTTATAATAATGCGCTCCTGTATGTACGCCAATTAGATCTACCAGAAAAACTTGCTTTGTCATCTATTGCTATCCCTGATTATTTTATAAAAGAATAGTTGTCATACTTAAGAAAACAAGCCCAAAACAAGGCTGAAAATCTATCACTAAATTTTTAAATGAATAAAAAATGTGAAAAGTTAGATTACTACCATGGGCATCTTTGATATTTATTACAAACGCACGACAAGTAATACAAAACCTTGTTTTAGTAATAAGGTTCAAGTCAAGAAAAATAACGCACCAATTAATGCCTTCTACATTTAGACATTAATAAATTCATTTCCCATTATTTATTAGGGGGATGGATTACAGTACCGATAATATTTATGTAATTAGTCAACCCTGAAAAACAGCTAAGGTACTGATAACCATGATAAAGGAGCAGCCTCAGTCACTCACCATCAACCAAGAAAGGTATAATAACCGTACACTTTCTGGTCGAAATGGTGAATCAATGCGAGCACAACCTCCGGTAGGGCATCAAGCCAACCTTTTTGGCACTGACTTATTGTTGCAACTTGATACACAGGATCCTTTGTTAAAATTATCGACGGTCATTCCGTGGTCTGATTTTGATCAGGCCTTTGCACAGTATTACACGCAAGGTCTCGGCGCTCCCCACAAGTCTATCCGCCTGATGGTTGGGCTACTGATTCTCAAACAACTTGAGAATCTCAGTGATGAGCAGGTGGTATTGCAATGGAAATGGAAACGTAACCCCTACTACCAGGCTTTTTGTGGGTTGAGTGAGTTTCAACAGTCACTGCCGTGCAGCAGCACGGAACTAGTTAAGTTCCTCCAACGCATTGGTAAAGACAGCTTCGAACGTATTTTCCAGATGAGTATTACACTGCACGGTCGATTGGCGGATGAACCGGTAGTCAATATCGATACCACGGTACAGGAAAAGAACATCACCTATCCCACCGGACAGTAAGTTAGCGATTAGGGTTATCAACCAGCTTAACAAGTTAGCTAAATTCCATGGCATTGCGCAACGACGCACTTATGTTAAGGAAATTAAAAGCCTACGCTTGTCGATCCGTCACTTTCGCCACATTAAGAAAAGAACGAAAGCATAAAAGGCACTGAAACGCTTAAGAACTATCACCTATAAGCTGATCAGAGAACTAAGAATAACCTTGCCTAAACACTGTTTGTTTGATTGCTATCAAAAAGACTTTCTGTGTTATGAGCGGGTGCTTGCACAAGAGGCAAAAGATAAAAACAAGATTTACTTATTACATGAGCCGCAGGTTTACTGCATTGCCAAAGGTAAGGATCATAAGCCTTACGAATACGGCAATAAAGTGTTCATCGCCAGTACCGCCCAAGGGAGCCTGATTGTGGGTGTGGTTAGCCATGAACAAAATCTACATGATAGTTATACCTTACCGGAAGTATTGAATCACATCGAAGTGTCGCGGGGTAAATCGGTAAAACAGGCTGTCTGTGACCGCGGATACCGAGGTAAACAAACTGTCAATGGCACGGCCATTGTGTTGCCGAAAAAGCCGCTCAAAAGAGACAGTCGATATCAGCGAGATAAGAAAAGAAAGCAATGCCGCAGACGTGCAGCGATTGAGCCCATCATCGGTCATATGAAGTCAGACTATCGGTTATCTAGATAACTTTCTCAAAGGCATTGCAGGTGATCAGATTAAGCTACTGATGGCTGCGACAGCCTGGAACCTACGAAAATGCAAGCGCGCCACTATTTTTGCGAAAGCTTGTTTTGGGCATCCCAGCCCAAGCAAGCGACAAAAATCACGTGGCAGTTAATGCCTACGGCGCCCCAGTTCGTCCTGCGTCAGTGTCACTGCGTCACATCATTGCAAGCTCGATGCAGACTCCGTGACACTACCTCAAATGACTTGACGGCGTTTCGGATGTAATCCCAGACCCCCTCTGGCGCTACGCACGACGGGTATCAAGAATTACCTACGCCTACCGGGGACTACCAGCCCTCGCGTTCGCTTTCCATGGCTGGCAGCGGATGATTGCATTTTTGTGCCTGATTTATTGCTGGTTAAACTCGAAAGTGCGGTCTGTAATATTGAATCAATCTAGAACTCAAGCAAAGTGAATGATACTTTTTCAGGGTTGACTAATTATTAAAATAAATAATTGATCTAAAAGAGAATAGAAAACTGTCCCTAATAGTTTCAAAATAAAAAGAATAAAAAATTATTTAATAAATATCTATAATGATTTAATAACCGAATTGACGTTAAATCATGACTTTCATAGATCTATTGTTGATGCTTTTTTATTAACTTTCAATATAGCTTCAATAATTCCTATTAATACAAAAATAAAAAATATATCCTCATATATTATTGTAATATCACTTTTAATAATTTTTATTTGATTCGCGTATTTATAAAACAAAACACAACTAACTGATAAAATCCCCATAAATAATGAATAAGCCACATTACGACCTAAACGATAAAACATCATTCCCAAATTTTTATTCTTGGGAGTAATTATAACTAACCCTATATAATAGGCTATAACATGCAACATTCCACAAGCCATTAAGCCAACCAACATCTCATCACCATAAACAACTTCAAACACGTCATTACCCAGTAACAATTCCATACTAACTGCCAACATAATAAACATGCTTACTCTTATTGCTAATTCAACAATGAGTACCACCAATATTGGTTCTCCAAACAATTCCCCTGTAGTTTTCTTTTCTAATTTTTTTTTCATTGGTATTGCTCTTGGCGGGCCAACTAATGTTAAGTAACCTAAACAAAATAAAAGTTTTAAAAAAAAGTCTTTATTATCTTTAATTATATTCATCTTTAAAAGTCAGTTTTTTGAAACTTTGTTTGTGAAAATTTATCACGGTAACATGCCGTTAGACCTATTATAAAAGAAGCCATATAGATACCCTGCATAAATACTAGTTCTGCAACTAAAAAATTAATAGACGTCCCTATAACCCAAATAACTAAAGCTATTAATAGTGGATTTATTTTTTTCTTATAAAAGAAATAATGCCAATTAGTTTTAACACTTCTGACCACAATTAATAATAATATATATAAATATATACTACCACCTAAAATACCATACTTAAAACATATACCTATAAAACCACTGTCGGATGGATAAAAATATTGTCCTAATACAGTTTGGTAGGTTATACCTTTCCAACTTGCTGTTCCAAAACCTAGTATTGGTTTCTCACTTATAATTTCAAGGCAAATTCTATACGTCTCTTTTCTAATTTTATCTACCTCAAAAAAGATCTCCACCAGTGTTCCTAAAAATAATAAAATAGTTAAGAAGACAACAGGTAAAACGAAAATTAAGACGTTAATTCTACTTGGCCGGCTAAACAAAATTGGGTACAAAATAGTACTTAAGATTAACATAGTTATTTGGCTGCGCTGTACAACAATATACCAACAAAACATAACCATACTAAGTATTATAATTACTCCAAATTTTTTTATAGAACCTAATTTATACATCATCAATATTAAAAAATAACTGGTTGCCAAATATAATGCTGCTGTAGGTGGTTTCAACCTATAACCTCGCCATTCGTCAAACGTTATTTGTTGTGACATATAAAGATGTGATCCCCATTTCAACGCCACTAGATCTAATGTTAAATAAAAAAACAGGTAATTTAGAATTGCAATAATTATACTAATTACGAATAACTTTTCTAATCTTTCAATTGGGTAACCTAATTTATACATATAAAATATTGTTGGAGCCAAATATATAATCAAGAATTCTCTTGTTGCAAAAAAACTATAAAAAATATTAGAGCCTGTATTTAAATAATATGTTGTTGATGAAATGATCATTGGATAGGATATTATTAGCGAGGGAATCCAAAACCACAAACCCCATTTCACATCAGCTCGTTGCATTGCTAATTTTATTGCCCCGAACGCGAAAAGTGTTAACACTACAACGAACGAAAGTTCTTGTATTCTATTCTCTAAATAATACCTTCCACCTTGAAACCCCACATAAAAAATAAAAACATATGCAATATCAACTTTTCTCGTGAATGCCTTATTCATCCTGTTTATCATTAAATAACACCCAAAATATTTGCATTATCCAAATCTATCATCACTATTTTTTACTTATTAATTCATCTAGTTGATTATGCGTTCCTATTCCCTTTTCAGTGATTTCATTTTCATAACCTTCAATTGCCCCCCTTATTTTCATAAAAATAACTCGTCCTATTAAAAATGAAATACTTAACAACATTGTTCCAATCAATGTTAATAATGTAATTTTCTTTTTTGCTGGACTGGACTTTTCGATGGGTGGTACTGCTGGATCTAAAATTTCTACAGCATGTTGTTTTTTACTATTTGCTAACATCTTTATCACTAATTGCGCCTCCATCAAGCGATAAATTGATTTTCGCATTTCTATAATCTTTGTTTTGTTTAACTCCCCCATCAAATAATGTTCTATTTTGTTAGTTTTCTCTATTTCCTGCAACCTCATGAAATCGTTGAAATCATCAGCAAAAGCATTTGCTAGTTGCGCTGCTTTTTTGGGGTCATTCCAATTAATCCCAACATTAATTAGTTGAGTCTCACTATCTACATGTGTCCAATTATTTTTTTCTTTAAAAATTCTAATGGCTTGTAATATGTCTGGTTTAAAACCATCGATCCATTGTTTTTTCTTAGCATCCCAATCTTTACTGAATATATGAGGTAATAAACTGTTTTTTTGAATAAAATATTGAATGAACACCTTAGATTTCATTTTTGCATGAACTCTATCATATTGATTTTCATAGATTATACTACTTAGAAACCCACGCTCTACTAAAGTTAATATCTCAGGGGCTCTTCTTTCACTTGTATCAATTCCTCCTAATTTTTCTGGCTTAATAATAGCTAACTGTACCTGCGCTGAGTAAATAACAGGTAACAAGGTACTAATCACGAAAGCAATAGTTGCAACTGTAATAGACAAAATTAAAATGTGATATTTATTTCTCAATATCACCAAAATATATTCAAGAAGATCAATATCTTGACCAATCATTTGATCCATTCCAACTTTTTGTTCTACAGCCTTGTCAGTTTTACTTTCTTTCATTACATTCGATTTCCTAACAAACTATTGATTGATCAATATATTCATCCCAACAACTGAAGCCACTAATTTAAAAATTATCTCTGCCCATGTTTGCATTGTTTCCGTGGTATTACGCCTATCAGTATCAATAGGAACAAAAATAATAGCCCCAGGTTTTAAATCGATATTCATTACCATCTCTGCAAAGCTATCGGAGCGCACCGAAAGAACTTCACCATTAGCTTGTATGACATAAGCATGTGAATTATTGGCATATTGTGTAGCGCCACCACTTTTATCAATATAATCTTGGCTTCCTTTTTCAGGATCAAAGGCATGAGTCCCTGGCGCATAAACCTCCCCGATAACAGATACGTCATATGCAAGACTTGGCACAAAAAGCTTATCCTTATCCTCTAACAAAATATCTGATTCCTCATCACAAGCCCTAATTTTTTCAAGATCAATCACCATCCTGCCACTTGTGTCAGCTTGCTTATATTTTTTTAACATATCAACTAAATTTCCATGTGGTACGCCTTTAGACATAGGCGCTTCCTTTTTAGACTGACCAAAACCTGGTGAGATATGCTTGTTCATCATTAGCCGTTGTAATTGTTCTTTCACTTTACCTAATGATTCCTGCTGTCTTAATCTTACACTTTGACGGGAAAAAACTGCCCCGAAAGGATAAGCCTGATTGGTTAATCCGCCTGCACGATGCAATACATTACATAATGTCTCTGACTTTGTAACGGCATACTTCCCTGGATAAACCACCTCACCTGCCAATTCGACGATCTTTTCCTCAAACCAATTAGGCTTCTTTCTAAATGTTAAAAAATCATGAGCGTGCAATATAACATCAGCTGTACGATGCCCTTTCATAACACGATCTAGATCAATAAAATGGTGATCAGCTATTTTATATTCACCATCAATAAGCTGATAACGTGTAAGCTCTGCAGCAAGTCCATACGCCTCTTCTTTAAGTCCACCCGTTGCCCTAATAAGATCACTTACTCGCATACCGGGTTCGAGCGGAAAAGTGCCTGTATGTTTAACGCTTCCTTGCACTGAAATCACTGGCGCCATATCACCATAATGCGTTTGCTTTATTAGACGATTTAGTTCCTGTTTAATAACTGACCCACGATTCATCTCAGCATTAAAAATAAATATTTTGTCTTCAGGATGTATATATGGATTCCACTCTGAATCAGGTTCCATTAATGCTTTTTCAAACTGCACTGAAAACATTTCTAATTGACCCCGTGGATAGAGCTTCCTTGAAATCAACGCATATCTACTATCCGTTCCAACCTGAATTCCTCCCGCTACCTTTAAAACATCTAATAAACGAGCTCCATACTCAAGAGGAAAATCACCTTCATAACGTACATGACCTGAAATACTAAATTTCATCGGTGGTTGTTTCGAAGTACTCTGGATTATCAAATCATTTAAGATTATTGATAACCGATTCGACCGATTTTTCTTCAAATCAAAAACTATAATCTCATCACGTTCTTTAAGAAGCAGGTCACTCTCTGAGTTGGGTTTTAAAAACACTGATTCTAAATCAATATATTCAACTTCAATACGGCGTTGATCTCGCAACTCACGGCGAAGTATTGCAAATTGAGTATCAGCGTTAGCCTGTAATTCAAAAGGGGACTGTAACAAATGTGAAACACGCATATCTTTTTTAAACTGATAACCACCTGGATACATTACATGACCACTTAATAAAACAACCTTATCAATGACATTTTTAACTGCAACAATACGTAGTAAATCACCAGGCTTTATAACTGTTTTATTAATATTGGATAACGGTAAATCTAAGTCAATTAAGGTATAGAATTGACCTTCTTCGATTCGTTCAATATGCGAACTATCTGGCGCAGCTGTTGGCAATAACCCACCGGCTAATTGGATCACCTCGCCCACGGAACGTTCATGTTTCAGCTCATAAATAGCCGGTCTTTTAACCTCACCGCCTACGCCTACAGTAGGACCAATTGCCGGTACAAAAATAACATCATCATGTTGCATTGATAACTTAGTGTTCAACTTTCCTTCTAATATAGCCTCATATAAATCAAAATTAGCTACTATTTTATCGTTTCTTTTCAACTGAATATTTCTTAAACTCCCTGTTCGTTTAATCCCTCCACTGGCAAATAATGCATTCATTAAATTTGTCATACTTGCAACCGTATAACTCCCTGGCTTTTCAACTTCTCCGATAATCCTAATTCTTATCGTTTGTAATTCCCCCATAGTGACTGAAACATTAATACCAAATAGTTCTTCCTGAAAGCGGCTATTGAGAAACTCCTTAACCTCTTTAAAAGTTAAACCCGAAACCTGTACTGGCCCTAATTCTGGAATTAACAACCGGCCATTACGAGTCACTACTAATTGGTATTCAACATTAGTTTTCCCAAAAAGTTGCACAACAAGCGTATCACCTGAGCCAAGTAAATAATCTTGTGGCACAGGAATATTAGCAACAGGAGAATAAGTAATAGGAATTTCTGAAAACAAACTATATCCAAATTGCTCTAAAGACTCTTGGATTTTTTGACTCTGGATCTTTTCCTCAAGGGAAATATGATTCAGTGTCTCTGCAACACTTTTCTCAATTTCTGATGGTTTTTCATCTTTAATCGCTTGAGCAATACTTGGTGCGGATATAATTACGTCAGATAACGGCTCATCAACACCACTTGGAGCCGCTTTCATTTGCTCAGCTTTCTGTTGTACGGCCAAAGACTGTAGCAAAGGGACTATTTCTTGACCCAGCACACAAGGACTCATAAAAAAAACATAACCAGTCAATAATATTTTTTTAAAAGAACCGACTTTTTCAAACAATTCATTACTTACCATACTGATAAATTATTAATTTAGATTTCCTAGAACTCGATAATAAGGATGACTTTTAGCACTATCTGTTGGGCAGCCTGACCAATTAATCACCGTATTCTTTTTCGTTTCTGGACATTTATCCATATAGTCATAGATTCCATCACTATCTGAATCCGATGGTTCTGAAAATAACAATTTACGAACAAAATCAGCCATTCTAATAGGCGTAGAAATACTATCTGCACTTACCTGTTGGCCACAGTTGGTCCAATCAGTCAGTGTATTATTTTGATGAACATTACCTATTCCAACCATATTTATACACAAATCATTTCCAAATACATGATTCAATTCATCAACAGAATCCTGAGAAAAATTATTAATTTGAGACCAATCACTTAGAACTAAAATAGTGGACTTATCAGACAATTCTCTTATCAAAATAGCTGCATCAATTAATATTTCGGAAAATGATTTTTGATTAATTCCCCCGAATAAAATTACGGTTTGACTTAATTCCATATCGGTAGGAATAGTTTTCATTATTCGTTCGTTTATAATTTCGAAATAATCTTGTTTGGTATAGCCTTTGTATTTATGAAACATTGACAACGAGCTATCTTTTAAAATTATTAAATGCGAGAACTCTTGTTGATAATTTTGCTGTTGCAATACAGGTTTGATATCAATTGCCTTAAAGTACCCTAAGCCTTGTTGATGACGATAATCATCATTTCTTTTTAATGATCTCGAACATCCAAATAATAAAAAACATCCCATCAACAGCCATAAAAAAATTCTATAGCGTTTAACGAAATGACTCTGTTGTTTTAATTGTAAATTTGGCATTACCTAATTAATCAGACCTGTTAAATGAAAATCAGGAATATAATCAATTCCATACTCAACTTTCAAAAAGTAATAGACTAATGCCAGTAGTAAAAAGATAGGAATTAAACTTAAAATAATTAAAAGAACACTAAAACTAATATCACTCTCTCTACGCCTCACCGCCTCTCTTAACTGTACTTTAGGTCGTTTATCACGGCCCATTAAAAACACAACATAAATGCGGAAAAAGAATAATGGAATTACAGCCCTAACATCTATCGGGTGCTTTTCTTGTGGTCTACTTGCAACAATAACCTGATAAACAGCATTTAATTGTTGCTGGGTAAAGGAGTCCATAATTTCAGGATCAATTTTTGATAAAATATGATACGCAAATGCCCCCGATGATTCTCCAATTTTCATCACTTCCCTACAATTTATACAAAATAATTAATAGTCGTAAAGTTACGAGCAAATATCACGCCAACAAATAGAATGATGATTTTGCAAACTCTATTAATTATTTTTTTTCATTTTGCATCGCAATTTTAATTTATTTGCTCATATTGCTATTAGGCGATAATTAACTTGATCGATTGTTCTAATAAAATCAGGCACTGGTTCCAACAGGAAATATAGTCTCCCCCAAAAAAATCAGAACACATTCAAATAAAGTCATCGCAAGTTAATTGCTGTTAATAAATATTCGCTGGTAAGTCATTAAGTGATGGCACGAACCTCACTTAGCGAATCAAATACATAACACTCTAATACCTTGACTTGTAGATTGGATTTCCTATTCTTTGGTTACGTACCGTGTAGTTGGAGAGATGGTTAATACTTACGTTACAAAGACCAAACACTTTGGTTGATTGTTTTTCATGGTCTAGATAAAGAATATTTAGATTATATTTCTAAAAATATTGAAGAGGTCTTGGGTATGAATTTTTATTGCCAAAATACAGATTACTTTTAACTGGAGCTTCGGGTTTTCTTGGTAGTCACTTGTTGGAATCGTTTTTAAATAAAGGTTATGAGATTGTAATTTTAAAACGTACAACCTCGAGTCTCTGTCGAATTGAGCACCTTTTAGACAACGTTAATGCTTATAGAATGATCAAAGAGTTTTTGTTGCGGATATTACTAAAGCTCAGGCTATGATCGGATGGAACCCTGTTATTGATAAGAAAACAGGAGTTATAAATATGATTGAGTGGGTAGAACAACAATAGTGAAAATATTGTCTAAAATACAAAATTATCATTTTGTAACTCTGGTGGCTTGGTTTTCAAGAGGTATGCAAGCTCTATTGCAAGTAATGATATTATCTATTATAAGCCAGTTACTAGGTGTTGATGATTATACAGTATATATATTGATTACATCGTTGTTGTGTTGGTTTTTACTGACTGATTTAGGCCTAGGGTTTTCTTTGCAAAATAAAATTTCTAGCCTTAAGTCACGAGGAAAAAGCTATAAGGAGTTTATTGCAACAATTCTCTTTATAGGTTTGATTTTAATTATTATCTTTGGTGTGTTAACTTGGATCGTCTCTAATTCATTAGCATCTTATTATCTGAGTAATTTTTCTATTGATTCAGATTATACGCAAATATTTTTTATAAGTGTTTTGTTAATGATATGTGTTGGTGTTTTTAGTATGGTTTATAAGATATGGTACGCTTTGGAAAAAGGTTATTGGTCAAGTATTGTTCCAGCTATTAGTGTACTAATATCGTACTTATTTCTTTTATGGCTTCAAAAAAATGAAGAACAATCATTAGAGATTATTTTATTGGCCTACTTTGGCCCATTAGCATTTATGCCCATGGTGTTTTATGCTTATTTTTTATTTAAACTTAGGTCTAAAATTAGTTTTAAAAATATAGATATCGAAATAATTTTAAAAAAATCTAAAGAGTTTTTGTTTTTTGGGTTAATGGCATTATTGGTTTTAAATGTAGACTTTTTTATAGCTTCACAGGTTTTATCTTCAGAAGAAGTGATTCAATACCATATCTTATTGAAAATTTTTTCGTTAGCCTTGTTTATTTATAGTGCATTTTTAATGGCTATTTGGCCAGTGTTAAGTGAAAAAATATCCTCTAAAGAAAATTATCATGTTATAGAGGGAATGGTTAGAAAATCTTTACCGGTTGGTATGTTGTTTATGATTATTTTTACTGGATTTATTGTCGTATTTGGTGAATATATTTATAGATATTTGATTCGAAATATAGAGGTTAATATAAGCCCAGTTCTAGTGGTTATTTTTGGATTGTATTTTTTGATTAGAGTGTGGACAGACACATTTACAATGATTTTGCAAGCAGGAAATAATTTAAAGCCATTGCTCACTATCGTTCCTATTCAGGCGTTTGTTAGTGTTTCATTACAGATTTTCTTGTCAATGAAATATGGTGTTTATGGGTTGCTAATGGGATTAATTATTTCATTTTTATGTACAGTATTTTGGTATCTTCCATACAGTTCTCATCAGTTTTTAAAGGTAAATTCAAAGGATGAACTCTAACTACAAGTTATCTATTTGTATTCCGACTTATAATCGAGCAAAGTATTTACCTGATTTGCTTGATTCTATTTTATTGCAACCAAGTGGAGATAAAGTAGAGATTTTAATAAGTGATAATGCGTCTACAGATAATACAAGTGAAGTTGTTTCTAGATATAAAGAACGATATCAAAATATCACTTACTATAAGGAGAGTGAAAATTTAGGGCCTGATAAAAATTATTTTAAAGCAGTTGAGATTTCTTCTGGTCATTATGTCTGGTTAATGGGGAGTGACGATAAGATAGTAAGTGATGGTGTGCTTAAAGCATTGAATTGTTTAAAAACTAATAAAGATATTTATCTTCATAATCGAATCGAATGTGATATTAATATGCAAAATGGGATTTCCAGATCGTTTTGGATTGAAAACGTAAAAAAAGACTGGGATTTTTCTGAAGACAATCTTGCGGATTATTTTTCTAGTTGTAGAAGTTTGGCCGGGGTTTTTTCTTATTTGAGTTCTATAGTGGTAAAAAAAGAAAAATGGGATGAGTTTTTACCTCCAAAAAGATATTTTCAAACAGCATACTCACATGTATATCCACTTTTATCAATTCTAAATAATAAGGCTACTCTGCAAATTTTTCACTCAAATATTGTTCTCTGTAGATTAGGAAATGATTATTTTTTGCAGGAAGGTGAATGTAAGAGAATTCTGATTGATTATCGTGGATATATGTTACTTTCTGACGATATTTTTTGTGATGACAACTTAGAGAAATCTGCGCTTTTAAAAATATTAGTATATGAGTATCCCTTTAAAAAATTGATTAAAATTCATTCGATTTGTCGTGATAATTTTTTAGAGGAGATTCGGCTTTACTTAAGAGTTATTGATTGGTCATCATGGAAAATATTTTTTGCAAGAAATTTAAGATGGATATATAACGTTTACCATTTGTATAGGTGTTTAAAAAAATGATTATTATTTATAGTTTGTTATTAACATTTATTGATCAAGTGTATTAGTGTGATAACCGAGGGGAACTGACGGATTAATTACCAATGGACTTGGTCGCTACAGCCTAACAATTGATAGATAAACTAGCAATTAAGTAATCATCGCTATGCGACAGCAATTGATAATTTAGCTCTTTGTACCTTAAGGCGCTGATACTCATATTTTCTCTTACCCACACATTTCTGACGCCAGCAGGACTGATCTCAACCTGATGCACTGTTTTCAATTGGGCCGATACCTGAACCTGGCCTAAGTGCGGTTTTTTCAGTTGAAATCTAATGGACAAGATTTTCAGCATTAACCTTTACTTTTTACTTCGGTTATTTATGGAAGGAATACATTTAGAAATTAACACCAAAGAACTCTTCCATTTTTTCTGCTACATACTCTAGCTCATCTACCCCTAAATGTGGATAAATACCTAGCCAAAAAGTACGTTTCATGGTGTGGTCAGTATTAGCCAAATCACCAACAACTCTATGCTTTATTTCCTTAAAATAGGGTTGATGAATTAAGTTTCCTGCAAATAACAGGCGGGTACCAATTTTATTTTGATTTAAGTATTTGGTAAGATCTACGCAGCTAACACCTGAAGATTCTTTTATTGTGATTGGAAAACCAAACCATGAGGGTGTTGAGTTTTCCGTTGTTTTAGTAAATGCAATAAACTCAGTGAGTGTAGATAGTCTAGTTTTAAGATATTCAAAATTTTCATTTCGTTTTTTTATGAATCCTGAAAGACGTTTTAACTGCGCCACACCACACGCTGCTTGCATATCACTTATTTTAAGATTGTAACCTAAGTGAGAGTAGGTGTATTTGTGATCGTAGCCTTTAGGTAATGATCCGAGTTGTTGGTTAAACCGTTTACCACAAGTATCATCACAACCTGGATTACAGTAGCAATCACGCCCCCAATCACGAAAGGATTTTGCTATTGTCATCAGTTGGTTATTGTTAGTAAATACGGCTCCGCCTTCACCCATAGTAATATGGTGGGCAGGGTAAAAACTTAAAGTGGCAATATCGCCCCAAGTACCAACCATCTTTCCATCATGCTTTGCACCTAAAGCATCACAGCAATCTTCAATTAACCATAAGTTATATTTTTCACAAATGGCTTTAACTTTAGTTAGATTAAATGGATTTCCTAACGTATGGGCTAGCATAATTGCTTTAGTCTTTGGCGTGATTGCTGCAACAATTAAATCCGAATTAACATTGTGCGTTTTCAGATCCACATCCACAAATACTGGCACCGCACCAAACTGAACTATAGGGTTTACCGTTGTTGGGAAACCTGCAGCTACGCCAATTACTTCATCTCCTTTTTTAATAGCGCGTTCCCCCAATTTTTTTGAAGTGAGTGTACTAAAGGCGACTAGGTTAGCCGAGGAACCTGAATTAACGGTAATTAGATGTTTGATGCCAATAAATTTAGCCAGTTCTTTTTCAAATTTATCATTAAAACGACCTGAAGTTAACCAGCCATCTAATGAGGCATCCACCATATGTTGTAATTCTTCAGAACCAATCACTTTTCCTGAAGGAGGTACAACCGAATGACCTGGGTCAAATGGTTTTTCCTGATACTGTAATTCAGCATATTCATAAACCAGATTGGCGATTTCTTTTCTTAGAGACTTAGTCGTTTTCATTATTCATATCTTCCATGTAGTTTTTTATTTCATTTAAACAAACTGCCTGCATATCTTTATGGTTAAGCCATGCTTGGTGCCAATTAATAATTCTTTCTAAGGTATTTTCAAGACGCCATGTTGGTTGCCAACCAAGTCGCAACTTAGCTTTAGAGATATCAAGCTTTAAAGAGGTTGCCTCATAAGGGTTTGAATTTTTATCTAGTTTCCAATTAGCTTTACCTTCCCATTTTGAAGCCATTTGATTAATAATCCAGTCGACAGGTTTCGCATCTTCATCATGCGGTCCAAAATTCCATCCTTCTGCGTACTCTTGGGGTGATTCATACGTTTTTTGTGCTAGAACAAGGTAGCCAGACAAGGGTTCTAACACATGTTGCCAAGGTCTTGTTGATTTAGGATTTCTAATAACAACTGATTGTTTTTTTTGAAATGCATTTAAGATATCAGGAATCAAACGACCTTCAGCCCAGTCTCCACCACCAATCACGTTACCAGCTCGTGCTGTTACTAGGCTGACCCCTTTTTCATGCAGAAATGAATGATAATAAGCTGATGAGACTAATTCAGCGCAACCTTTACTGCTACTGTACGGGTCAAGACCACCCATTGCTTCATTTTCACGATAACCCCACGGCCATTCTTTGTTTTTATAGCACTTATCGGTGGTTACGTTGACAATAGATTTAAGACTCTCACAATTTCTAGCCGCATCTAAAACCTTAACAGTTCCCATGACATTGGTTTCAAAAGTTTCTACTGGTTTTGTATAAGAAAGTCTAACTAATGGCTGTGCAGCCATATGAATTAGAATGTCTGGGTTAAAACCAGTCAAGCTAGCTTGCAGTTGTTTTGAATTTCTAATATCACCTATTTCATACTCTATTTTATTTGATACGTTTGCTAATTCAAATAAGCTAGGTGTTGTTGTAGGCTTCAAAGCATAGCCTTTTACTTCAGCCCCCATATTGCTTAACCATAGGGATAACCAGCTACCTTTAAAGCCTGTAGAGCCAGTTAAGTAGACTCTTTTATCCTTCCAGAATCTCTCATCCACCATTGTATTTATTCCCATATTTTCCAAGGAGCTTGGTTATTATTCCACAGATTTTCCAAATGGACCTTGTCTCTAAGCGTATCCATTGGCTGCCAAAATCCTTGATGCTCATAAGCCATTAACTGCTTATTCTCGGCTAAACTCATTAATGGTTGTTGTTCCCAAACGCATTTGTCCCCAGTTATTCGTTCAAGTACTTTAGGGGACAAAACAAAAAAACCACCATTAATCATGGCGCCGTCACCCTTTGGTTTTTCATTAAAGTTAGTGACCTGCCCATCAGTGATATCAAGCGCACCAAAACGTCCTGGAGGATAAGAGGTTGTTACTGTCGCTTGTTTACCATGTTGTTTATGAAAATTGATTAATGAGGAGATATCAATATCACCGACACCATCGCCGTAAGTAAAGCAGAATGATTCTTCATCTTTTATATATTCCTTAACTCGACCTAACCGACCGCCAGTCATGGAGTTGAGGCCCGTATCAACCAATGTCACATTCCAAGGCTCTACTCTTCTTTCATGAACATTCATCTTGTTATCTTCTAGACTAAAAGTCACATCCGATTGGTGTAAGAAGTAGTTAGCAAAATATTCTTTAATCATATATCCCTTATATCCACAGCAAATAATAAAGTCATTTATGCCATGAAATGAATACATTTTCATGATGTGCCAAAGTATAGGTTTACCACCAATTTCTACCATAGGCTTTGGTCTTGAATTAGTTTCTTCGCTTAACCTCGTTCCTAAGCCACCGGCTAATAAAACTGCTTTCATTTATGCTCCTATATTCTCTTAACTACTGACAAATGCATCGGCGTAAAAATGATTTTCATCTAACCCGTTGTCTATAAGAATCTTTTTTGCGGACTTAATCATTAAGAGTGATCCGCATGCATAAACACAGGCATTAGCTAATCTTAAGTTATCATTCAGTACTAAATTTTGTATATAACCCACTTCTCCACGCCATCCATCAGTAAATCTTGACAAAACAGGCTTATATGTAAAATTTAATTTTGGGTAGTTTGGTCTCCAAAAAAAATCACGCTGGAATCGATTCCCCCAATAAAGCATCAAATTTAGATTGCTAACTTTCTCTTGTGTCGACAGTCTATCCAAAATTGCTTTAATAGGGGCTATGCCAGTTCCAGTAGCCAAAAAAATGATAGGGCTTTTCTTCTCTCTCAAAAAAAATGTTCCTTTAGGTCCTTCTATATGTAGTAAATCATTTTCTTTTGCTTCACTAACCCAATATTGGCTTAATTTACCTGTATCTATTTTTTTAATGAACAACCTTAGTTTTGACTCATTTGCACAGTTAGCAATTGAATAGCTTCGCCTTACACCTTTAGAGCTAATTACATCAATATATTGTCCCTCAAGGAATTTTAAATTTGCTGTAGGCGGCAATCTCAATTCCACTTCAATAATTTGATCAGTTTGTTTTATAATATTATTTATACGGACAGGTAATGTTTTTATTTCGATACCCTTTAGCATTGTTAAGTCTTTTGCATCAATTAAAATATTGCTCATCGGAGCACAGCAGCAAGTTAATATTTTTCTCTTCTTAATATCGGTTGATGTTAGTGCTATTTGAGGCTGAATAGCTCTAGCCTCCCCCTTTAACAATGTTGCTTTGCAAATTCCGCATTGACCATTTCTACAACTATATTGAAAATTTACGCCTGCAAGTAACGACGTATCCAAGATGCTTTTCGTTCTTTCTCCTTTTAATTCCACTCCCTCTACTGTTTTGATATAACAAGTGTCTTGCATTGACTGAACTTACCTATGGTGGATAATGAAAATAATTTTCTAGAAAACCTTAATCAATTTACAGAATGATTGAGAGGTGTTTACTCTTCTTTATGAGCATTTAATAGCCATAGCATAAGTGTTGATTTTTAAAAATTGTTATCAACAAATATAGATAACTAAATAGTAATTTCAAATTTTTTAAATCTTTTTTTTGATATGTATTGATCATAAATATTATTAACGGAAACAAGGATTCTTAGGCAGTGATAAGATTAATCAAACTATTTTTAATTAAGTGACTGTCAATCAGTGTTGATAAGTTCCCACTTTGTCTAGGATATTTACGCTATTTTTAACCCTGATTTTCGATGCTTAAATCGATAATAATCATTCCCAGTTTCTATAATGTCACAATGATGAGTAATTCGATTCAGCAGCGCACATGCCATTTTCGCATCCCAAAAAACCCACACCCATTAACTGAATGTCACCACCGATGTGAAACTGACCCCATTGGGTGAATATTACAATTTTACTAATAGATCGTATTTACTATGTTGACCCAAGAAATATTTATGGAAATTCACGTCTTACATCGCCAAGGGCATGGGATTAAAACCATAGCCAGAAAACTCGGGATCTCAAAAAACACCGTTAGAAAATATTTACACCCACCCATGGAGTATCCAACGTATTCACAACGGCCAACAAGACCATGTAAACTTGACCCTTATAAAGCTTATCTTCTAAAGCGTATTGAAGCGGCTAAGCTACGCTGGACTCCATCAGGGCCAGAGAGAGATAAACGTCTCAACTATAGGTCGGATATATCGGAGCAATATTTCTTTATGCTACAAACTAATTTATCTTGCAATACGGGGTGGGCCATATATGACTAATTAATCAGTCAGCTTCCCTCGGTAATCACACTAATACAAATAAACTTTTGTCACTCGACGCTTTTACCCTAAGATAATATTGATCATTTATATTAATGATTAACCGATATCTAAGAGGTCAATGGCAAAAAGCAAAATTAATTTGTCAGATTTTATTAGTTAAAAACAGCTTCTAATCAGATACTTCTACCCTGCCTCACTTTGATCAATACCCAGAAAATATAGGCTAAAAAAACTCCAATCAAATCAATACCAACGTCTCCTAAAGATGCCGTTCTAGATAAAATATTTAATTGGGAAATCTCCGTTGTAACCGCTAAAATTGAAACCAAGAAAGCAACCGTAAAAGGTTTTAACGGACTTAAAGCGTGAAAAAGACTCCAGGTTAACAAGCCAAATAATACAATATGCCCTCCTTTCTTTATAACTCCAACAAAAGGTAAGTTCAAATCTTTTACAATTGACAACAAATTCTCTTTTAAAAAGTTCTCTTTACGATACGATTCAGTCTTTTTTTCTGTAAGAACCTCTTTAAACACTAGATCTTTAGTTATTTTATTAAAAATATGAAAATTAGAATTTGGCACCATAACACCCACTAAAATAATAACTAACAATCCCGCTGATATATTCGACCAGAATTTATTTTGTTTGTCGTTTATAAAAAATAATATAGGGTATAAAAGTCCTACAAACCAGATACAAACTAATCCATACTCAAAAAATAACTGATCTCTCCCTTTCCTATAATTTATTAATTTTATATTTTTAATACTCACGGATCCTTCATCAGCAAATAATTCAATTGCAAAAAAATAACTTGAATATTCTTTTTCAAAAAAAACTTTTGAAGTCCCACGATACTGACCATCTTGTTGAACATGTAACAAAACATGTGGAACAGACCTAAATGGAATACCCTTAACTTCCGGGTATAACGCAAACCTAAAACCATGCCATTTTTTCTTGTTGCCTCCTTTTAAGTTTTGCACCTGTATATCGTAATCCAACAAAAAAAAATTACCTTCACCTGCTTTTAATTTGCTAAAAAAAACTTTATGCTTACCACCATTAGTCTTTAGTGAGAGTTCTTTTAAAGAAGAAAACTTACTTAAGCTATTTAATCCATATTCATGTGATTCAGAAAAGTGCTTCAACAAATTATTTTTTACTGGATGTAACAAGTTATCATGAATAAATTTATGATAAACACTTGTTGTTATACTTAAACCAATAAGAAAAAATATATATTTTTTAACATTTAATTTCAGTATTAATGAATTAACCATAAACCCATAGAACTATTCTTTGTTCAAAAAAATAAGAGAAATAATACTTCCTATTTAGATATCTTTCAGTTCTATCTGAGCTCTTGCAAAGTCTTCTGGAATTCCAATATCAATAAATTTCCCATCTGAAATAAACACTTGAAATTCTTTACTTGAAATTGACTTTGACAAAAAATCTACTTCAAGCGAAAAAGGAATATTTAGAGGGAAAGCATCCAGTTCATTTCGATCAAAAACATAACACCCCGCATTGATAACACCACTACCTACAACACCTTTCTCAGTAAAACCAACCACACGACCTCCAGAAGTTAAAAGTCGCCCGTAGCGTACGGTATCGTCAACCTGTCGCCCTATAATGATTGACTTACCTTCTTGCTGCCACTGCTGCTCAACAACATCAACTTCTAAATCAAGAAAAGTATCCCCATTGAAGACAAACGCATGATCTTCTTTGCACTGAGTTAATGCTAGTCGTACACCACCCCCTGTCCCAAGCGCTTGTTCTTCCACCACATAAACCAATTCCAATCCAGCAAACGAGTCACCGAAATGACTAGAAATATTTTCAGCCATATACCCTAGTGAAAGTACAACTCGACCAAACCCTTTCACAGCAAGCGAGTGCAATACAATTTCCAAAAATGGTCGATTCCCAATTGGTGCCATTGGTTTAGGCAAACCAGTAACCACTGGACTCAGACGTGTCCCCAAACCTCCTGCTAAAATAATAGCTTCTAGCATTACACAGCCACCTTAAATAAGGCCTGCTCAACCAATCCACAAAGAATATGCCCCAGCACCAAATGCCCTTCCTGAATCTTTGCGGTTTCTAGCGATGGCACTTCGATTAAATAATCGCATAATTCTCGCATCGGCCCATCACGTTTCCCCGTTAGACCAATAGTTTTGATATCTCTTTGTTGTGCTTCCTCAAAACCCAGTAAGACATTGGCCGACTTACCAGAAGTTGAATAGCCAATAAACACATCACCTTTACGCCCTAATGATTGCAATTGTCGGGCAAATAATTTCTCATAGCCATAATCATTACCTATAGCCGTAAGGATAGATGTATCAGTAGTTAGAGCAATAGCAGGAAGACCTGGCCGATCAAAGGCAAAACGACTGACGAACTCAGCCGCTATATGTTGAGCATCAGCCGCGCTACCGCCGTTTCCAGCAAGTAGAATCTTTCCCCCTGACTTCAAACTATCTATGCACGTTTGAGCTGAATTTTCAATCTGGACAAATAAACTATCATCTTCCAACATTTCTGACATAAGCTGTTGGGCTTTCATGATTTGTGTTGAAATATGCGATCTCACTATACTCTCCATGCCTGACAGCCATGTTTAGTGAAATGACAGTTACTCACTTGCCCTTCAAACTTATTTAATTCTCGAATAACCGCCATGCGTTTTTCAGCGGGTACAAAAAAGAGCATAAACCCCCCGCCTCCTGCTCCTGAAACTCGACCAGCTAATGCCCCTGCTGTAATTGCTGCATCATAAATTTTATCAATATAAGGATTTGAAACTGTTTTAGCAGAACTCTTCTTGTTTTCCCATCCAAGACACATAGACTGAACAAGCCTTTTGAAGTCCCCTCGCAGTAAAGATTCCCTCATAACCAGTGCTTCACGCTTAATACCATGCATGGCTTGTATTGTATTAACTGCCCCTTGCTTCACATTATTACTTTGATCAGCAATTATTCTGGCAGACTCACGTGATATACCCGTAGAAAATAAAACTAATGATGATTCAAGTTCACAAATAATCCAGTTTTTAATACGTAGTGGATTAATATTAGTCCTCTCTTCAGCATAAAACTCCATAAAGTTAAACCCTCCGAAAGCTGCTGAATATTGATCCTGGCGCCCACCCTGTAAACCACACTCTACACGTTCAATATTGAAGGCCAACTGTGCAATAGCGTATTCATCAATCGGTGCATTTAACAACTCCACAAACACTTTAATCATTGCAACAACTAACGTTGATGATGAGCCTAACCCAGACCCTGCAGGTGCATCACAAAACGTAGTAAGTTCAATGGGTAATCGCTTTCCATTGTTGTAACGTTGCATCATTTGTTTGTAAACCGCTTTATGCAAATCAAGTTTACCATCGAGTGCTAATGCCTCATCAACAGAACTTGTCACCTCAATTTGTTGATCGCTAGCCACAAAACGAACGACAGGTTCATCATTAATTTTAAGAACTACATTAGCATATCGTTCAATGGTGGCATTCATTACATATCCCCCGTGAGTATCGCAATACGGGGATACATCTGTACCGCCTCCTGCTAACCCTAGCCTTAGAGGAGCTCTTGCTCTAACTATCATGTTTTACACTCCAAACCGTTTGTAAGAAGGGGTCTTTGGATACCTTCATTCTTTAGTAGACAATCAGTCGTTGTCAGCTAAATTAGCTTTACTCCCTAGAAAAATAGTATGTTCTGAATTAAGTTCAAATCCCATTTAGAACAAAATAAACATTTGGAAAAAATTCTGATAACTTTCGCCTCACTTTGCTATCACATAGCTTTCATTATTTTCAGTTGGAGTGGTAAATTTAAAATACAAGACAAGCCAATTCTTTCATCGCGTGTGCAAAAGATACCCTACGAAAAGGAACCATTTTGCATAACGCAATGCAAGGCAAGGCAACAAGACTCAAGAGTTATGGTTTTTTTTAGAAATTAACTGCTGAAATAAGCTAACAAAAGATGTACTCGGCTTTGCTACTATGGGCATATACCACATTGATTCGTGAGCAAAAGCATTGCACTTTACCGCATCTTTTTCTGTCATCAAAACGGGTTTCTGGTCAGAAAAGTTAATGTCTTCTAATTGAAAATAATGATGGTCAGGGAAGACGTGTTGCTCACCCTGAACTCCGTATTCCGCCAACGTATTAAAAAAACGTTGTGGATGACCAATCCCTGCCACCAAATGAAAATGTATACCGCTAAATTCTTTTAACGGCTTCTTTTCACCCGTGAGTAAATTAATGGCATCGCCACCCACCATTTGCATGTTATGGGTGTCATGAGAAGCCAAACCATTAACAATAACGGCATCGACTTGGTCTAAACGACAACGTGGCTCCCGAAGAGGTCCTGCCGGCAAACAAGCACCATTGCCCAACCCTCGCTCACCATCAATTACCGCAATTTCAATTTCTCGACCTAAACGATAATGCTGCAATCCATCATCAGACAAAATAATATCACACTGAAAATCAGTGATTAAAAGCTGTGCATCTTCAACCCGAGAAGGACCCACCACTATAGGGCAACTCACTTGCCGTGCAATAACTATAGGTTCATCACCAACCATTTTACAATCGTTATGAGCCGTTACAACCTGAGGCCATGTCTTTGCCTTTCCACCGTAACCACGACTTATGACCCCAGGATTAAAACCGCGTTGTTGAAGATACTGCGCCATCCAAATAATGAGTGGTGTTTTCCCCGTACCCCCCACGGTAATATTACCGACCACAATAACCGGAACGGGTAACACCTCAGTTCTTAAAAAATTGTGCTGATAGAGTAATTGCCGAATTTGAATAATACGTTGATAAATAAACCCTAAAGGGATCAACCAAAAAATGACACTATCTTCATACCATCGTGTTTCCAGCCATTGGACAAAACGAGTCTTAATCACTATTTTTTAGTCGCTTTCTGGGTCGCAAAGGTGATTTGTACAAAACCTACACGGCCAGCAATATCGAGCGCATTAACTACAGCCTGATAAGGTGCTAAAGCATCGGCATTAATAACCAGCGCTTGCTCTTTATCCTTAAAAACTGATGCTAAGGAGTGCGTTAAAGTTGACAGTTTATTATCCGCTAAGGGCTGTTCATTAAGGTAGTATTGGCTCTTTGAATCAATCGACAAAACCAATAACTTTCGTGGGGCTAGTTCTTTGGAACCCGACTCTGGCAAGGTGATTTGCAAGGCGGTATTTTTATTAAATGTTGTCGTGACCATAAAAAAGATTAGTAACAAAAACACCACATCAATCATAGGCGTAATAGAAATCTCCAGATCTCTTTTCTTCCTATGGCGAAAATTCATAGTGATGAATCCTCACGCTCACCATGAATCATTTCAATGAGCTTTAAAGACTCCTCTTCCATATTAAGCACCAAGTCATCGACTCGCCCCTCAAAATAACGGTGAAACATTAAACTAGGAATAGCAACAGCTAAACCCGCTGCCGTCGTAATCAATGCTTCTGAAATACCGCCAGCCAAAACACTAGGATCACCGACCCCCTGGCTCATAATGGCAGCAAATACTTTAATCATTCCCACAACCGTACCTAACAGACCTAATAGCGGTGTAATGGCAGAGATTGTTCCTAGTGCCGTTAAATAACGTTCTAAATCATGCGCAACTTGACGCCCGACTTCTTCGATACTTTCTTTCATAATCTCTCGACCAAACCGGCTATTCGATAACCCTGCGGCCAAAATAGCCCCCAAAGGCGAGTCTACTTTTAGACGCCGTATGGCCATAGCATCTAACTTTTCTTCTCGTGACAACTTCCATACCTGAGGCACTAAATCAGGAGGTAAGATCTTGTTTCGCTTAAGCGACCAAAAACGTTCAACAATAATCCCCAAGGCGACTATTGAACATAAAATAATCGGCAGCAACATCAAACCGCCTTTTTCAAAAAAATCAAACATGATTTGCCCTATAATTGTAAAGAGTGGCTACATCAAAATATTTTTTACTGGCTAAATTTAAAATCGCATTAGAACATACTTGTTTAGACTAATCAGCCTAGTTATTAATACCCTACAAAAAATCATCCAAATAAAAATAACCCGCTATGAAACAACTTTAAAAAAATAAATTAACCTTGTTACTTGCTTTATCCAAAAGATTATCAGAATTAAATGAATAAGCAAAAAAATTAAAGAAATCATTCCATTTTAATTGTTTTTAACTATCTTAAAAAAACAATAATTACTCTTGAGGAGTGACTTCGTATGTCGCACATTCAAATGATTGATGATGCCAATAACCTTTTTATATCCAGCAACAACGTTAATAATACTGAAAACACCAACGCATATCAAAAGGCTAAACTATTCCCTCATATTGTTCTTGATGACTTTTTTCCCAATACTGATATAACAATGAAGCAAACCTTGTGGCTAGGAGTCTATCCTGCATTAGGTATAAAGCAATTAGATTTTGTTGCTGAAAAAATAGAAGATTTTTTTAAATAGTTATTTGGCTTTAAAAAAGCATCTAAAAAATTACGACTTGAATCTACACTTTTAATAAAATATATGAAGATTTTTTTAACAGGGGGTACTGGCTTCATCGGCTCAAATTTTATCAGAAAGGCTACAGATGATGGGCATAGTATTATTGCCATAAGAAGAAAAAAATCCACTCCAAAAGTTAATTTAATTAGCCAGCCAACCTGGGTTGAAGGGGACTTGGAGTCTGATTTTAGTGCATATCTAAAAAACTGTGATATTTTTGTCCATATGGCATCTTACGGTGTATTGGATAAAGGCGGTGATTTGGATGAATATTTGCGGTGGAATGTTGTTGCTACTTATAATTTATGTAAACAGGCTTACAACTCTGGAATTAAAAAATTTATAATATTAGGGTCGTGTTTTGAATATGGAAGAGCTGGCGAAAGGTTTGATTATATACCAACAACGGCACCACTAGAGCCTAGCACTAATTATGCATCTTCAAAGGCTGCTGCAAGTGTTTTATTATATGGGTGGGCAGTTAAAAAAAATGTATATATGAATATTATCAGGATATTTCAAGTGTTTGGTAAAGGTGAAAATAATAATAGACTTTGGCCATCTCTCAGGCATGCCGCACTAAATGGGAGAGATTTTAAAATGACAAAAGGTGAACAGATAAGAGATTTTATTTTGGTTGACGATGTGGTATCTGACATCGAACAATCATTATCATTTGATAGAGTTGAATTAGGAAATCCAAAAATAGATAATATTGGTAGCGGGGATGCACTATCTGTTTATCAATTTTGTTCTTATTGGTGGAAAAAATGGAATGCTAAAGGAAAACTGATCATTGGAGCGCTACCATATAGAGAAGACGAAGTAATGCGCTATGTTCCAGAAATTAACAAAAAAAATGTCTAAGTATTTTATTTCCGGCATAGCATCAGGAAAAGGAGGGATGGTGCACTGGTTAAATCATTAGAGTCTAGAAAGAATGTTTTTAATTATAAATCTATTTATGTTAGAAATCCCAAGGTATCTATAACCTCCCTATTAAAGAAAAGAAAAGAAAAGAAAAGAAAAGAAAAGAAAAATAATAGACTTTTCTATTAGCTTGGCATTATGGGCTTGGAGTCTTTTTATTGTTCAAATTAGAATGTTAGCAATGTATAACAATAAGATTGTTTTAATATATCCTCAGTATTTTAATAGTTATATTTTAGCGATTCTTGTAAGAAATAATGATGTTGCATTGTATGTCATGGACAATAGTTTTTTTGCATTAAATCGTATAACTATTTAGACGGCGAAGAATGCATGAAGTGTATTAAGAGTGTAAATTCTATTGATAAATCATACAGTCCTTTTCCAAGAATACAGTCAACGAAATCTGCAATAAAAGAGTAAACAAACTTAAATTAATTTCACAAGATGTGTTTTTTTTAGCCAATAGTTATGCTAATTACAATACCGATCGAGCAAAATCTAAAAAGCCTATAACCCTGACGATCTAAAATCGAGTTATATTCGATCTCTTTTTTATAGCTTTAACGCCAAGCCCTTTCTAGTCTACCTAGAAAATTTAACCGGTATACTAGGGTTAATACCCGACCCTGATTTCAATGGTGCAGGTTTTCACGAAATAGGCACAGGGGGCTACCTTGGCATACATGCTGACTTTAATATCCACAACCGGCTAAATCTAAAACGTCGGGTAAATGTTTTAATCTACCTCAATGAAAGTTGGCAAGAAGAGTATGGTGGGCATTTGGAGTTGTGGGAAAAAGACATGAGCAAAAAAGCGCTATCCATCGCCCCTTTAATGAATCGTTGCGTTATCTTCAATACGGATAGCGATAGTTTTCACGGTCATCCTGACCCCTTAAAAATGTCTGAAGATAGCACTCGTAAATCTATTGCATTGTATTACTACACCGCATCTGATGCCATTTTGAATGAATATAGAGCACACTCTACCCTCTTTAAAACTAGAAAAAACTCCAGTGATAAAAGAGATACTATGCGAATCGTAAAAGACGCCATCAAAGACCTGTGCCCGCCCATAATTTATCGAAAGTACCGGGGATTTAAATCTTCTCATAAGTAAAATTAAGATTAGCAAATCCTTATCAGCAAATGAATGACGGATCCATCAATCAGAACAAGACTTGTGTGAATTATTTAAAAAAATACCGACGATTAAATCATCTTCACGAATGCATACTTAAGCATTAATTAAATGAGTTAACCTGAAAGTCTAAAACAAAAAAACCATTCCTCACTAAGGGCTTAAATCACTTCGGTTTTTCGTATTACGACCCACCCAAAAATAGGCTACAAAGAATGCAACCAATGACAATACGGCGGCTATCGAATAAACAAACATGGCCCCATATTGTTCCCAATAAAAACCGCTATAAAGACTGCCGATCATACCGCCTAATCCAAAGCCTAAACTACTGTATAACGCCTGTCCTTTACCTAAATGTTGGTCGCCAAAATAACGATGCACTAAATGAATCGCCACCACATGTGTCGCACCAAATGTGGCGGCGTGTAACACTTGTGCGGCAATTAAAACCGACAACTGCGTTACCCCCCAGCCGATCATCAACCAACGAATGGCCGCCAAGGCAATACTGGCCAGTAAGATATACCGTAAGGAGACCTTTTGAAGGATTTTCCGCATAAAAATAAACAGGATAATTTCAGCCAAGACCCCCAAAGCCCATAACATGCCGGTGAGGGTCGTAGAGTACTGATGCTCTGCCAAATAGATCGAATAAAAAACATAATACGGTCCATGACCGGCTTGCAGTAATAAGCACACCATTAAGAAAGCTATGACTTCCGGTTGTTTTAAAATAGGCCAGAGCCGAACGGTGGTTTTGTCTTCCGTTGAAAGGCTCACTTCAGGCGTCATATAAACAATCGCCCAGATAGCGACTAACAACCCTAAAACGATTACCGGCAATACTGCTAAGGTAACCAGTTCTAAGCAATAACCCATCGCCAGAACCGTGACAATAAAGCCCACTGAACCCCACAACCGAATCTGGCTATAGCGATGTGAATCAGAGGATAAATGAATTAAAGTGACGGCCTCAAACTGCGGTAACGCCGCGTTCCAAAAAAAGCTAAAGCCCAGCGTTAAAATGGCAAATCCAAAATAAAGCGGATCGAATAAAAAACCGCTAAAAATAACCGCTGCTAAAAATGAGGCCCAGCGAATAATGCTCATACTTTTACCGGTATGATCGGCCAGCCAACCACAAAGATTAGGGGCAATAACTTTTGTCCCGACCAACAGAGCGGTCAATTGACCAATAGCAACCGCATCAAAGCCTGAAAAATCCAGATAGAGGCTCCAAAAAGGTAATAGGCTACCTAATGAGGCAAAATAAAAGAAATAAAACCCCGACAGCCGCCAATAAGGAAAACTGGGGGCCATCGACTAGCGTAAAACCGGCAATCCTGAATCGACTTGGGCATTTTGCGCCCGGTGTCTCAGAAAATGGTCCATCAAGGTAATCGCCATCATCGCTTCAGCGATAGGAGTGGCTCTGATCCCCACGCAAGGGTCGTGACGGCCCGTAGTGATCACTTCCACCGCTTCACCTGCGGTATTGATACTACGCCCCGGTAAATGCAAACTTGAGGTCGGTTTAAGCGCAATACTGGCTACAATATCCTGTCCGGTTGAAATACCCCCTAAAATACCGCCAGCATGATTACTTAAAAAACCTTCCGGTGTTATTTCATCTCGAAATTCAGTGCCTAAACTCTCAACACAATCAAAACCGCCACCAATCTCAACGCCTTTAACCGCATTAATACTCATTAAGGCATGAGCCAATTCTGCATCCAATCGATCAAAAATAGGCTCCCCTAAACCTGGAGGAACATGGCTAGCGATGACATTAACTTTCGCACCGATAGAATCGCCCTTTTTTCGTAGTGCGTCCATATAGGTTTCAAGTTCCTCAACCTTATTAGGGTCAGGACAGAAAAAGGGATTATCGTCGACAATACTCCAATCTACCGGGCTGATTTTAATCGGCCCTAATTGCGCCAAATAGCCTTTTACTTCGACACCCAACTGCTCTTTAAGAAACTTCTTCGCAATGGCTCCTGCTGCCACACGGATAGCTGTTTCTCGTGCTGACGAACGGCCGCCGCCGCGGTAATCTCTAAAACCGTATTTATGTTGGTAACTGTAGTCGGCATGCCCTGGACGAAAACGGTCAGCAATTTTAGAATAATCTTTAGAACGTTGATCGGTATTTTCAATGATTAAACCAATCGGTGTACCGGTGGTTTTACCTTCAAAAACACCCGATAATATCTTCACTTGATCCGGTTCACGTCGTTGTGTGGTGTGCCGTGATTTGCCCGGTTTACGCCGGTCTAAATCAAACTGTAAATCTGCCTCCGTTAAGGCTAAATTAGGTGGACACCCATCAACCGTACCGCCCAAGGCCAAGCCATGGCTTTCCCCAAAGGTAGTCACTGTAAATAATTTTCCTATCGAATTTCCTGACATAATCGGCTCGTTATTTTAATGCTGTTTTAAATAAATCGGTAAATTGGCTCACTTGCTCAGCGGTTAATAAAAACACCCCATCACCGCCACGCTCAAAATCTAACCAGTAAAAAGGCACGTTGGGAAAGGCTTCTTGTAACGGCTCTGCACTGCTCCCTACTTCCACTACTAAAATGCCCTGAGACGTTAGAAAATTTTCCGCTTCTGCTAACATCCGTATAACAATATCTAACCCTGATACACCGCCATCAAAACCCATGGCGGGTTCAGCATGATACTCTTGTGGTAAGCCGCGTAATTCTTCTTGGTTAACATAAGGCGGGTTACTGACAATCAGATCATACCGTTGATCAACCGCTAAAAACAAATCAGACTCAATGGCAACGACACGGTCTTGAAGGCCATGGCGTTCTATATTCATTGTTGCAACCGCTAAAGCATCCGGCGATAATTCCACGGCATCGACCTGAGCTTCTGGAAAGGCATGCGCACATGCCAATGCAATACAACCACTCCCCGTACACAGGTCTAAAATACGATCGACTTGCTCGGCTTCGACCCAAGGCATGAACTGTTGCTCAATGAGCTCTGCAATTGGCGAGCGCGGCACTAACACACGCTCATCGACATAAAAAGACAAGCCCGCAAATATCGCCTCATGGGTTAAATACGCTAGCGGCTTTCGCGTTGTGATTCGTTGTTGCATTTTCTCGACCACAGTTTGACGCTCACGTACCGTCAACACCGCTGACAAGTATTCTTTTGACAAATCATAGGGTTGATTGAGGGTATGCAATACCAACGCCACCGCTTCATCGTGCGCACTCTGTGTACCGTGACCAAAAAACAAGTCAGCCTGATTAAACTGGCTGGTAGCAAAGCGAATATAATCCAGAATTGTGGTTAATTCCGAAGTGACCTCCTCAGAATTGAATGTCATAACGTGCCTTTGATAACGGTGGGATAGTAAATAGCGACTAATTTTAAACTAAAACAGCCCCGACAACGCATAAAATTGTGTTTACCGAGCCGCTTTTAACCCGGTTTAGGCTTTAAATGCGCAGTTAAATTAATACTGGCGAGCGCGTTGTTCTGCCTCCGCTGCGCCTTGTTGGTTTCCTTGTAAGTGCCGGGCTTTGGCAATAAGCAGCCAGCAGCGTTTCTTTAAGGCATTTTTACCTTGCGACAACGACAGTGTTTTCTCTGCCAACTGTTCAGCCATAACGGCTTTTCCTTGCTTAATCCTGATTTCTGCCAGTTTGATGAAAATATGACCATTTCTAGGCTCAATACGCATCGCTCTTTCGACTGTGGCCGCCGCAATATCCAAAGATCCAAGCGTTATATTTCGCTCTGCCTCACTGATCAAGGCGACCACTGGCGCCGATGCCTGCTTAAAGGTTAATGATGGTTCAAGATCGGGTCGGTCAGGACTTTTTACAGCAGAATCAACACGTCCCGACCATAAATAAGATCGCTTGGTTTCAGGCTCATCTGGACTATCAGGCACCTGACTCGAAACACCACCGCCTAAAGGCCCGGAAACCGGTGCCGGCGCTTGATTTCTATATAAAACATCACAAGCACTTAAAGGCAGTAATAAGACAAGCAGTAAACTCCTGCGAGTTAAACCAAAAAAATATTTTAATGTGTCCGCCATAGCCAATAAGTTAATTTTAAAATGGTACCAAGTGTACAGTGAAATCAACTCTTGCATGGCCTTTTTAGCATTTTCCTAACATAATAAAGAACCTCCGGATGTGTTGCCCTTTTTCGCCCTTAACCCCGATCTAAATACTTGTTTAGTCGCTCATATTTTATAATGGCTTATTTTTTAAAAAAATCAAACTCACAGTGAAATCATAAAATACAATAAAGCTATGGATGCTCCTTTTATTATCTACGGTGCTAACGGCTACTTAGGCACACAAATCGCCCAACTTGCAGTGCAACACGGCTTAAAGCCAGAGCTAGCCGGCAGAAACCAAACCGCACTTACCGCCCTTGGAGAGGCACTTGATCTTAACGTGGCAGTTGTCCCCCTAGACAACCCTCAGCGGCTTGAACAACGCCTTAAAAAAACAGCGTTTGTTTTTAATTGCGCTGGGCCTTTTCAATCGACCGCACAGCCACTGGTCACAGCGTGCCTGAATACCCAAACACATTATCTTGATATTACCGGTGAGTTATCGGTTTTTGAAACCTTACTCGGCTATGACACAGCGGCTAAAAACAACAAGGTCATGCTACTCCCCGGTGCCGGTTTTGATGTCGCCGCAACCGATTGCTTAGCGCTTTACTTAAGCACTCAGATCGAGCAACCAAGCCATTTAACATTAGCTTTTGAAAGCCAGGGCCCTGCAACACTGCCGCCCGGCACCCAACGCACGGCTATTGAATTGTTAGCCTACGGTGACCGCATACGCTATCAGGGGCAACTCATTAAACCCCAACGCCGTTTTAAACAAAAAACAATTGATTTAGGATCCGGGCCAAAAACTTGCCTCAGAATCACCTGGGGCGATGCGGTGACCGCCTTTCACAGCACTCAAATTCCAACCATTGAAAATTACGTATCCCTGCCTGTGCGCCAACAACAATTAGTGCGTTTAAGCCATTACGCCAGCCCTTTGTTTCAATTTGCACCAATCCGCCAGTTAGCGAAAAAATTGTTGGTAACGCCGCCGCCAACGCTAGAAGATTGTCACAAAACACAAACCACCGTTTGGGGTGAAGTTAAAAACCAACAAGGGGAGTATTTTAGGGCTCAATTAAAAGGCCCCGAAGCCGGCAGCCTCTGGACCGCAGACATTGCACTCCAAATAATAAAAAAAGTGCTGGCAGAGAATATCGAAAGCGGTTTCCAGACTCCTGCCACCGCCTACGGGGCTGATTTTATTTTAGAAAACCATGCCGTACAAAGAACCGATTTAAATCACTCGGTTTAATCTGGAAACACATAGGCTTATACGTCGAATTAAGCGAAGGCAAAAACACGGGTTGATGTGATTAGCCGTGTAGACGTAAAAATTCTCATTATTTTCTTTATTTACTCGCTCAAACGGGTCGCACGACTTTTTTTAAATATCGCTAAGAATAGTATTAAAACACTCACTAGGGCGCATCACTTCGGCAGCCATCGCTTGATCTGGGTAATAATACCCACCGATATCAGTCGCACTCCCTTGCACTGCATTTAATTCAGAAATAATGTTATCTTCATTCTCAGTTAGCTGTTGAGCGATGACACTAAATTGTGCCTGCAACGCTGAATCCTGGTCTTGTTCGGCTAAAGCCCTAGCCCAATAGAGCGCAAGATAAAAATGACTGCCGCGCACATCAAGTTCACCGACTTGACGTGACGGTGATTTATTGTTGCTTAAAAAGGTGCTGTTGGCTTGATCCAGTGCTGATGCCAGCACTTGGACCTTTTTAGCGTTATTTTTTTGCGCAAAATCTTCTAAAGAAACGGCCAACGCTAAAAATTCGCCGAGCGAATCCCAACGTAAATGATTTTCTTCCAACAACTGTTGAACATGCTTCGGCGCAGAGCCGCCGGCACCGGTTTCAAATAAGCCACCACCGGCCAACAAAGGCACAATAGATAACATCTTAGCACTGGTCCCCAATTCTAAAATGGGAAATAAATCGGTTAAATAATCCCTTAATACATTTCCCGTTACAGAAATAGTATCTTCACCCGCTCTGACCCGCTGTAAGGTGTAACGTATCGCCTCAACAGGAGCCATAATTTTAATCTCTAACCCGTCGGTATGCTGTTGCTCTAAATAGCTTTCAACTTTTGCGATTAAGTTTGCATCATGTGCCCGTTGTTTATCCAACCAAAAAATAGCCGGCTGACCCGTTGCTCTGGCACGGCGCACGGCTAATTTTACCCAGTCTTGAATCGGTAAGTCTTTAGTCTGACACATACGCCAAATATCGCCGGCCTCAACAGGATGCTCCAGCAATACACACCCTTCAAAATCGGTGACCTGTACCCGACCCTTTGCCGGTATTTCAAAGGTTTTATCATGGGAACCATATTCTTCAGCTTTTTGTGCCATTAAACCAACATTACTCACATTGCCCATGGTCGTAACATCAAAAGCACCGTGTTCTTGACAGAACTCAAAAACAGCTTGATAAATACCCGCATAACAGTGGTCAGGAATCATCGCTTTCGTATCCTGCAATTGACCCTCTGGCCCCCACATTTGCCCAGAAGATCGTAATGTTGCCGGCATTGAGGCATCGACAATGACATCACTCGGCACATGTAAATTAGTAATGCCTTTATCTGAATTGACCATTGCCAATGCCGGTTGAGTCCGATAAACAGCGCGAACATCAGCCTCAATTTGTTGACGTTGGCTGTCAGGTAGCGTCGCAATTTTTACATAAACATCACCCAAACCATTACGACTATCAACCCCCAATTGATTAAAGGTGTCGCCATGCTTGTCAAAGACCTCTCGAAAAAAAACATTAACCGCATAACCAAATATAATAGGATCAGAAACCTTCATCATCGTTGCTTTTAAATGCAGCGAAAGTAATACCCCTTGTGTTTTAGCATCGGCTATGGACTGTTCAAAAAAAGCACCTAAAGCCTTGCAATTCATCACTGCGGCATCTATCACCTCACCTGTCTGTACCGCTATTTGATCTTTCAGCACACGGACATCGCCATGATCACCCAGCCATTCAATTTTAACCGCACCCGCCGCGTTAATAACTTTAGATTGCTCGCTGGAATAAAAATCACCCTCATGCATCGTTGCAACATGCGATTTAGAATCGGGCGACCAAGCCCCCATACTATGTGGGTGTTTTTGGGCATATGCTTTAACTGGAGCAGCCACACGCCGATCAGAATTCCCTTCGCGTAAGACTGGATTAACGGCGCTTCCTAAAACTTTGGCATAACGTGCCTGAATCTCTTGTGCAACTGGATCACTAGCCTCTTCCGGATAATCAGGGATGGCATAACCTGAGGCTTGTAATTCTTTAATCGCAGCATTTAATTGCGGAATGGAAGCGCTTATATTAGGGAGCTTAATAATATTGGCCACCGGCATCTTTGCTAATTCGCCCAACTCGGCTAAGGCATCATTTTGCTTTTGCGCATCGGTCAAGTTTTCAGGGAAATTAGCAATAATACGAGCCGCTAAAGAGATATCCCGCGTTTCAACGGTAATATCCGCCGCCGCAGCAAAAGCCTGAACAATAGGCAAAAAGGAATAAGTAGCTAAGGCGGGGGCTTCGTCAGTGAGGGTGTAAATGATCTTAGAATTTGGCATGTCTTCAACTCTATATCAGAAAGTAATCCGTATTATATTTAGAAACCACCTTAAGTTCATTCAAAATATACTAAGCGAACTGTTTTTTATGCGTTATTTAACAAATGCGGTAAAGTCCAAAACATCAACCTTTAGCCTGTTGATCAGCACCCATGTCATTGATGGGTCTATGCTTCACAGACGTATGACCCATAATGACACCAAAATTTACCCTACTGACCACTGCGCCGATTACCAAAGCAGGTAACCGGTTTCTATATGCTGCAAAAACCTGATAAAGCGAAAAACTTAGCGCTATTCATCATAATTTTATCAAGCGTGTGAGATGGGTGAATTTAAGCTCACCCTTCTTTGTTTTTTTACCTACAGTTGATAGATTGACGGTCATCACCAGCCTGATAAAAAACTTGATTTGTCGCTTGGACTGCCTATTCTTTTTTAGAGATTGAAACTAAGTCATCTAATCAGATAATACAGGTAATTTATCCCTAAATTGAGCTCGATTAGCCTAACATATCCAATTGATAGCTAAATCTTTAGACAACCAGAGCCATTTTCAGGCAGCCACATAACCCTTAAATAAGACGATAAACTCATGGGAAAACTTTTAAAAATAACCAGTGGGTTGGTTTTATTGATTGTCGGTGCGGCCATCGTTGCCCCTCGGGTGATTGACCCGAATGATTATCGAGAACAGATCCAAACCGTTGTTAAAGAAAAAACGGGGCGTGACTTAGCGATTAACGGTGATTTAAGTTTGTCCCTTTTCCCATGGATTGGTATTGGTCTTAATGACGTTAGTTTGAGTAACGCTGTCGGTTTTAAAGCAGCGCCATTTGCGAAGATCCAAGAAGCAAATGTGAAAGTTAAGTTGCTGCCTTTGTTGTCCCAACACGTTGAAGTCAGCACCGTTATTTTAAAAGGGATGAGCCTGAATCTTGAAAAAAACCAAGCGGGGAAAACCAATTGGGATGATCTGATGCACCCATCAACTGAGCCAAATGCGACCCAAGATAAACCCATAGAACAGTCATCGACCCTAGCAATGGGTGCTATTGCAATCGGGGGCTTGCAAATAGTCGATGCCAATATTACCTGGGACGATGCCAGTCAAGGCAAGCATTATGCCCTTGCCGGTTTAGATTTAACCACCGATGCCCTTTCGTTAGGAAGCCCGATGGGCGTTGAATTAGCATTAACGGTGGATAGCCGTAAACCCAAAGCCACGGTAGGTTTAAAACTTAATGGCGATTTGGTTATTAATTCCACATTTAATCAGTTCGACTTCCAAGACATGACGCTAATGATTAACGCGGCGGGCGACTCTGTGCCAGGAACTGCGATAAAAATTGATATGGCCAGCCATTTGATTGCCGATTTGGCAGCTGGAGGAAGCTTGACGTTGGACCCGCTCACCATCAAATTTGATGATTCAACGTTATCGGGCAATGCGGCTATTAATCACTTTGCAAAGCCGTCCATTCAGTTTGATTTAGCCGTCGATGCAATAAACCTAGACCGTTATCGACCAAAACCAACAGACACCGAAAGTAGTGCTCAAACGACTTCTGTAGCACCACCTCCTCTCGCGGTAGCTTTAATTCCAGTGCAAACACTTCGTGATCTCAATATAGAGGGCATATTTAAAGCGCAGTCATTAATCCTAAAGGGTTTAACAGGCGAAGAGGTTAGCGTAAAACTCGTGACAAAAAACGGCGTACTTAAGTCGGAACAGGGGGTAAAGAAATTTTATAACGGTAGTTATGTCGGTGAAACCGTTGTTGATGCACGCCAGAATACGCCAAAAATTATCGTCACAGAACAGGTAACAAACATTAACATTGAGCCCTTATTAATTGACTTGCTAGGTGAATCTCCAATAACGGGTGTTGCCAATATAACCGCGGCTTTAACAACTCGCGGTAATACCGTGCCCGCGTTTAAATCGGCGTTAAATGGCACGGCTGAATTTAGTTTTAATGATGGCGCAGTAACAGGTGTGGATATTGATACACTGATGAAGCAAGCACAAGCAATACTTAATGGTGATAACATTGCCAATGCCTTTGTCAACGGTATTGGAAAAACGCCCTTTTCAAAAGCTTCTGGTACGGCTCAAATTAACGACGGCATTATTAATAATCAAGATCTTATCGTTACAACACCCTTGGTTAATGTGGTTGGAGTGGGCACTACTAATCTGGTTAATGAGCAGATTAATTATCAGTTAACCTTGCAAAGATCTAAAAGCAGCACTGCGGAAGCATTGGATTCAAAAGACATAAAAAACACCTTGGTTCCAGTGAAAATAAATGGAACATTTGCAGAACCCAACGTTAGTCTTGATGTTAAAGCCATGGTTATGAACACGCAGAAAGCAAAAATAGACGAACAGAAAGAAGCACTCAAGAAAAAAATAACCGAAAAGATTAACGAGAAATTAAAAGGCCCGGCAGGTGAGCGATTAAAAAGCCTGTTTTAGCCGGCCCATTTCCTAAGCCCGATCTCTAGCCTGAACAATAGGCAAAAAGGAATAATTAGTTCAGGCGGTAAAGTCCAAAACATCAAACTTTAGCCTGTTTATCAGCAAACAGGTCATTTATGTGTTAGTCGTTCGCAGCCCCGTAACCCCTGATGACAGCAAGAATCACCCCACCGCTAATGCTAGAAAACTATCAAAAAAACACCAACCACCGTTTGGCGCAAAATTAAAAAGACAACAAAGGAAGCGTTTTTAAGGGCCAATAAAAAGGCCCAGAGGCCGCTAGCCTCTGGACCGCAAATCATTAAACCCGAATGAAAAAAAAAGCTGGCAGGGGATTCTCGCAATTGCTTTCAACACCCCTGCCACCGTGTACGATCCTGGTTATATTTTAGCGAACCCCACAAAAAAGGGGTAAAGAATCAATTTAAGTCACTCGGTTTATTATGGTACCTCAGACACCACCGGTATGAATGATTGGGTAGTCTACGTCTTCAATTTCATGATCTTTAGGTTCAACGGCATCCCCATCAGAAGTGACATCAATTCCTTTCAACATAAGCACCGCACAGGCATGAGGGGCTGCCATGGATGTACCCGAAATAGTTTTCGTACCACCATCTTTCCACAATGAAAAAATACTAACACCCGGGGCTGCATACTCCACAGCATCGCCATAATTTGACCACGAAAGCATATCATCATTATTATCAATAGCAGCAATCGTAAAAATATTATCCTCATCAAAAATACCTCCGACACGCGCAGGGGAATAATTGCTTGCATCTGCTCCATTGTTACCGGCAGCCAGAGCAAAATAAGCACCTGAGTTGACAGCCGCTTCTTTAACAGCATTATCAAGGGATTTACTTTCTCCACCGCCTAAACTCATATTAACGCAATCCCCTGATCCAGCATTACCTTCTTCTGCAACAAAATCAACGCCGGCTATTACCCCAGAGATGGATCCAGATCCTCTTCTATCGAGTACCCGCACCGGAACAATCGTTGCGCCTGGGGCTACGCCGATAGACCCTATAGTATTATCAATAGCAGCAATCGTTCCGGCAACATGTGTACCGTGACCATTCTGATCATCCATATCCATTTTACCCCGGTTATAAAAAACAGAAAAACCCCAAGGTTTACCTTTATCTTCTTTTACGTTCAAATCAGGATGATTAAGATCAACCCCGGTATCAATGACCCAGGCTGTTAATCCTTCCTCAGACATAGGCCCTCCTACTCGACCCACGCCCCAATCTTCTGTTTCTGGCAGTGGCGATGGTTCTGACGAGGTATCGTCTCCACCACGGTTAGGTTTTCCTTTACTGATAGACACCACACTGTCAGGTTCCATTCTTGCCACCCAAGCACTTGCTCCAAAAGCCCGCTTCGCGGCTTGGCAAGGCAGGTTAATGGTAAAACCCTTAATAGAATTTTCATAAACAAATTTATTTGTTGCGCCTGCTCTCTTTGCTAAAGCATTGGCAATACCCCGCACGTTATCACTTTCAATATCATCGGATAACTGAACAATACACTGGTTATGCACATTAATAAGATCAGGGTTCATAACATGAGGTGCTGGCGGCTCACCCCTAGCAAAAACAAGACTCACCGATAAAATAAAAACAACACTCGCTAATAATATATTTTTCATTGTTATACCTCTTCAAATCGCAATGACACGTTAAAATGACTGGGCTAATAATTACAAAAGCCACTAATAACCACTATAGTGAAAGAGTATTTTTTGCCTATTGTACGAAGGTACTAGATCGTGAGTTTTTTAAACGAAAAGAACTAATCAGATCGCCTCGCCGAGAAAAAGACGCTGAAAAAAGAGAGTATTGTGAGCAGAAATTTTAAAACAGAAAAGTGAGGACTAATGCGGTTCGGCTTGGCCCGGGCCGGGTTGCCAACGGTCGTCAACCAAATCGCCATCTTGGTCGATAAAATCACCGGTATGGAGTTGCCCTTCAGTACCAATCCAAAGGCCATAGGAAGGGGGTTGCTCAGGGTGCTTAACAGGGCGTTTTAAAGCGTCCTGTTCTGGCGTCACCTCAACCAAAGGCACTCGATCTTCGGAAAAAAAGTGTTGCTCTTGCCGGTCAACAGCACAGCCTGTACTCACCAACAAGACAAAAACAATCATCCCACTAATACATCGACCGATGATTGTAAAAGATCTTAATAACGCCATCACCCCTATACCTTTGACCAGAATCTTAAGTTTAACACCAACCCTTATTTGAATGAAACCAAGAGAACCAAAGTCTAGTCAGTTATCAGCTGATTAGCTCCTAGTAAATTATTAATAATCGCTTGATCATCACTTAGAGCCCCAGACTGAGTTAAATCAACACCCTCAAAAACTATTTTTTGCTGGTCGGCACCACCACCCGAACCATCCACATCAATCGTCAGCGTTGTCTTGCTAGGGATAGCATTATAAGAAAAGTCTAAAAAGTCATCTAAGGTAGCAGCCGTTGCACTGGGTCCTTCCTCTTGCAACAACTCAGACAAATCTAATTTATTAGCACCTGTATCCCAGTCAGTAATGGTATCAGTACCTGTTTCATTGTTCTGCCAAATGAAAATATCATCTCCTTGACCTCCGGTTAGAGAATCATCCCCCTTTCCCCCTAAAATAAAATTATTTTGATTATCACCTACTATGGAATTATTTGTATTATCACCTGATAATATCGGTTTCACATAAAAAGCATTTCCATTTCCATTTCCATTTTTATGCGCATCAAATTCAATGTACCGAAAGGAAGTCAAATTGTTTATATTCACATCACCTGAACCAGTCACATCACCCTGACCGACTTCTTGACGACTCTGACTATAAGCAATCCACTGCCCCGTTAATGTCTGACTTGAATCTAATAAAGTTATTTTAAAATTAGCATTTGAAACCTCAGCACCTAAATCAAAAAGAATCGATTCATTACCTTCCAATGCACTGGTTTGATTGCCATTATTACCATTCTTATTACTTACCCCATAACCCTTATCCGTATAATCAATTTGCGCATTTAATGAATTTGTATTGCCAGCATTCACCCAACTGTTTGAAGCATCACCTTCAGTAGCACCTAATACACTGATAACTTCGTCCGCACCGGTAATCGTGAACGTGAACGTCGTCGTACTAAAGTCGCCGTCACTGTCTTTTAGTGTATAACTAAACGTATCCGTTTTCGTATCGCCAGTATTTAAAGCTTGTGCCGACGCATTCGTTACGTAGGTGTAGGACCCGTCTGCCTTTATCGTTAAGTCACCATACGTACCACTGACCGCCGTGTTCACACCGGTGGTAATCTCACTCGCCGTCGTGCCCGCCTGCACACCGGTAATGTCGGCACTATCCGCACCTAACGTATCCGCCGTTGCATTCGTGCCGGTCTCCACATTGCCGGTGATGCCAGTGTCGTCTTCACCCACCGTGCGTGCATCCGCCTTCGCAGTCGGACTTGTATCAGTAATTAATATGTCTAAACTTGCAGTCGGCGTATTTGTATTGCCATTACTGTCCGTCACCGTTACTGCAAATTCATCAACTACGTTACCACTACTGTGGTTAGTGCTCGTCCCTGTCGGATCATAACTGTAGGTCACCACACCGGTACTACTGTTATAATCGGTAATACTTAATTCCCCATTGCTACCAGTGACACTCAGCGGTGAAGTACTACTAGCTGCAGCCAATTGCGCCGCCGTAAAACTAGTTGTATCAAACGCAACTGTCGCCAAGCCATCAGGCGCACTAATCGTAAATGTCTGACCAGTCAGCGTTGCGTTCTCAACCACGCTCACATCCGAACCACCCGCACCCGTTTCATCATTGTCTATCGTGACCGTTGGAACGCCTTCGTCCGCACCGGTAATCGTGAACGTGAACGTCGTCGTACTAAAGTCGCCGTCACTGTCTTTTAGTGTATAACTAAACGTATCCGTTTTCGTATCGCCAGTATTTAAAGCTTGTGCCGACGCATTCGTTACGTAGGTGTAGGACCCGTCTGCCTTTATCGTTAAGTCACCATACGTACCACTGACCGCCGTGTTCACACCGGTGGTAATCTCACTCGCCGTCGTGCCCGCCTGCACACCGGTAATGTCGGCACTGTCCGCACCTAACGTATCCGCCATGGCACTCGTGCCGGTCACCACATTACCGGTGATGTTAGTGTCGTCTTCACCCACCGTGCGTATATCCGCGTTCGCTGCCGGACTTGTATCAGTAATTAATATGTCTAAACTTGCAGCCGTGTTGGTGTCGTTATTAATATCCGTCACCGTTACTGCAAATTCGTCAACCACGTTACCACTACTGTGGTTAGTGCTCGTCCCATTCGGATCATAACTATAGGTCACCACACCGGTACTACTGTTATAATCGGTAATCGTTAAGGTACCGTTAGACCCTATCACCTCTAACTGCGTCGTGCCCGAAGCTTCCAATTGCGCCTTGGTAAAGTTCGTACTATCAAAACTGATCGCGGTACCATTCACCTTTAACCCGTCCGGCACCGTGATCGTAAATGTCTGACCAGTCAGCGTTGCGTTCTCAGCCACGCTTACATCCGAGCCACTCACACCGACCTCATCGTTCGGAATGGTTACTGTTGGAACGCCATTGCCATTGCCTGGCTCTGGCTCTGGCTCTGGCTCTGGCTCTGGCTCTGGCTCTGGCTCTGGCTCTGGCTCTGGCTCTGGCTCTGGCTCTGGCTCTGTCTCTGCCTCTGGCTCTGGCTCTGGATCAGTAATCGTTACATCTTCTTTAATTACCACCTGAGATTCTGTTGCCGCCGTATCAAACCCTGCATCAGCTAAGACTTCTTCTGCGGTTCTTTCGATGGTCGGGATATAAATCCCACCGCCATCGGTGGGTTCGCCTTCCCCTGCTGCGGTTTCTTCTAACAATTGGGTTGGGTCTGCCCCTTCGGCGATTAATTGTTGTAGGGCTTCGACATCGACTTCGGCCTGATTGGTCTCTTGTTCCGGCGCTTTGTTTTGGTTATTCTCGATTAAAGCGTTTAAGAATGAGTCTGTTTTAAGTGGCTCTGGCGCAAAGGCATTTACGCCCTTAATGCTTTCTAACTCCTTTGGATTTTGTTGGGTTTGTTCGCCCTTAACACTTGGCGCTTCTTGAGTTTGCGGCTCTGTATTCTCGCTAACGCTGTCCGGATCTATTTTTATTGGTGTGGGTTCGGCCATTTTAGCTCTCCTTCGCGACTACTTGATGGTCAGCCGTTACTTTCGATCTTTCAGCTAATTTTTTGATGTAGGTGTCTAACGACCCTATGGCATTAAGAATGCGGTATTGGGCGTAGTGGTAGTCGTACTCGGCATTGACTTTATCGACTTCTGCCTGATAGACCTCACTTTTGGTGTCGAGCATATCCAATAAGGTTCTACGGCCAATTTTAAATTGCTCGGCATAACCGTCATACGTTGCCTGACTGGCTATAAAACGCTCGGTTAAATAGGGGATTTGCCGGTCTAATGCCTCGTAAGCCCGCCAGGCTAATCGCAACCCTTCTTCGACTTCTCTTTTGGTTTGGTCACGGATTTTTTTAGCAACATTTACTAACTGTGCCGTTTCTTCTTTTTTGTATAAATCTTTCGTGCCATTGAACAAGTTATATTTTAGTTTTAGTAACATTGTTACATCATGGTCTTTACCGTCAAATCCTGCTTGATTTTCATCCCAACTGCCTGCGACTTCAAAATCAAGCTGTGGGTAATAAGGCGCTTTTGCCGCTTCGTATTGTGCTTGTCCTTCTTCAATATCTGCATTAGCCGACTTTAAAACCGGGTGATTTTCAAAGCCTCTGTCTATTGCCTCTATTAACGTGTCTGGTAAGCCTTCAACCTGTGAGGGGAGTAGTAAATGATTAGGCATTACGCCAACGACTGCTTTATAGCGACTCAAGGCATCTTGATAATTGTTGTTGGCGGCTATTTCGTTGGATTGCGCATTGGTTAAACGTACCCGTACTTGCTCGTTATCTGCATCGCTCCCCACACCGGAATTAAACCGCGCTTGCACCTGGGTGAATATTTTTTTATGCGCTGCTACAAATTCTTCAGATAGTTCTAAAATTTTTTGATAGCGCAAAACATCTAAATAGACCGCTGTCATTCGCAGTAAAATATTTTGTGCGGTTCCATTTAAGCTAAATGCCGCGGCTTTATGTCGTGCGGATTGGCGATCATATTCTGCATCTGAACCAAATCCTTTAAATAAGTTTTGGTTAAATACTAAGGACAATTCTGAACGGGTTAAATTAACATCGCTGCCATTGGGGTTTTTCTCATAACTGGTTTCATGGCCAATAGCGCCGGTTAAATCCAGCGTTGGTAGGTAGTCGCCGATAGCGCCTTGTCTTGCTTGCTCGACTGAAGATACATTTGCCTGTTCGCGCCTAATATCCGGATGACTGTTTAATACCTCGGTGGCAACATCGTGTAATGTTTCGCCCATTGATACCATCGGAAAGCACCCCACCATAACCCCGATAAGAATCGTTTTTAGTCTCTTCACATTGCCACCATTCACCCCTTAAACAACGTTTTGCTGTTTATTCCTGAAAGGTAATTTGTGCAATTTTTACGCCATAATATCCTATGCCTGATCTCTCAACACGCTTTATAAGAACACTGTTATGTTAACAACCATTATGCGTTGCAACATGCCATTATTTTTATTTTAGGAGTTAAAACAAGACTCAATTTAACAATTATGACCGTTAAAAAAACAGCCTCTTTATTAGGACTTTATAAAAATTAAACTATAGTTTATGCATTGTTCAGTTTAGGAAAAACAGATGGTCTTTGTAAGCAGAAACAGCCAGCAAAAAATCATTGCACTCTACAGTGAATCTGGCGACAACCATGACGAAGAAATGAATATTAATTCTGATGAGGTCATTGCGTTTTTAAAAAACCTTGAGAGTACTACACCTAATTATTTGGAATTATTGCAATCGGATTTAGAATTTATTCGGGTGATTGATGATTTAATTGAAGTCCTACTTAAAAAGAACATTATTGCCATTACTGATTTTCCTAAACCGGTGCTGGCCAAAATGATGACCCGGAAAGGTATTAGAGATCAGTTGTCGCCGCTAACCGACATAATTCACACGGACAAGGCCTAACCGATAAAATTTCACGTTTTTCTTTAACAGAACACTTCCCTGTTACAGAATTTAAGGTATAAAAAAAAGGGTGCTATTTGCACCCTTTTTTTATGTTGAAGCTCAAAGAGCTTTAAAGCAGTTCTTTCACCTTAGCCATAATCCCTTGTGGATCAATACCCTGATGCGGGAACTGCTCCCACAGACCGCCACAACCTTCCTGATACGTGCCTAAGTGCGCATAAGCCGGTGCATGGCCACGTTCTAACAACCACGACCCGAAACGACTACCTAAGCCGGTTTTACGGTTAAATGATTCAACCACTAACACCATGGGCGAGCCGCCAATTTTAGCCATCATTTCTTCATCAATCATATTCAACGTCGGTTTATTAATTAACCCAACATCAATGCCTTCGGCTTTTAAACGCTCTACCGCATCTAAAGAACGGTATAAGGCCTCGCCAAAACTGACCACATAACCTTGGGTGCCTTCTCGAATCACTTCGTCTTGCCCGACAATAAAACGATACCCTGAGCCAAAATAGTCATTGCCTTCGGTATCTAAAATATTAGGTACCTTTGAGCGGGTTGAAAAAACAAAACGAACGCCGGGTTGAAAGAAAATCGTTTCAACACAAGCACGCATCTGGTTTGGGTCGGCCGGAAAATACAAGCCGGTATCATACGCATCACTCAAACCATTATCGGCAAACATATTGTTTAAGCCAAAATGACAGGTGTTATCGGCCATATCGTCAATCCCTGAATGAGAATAATGGCTCAACACATTGGAACGATTCAGTCGTGCCATGGTAATTTCAGAAATACACATTTCTAAAAAGGCACTAAAGGTGCCAAAAATACCTTGCCTTCCAGCCTCCATACCAAAACCTGCCGCTGCGGAAAAATTACCCCGCTCCATAATCCCTGAAGAAATAAAAACCTCAGGAAATGCTTTGTGGATTTTAATCAGCCCACACGAGCCTTCAAGATCGCTGTCAATGACCCGCACCGAATCTATTCTTTCAGACTCTGTCATACGGTCTAAAATATCGACCACTGCATCGCCAAAAACGCCCCGGTTCGCATCCCAAATATCGCCTGAACCTAAAAAGTCTTTCTCTTGTTTAAGCGCTTCTATGGTTTTTAACAAATCCGCTGCCACTTGCTGATTATTGGCTTCTAAATAATCTACTGCTAATTTAACTGAAATGACATCGTGCCCATGGGTTGAGCCCTCAAGGCCTTCAATCCCCGGACACATGGGGCGTTTATTAACCACAGCAACCGGTCCATCGGTGGTCACCGCGGTACAAATCCGTTGATATAAATCATCAATATCTTCACCGTCGCCTTCTAAAACGGTTACCCCATGCCCTCTTAATGTTTTCGCGACAGTACATCCGGTTAAATAGTCAGAAGGGTGACCGGCTATCGTGACATCGTTGTCATCAATGATTAATTTTACATTTAGATTTTGCGCCACCGCTAAACGCGCCGCTTCTGCATCGTTACCTTCTTGTTGCGAGCCATCTGAACCTAAACAAAAAAGGACTTTACCCGGGTTCGCCATCGCTACCCCATTCACATAAGGCCACATATGCCCTAACCGACCCGAACTGAATTTAACCCCCGGGGTATAGCCTAATTCCGGATGTCCGGGTAAATGTGAATGAGCGGCACGGTACTGCATTAAGTTCTCTACCGGGAGTTCACCGTGCAGTGCCGCCATTAAATACTGGGTGCCTACCCGGTGCCCTGCTTCATCAAAGAAAATGGGCACGTACTGGTCGTTAGCACCACGAAACAAGGCGTCCATAATCATCACTTCCGGTACCGTATCAAACGGCCCTCCCGAATGACCGCCAACACCTCGAGCCGCCCCTGTGGCGGTAAAAAACACTAAAGCATCACGGCAAAGTTGTATATTCGCTTTTAGGGCCGTGCGTTGCTCATCAGACAGTACCGGATTATTAGAATCCAGCGCTATGGGTTGATAGGCATCAAGATCTATTGGAAATTCAGTCATCGTTACTTTCCTCACAAATTAAGGGTTAATTTAAATTTACAGCCGTAAAGTTAGTTTTTCTCCATTGTGGTAAATATATAACGCCTCCAAGGCTTTAGCTGCCAACTTTTTTCAATAAAGACAATCAGTTAGACTACTCCTTTAAATTATCCAAAGGCAAGAATTTTCGTACGCTAAGTAAAAAATACGCCCATACCCTATTAGCACTAAAAAGGTGCTTTTATTACCTTTGAAAGTTTTGAGTGTTTAAGCTAAGAGCCGCTACCGTTCTCTTAATGCCCGTTGTTTTGCTCTTAACACCGGTTTTAATAAATAGTCCATAATGGTTTTCTTGCCGGTAATAATATCCACCGTTGCAACCATCCCCGGAATAATCGCTAACGGTGCTTGCTTTGTGCCTAAATGATTTTTATCGGTTCTGACCTTTACTAAATAAAAACTCTCGTCTTCCTCGATCACCGCATCTGGACTGATATGCTCTAATTTCGCCTTTAAGCCGCCATAAATAGTAAAGTCATAGGCGGTAAATTTAACGACAACATCCTGATCCGGGCGAATAAAGGCAATATCAGTCGGCTTAATTTTAGCCTCAACCACCAACGATTCATCTAACGGTACGATTTCAATAAGATCCATACCCGGGCGCACGACTGAAGTGATGGTATTGGCTAACACCCGCTGCACAACCCCTCTGACTGGCGAGCGAACAGCGGTGCGTTTTACCCTATCTTTAGCGGCTACTGTGGTTTCTGAAATGGTGGTGTAATCGGCTAACAAGGCATTGAGTTGTTCCCGGGATTCATTCTTAAACTGAAATTTGCGTTCATCACGTTTTCCTTCTAGTTCTTCAATTTCCATCGCTAATCGCGGTATTTCCAGCTTAACGCTGGCTAGTTCTCCCAACACGTCATTAACGCTTTTTTCTAACCGGATCACCTCTACTTCAGAAATAGCGCCTTTAGCAACTAACGGAGCGGTCATCGCCAACTCTTTTTGCGAGAGTGCTACGCTCTTTTTTAAAAAATCTTTACGCGAGTTAATTTCTACCGCGCGCTGTTTAATCTGCTTAATCTGGCTTTCAAAAGCCGACAAGGTCGCTTCCAGTTCCTGATGTCTAGCGAGATATAAATTTCGCTCTTGTTTGACCACTTCCGGAAAATCTTGCTCTAAGTCTTCTGGAAAGAGTAATGGCTTTTCTTCAATCTCGGCCAATAAACGGTATTTTCTAACCGTTAACACCTGTAGCTTTTTATTAATTTCTTCTAAACTGGCTGCAAATTGGGTGTCATCGATCCTAAGTAATATCTGCCCTTTTTCCACCGTATCGCCGGCTTTAACTAACACTTCTGAAATAATACCGCCTTCCATATTTTGTAACACTTGTAATTGTTGCGCGGGAACGGCTTTACCCGTGCCGACAGTCACCTCATCAATTTCAGCCCAATTAGCCCACATAATAAAGACCACGACAAACACTAAAACGATTACGATCAACTGACGTGCCCCTTGTGGACTGCGCAGCAATATCGCTTCGCTACGGTCAGACATAAAGCCATAATCTTGTGCATTAATCAGCGCGTAATCTTGTTCTGACAATGGCCGCTCATCGCCGAGCATTTGTGCTAACCACTGCTCACGGCCACGACGGCTCAGCCGGGCTAACCGTTTAGTTATAGCTTGTTTAATTTCAGTTAATTTAGCATGCATATTAAGTGCCCTGTTGCATTTGCAGCGACGTTAACACCACATCTTTAGGGCTGTCGGCCACGACTTGGCCTTGCTCTAAAATAATGATCCGATCCACCCAAGCCAATAACGGATTTCGGTGGGTATTTAAAATAACCGTTTTGCCCGCTAAAAAGGGTTTTAAGTTATTAATCAGCTGATCTTCACTGCGCTTGTCTAAAGAACTACTGGGTTCATCTAACAAAACAATGGTTGGATTAGACAAGATCGCCCGCGCTAACGCGACGCATTGGCGCTGACCTCCGGAGAGCCGTTCGCCGCGCTCGCCAACCGGCATATCAAACCCTTCTGAATGGTTGGCGGCTATTTCTGCCGCCCCGGATAATTGTGCGGCCTTTAATACATCGTCATCACTGGCATAGGGATTTGCATAGGTAATATTGTCCTTTAAGCTCCCAAAAAACAACACCGGATCTTGCCCGACATAGCCGATGTTACTTCGCAATTGCGCGGGGTCCCGGTGCCGAATATCAATGCCATCCATACGAATCACCCCATCGTCCACATCATATAAATTCAAAACCAAACGCTGCAGTGTGGTTTTCCCCGAACCCACGCGGCCAATAATGCCGACCCGTTCGCCGGCCTTAATGGTGATATTAATATTTTTAAGCGACTGCTGTTGTTCGTTAGGATAACTAAATGTAACTTTCTCAAAAGCAATTTGCCCTGATAGTGCACCTTGGTGAATAAATGTTTCCCGCTCCTGATTTTCCCGGGGTTTAGCCATGATTTCATTCAAACCTATCAACGCCGCCTTCGCGTAATAATAACGGGTTGCTAATCCGGCGACCTGGCCCATAGGGGCTAAGACCCGCGCTGATAACAACACCACCGCGATCAAACCCCCCATACTTAATTCACCTTCAATAATGCTATAAACCCCGAAGACAATCATGCCGGTTGAAACCATTTGTTGTACTGCGGTCGCCACGGTCGTACTTGAAGCAGAAAGCAGTCGTGATTTAATCCCCCAGTCCGCAATATACCCAGTGGCCCGCTCCCAACGGCTTTGAAGCGGCCCTTCTGCATTGAGTGTTTTAATGGTTTCTAACGCGGTTAGACTTTCTATTAAAGTGGCATTTTTCTGCGCTGTTTCGCGCATGGTTTTATCGACCGATTCTCGCAAGGGTTCTTGGATAAAAAAGCTATACAACGCAATGATAACAACGCCCACTAAAGGCACCACCACCAACCAACCGCCGACCCAGTAAATAACCGCTAAAAACACCAGCACAAAGGGTAAATCGACCACACTGGTAATGGTTGCGGAGGTAATAAAGTCGCGAACGCTTTCAAAGTTTTTTAAATTGTTGGCAAAGGCTCCGACTGAGGCTGGGCGGTTCGATAACTTCATCCCTAACACTTGTTCAAAAATCGCTGCCGACAGTAACACATCAGATTTCTTACCGGCAATATCAATGCAATAACCGCGCAAAGTTCGTAGAATAAAATCAAACAGATAAACAATCAACACCCCTGAGGTTAACACCATCAAGGTTTCAACGGCCTGATTGGGCACCACCCGGTCGTAGACGTTCATCACGTATAAAGGGCTGACCACGGCAAAGAGATTAATCAACAACGAGGCTAACAAAACATCACGATAAATACGCCAAGATCGTAACAAGGTGCCCCAAAACCAACTGCGGGAACGGACTGTTAATAATTCAGGTGTTCTTTCATCAAACCGGTGCGATTGGGTGAGCAAAAAGAGTTTGCCGGTATAGTTTAAGGCTAATTCATCTAAATCTATTTCAATATCGCCTTCGGCTTCAGGGATATGTAACGTTGCCTTTTGCTGCGCATGATCGATCGCTAATAAAACTACCGAACGATTATCTTTTAACTGAATCACCGCCGGTAACACCAAGCCCGACACGGAAGTTAAAGGCCGCTGGGTTAATTTAGCGGTTAAGCCGACACGGGCGGCGGCACGAATAAACAATTCCGGAGTTAATTGATTGTTCACCAACGGCAGGCCTGCCACTAACGATTCGGCAGACACCGACTGACCGTGGTGTTTTGCAAAAAACAACAGGGCCGCTAACAGTGAATCTTCAGCGGTCGGAAAATCTAAACGTTCAGGTAATACGAGGGCTTCGGTCATTTATTTTAACAGCCAGACTATTCATAAAAGATACGGCATCTAGCCATATTGACTATGACTGTAGTGCAAAAACGGGCGTTAACAAGGCGCCTTTTTCAGGCGCAAAAAAAAGGTCCGCTTAACGCGGACCCCTCATCACTTATTTACAGTAAATCCATTTTTCTAACTTTAACTAAGGTTTATTCACCAATTGGGTGAGTTACAACTATGTCAGCATTTACACTACTCTCTGTAGTACCCCCACAAGTAGGATGCCCCCAACCACTAGGACTTACCCCACCTTCAAGGTCAAAAATAATGTTGTCGCTACCATCACTATTAACCCCACTTGGAACATAATCTAACCCCAGAGCATCACGTACCCGCCAAGCAATATTGTGATCGGCACACGAGGAATCACCACTAACACCGATCGCGCCGATCAAATCTCCTGAACTATTATAAAGCGCCAGACCACCCCCAAAAACATTGACTCCACCAACACGATTACCGACCATAGGATCATTAGTAACTGTACCAAAATCAAACTCACTGCCCGCATAAGCCGTTTCCGTATCTACTGGGTTACTGAACTGTAAACCATACAACGAGCCCCCTGGCTGTGTTGGCGCCCACAAATTCGCCGTTGACAAGGCAAGCCCTGGCAAACTAAACGCATTGGCGGTATGAGCCTTTTGCGCTGAGATCACCCGACTGCCCAACCATTGGTCATTAAGCCCCTCGCCCGTTTTAGTCACTCCACACACAGTACCATCAGTCGCGACCACCGTAGCCCACATATTTAAATCAAAACCGCCATTAGTGCCGTCAGTTCCCTCACTATTTTTACCTGCATTAGAAAATACAGCTTCTTTTAATGCATTTGTAAAGATATCCTCACTCTCTATCGTTGCATACACAACGGCACAATGAGATTCAACATCTTCTTCGTGAGCTAATAGCCCACCTGAAAACCCTAATGTACTGACTACGATTAACATTACTATTTTTTTCATCTTCAACCTCGTTCAAGAATTTTTCTTTTAAAAAACCTTTACACCTTTTCCTTAGCGCCTGGGTTAAGCCGATGCCGCCTAACCCCCATGTGCTTAGGTTGATTCCTATTCCCACTGGAATAGTTAAGACAGAGTCTAGAAAGGGAAGAACATTTAACTATTGGACTAAAGGACTAGAGGCGGGTTTTTTAACCCTATGAGGAATAGTAAAAAAATAAAAAAGATTTTAAATCAATAGCTTAAAGCATTACTCACGGCACAAAAAAATTCACTGCCGGTAAAAAAAAGACGATTATACAGAGATAAACAGCCATTGCATTTTGCGAGAGATACCCCCGGGCGCTAACGCTCAGCCGTGGTTTTAACCTCATTTAACAGCAAGATTAACTTCACCCGGCCACTGACATTCAACTTACTAAACACCGCGCCTAAATGTGCCTTCACGGTCCGCTCAGAAATGGTTAACCGTGCCGCCATTTTTGCCGTACTGTAGCCCTGATACACTAAATCAACCACTTCTAGTTCTCTTGCGGTTAAACACGATAAAGAACGATACATGGGGTTTTTCGTTAACGATTGATTGTTTTTTTTCTGTATTAATAAATGGATGACTTTAGGGATCAACCGACGCGGCACCCAGATCTCGTTGTTTAACACCGCGTTAATCGTTTTGTGGATCAATACCGGGGCAACATTAATTTCTGAATAACCCGATATTTCCTGCATCATCACTAAGACTTGTAATTGCTCTGAACAGTTTTCACCCAGCATCAGTAATTTTTCACCGTCGCTCATTAACGCGCTCATCTCTTCTGTCACTGCCGGTAACAATAACGCATCAAAAACAATCAGATCCACCTTTACATGCTGTTTAAAGGCCTCAACTTCTCGAACCGTCGCCGCGAGTTGAACACGGTGGTGTTGCTTTAAGGTATCGGTCCAACCACCGACCCTTAACCCATCTTCGGTGAGTAAAATAATAATCGCCATCTGAACCTTACCCGCTATGACGGACTGTCAATCAAAGCGGGGTGTTGTACCGGCTCACTGGTTACGTCCGGGAAAACAAACCGTAATTTCTGCTTAAATTCACGGGTAATCGCTCTTGAATCCCAGCGGTTTTCAATCACACGCGGGGTTATTAACACAATTAACTCGGTTTTCTCTTTGGTTTTGGTGGTACTGCCAAATAAAGACCCCAGTACCGGTATCTTGTGTAATACCGGAATTCCTGAAAAATCGATCGCATCATTTTCAGCCATTAAACCGCCTAAAATGATCGTTTCACCGCTTTGAACCACCACGGTGCTTTCGATCTTGCGTTGTTGGATCGTCGGCGAATCGATATTACTTTGCACCGTGGGTATGGCCCGGTCTACGCTTTGCTTGATTTCCAAGGTCACCAAGCCATTGGCATTAACGCGGGGTTTAACATTCAACACCACTCCGGTTTCGCGCATTTGAATGGCACTGGTTTGAATCGGGTCAGAACCGCCACTGGTGTTAGTCGACTCCGAGGTACGGATCGGCACTTGATCTCCGACCTGTATTAACGCCTCCTGATTATTTAACACCATCAGTGAGGGGGTCGAGATGACATTAATTTTATTGTCTGTGGCTGCGGCATTCAACACCGCTTTAATATTACCGCTGGCAAAGGCATAACCAAAACCGCCGGTCGCCGCCCCAACCGCTAAGGCCGATGCACTTTGTAACAAACTGTCGCCAGAACCATTTAAAGCCGTGACGTTCTGATCATTTAAATGACTAAAATACCAACGCACACCGTATTTCAGATCGTCGGTTAAACTCACCGATACGATCGTTGCATCGATCATTACTTGCAAAGGCATGACATCTAATTGTTTTAATACCTTTTTAACCACCTGATAATCTTGGGTATTGGCCGTCACGATCAAACTGTTGGTCGACTCATCGGCAATAATATTGATCGCCCCTTGTTGCGAGGCTATTTGACTCACCGGCTTTGATCTCTTAGTCACCGATTTCTCTGGTTGTTTACGATTGGTAACCCTTACTAAATTAGCGTTTGTACCGCCGTTATTTAAAGACGATTGGCCGGTAAAAATATTCGTTAATGTTTCAGCCAGCTTAACCGCATCAATATGTTGTACGCGATAAACATTAACCCCGCCTGAGGTGGTACTACTACTTTGGTCTAGTCTTAAAACCCAGTCTTCGGTATTTTTTAGGTATTGCGGCTGCCGGGTAATCGCTAAGACAGCATTTAAGCGCTCAATACTTAAAAACTGTAACGCACCACGATCGCCTTCTCCCGCTTTCAACCCAAACACCTGGTGCAATTCCTCGATCATTTTTTCAGGGTCAACATAGACCAAAGGGAACAATGCAAACGACTTCCCCTGCATCAGGTGCACATCAAATAAACGCACCATTTCCAACGCTCTGGCTATTTGAAAAGAAGGCCCTGCGATCAGTAGTAAATTTCTAGCATGATCAACATAGAAGTCCTTGCCGCCGGCAAACAACGGCTTTATTACCTCGACAATCTGCGCTGCCTCGGTGTATTGAATCGGAACAATTTTCATGTGGTGCGTCCCTGACAACGACTCTTGTCCCAAAATCGCTGTTCGCCCGACCGACTCAGTACTCGGTAATACTTGATACAAACCCTTTTCTTTAATTAACACCGCCTTATTCATGGCTAACACCATTTCCAGCACCGATAATAAATCTTCTTTATTAATCAACTGCGTGGTTTGTAAATTAACCGTCCCTTTCACCTGAGGGCTAAGCGTAAAATTTACCGCCAACATCTCTTCTAAAACAATCTGTACAAATTCTTTTAAATCCGCTTGTTCAAAATTTAACCGAAATTGCTCTGACGCTTTATTTTTAACGTCATCGCTCATTAATTCAGGCTGTTTATGGGTGCTTTGGGTTAAAAAATATTGATACGGTTTTTTCTTTATTGCAGGGGACTCAGGCGTGATTAATTTTGTATTTGCCAAGGTACTTGGGTTTTCTTTTGGCTCCTGGTTGCCCGGTATAAGACTGAGCATTTGCATAGGTTTTGGACCCAGCATCTCACAACCGGTCAAACTCAATAACACGGCTAAAACAGATAATCTTTTTAGAAGAAAGTTTTCCATATCCATTGATCTATGAGTGATAATCTTAAATTATGCCAGTCGTTATAACCGTATTCGCACCAACAAAAAACACCTTTTGTATGGGTTGTTAGATCGTTAACATACGGAACTAAAAACCTAAAAAAACACTACGATTTATGGTTACTTAACCTAGTTGATAAAACAGTTATTGCTAGCGTAATTGGCAAAAAATTAAGCCCACAAAACAAGTGAGAAGAACGTAGTTGACTATCGATTCACCCGGCCTAAATCGAGGCTTAACGTTGTGGACGATGGGTTCTTTTTTTCGCTGTGATTTTTTTAGGGTCGAATAGATCAAGCGTTTTTATAACCCCCGCTTTCCTTAAATAAAGCTTTTGCGCTGTGATCTTCTCAATCGTCCAATGACCTAATTTATCACCCACCACTTTCTTAACCACCTCACGCTTGGCACTACTTGTTACCAACATGGCTTTGACAACCGTGCCATCATGATAAATACCCTTCAAATTCCATGAAAAAGAACCGCTCACGGGTCCCTCTGCAGCCGTTAAAATATCTACCACACTCTTTTTTCTATCTTTTTGAAATAACGGCCGCTCAATCACCTCATCACTTGCTGTTAGCACCGGTTGTTCTATTTTATTTAATACCCAAGACTCTCGGCTCGAATGATCAGTTACCGGCGGTTGAAACTGCTGCCAATAATCACCCCCTAACAACAAAACCGATTCGATAACGACAATCACTATTAATGCGGTGAGTAACCGTGACAAAATAATCAATTCATCGCTCCATAAAACCGGCAACCGTTAAACTGACTTCTAATCGGGTTTGTTGACGTGATTTCGAAGACCGCTTATGGCGCTGCTTGATAGTTAAATCGGTTAAAAACAGTAAAGGCGTTGTGGTATCAATTTCATACAACAGTTTGCGCAATGAAACAATATCCATAGCGAGTTTTACACTCAGGCTGATTTTATTAAAAGGACCTTCTTGGGCAACAGCTAAGACTTGTGTGCTCGATAATTGCCCGCCCACTTTGGCTATTAATGTGGTCAACGATTTTTGGAGTTGTGCCGATGCTAATGCCGGCGTCACAGACGGATAAAAAAGGGTGCTTTCTGACAATTCTTTTTTCTTTATCTTTATTTGTTGTAATACGGCATCTTTTTTATTAACACTGGCTTTAATTTTAACCCGCCGCTGCTCTAAATCTTGCCGTTCTTGATATAAATCATCCGTAGTTGTCAGCACCGGTACAATCACAAACCCCAATAACCCCAACAAACAAAGAATGACTAACCCAGTGGCTTTATCACGCTCAGAGATTTCCATATACTTAACCTAGGTTGAGAGCACTGTCATTTTAATTTTAAATCGTTCTAATCCGGTTCTTTTATTTTGCTTAACCGAGGATGAAAAATGAACATCTTTTAACATAGTTGATGACTCCAGCGTTGCAATCAGGCTGGATGCCGCCGCAGAATAACCTTCAATACTCAGCGCTGATTCTTTATAAACAAAACCGACTAAATAAGTTTGGTTATCTAAACGCGCTGTTAACTCAGTAAGAACCGCTAACACATCCGGCATCGCCTTTTTCTTGGCTATCAAAAGGTTGGCATCGGCGATCTGGGTCTTCAGTAAAGATTGCTCATAATTTAGTTTCCTGATAGATTTTTGGTCAGCATTAACGTCTTCTTTTACCTTTTTTAAAAAATATTGCTGAGATAACATCGGAAAAAAAAGAATCGTTGCGAGTAATAACACCACCAGCGCAGATAAACCTAAACGCGAATAAGTCTGCCAATTGTTTACCCTAGGTACTTCCCGCTTTTCGGGTAATAAATTACATTGCAAAGCAATCACTTCGGTCACTTCTGAATCGTCGGTGTAATACACCTGTTTAACTGGAATTTGCCATGCCTTTAAATACCCCATGACTTGATCTACCACCTTTCTTGGCACCACGACTAAATAGACCTTTACTTGCAGGTCATCAGGTAACGTTAATATTTTGGCGTCATAATAAATTTGTTGCGGGTTAAAAGGGGTAATCCGAGCGAGCTCATATCCGATCAGTTGTTTGAAATTATCTTTAGCTGCCGCCGGCAAAATCACGGTCTTTTCAACCGCCTGACCGGGATTTAATTTAAACACACAGTGCACTACGTTATCGGCTCTTAATTTTGAAATCCAGCGTTCAAAACCTTGCTGCCCTGCATCGGTTAACGGAAACTGTTTAACCACCGCTGCCGTGGATTGTTGCGCTACTTGGGTGACTGTTAACTGTTGATCTTTCAGTTCAAAATTAAGCTGTACCTGAGGCCTGAAAAAAACTTTCTTGATAACGGTGGGAATTAAAAATTCCAGTTCTGAAAACCACCACTGGAAAAATTGTTTAACGCCTTTAAACTCAATTTCTTGCTGTAAATTCATAACGAATACCAAACCACGAGGGGGTCCAAGGCGGCAGCAAATAAGGATTGTGAGGCATCGGTTTCTTGCCACATGATGGTATGCACTGCGGGTTTATTGGGCCCTGCCTTATCTGTCTTTACCAATGCTTCAATTCCTTTACTCAGTTGATGCCCGACCTTTGCTTGTGCGATCAGAGTATAGTAGTGATCTTCAGGATTGCTATCGCTACCCCGCCGTCTTTGCCCCGTACTACCCTCCTCTTCCACCGTTAGTATGCGCTGTTGATAATGGTCAATAACGGTATGACTTTCAGGACCCTCTAAACCATTGAGTACGTCAACAGAGGCCAGTGCCCTATCGACCTTGTTACCTTTTGACCACACGGTGAATAGTGGTCTTAAATAGTCATAAACAACACCGCTCATGCCTAAAACCCATTGCAATTGTTGTACGGAGGAAAACAAACTATTGTTGGGCCTATACCTTAAACCCGATTGTTCGTATTGCTTATATTCAGCGCCTCTTAAACGCCGGTAATCATCTGAATCGCGCCAATCCAGAATCGCCTGAACCAATGTTTGGCGCTCATCTGTACTGGCTATTGCAGGCATTAAAACCCGGTCTAATAATCCCTCGTCGACAGTATTTAGATTTATTTTGCCTCGCTCTGAAAAAACTCTAACTCGAATTGCAGCGCCCTGAAAATTAAAGCTATAAATACGCCCGTCTGGTATCCAACGTTCACCGACGGGTAGCATTAACATTTTTTTTGCCACACTGATCCCTGACGCTGCAAACGCTTGTTGTTGAAATCCTGTTAAAACCGTTCTGCCTAAATCACTTTCCCGGCGCAAAATTTTAGTGAAACTTAACGCCAGCATTATCAATAACACTAAAATCCATATCACCGCAATCAAGGCAAAGCCTTTATCCTTAGGCGCAAATGAACCGATCATAAATCCATAACCGCTCTGGCATTACCGGTTGAACGATCAGCTCTTGAGTCATCTATTTTTATAGCAAAAACCCATTCTGGCCAGTATCGACCATCTTTTGAGGCCAGTTGTAACTTCACCGCTTTGGGGAGCCATTGTGTTTGCCACTGATCACGCCATAGTGATTGTGTTTCACTATCTAGCCCTGCAGCATAGTGCACGGTGAAATCGGTTATATCGTTGACTAGAATCACCGTCTCACTGGGTAAATCATGGCCATTAAATCTCGGATAAAAGGGCCGTATCGAAACCGTTAGCACACCCACGTTGGGATTAAATGCTAGGGTAAATTCATGCCAGCCTTTTCGATCTGGATTGTGCTTGAGTTGGCCTATAAACGAAAAGCCGTCTTCAGTACCGCTAAACTGCGCGCTGTCTGGGGGTAAATCCTCCACCGATAGCCCTCCCACGGTAGATAAATTCTGGTTAATAAAACGATAAACCATATCGATCTGATGCATCCTTTGTGATCGCGAACCCATACTGGCCCAACTTTTATTCCCTAAACTAAACGCGTTAAAAGCCAAGACCATCATGATAGTAAACAGGGTCATTGCAATCAGCACTTCTATCAGCGTAAATCCTCTTTGGATCGACCCGCTTTTATTCATGGCCTTCCGTTAACATTAACCTGACTAATTCGATCTGGCGCTCTGACGGTGTACGCCCCCAAGCAACACGGACCGTCACTTCCTTTAAGTGCACGCCGTCCTTAACTGACCCTTGATCCAAAACATTTTCTAAAATATGCCAGCGATACTTTTCAGCACTGATGCCACTGACTACCGGTGCGGATTGGGTCTCTGAAATCTTCACCTCTTCTAACAAGCCATTAGCCAATTGAGCGGCTAATAAATAATCTTCAGATACCCCAGCGCTTCTCAATCCGGTGGCGAATATTTTCATAACGACCATGGTGGTAATCGCCATCATCGAAAAAGCGACCAAGACTTCGATCATTGAAAAACCAGCGCTTTTATAGGCCACCCCCTTCATGTTATGGCCCTAGCCTAGTGATTTTTCCGGTTAACCAATTTACTTCAATCTGTTTTTTATGGTTAGCTAATTCCAACAACAACTTGGCTCCACTGGATGATCCATCTTGATAAAAAATGATTGATGCGATTTCATTTCCTGCATAATTTTTTCTTAAAATAACCAGACTCAACGTTAAATCCTCAGGTAGTTTCAACGTCTGCTGCTGCCCTTGTACTTGATAGGTATTCTCGTACAGATTAAAGCGCACCGAAACAGCCTGTTGAGTACTGATGGCCTGAGTTCTTGCCACCCGCAATGCCGAAACGATTTCACCGCCGACGGTTTTTAACTGTAGCGCAGGACTTACTTTTGAAAAATTAGCACCGACTACTGTCATCCCTAATAACACAATAATCAACACAACGATTAATTCAATGAGCGTAAAACCAGACGACCTCTCCATTGAATATTTTATTCCCAACTGTTTATGTCCTGATCTTCATTTTCTCCGCCCTCAGTGTTGTCAGCCCCGTAGCTAAATACGTCAAAAGGGCCATGATCGCCTGGGTATTGATAGTGGTATTCATTGGCCCAAGCATCTTTAGGTATGAAAGATTTTCGTAAATATGGACCAGTCCAATTTATCACTGTTTCTGGTTTTGCGACCAAAACGTCTAACCCTTGCTCTGTTGATGGATAAACACCCACATCTAACTTGTACATATCTAACGCCAACGACAGATCTTCTATTTGAACTTTTACGGCCTTGGTTTTTGAGGTTCCTAAATGTTTCATCACTTGAGGCCCAACCACCCCCATCAGTAAGGCAATAATGGCTAAAACCACTAACAGTTCCAATAAGGTAAACCCTTTTATTGCTGAATTTTTAATACTCTGCATCATGTCATTCCTCTAAAAAGCTAAATCATTCACACTTAAAATTGCCAATAAAATAGACACGATAATAGTTCCAATAATTAACCCTAATACCACTATCAATAACGGTTCTAAAATTGACAATAGACGTTGTATCGCTATTTGAACTTCGTTTTCATACAACTCAGCAACCCTTGATAACATTTCATCCAGATTGCCTGTTTCCTCACCCACGCGTATTAATTGCCCTGCCATAATCGGAAACCAATCACTGGCCATTAATGTTTCAGATAATTTACCGCCCTCTTTTAACTGCCCGATGGTTTGCTTTACCAAGTCAGCCGTCAGACTGTGACTAACCGTGTCTCTCACTAACCTCAACGCCTTGTCGATGTGGACCCCGTTGACTAATAAGGTTTCAAGACTTCGACTAAAAGCAGCCACTTCCTTATTAATAATAATCTCCCCTAACAATGGGATTTTCAGTAACCGCCGCTCCCATCTTACCTGTCCTTTCGGGTTTTTTAACTGCATACCGATAACGCCAACTAACACCATGACAAACGGCACCATAACCCACCCGTAACGTAGTGTTGCATCGGCTACGGCTAACACTATTTGCGTTAAGAGTGGTAATGCCTGGTCGGCATTTTCAAACATTTGTTTAAATTGGGGGACCACGAAAACTAACATCACCGCCATAGAAATAACCGACATGATGACCAAAATAACTGGATAAATAATCGCTGAGACGACGGTCTGCTTAATCTCTTGGGTTTTCTTTAAATGGCCTGTCAAACTGTTCAAAGAGCCGCCTAAATCACCGCCCATCTCACCGGCTTTTACCATACTTAAATAAAATGAATTAAATGACTCGGGTCGATTGCCCATCGCCTCTGATAACGGCAGCCCGGTGTTGATATCATCCACTAATTGCAGCACTTGGGTATTTAACTGTTCATCTTGCTCGGTTAATTGCGCTACGATTAACAACGACTGATCTAACGGTAACCCTGACTGTACTAACACTGTGAGTTCACTGGTCAATAACAATAACTGCCTTAAATTCAAACGTGGGCTTTGACCAGAACCCTTTAACGCCAGCCATCCAGGCTCACGAACCACCTTAAGCTCTAATGGAATACACCCTTTGCGCTGTAAGGCCTCTACGATAACCGCTTCTCCTTTAGCATGCCGAGTCCCTGTTTCTACTTCCCCTCGACCATTAATGAGTTTATAAGAATAAAATGGCATCGCTAACTATCGCTGATGACTCTCAAGACTTCTTCCACAGTGGTTATACCTAGCCGTGCTTTTACCATGCCATCGAGATACATCGATTGCATGCCTTCTTTAATGGCTTGCTCTTGAATTTGACGCTCAGAGCCATGTTCTAACAGCAGATGGGCAATTGATTCTGACATTTTCAAAAACTCAAAAATAGCCATGCGGCCTCGGTAACCGACGCCATGACATTCAGGACAACCACGCGCACGGTATAAGGTGCTCACCGCCTCTTTTGAATCATCGTTTACATCCACATAGCCGTTCATTTCGATAGAACCTTCGTAAGGCTCTTTACATTCGGGGCATAATTTTCGGACTAATCGCTGCGCTAAAATGCCATTGATTGTCGATGTGAGTAGATACCGTTCTAAGCCCATATCTATTAATCGTGTTACCGCTGCACTGGCATTATTGGTATGTAAGGTTGATAACACCAAGTGTCCCGTTAATGCTGATTGCACGGCTATCTGCGCCGTTTCTACATCACGCATTTCACCGACCATAATGACATCTGGGTCCTGTCGAAGAATGGCTCTTAATGCTTTTGCAAAACTCAAGCCAATTTTTGATTGCACTTGAATTTGATTGATCCCTTGGAGTTGATATTCAATCGGATCTTCTACTGTCACAATTTTTCGTGCCGCATTATTTAATCGTTTTAATGCGCTATAGAGCGTGGTTGACTTACCACTTCCGGTAGGCCCTGTTATCAACACAATTCCATTAGGTTCTGTTAACGTTTCAATAAACCGTTGAGCATGATTATCATTAAAACCCAATACCGAAAACTCGAGTGCGACCGCCGATTGACTCAAAACCCGAATGACAATACTTTCACCAAACAAGGTCGGTATCGTTGAAACTCGAAGATCTAATTCTTTTCCCTGCACCTGAAATTTAATGCGCCCATCTTGAGGTAAACGCCTTTCTGCGATATTCATTTTGGCCATTAATTTAATCCGTGATAATACGGCCGCTGACGACACAGAAATCAAATCTTCTACTTCAAATAACACCCCATCAATACGCATACGAATTTTTAATACCCGCTCGAAGGGTTCAAAATGAATATCTGAAGCCCGGTCTTCAACCGCCTTTTGCAAAATATGATTCACCGTTTTTATAACCGGCACCTCACTTGCCAAATCCTTTAAATGTTCTAAATCATCGTCATTGAGGTCCACAACATCGACATGACTTTGTTCAATGTCCTCAGTATCTGCAGGGTGGTTAAATTGTTTTTGCAAAACCACATCGATCTCTGACAACCGGGCAATTTTCTTAGTAATTTTCTTGCCGGTCAGCAAATTTAATGCGTTATCGATATAATCACTGCCTCCTTCACAAACCGCAATGGTAATAGATTCACGATCCGCCGCTAAACCGGCAACATGATGATGTTTTAGAAAATCTACCGAGACTTCACAATCTGTGAAGTCATATCCGGAAAAATCAGCGGTATTCACTACCGGTAAGTCCAACACCTTAGACCATGTCTTAGCTACCTCATCATCAGAACACAAGCCTAACTTAATCAACCAGTGTGATAAAGAATGATCCAAGGTACGGGCCTGCATATTACACGCCTTAGCCAAATCAGCGTTGGACAACGTTCCTGACTGTTTTAACTGCGCTAAAAAATACGATTCTAAATCCTTCATGACCCCGTTAAAATTACGCCCTGTGGACGTTAAGATTAAATAAAATATGACCCTGCCAAGGTGAAAAAATTTAGGTCAACTCGTTGAGAAGCGTAGTCTAGAAATCAGCAAATCCAATTTTACTGTCGCGATAACTACGTGTTAAGCCACCCGACACCAGACCCCATAACAAGCATTCATACTTAGTATGACCCCATTCCCACGCGTGGTTGTCAGCATTATGATTGACAACATTTCTGATACCTAAAACTACTTTAAGGAAACCTAAAAACTAACCTTTTCCATGCGAGCATTTAAATCACGCCATAAATTGACTCGACTTGACTGACCCACTTTTTTACCGCGCCCTTGGGCTTTTGCCAACCACAGACCGGTACCGTTAAAACTGTAAACCGGTACTAAATTTTTTCGTTGTAATGCCGGTTTAATAGCGGTATCTAAATTATCCAAAACCAATGGCACTGAACGCGGTGTTTCAAAATACGTTAACACCATATGTGCTTGATTTAATTTAAGCGCCTTGACATAGGTTAAACGCATTTTTTTATCGTCAACCCCTAACGCCTTCAAGGTAAAATATTTAGCAATGGCATAATCTTCACAATCACCGGCCCCTTTCACTAGAAACTCCAAGGGCGTTGCCCAATAATCCTTAACATTCCAGAGCTTACTATCGTCTACAAATTGAGTGCGTTGATTAAAAAAGTCATTAACCCTCGTTAATTTTTCGTGCTCTGTTTGCGTTGATTTAACAGCCATTAAATCCCGCCAGGTGACCACTCTCTTTGCCGCTTGAGCGCCAAATTTTTTTTCTATGCGTTGAATAAATTGAGCGGTTAAATCTATTTGTGCCGCAACACTGAGGCCATAAAACAACACCGTTGCTATTAATAATCGTAAAACCACTTGAGAGAACCTACTCTGAAAACAATCAATAACAGTTAAGCATTTAGGTGACTCAAACTAACCCCGGCAAACCCTACTTTTCTAAAATAGCTAATATCACGATGATCGCTAACACTTTCGGCCAACACAACGACCCCGAGTAAATGCCCTAATTCCTGCATCGACTGAATAAACTGTTGTTTGCCTGAATCATTATGAACATCATTACTTAAATCTCTCGACAAGCGGATATAATCCGGTTTTAAATCTTTAACCCCTTCAATAGACATGGAGTGGGTTTCAAAACGCTTTAACATGACTAACCCGTTATGATCATGAATAAAGGATACAAACGATTCATAAGTCTTAATATCTTTGACGATGGAAAATGTTGAAACACTAAAAACAAGCTGTTGATGTAACTGCTTATTCTTTGTCAGCAATTGTTTAAGCCAGTTTCTAAAATCAACATCCTGAATAGAGGCTAATGATAAATTAACAGCAACCAGATGCTTTTTCGGATTACTGTTGTATTGACTGATAACGGTATTAATTACCCCTTTGTCGAGCTCCGTAATTAAATTAAATTTCTCTGCAATGGAGACAAATATACGCGCCGGTATCAGCTCTCCAGATTCTGTTTGTGCCTGAATCGACGCCTCTTCTAAAATAGCGTTATTACCCTTTAACGCTTTCACTTGCTGGATATAATCGACATGATAGCGACTCTTGCTAATAATTTCTGCCACTAAGCTATGCCACTGCTCAACGTTTCTGGCTTGTTCACTCCGCTCTCTTAAGCAAAACTCATTAACCCCAATTAATTTTGCTTCTTCAAAAGCTTCGCCTGCTGCATTCAATACATCATCATTGGTATCTAAAAAATTAAATGGCGTAATACCCATATGCGCCACCGCTGCTTTGTTATATTTTTGGCCTAATGTATGAAAATCATCTTGTAGCTGTTTTGCCAATGCCAAGGTTTGGCTATCAGCAATCGCTTTAACTAACAACGCAAACTCCCCCCCATAAAAACGATAGGCTGATACTGAGAGCTGTGCTGAATCTTGAGTCTTTTCTGCTAATACATTAGCAAAATCTTTTAACAGAAGGTCTGTTGTTGCCATACCATGTTGCTCAACGAAACCGGCTAAATCGTCCACCTTAATCAGCATGACAAAACCATTAACGTCCTGTGAAATCAATTGTTTTAACGCGGTATCAAAACCATTTTTCTTAATTAATCCCGTCAGTTCATCGTGTTGAATAGCCGCCCCAATGCGTTTTAATTTACTGTTTAAATTATCCATCATGCCCTTAACCCTACTGGACATCAGATTCATGGCGATCACCACATTTTTAAATTCAGTGGTTCGTGGCAATTTTTCTATACGGCCAAAGTGCCCTTTAGCAATCGCCAAAGACAACTGCTCCATATTCTTCAATGGCAATAAAATATATTTCAAGATAAAAAATAAAATACCGACCGATACCCCTAACATCACTAAAGACAACATCCCCGCATGTTGCGCTTGCTCATAAAGTTTTAAATAAGCAACGCCTGGATTAATGGTCACTTGCACAACACCGGCCAAGACCCAACCGGCACTCATTTCACTTTCAGCAACCGCTGTTTCCATGGCTAATAACGCAACAAACCATGACGGTACGCCCTCTATGGGGTGGTCATTTTGCAGTGCCACAATTGTTTCACCGTCAGGACCGAGTAAATTAATTTCTTTATAATAACCCCGGTCAAAAATAGAGTTCATCATGGTCTCTACGACCGAGACATCCTCTGCTACAAGATGTGGGCTTAATGACAACCCCAAGGATGTCGCCGTGTCTTGCGCATGAATCTTTGACTCAACCTCTAAATATTCCATGGTGTTATGAACACTCACGGCATAATTAACACTAAAGATCATGCAAAATAAACACGAAACCAATACCAATAATTGTTTATATAAAGACATACCTAACCCCAAAGACACTTTGACCTACAACACTAAGGGTGGTATTTATTCATCATGAATACTGACTATGTGTACGACCTTCAAAGCAATTCATCCACCCTCTCAACTAGTTATTAGTCTAGATGGCTCTTGTGGCGTTACAATTATCTGGCGCATAATAAACTGACTGAAATGATGTACTGGGTATAACGGCTATTAGAATCTTCTTTACTCTTTGCTATCTGTCAGCAAGGCTGACGATTTTAGCACCACGTTTTATCTCTCCCGCCGTTATCACCGTGGCGGTAATTCCACCGTGACCACGCATGGCATTATAACCACCGTATCCTAAGACTTCTTCCATACGCGAACAAGGATGGCACAAGCCTGTCATTTGTAAAATCACCCCGTCAATTTCAAAGTGCTTTTTGGCTAACGACAATAAATTAAAGCCTTCAACAACGATATTCCTACGTAATTGTTCAGGGGTGATATCACAATCTAAAAAAGAATTAAGTGCGGCAATATGTTCTGCTTGAATCAAAGTGACTTGGCGTTTCTTACTGTTGGCACTGTAATGATCCCCGACTAAACCTTGCTCAGGATTAACCTGAACCACCGAACAACTTTGCAACGGTTTCTTTTTACCCGGCCGAATACCCATCCAACTGACAGTGCCTGCCTTGGCATCATTTTCCATTAAAGTTTTAATCATTTTCATAGGATTTTTGTATCGGTTCAATCAATGCAATTGCCTGTGCTATCAAATCGGATGGTACCGTGGTCTTATTGACCGGTGTTTCAAACCACGTTTCTACCGGATAATCAAAACCTATTCCATGCATATAGTTATAAAGGGCTTTTTTCAAACCCAGGCCTAAACGGGGATGATCGGTATTAACCGGATCCTGATACTGAATATCATTTTCGGCAAACAACACATTCTCATTTGGGATTAAGGTAATCTGGTAGTCTTCTGGTTGCTGCCCCACAGGGCTGTGAATCGTTGCAGCAAAACGATGCCAATAGGCAGAATGAATACAATTTTGCGCCATTAATTGCCTAACGCGTTCTAATGAATCTACAGTTTCTTGTTCTGTTTGTGTTGGAAAGCCATACATCAAATACGCATGAACCAAAATACCGGCATTGGCAAAACCTTTGGTCACTCTTGCAACCTGTTCTACGGTGACGCCTTTTTTCATTAAGGTTAATAAGCGATCTGAAGCCACTTCAAGACCGCCACTAATCGCAATACACCCCGAGTCTGCTAATAACTGACATTTTTCCGGCGTAAATGTTTTTTCAAATCGGATATTACCCCACCAACTAATCACTAAATTCCTCTCAATCAACCGCTTGGCTAAAGCAAACATCACTTTAGGCGGAGCGGCTTCATCGACAAAATGAAACCCCGTTACCCCTGTTTCAGCCATTAAGGCCTCAATACGCTCAATAATAATATCGGCACCAGCTTCATCGTATTGGCCAATATAATTTAAACTAATATCACAAAAACTACATTGTGCCCAATAACAGCCATGCGCTAGGGTTAGTTTATTCCAACGTCCATCACTCCAGATCCTGTGCATCGGATTTAACATTTCACACAAGGATAAATAACGCTTTAAGGGTAAGCCCTCATAACTCGGTGTCCCGACTGATTTATGGGGAATATCATGCAAACTTAGGTTCTGATTAAAATGGACTTGTGCGTTTTTTAAATAAAAAGTACGTACTAACTCGGATTCTTGACGATCACCTTGTAAATACTCTAACAGGGTTAATAACGGCCGCTCGCCGTCATCTAAACAAATATAATCGACATATTCAAAAAGCCGCGACTCCTTGAGCTGCCGCAGTTCCGTATTGACAAAACCACCGCCTAAAACAATTTTAATAGTGGGGTCTTTTAATCGACAAAAATGAGCGATTTTTAATGCCCCCAACATATTCCCCGGAAAAGGTACGGTAATACCCACCACACTGGGCTGTTCTTGCTCTAAGGCCTCATTAACTAATCCTTCCATGAGACGGTCTAAATAACCGGAACCATTCTGCAACTCGCGATAAAGATCATCGAACTGCGGATTAGAGGCGGCCAGTTGCTCACCGTAACGCGTCACCTCAAAAAAAGGGTCTACGCCCTCTTGAATAACAGCGCATAAATCATCAATAAATAACGTTGCTAAGAACTTAGCTCTATCTTGAACACCCAGTTGACCAAATGCGGCCCCCAGAACGTCTCCTTGCGTAGACTCCATATCCTCTATAACATCAAATCGAGGTCCTTCGGGTAAAAAAGTTCTGGATGCAATACGTATCGCTAAACTCGGGTCTTGGCCTTGTAAAAAACGAACAACGGGCTCAACACCATTCACATAACGCTGAAAATCAGCCAAAAAAGCATAAATAACGTCTGGCAATTGCTCATCATCAATCGCTTCAAAGCGCTGCTCAATAAGCTCATAAATCGTCAACAGCCCAGATCGCGTTAATACCTTTAATAATAGCTCAATGGCTACATCACGCTGGGCGACTTGATAGTTCTGTGCCTTTAAAAAACCCGTTAAATACGCCGTTGCCGGATATGGCGTATTCAGTTGGGTCATCGGCGGTGTCATTAATAACAATTTCATGACCGCCATAATAAGACCTAAAAGGGTCACGTGACAAATAATCGTTACCTGACCTGATTTTATTATCGGGGTTAAAACCTAACCAGCAAACTCAATGCGCGTTTGATTTGTTAGCCAGCGCACTATCAATCACTGATAGAATAACGCTTTACCCTGACAGGAAATAATTTCGGTCCAACTTATGTCTGAACTAGTCTACTCAAATTCTCACGCTGCAGGCGATGCTTATCGTCTCGTTTCACGGCTACAATTAACTTTTGTAAACGGCCTTGAAACTGTCGCTCGGTCTGTTGGAATACCGTGTGAAATGCATAATTCTGAATGGTTTCGTGACCAGGGTAGCCACGGCGGCGGCAACCGCTTTGGTTTAACCGGTCCGCTTTTTAATCGAAGTTCTGTCAATATTTCCCAAGTACATTATGATGATTTACCCGGCAAAAAACTCGGTTCAGCAACGGCCCTTTCAACGATTATTCACCCCAACAATCCATTGGCCCCTTCTTTACATTTGCACCTTAGTTGGACTGAATTTAAAAACAAAACGGGGTTTTGGCGGTTGATGGCCGATTTAAACCCGGCGATTGAAGACAATCATGCAACACAGACCTTTAATAACTGCCTTAAAACCGTCGCTTCCAAAAGTTATTTAGAGGCTAGTTTACAAGGAGACCGGTATTTTTATATTCCGGTACTCAAACGCCACCGCGGCGTTGCGCATTTTTACCTTGAAGGTTATCAAACAGAACGCCCTGAGTCGGATAGCCAGTTTGCCGGTGCTTTCGGGCAAGCGGTCATTCGTTGTTACTTAACACTACTAAAACAAGCCGTCACACGATCGGGCGTCATCACCGAAGCACACTACCAACAACAACTGGATTATCACACCTTATATTTTCTGCAAGTTTTAACACTGGATCGCGGCACAACTTCAGGATTACTCATCCATAACCAAAACGATATTGGCATTTTAGCGTCACTGCCAGCCAACATTAATAAACCCTTACTGACAATGTGGCAGAAAAAATTACCACCGCCTCAAAACCAGCTATTAGCTAACATTCTCGCCGTTTTACCCGAACAGAGCCTCTGCCCTATAGACGATCACACTAAAAAGATGATTGCTACGACTGTCCGTTGTCATTATCAAAACCATCCGGAAGCCATTGATCTTCAGGCTAACGCTGCAAAAACAACACACACGGTTGCCAATCACCGCGGTTAACCCTCGGTTTAAATCACCGTGTGTTTTATCCGTTGATCAAAAGATGGGTATAAATACTGGCTATGTACCCTAAAGCAATTGCCCAACTCCAGCGCATATGACCAAAGAAAGTGTAGTTTCCTTTAGATTGTCCCATTAAGGCTACACCTGCTGCAGACCCGACTGACAATAAACTACCGCCCACTCCAGCCGTTAACGTCACCAATAACCACTGTGAAACATCCATTTCAGGCGACATCGATAAAATAGCGAACATCACCGGAATATTATCGACCACAGCAGAAAATAAACCGGCCACAATATTGGCTACCGTCGGCCCCCAACCACCATAAACCATTTCAGACACTTCGGCTAAATAACCCATGGTGCCTAAACCACCGACACAAAAAATGACCCCAAAAAAGAAAAACAAGGTATCCCACTCGGCCTGGGCCACTTTATTAAAAATATTGAATTCACTAATATCAGGATTCTCTTTTTTATCGTGTAATTTAAGATAATAAGAAAAGAAAAATAAATAGGACAGGCCAGTCATCATCCCCAAAAATGGCGGTAGATGTAATAACTGCTCAAAACAAACCGCCGTGGCAATGGTCGCAACAAATAACCCACACACAACAAATCCGCCTTTCTTAACCGCTACCGCTGCACCACTGCTCTCAGGAAAACCAGTAGGAATTGCAAAAACCATAATCAATGCAGGCACCAAGAAATTAACTACGCTAGGAATAAAAAGAGCAAAAAAACCAAAAAAGTCTACGTGACCTGACTGCCAGACCATTAAGGTTGTAATATCACCAAAGGGACTAAACGCACCCCCCGCATTAGCTGCAACAACAATATTAATAAACGAAAGGGAGACGAACTTAGGCTTATCAGAACCTACTGCCAGCACCACTGAGCCCATCAAAAGGGCTGTGGTTAAGTTATCGGCAATCGGTGAGATAAAAAAAGCTAGAAAACCGGTAATCCAAAATAATTTTCGGTAACTGTAGCCTTTCTTAATTAACCAACTCCGTAGCGCTTCAAAAATACCCCGCTCGGTCATCGCATTGACATATATCATGGCTGTTAATAAAAACAGCAATAATGCGGAATACTCCAAAAGATTATGATTGAGTGCTGCCTCTACAATTTCATTACCGTGTTCAACCTGTTTACCCAATAATGCAACCAATACCCAAATTGCACCTGCCGCTAACAAAACCGGCTTGGATTTTCTTAGATGAATAAACTCCTCAGCAATAACCAACCCATAAGCGATAACAAAAATAACAATCGCCACCACGCCTAAAGATGACTCTGTTGAATGCAAATTTGTTAACGACGACCCAGATGCTGCTACCGGCAATGAAAACATGACCGACATCAACCCTAACACCCAAGCACTATAATACGATTTAACCAACTTCAAAACTCCTCAAATTAACAAATACAACGCTCTAAAACACACCTCCAGATGAAGTGCTCGTCATATAGAAATAACTTTTATAAATACAACAGAAAAATCATGCGCTACGGCACAATTGACAAAAACTTTGAACTAAATTACTCAAAAAGAGATGACTACAAAAAAAACCATGGCTATTATATCAAGAAAACATCAAGATTTTACGCTATAAAATCAATAACATCCTGATAAACAAAGATCCTTTCTAGCATTAAAGCCATTATGCTCACATTTAAAGTATTCAAATTATGCGAAAAATAATGATTTACAACCACGGGAAAGACAGTCAACCCTATAGCGCTAAAACAAACGTGTTCACCCAAATTGCCGAAAAACAGGGCTATGAGACCCAAAGCATTGATTACCGCGGCCAGAGCGACCCTGACGAACGAGTCTTACAATTACTGGCAACAGACTGGTCTGAATTTGATGAAATCGTCTTAGTCGGCTCGAGCATGGGCGCTTATGTCTGTGCCGTGGCCGCTGAAACCTTGAACCCGCAAGGACTTTTTTTACTGGCACCGGCTTTCTATTTACCGGGTTATCAACGAAGCACTTTTAATATACCCACCCGTGCAATAACGGTCGTTCACGGCTGGCAAGATACCGTTGTTCCCCCTGAAAACAGTTGGAAATTTTGCCAACATCACTCCGCCGACCTTACTGTTTGTAACGCTGACCACCGACTCATGACCGTTTTACCGTTTTTAACCGGAGCATTTAACCGGTTCCTGACCAATCTCAATGCGACCGAGCCCGCCAACAATTTATAACATGACTCCCAAATAACCAGAGCCCTTATGCCCTCACATAACCGTGTGCCTGTATAATTTTACATTTGAATGGGCCTTCTATTTCCGATACCGATTCCATAATCTCAGTTTTACCTAACGGCAATAAATACATCTGTAATTTAACACTGACAAAACGCTTTTCCTGTTCCAACGCTAACTGTAAAAACACTTTAGTAATGGTTACAGTACGGTTCTTATTAACCATTCCCCCCACTACAAAGAAGCGTCCTTCTCTATTTACAAATTGCAGAGAAACTGACAACTGCTCTACCTCTTCATCTTGAAGCCTTTCAAACTTAATATCTTCTGAATCGTCAGGAAATTTAGCACGCACTTGCGCTATCTCATCAGCACATTGTGCTTTAATCCTAAGTTGTTCAGATTCAACGCGTATACGTCCGTCTAAGTATTCTTTTATTAATAAAATAATGACAATACTCAAAGTGAGAATACCCCAGAATAAAACACTCCCACCTACCTCCAGAAACTCTATTAACAATAAAATGGTTATAAAAGTAAATAAGCAATACTTCCAAACAGATGGTTCATAATAGGTTGCTTCCAACATGATTTTATAGCGCTTCTTAATATTTTGCTCAGCATAAAAACCTTGAGCACCAATATAACTCCGCCACTCCTGAACTTCCTGAACACTGGCAAGGTTACGCTCTTCATCAGAGAGACTCTTATCGACATCACTGCCGTCATTACCTGTGGATCTATCCTCATCCTTTTGTAAATTACTCAATAAAAATATGACTTGCGAGACATTACGTCGATACCAACCCTTACCGGCATCAAAAACAGCCAGTTGTTCTTTAAGACCTCGAAAAGTTTGCGGGACTGTGATTAAAAACTTGTGTTCAATCACAAAAGGAAAAGGCAAGTCATCTGTATCTTGGTTCAATGCTAATTCTTTGGCTTCTGGTTGTTGATTGCTCAACTCTACTTTCACTAAGCCCGGCATAGCCAGGTTCGTGATAATATAAATCCAACCCTTCATAAGTACACTCGACCCCTAAGATACTACTGATTTAGTTTAGTTCACTAAACAAAGAATACACTCACTTAAAAGACTCTGATATTAATGCCTTATTAACCCTTAAATAAGCTGGCCCGTGAGTCACTAAAAACAAAGTACTATTACGCTTTAAAGAGCCGAAATAACCCCATCCAGCTTTTTCCAATCAACAGGTAACTCCAAGTAATAACTAAATACATCAGATCTTAACCGGTGTGACTCAGATTCATTATTACTTGCATTTTCTAAAGCAACCACTGGCATTATAGGTTTCTTTGTATGCAAAAACAGCTTTAATCGATCTTCTTGACTGGTCTGATATAAATGTAAATTTATTATCATCAAGTCATAATCTTTTAATTGAAGCTTTTCAAATGCTCCAATACAGGTATCTATAGCATCCACATAATAGCCTTTTTTTTGTAAAATACTTTTCAACCAATGTGTGTTGACAACAATATCATCAACAACCAAGACCCTAATTACTTTGTCCTTATTTTCAAAGACCTCTGCTTTAAATTGATACCCCCCCAACCAATCAATTGCTAAATGCTGTTGCAAACAATAAAATAATGCTTCCAGGCTCACTGGTTTCGTTAAAAATCCTGCACCTCCTGCAACTGTAAAAGCGGCTTTAGCTTCCTTTGAGGCACTGGCAGTCATAGCGATAACAATCCCATGATTATTATTTTCATTTAATTTTTCAGTCGTCTCAATACCATTCAAACCCGGCATTTTCAAATCCATAAAAATAAGGTCCGGTTTAACACTGTTAACAGACGCCAAACATTGCTCACCACTTGCTACTGAAAAAACATTAAAGCCTTTTTCAAACAAAAGATCTTCCATAAAAAGTCGATTTGCTAAATTATCATCCACTACC